>ERZ778017.1438-NODE-1438-length-23479-cov-6.139173_pt1 | contig 23479 bp, 7 predicted proteins | sample MGYA00375747_ERZ778017 | MGnify/ENA primary metagenome ERZ778017 (study PRJEB29350, sample SAMN05509838) | bioreactor metagenome | biome: bioreactor; material: wastewater | place: South Africa: University of Cape Town | collected 2014-03-17 ...
GTTTTCATTGTCCTCGGTGCAGTTGGATTTCTCCCTTGTCGACCCATCCTGACTATAATCTGTTTGTTGTACGTCTTCGTCTTTTTGATTGTTGGTTTTTGATCCTTTCTTAGATGCCATTTTGGATTCTTCCGCCAATCTCTTACGTACCTCATATGCTCTTTGTTCTTCTTCCCTTTGGATATTCTCTACGTGAGCTCGTTTGAACTCGTTGATGAATCCAATAATTTTCTTGAAAAATTGATTCTTACTTTGACCGTCGTCGGGGTTTTCTCCAAAATATTCCATCAATGATGTAAACTCTTCATTTGTTCTATTCCAATGCAGTTGTAGCAATGAATTCTTGGTTTGAGCTCGTTCCATTGGCTTCGTTAACTTAGCTAAAACCTTATCCTCGGGGTGGAAGTTTTTCACATCACTAAGGTTTCCCTTCGATATTGAACTTAAAACATTATTAATGTTTCTTTCGTATTCTTGGCAGTCACTTTCCAATTGCTCTATAGAAATATTCTGAATTAGTTGCAATGGGCTCAACTCATCGACGAATGAGCCAAACTCTGGGAATTCATTTCTCACAATTCGTTCAATATAATGCAAAAAGTTCATAGAGTTTTTCTCGTCCTTCATGAATTTTAACCTTGATAATGTGTCCAATTTAAAACCTAGCGCCTGTTTGGAATGGTCATTCATAAAATTCCCAACCGATCTTATTAAACCTAATACGTTTTGCAAGTTTTCTGTATTTCGCAAACTCTTGTTTGCATCATCAATCAATTCTAGTTTTTTTACCAAATCTAAATAATCCTTTTGGTAAGTTTGAGTCAACAATAAAGCACGCGATCTAGACTTCCAGTAATGTCTCAAATTAAAACAAAGCTCAAGATATATTCTGTCCGGCCTTTCCAAGAGATCTGGGTCCTTTTTCGTTTCCTTTTTCAAATCAATAGAATTGCTAAAATCAGTAGAATAGGGTTTAAAATTTCGTAAAGTTGAGTCACTGATTTCACTCAATACATCATTATTGAAGAATTCCAAAACACTTATGTTTGTGAGTATTTCTTCATCACAGTGAAGTATTTTTAGAGTCAATTCAGTTGGCAGTAAATGTGAAAAAATGTGCAAGTTAATCCCAAATTGTTGGGCTAAATCTCGAGGTAAGTATGATACCTTTTCTTGCTCGATTGATTTATCCGCAACATTTGATTTCATTTTTATTGCGGAATACTTTGCAACAAAAACTTTCTCAACCTCACGCAAAATTCCTTTTTCCATTAATCTATCGGATAACTTATCTGGTTCAATCCCAGTCCAAAATGTTTTCTCAATATTGTCAATTTTATCCCAATGCATTTGTTTCAATTTTGGCTTTGGTTTTGTTGATACTGATTGAATTGCAGAATCTAGAGGCTGTACGTCAACGGGAGGAGTTTCTTTAGTTGGTGTACCTATTTTTGATTCAATTGGTGAATTGATTATTGAACTAATTCCACTCAATATACCTGGCATTGGTGGTGGTGTTGGAGGTTTTGAATCCAGTCCTTCATCTAAAATCCTTTTTGCTATTGGTGGTACTTCATTTGATGAATTTTGCATAAACCCAGGGAGTGCTGGTGGTGGTGGCGGTACACCAGGACTTGTATCGGTTTTCATGAAATCAGGCAACATCGGAGGAGGTGGTGGTGGTGGTGGTGCATTTACTGTTTTTGACATGAACTCAGGAAGGGCCGGTGGTGGTGGTGGTGCCAGTGGTGGTGCCAGTGGGGAAGTTAATGAGCTATTATTAACGTTCGTTTTCATGAATTCTGGCAAACTTGGTGGTGCTGGTGGTGGTGCTGGTGGTGCTGGTGGTGGTAGGACTGCTGCTGAGCTTCCAGGCTTAACATCTGTGGTATGGGAATTCATTTGAGATTCTTGGTGTTTAAAAAGCTGTTTAGAGACAGTGTTTGCTTCCATATGCTGACCTTGAGTTTGGTCTTTTTCGTGTTTGAATACAGAGTTTTCATCCCCACGGAATTCAAAATCAAAATCTGAAATAGACCTATGAATTGGGTGTGACTGCTTCATATCTATTCTGGTGTCAACTTCGCTATTGGTATCATGTATGTCAGGGTTAGAATCTAAACTTTCGTTGTTCCCAAAACTTTTCTCGTTGTTATTGTTCTCTTTTGCCCATCTTTTTGAGGTTATTTCCAGAATAGGTATGGCATTTATTCTGATCCGTTCTGGACGGCTCTTTGAAAGGATAGATTTGTCTCCCCGTGAGGACCCTGAATATTTGCCTGTTTGGGAGGTACCACCAGAAACATTTTGAGATTTCGACACGTTAGAAATTTTCAAGGAAGACTCTTGGTTCCGGTGTCTACTAGGGGATTTTTGAAGGACATCTTCTAGTTCCTCAATAAATCCATCCTTTCCAATTGAAATAGGACCTCCCAGAAATCGTGTGTTTCTTCTGGTATTGGAATCACTTTGAAAGTCAAACTCGTTTATAGATCTAGATGGCTTGTCTTTTTCTAGTAAACGAATTCGATCGTTCATGAATCTAATTTGATTTTCTTGGTCACTTAGCTTTTTATCTCTCAAAGCCAACTCTCGTTGTAGGTTTGAAATGTTTTCGTTTACGCCATACCCTGCCTCAATTGATAGCCTTTGATTTTGCAATTCCAATTCTTTAATCCTTTCTTCCAAATCTCTGACTTCCAATACGGCTCTTTTAGCCGTATCATCAGTAGATAATCTGTCGGTAAATCGTTGTATTGAGCTGTTTAAAGCTGTGCCAGGATCAATACCTGCTGATGTACCCGAAATTATTTGTTTCACAATTGACTCCACTTGACTTGCCTGTTCATCAATTTCTTCGGGTGATTTCTCGTTTGCGTGCAAGCTTAGTAAGTTACGTAAGGTAGATTTAAGTTTATACTCTTCTTCAGTCAAATTAGATGTGTGTTGTGGGGGGATGGGATCGGGTGCAAATGTAGCAGAGTAGCTTAGGCTGGCATCTGTTCGTGAAAATTCATGGTAATCATCGAGATCTTCCTCCTCATACTCTTCATATTTCTCAATTTCTTCGTCAAGTCTTGCATTATTCAATGCGTGAAGTTTGATAAAAATTTCTGTGATACCTGAATCTTTCAACTCTTCCCGCAATGTAATCCTTTTCTTTATCAGAGAAGATCCCTCAATTAATGAGTTAATTAATAAAAGCGATGTTAATGCATAATCATGGAAAGAACTATCGTTTCCAAAGATATCACCACTGGAAGGATGTTTGTTTAACGACAGCTCAAGACATGACAACCAAGGCTGGAATCTAACGTATGCTCCAACTAAGTCCTGTAAGCACTCTAGTTCATTGAGGATACATGGTAAATACTCATTATCTTCATAATAGGACAAAAAGATCAACAATTCGGTGACTAGTTTTCGTGTAGCAATTCTCGGAGAAATGATCGATCCCACAATTGATTTAATGATTTGGGTTTTGTTTACTTGCGAGATGTATTTCTTTAGTTCCATGTCTTGAATTTCCAATCTTTCGCAGTTTATGATATGTTTCAAACATTTCACAATTACATATTCTTTCTCGACTTCTTCATTTGATTTGATACTCTTCTTGTTTATTCTTGATAAAACAACAGAAAGCGCGGTTTCTCCTTGAGCGTCATTAAAAGCCTGAACCCAAAATGTGCCCGGTTTCACTTGGAAATGATTTTCAATCAACTTCTTCTCCAATTTTTTAAATTCTTTGAGTGAAAGTTTGTTTTCAATGATTTTGGAAACAAACCATTCAGGACTACCATCTTTAGGTTTTTGTTTCTTGCGAAACATTTCATTTGTATTAGATATGTCGTTTTCAGTAGAGTCGAAAGATTTTGACCTACTGTCCTTCCCTGTGAATTTTGCAACTGATGACGATATTTGTTTAACATAAGTCTTGGGAATATGAGCTGTGCTTGAACTTGATGTTTCCTGGTCATTATCCACATTTCTTTTGTCAATGATATTATTAGAAACTCTATGAATTGCCTGTTTGGTTAAAGTTTTAAGGTCAAATGTTGCGTTGGTTTCATGTTCCCTCAACAACAATTCCCATTTCCGCTTAGTTGGTTGTTCACGCAATGTTTTAAGAGCTTTTCCCGGAAATGCTCTTATTGACAATAGTCGCTCAAATAATTGATCCACTACTTCTGGGTCTGGGATCAGGTGCATGTGCAAGGACACCGCAGTGAATGCTTGGACAGAATGCAGTAGCACGGGGGTATTAGGTGCTGATTGTGAGGTGGAAGATGGCTTTACGCGAGTGTTCAATGCAGATAATGTTGTAGAGTGTTTCAATGACTGGGCAGGTGTTGATCTTTCCAGGTCTTTTTCTGGTAACGAAGACATGGAGTAATTGTTAGGAAAAGTGGGAGCTTTTGTCAATGTTTGAGATGCGAGAGGATGTGACAAATCTTCAGATAACCCATAGCCGGCAAGAGTTAGTCCAATTGATGCCAAATTTGATGGTTCCGGTGGTACAGCATCGAGTTTACGAGGATTTAGGCCAAGTTTTGACTCGATTCTATTGACTTTTCTTACCTCAGCTCGGTGTCCTGAGTCCACGGTACTTCCGTGTTCGCTGAGATCGGCATCTCCACCACTTGTTTGTCTTGATTTCGGGTCCAATGAAGAAAAACTTTCATTAAAACTGCTTCCACTGCTGAAGACTGTATGGGCATCAATCAAGCTCATTTGCGGTTGTTTAAAGATAGTCTCTGTATGAGAGCCAACATCTGGTGACCCTGGTGATTCTATTGATCCACGGTGCTGAGAGACTGTGGATTCTCTTCTCTCAGGTAAATGTCTTACCTGGATAGGCTCAGGTAACTCAGTAGCATTTTCGTAGCCAATGGCCTGAAAACTAGAATTATCCTCGTCACCTCCATCAGTAAACCCAGTTCCATCAGTATTACCACGCAAATCAAAGCTGTTCAAATTCAAAAGAGTCTTGGACTTGCCTAGTCGCTTAAACCCTGACATCAAGCCCTTACGTCCCGACTTCGGTTTCGCATCTGTGGCTCCAATGTCGTGAGGCAGCTCGTTTGCACTGCTCATTCTATGGTGTGAAGTGCTACTTATAAACGACGCCGGGTGAATCTCCTTCAAGGATCTATGTTTACTGTTACAATCGTTTGTTTCTAGGTTTGATCTGAAAGGGTATGATTTTTGTTGTGTGTAGGAAATGTGTTACTTTATACGACGGGCCGAGGATATTGCCAAAGATAACAAGTTGGTGGTGATTTGACGTGTGATTCCAGATCCAATAGGTCGTAGGTTGTGGTAGAAGTAGCCAGAGTAACAAAATCTCGTTATCTTTATGGTTTCTTTCGACATTCATAATTTTGGTTGTGATTCTGTAGTGGCTACGCGGGACGCGGCAGGATGTTTTGATTTTAGAAATGTGCGATGCGATGAGATTGATTTAACACACCATGAGCTTCAGATCACATCAAACCAAGTTCACTAAGCCTAGGCTTGAGAAGGGACAGAGCACGATTGCAAGTTTTTTCCTGTCGAAGACTGGTGGTGTCACTGTAAAAACTGATGCTTCTGTATTACCACTGGAGCCCCAGAGTGGGCACTCAAGTAACCGTCATCCATTGTCACGTCACGATTCGGTTTTGAGCAACGTCATTCTGGTGGACGACGATTTTGAGGAAAATGAGAGTCCTGATACGTCGTTTGAGGTGGAAAACTTCCTCCAACCCAAATTGAACAGGTACTTGGGACAATCAGTAAATGGTGCAAATGGCACAAAGAGGGCGAAACCTGGGGATATTTTGTCTTCCAAGCTGTCTAGACGGCTTGATTTCTTGAATGATAGTTTCAGTGGACAGCCGCGGAAGATTCAGAGAGTGTCGTCGCCTAAATTACAAGAATCTTCGTCCATGTCAAGAGCAGGCGATACTGAGCTCAGTGAAGAGCAGAACGCTGTAATTGAAGCGGTTATAGTATCACGGAAAAATACCTTTTATACGGGTAGTGCTGGTACGGGTAAATCGGTAGTTTTACGGAAACTTGTGAAGAAGTTGCAGCATGTTTATGGTGATAAGGTGGGTATAACTGCGTCCACAGGGATGGCAGCATGCAACATTAATGGTTCTACAGTACACAAGTTTCTTGGTATTGGAATAGGTCAGGGAAGTGCGTTTGAAATCAGCAAAAGAATCAAGAGAAATCAGATGGTGTTGAGAAGATGGCAATCTCTTAAAGTTTTGATCATTGATGAGATCTCGATGATTGACGGGATTTTATTTGATAAAGTAAACGAAATTGCAAAATTACTCCGAGGAAATCGGAAACCATTCGGTGGCATTCAGTTGGTATGTACTGGTGACTTTTTCCAATTACCACCGGTTTGTAAAGATGGAAGGCCGAAATATTGCTTTCAAGCAGAAAGCTGGAATGAAGTGATTGATCAAAAAATTGTGTTGACAAAGGTTTTCCGTCAAAAGGGTGATGATGAGTTGATTTCAATGTTGAATGCTTTGCGTAAAGGTCAACTAGACAATGAAATAACCATGAAATTCAAGAAACTTGCACGGAGAGTAACATATACCGATGGAATTGAACCTACTGAGTTATTTCCTACAAGAAATGAAGTAAAGATTTCGAACTTATCACGGTTAAATCAACTTAAAGGTCGAACGAGAACATTCATGGCGAAAGACTATGCTCCTGCAAACACAAGACCAGAGGCTTTGAAGCAACTTGACAACTTGATGTGTGATAAACAGTTAGTATTGAAAGAAGGAGCTCAAGTGATGTATTTGAAGAATAATAGTGAGCTAATTGTCAATGGGTCGATCGGAACAGTAATGTATTTTCTTACAAAAGAACTCTGGATCAAGGTATTGGAATATTATAAGGATTTCGAAATGGATGATCCCAAAATCGTCGAAGAAATTAGATTGTTAAGTAGGAGAATTGCATCTACAGCAGACTGGAGCGATGCTGACAAGCAAGCATTCGAAAGAATTCCTGAAGACAGACGATCTGTATTCCATAAATTGTGCCAGATGGCAGGCAACAGTGCCGATTCAGATGTCTTACCAGTAGTAGTGTTCAAGTTCGATACATTTAGCATTCCATTACTAGTGGAGGAGTTTGATTTCACCGTGGAAAATGGGACAAGATCAGAAGATAAGTTGATGAGAACGCAACTACCACTTATCTTGTCTTGGGCCATGTCGATCCATAAAGCGCAAGGTCAAACAATTGATCGATTAAGGATTGACTTGACCAAGAGTTTTGAAATGGGGCAGATTTACGTTGCTCTTTCAAGAGCTACCAACACAAACCACTTGGAAGTGAAAAATTTCGAACCTTACAAAGTAAAGGTGTCAGAGGACGTCATTAAATTTTACAACGAATAATAAGCATTAAAAATTTCCAAATATGGCATATATTTATACAACAAACATGATCTTCAATTACGAGTAGGTGTAAATCTCGTTCTATAAATCTGGATACAATATTTCTAGTCTTAATGTAGCTTTAATCTCAGAGCGAAAAAGTTGTGTAGCTAAATTTTTCATTACACAAGGACAAATAGGTTTTTGTTCGAAAAGTTATGGTGGAGGGTCAAAGTAATGGAGATTTGGGCTACAATGGGTTTACAGTATCGTTAAATTACTTTACGGCGTTGCCCGATCCCTCTATTGTCTCCAATGCCAATTTGGCGGTGATATTCAAATCGTTATTGAAGCGTGATACAATTACCAAAGAGAAATATTTGACGGACTTTTTGAAGTTATTTGAATCACAGGAGTTTATACATGAGTTAAAAGATGATTTGACTGTAATGTCGTGGGTTCAGATCTATCCGAAATTGGCCATTGATAATTCAAGATCAGTAAGGATAAGTGCTCATAAAATCCAGTCGGAGTTTGTCCAACTAGGAGGCAAATCGTTTGCAAGGTACCTCAAGAGCACAGTTCCTGTTTGGTTATTAGGATTGTATGATAATGATAGAATTGTGTCAAATTCCGTAGCCAAGTGTCTTGCGCAAAGTTTTCAAAATGATTCTGAAAAGATAGAAAAAATTTGGGTAATATTCAATCAAAAGATCATCAATTTCATCACTACTGCTATTGTTTTTGAAACTTCAGAAAGCTTGTCAGATAAGAGATACACCAAAGAATCGGATCTGATCATTAAATATGAAAGAGTTTTAAGTGGAAGTATTCTCATGCTCAATAAATTGATAGATTTAATTAATGCAGATCTAGTCCAGTTTGACCCGGGTATGGAATCATTGCTTAACAACGAAAGGGTATGGACCTTTTTGGGAACTTCAGTCAATAGTGAGACGATGAATTTAGGGGTATTCAAATCATACTTGGTTCTTATCAAATCTATGTTTAACTCAAAGTCAACAAAATTCATTGATAATTTCGAAGACGTAAATTCCCAATACAAGTTGGTATCAAAGAGCTTCATAAAGAATGTGAAATTAAAAAACGATAAGAATAACATAATGTATTCCAGCATAATCTTGCAGTTGTGGGATACTTTAATCTCGTTAACTGAATTTTCAAATGGTCCCATCAAGGTCAAAAAGAATTTCTGGGAATATGGTGGGAGTAAGAGTTTTTCCCGGTTAATAGACTATTTGAAAGTTGGTCATTGTAACCTGAACCCAATATATTATTCTTGTGTGTTGCAATTTTTCCGTGTTCTTCGTGGCGTTGGCAAGATGGACAGTTTTTTTGATTTCCAAGATATCACTGTTGCTGAAACTATTATAATAAAAGTATTTTGCAAACAGATCAGAAAAACCACCGGCGCAGAATACATAAATAAAGGGATTGAATGTTTGTTTGAAGTTCTGAAGCTATTTGACATAAACACGTCAGAAGCTTCACATATGATTCCAATCATGATTTTCACTGTCTTAGACACTATATCGAAACATGTTCCAGAGTCCAGAAAAAATCATGTCGTTCAAACATTCAGAGCTGCTATTGCTGGTGTAGATTCTGAAAGCTGTCAAGACGATATCAAGTCTGCTTTCAAGGAATTGATCTCAAATCCAAGCACAGAGTTGAAGGTTGGTGGGTTTAAGTTTGAAGCTTCACCTGAAGCAGTAGTTGATTCTTATTTCGCCACATTTGATGCCCAGGAAAGATTTGAAAATTTTGTTTTGAATGTTATCGACATACTTGATGATTCTCCAGAACTCACTACTCCAAAACTTGCATTCCATATCATTACATTATTTATAACATCATACCCTGACAACAGGAACTCCCAAATTGATGAATTTATCGAGAAAATTGCAGCATTTATAGAGGCCGATTTTTTGCAAGAACCAATTCAATTATTGATATCTATTTTCGAAAGTGGAAGAAAGCTCGAAATGAACGTGTCTGAAATTGTTAATGATTGCTTTCTCAAACTTTCGTTGAATCTCCCTTCAGAAGTTCCAAAATTTTTGGTCAAATTACTGAAATATATAAATTTCGAAAACGAAAAAGAGACTTATCCAGAGATTCATAATTTTATATTCTCATTGTCCGAGAAGAACTTGTTGACAGAAGATGAATCCATGCTTACATATAAGTTTGTTAATGATTTAAATATAATGGACAATATTTTGAAGGGATCAGACAATGACGATAGGAGATTGCTATTTATTCAACATGCTTCATCTCAAATTGAAGTTGATTCGTTTGTGAAAAAAGATATCTCAAAAGTCATGAAGGTTGCTTGGGAAAATTGCCAGGACGAACAAGTTTCTCGGTTTTTAAACAAAATCAAGCAAGACAAAACGTTTTTCGAGGACGCACTTATTGAACACATAATTTCGTGCCATGATCTTGAAAAAGATTTCAGTAATATTGTCAAGTTTTTAAATGGAATGTTCCCTGTGCAAAAGATCATGATTATGGTGGAAACATCGTTGACCCAAGTTTCCACTGTGGATTTGTCCATTGCAAATCCACTTGAAGCAAACATTGCCTTGATTAGAGAGTCAGTAGATACCGATTTGAATATAGACCTCATAATTCTTGGTCTGTTTTTGGTTTCCATTTTAGAGCTGAATTTCCTGGTGGAAGCATTATGGGCTGCATCGTTGATAGGGGAATATATTGACGATATCCTTTTCCTACTGCCTAAAAATGAGTTGAGGAATATTTCCGCAATTCACAAAATAAGAGATGAAATCAAGCAACTGCTTTTAAAGTATATTAGTAGTATGGATGTTGCAAAATTGTTGAAAGTGTTCAATGGTACTGTTGAATGTGAGTCTAGTTGTATTTTCTTTTCCAATCTTATTGAAGGTTTGAATGATAATGACCATATTGCGTTTTACAATGCCAGAATCTGTCTATTCATTTTGACCACCTTGTTTGAAGAAATTGATGTTAACAAATTTGAATCATTGGGTATCCCTTTCAACAAACTTGTTTCAAGTCCACTCAAGTTTGCAGTATTGGTAAAAAGCGCATCTAATTTCATTTCAAAATCATCTCAGTTTGAAAGGATACGGAACTTTGTTTTTGCTGAAGTTTTGGGTATTAAACGAGAAGATCAAATCCTCGATAAAGGTTTGATGTGGATAACTTTGGGTATAAACTTTTTGAATGCGGAAGAACCATATGAAGTTGTTAATTCACATAGGTTGTTGATGGTGTTGAAGCAAATTGAAAATTGGTTGGATTCTAGTATTGCTTTTGAAGAAGAATTTCTTCCATTAAGGGTCCAATTGGCTCGATTTTTCAATGGTTTAATAGTATCTCAAATTGACGTACCAGAGTCTTTGTATGAGTTATGTTCTCGGTTAACAGAAGAGAATTTGGGCCAGGTCCGATTGGCAACCAAGTACTCCAGTTTACGATACTTTACATTGAAGTTGACTTTGACTCTACAAAAGAAACAAAAAGTACCCGAGATAGCTGAAGATCTCATGGACTTGTTATTAGATGATTCTGTTCAATTACAAGATATGGAAGTGCAAAATCATGTCACTGATTTGATCCACCAAGTTACAGAACGAGCTTATTTCTCGGTTGAATGGCCCAAAAAATTAGTTGAAGAAAATAGCGACCGGTTATACTCGTTATTGCGCAATTCAAAATATTGCTCTGTTCAACGGGTTTCTGTTTCAATATTGAAAAATTTGATTATTGCTAGCCAACAAGATTTCGTTGTGGATTATCAATTGAAAAAGACAAGTTTGAATGCTGAAAATGAAGATCTAATAGCTCAGCTTCCAGATAGTCTATTAAAAAGTATTACCGAATTTGATTACGATATTGAAACAGAGAGTTCACTTACGAAGTACTTGTGGAGTTGGTTCTTAATATTTCAACATTTTGAAGATATCACGTTCTCTATTCGTTCAGATTACATTGCACAATTGAAGGAATTCAATCTCATTGAAAAATTTTTAGAATTTGTATTTGACTACGTCCATGTTGGTGATTCCAAATTACTAAAGAGCTCTATATTTTCATTGGAAGCAATTCAAAACTATGATCTCAAAGCTGGGATTCAGGGAGACTCGTTGGATTCTGAGATCCAATTTTTGTTCTTACATCTCTATTACATGTCAACAAAATACTATGGTTCTTTAGTACAATTTTGGTTTAAAGGTATTCGTGACCGTCAATTGAAGCAACAAATCGAAAGATTCACTGTCAATTTTGTATCACCATCGTTAGTTACCAAGATTTTGTACGAGGTCACCAAATCCAAGTCTGATCTTGAAAAGCGGTACGAGAATTTGGCAATTAAAGTGAATAGTGTCACTGGAGAAATCAAATCTGTTTATTTAATTGATGATCAAACCATGGAGATGGTTATTAAATTACCAAAAGAATTCCCCTTGGAAAACGTATCAGTCGAAGGACCATTACGTCTTGGAGTTAAGGAAAAACAATGGAAGGCATGGTTAATGGCAGCACAAAGTGTGATCCTGCTTACCAATGGTTCTATTCTTGATGCGATCGAAGTATTCAACAGAAATGTGAACCTTCATTTCTCAGGATTTGAAGATTGCGCAATTTGTTATTCCATCTTACATCAAGACTTGTCACTTCCATCAAAATCGTGTCCTACTTGTTCTAACAAGTTCCATGCTGCCTGTCTTTATAAGTGGTTCAAGAGTTCCGGAAGTAGTACTTGTCCATTATGTCGTTCGGCTTTCAACTTTAAAGCTAGATCTTAGGAGCTGAATATATAATTTTTAATTTGAAATAAAAGTTAGGCTACTGGTCAGTTATCATCTTTTAGCCCATGGAGCTGGTGTCATAGATATATTTGCCTTTGTTGTGCGAGTCGCTGTGGTAATTGGGAACGATTGTGGTTCATCTCTAACTTCTTTCACAGGTAAATCTTTTCCAGTAGCATCTTTCCAAGGGTATAAAACTTCGCCAAACCAAAAGTGTTGCACAACAGGAAATTTACCCAAAACTTCAACCTCGTACATTTTCAAAAGACCTTTCAAAACTTTTTCCCATAAAGTCACGGAAGTATGAATGTCATAAATAATTGGTGAATGTTCGTTAAAAGGACCAAATTTGATTTTGTGAATAAACGCAATTGCGTTCACGTAGAGGTTTGTAGATTTTAAGTAACTGATGTTGGAATTTTGTAACACTTGTTGAACAGGAGGAGCCAGTTTGTTGTTAACAAACTCAGAGGCGCCCAAAATGTAAATGAAATGGAAGTGGTCATCCAATCCCCAAACACCATGGGATCCTGCCGGCTCTAAATTATAGACAAGGATAAGTTTTCTGGCGACGTCGTAGTATTTTGCAAATAGTTCAAGAACATCCTGGCCCGTAACATGGTCCAAATTCAAAATTCCCAAGTCCATAAGACTACCTACAAATGCAATAAATGAAAGTTCATGGCCAGTACCAAAATCTAGCCTTATTTTAGACCCAAATGAGTTCAACAAATAGTACTTTGCTTCAATGATATATTTAGCATCGTCGTAGTCGAGATTTTGCAAAAACCACTCGTCGATATCTGAATTCAATTTATCGTGCCAGACTCTACAGTTGAAATTTCCAAATCTTGTTGGGCCCTCAAGTGGCGGAGTTTCATCAATTAGAACATTAGCATGGTGCAAGATTTTGAGAACTCCTAAAAAGTTTCTGGGACGGCTATCTGTGGAAGTAGATGACTCTTGGATTGGTTGATCAAGCTTTTTTAAGGTTCCTTTCTTCGTAACCAAGTTTAGATCTAGCACATTGGACACCACGTCCTTGCCTTGCACTTTACGTACCAACAGTATCATAGTCTGGTGTATTCTGTTGTAAGCAATTGATGAGCGGAAAGTTTCTAAATCTTCTCCACTGAAGATTTTCTTTGAAGGTTCTTTCCAGTTCCTACTCATGGTGTTGGATTCGTTTATTCGTTATAGTTTTAAATGAGAAAGTACTGTCTTCATACAATTGCGCATTTGGGTAGAACAGATCTTTTAGATAAAGCAATTACTTACATACAGACCATAATTACCAATGCTTCGATTGTGATAAAATTCTTCCCAAGTGTAGCAAAGAAGAGTTGGTTGTGTGACTATTGCTATTTTTTTGGTTCTATGTACTGAAGTAAAAATTATGATGATTTTGGCCAACTTTAAATTAATTATCGTCACTAAAGCTGGAATCAGAAATTACAATGACTTCTCTAGAACCTGTATCCCAGGGTATTTTTGTTAGTTTTACTTGCAGAAACCCTTCTGCTGGCTTCTTGTTCGATACATGTCGTTTTGTTGGGCTTGCTACCAAGTTCTCTGTGGGTCTCTCCGTAGGTCGTTTTAGTGATACTGTTCCCAAATTCTTGGGTATATCCTTCTGTGAGAATCTGTCAAGAAACGGATTCTCGGAGTTCATAAATGAATCTAAAAATGATTGACCAGGTAAAAGCGTGGTTTTTCGTTTGGGCAGTGATCTCTTGAGTGAACTCATCTTTATTGGTGAACCAATCTTTTTCGATGGTGATTGCTTTCTATTAGGTGACGCCTTGGAAGAACCCACTTTTGTTGGTGACTTAGGAAAGGTTCCAAAGTGATCCAATGTGGTTGTTTGAGCACTCTTGTCTTTTATCGAGTTTTCAAAACTTTGGAAAAATTCAGGATTTGCTTGCTTAACAACGTTTGTAGGTAACCATACGTAATTCTTGGACATAGACACCACATTGCCGTATTCTCGATTATTTTCAATACACTTGGGAAAGAGAGTATATAGCACTTTTGTAGAATATTTTATCATCACAAACTGTAAGTCATCTTCAATTTTGAATCTGTCAATGTGAAATATTTCTTCGATTGGGAATCCTTCAACTTCCCTTTGAGCTATAATCTTGATGATTACATACTTAATGTAGAAATCAAAGTTTGATGAAATACTGTGTTGTTTCGTAAGATCGTGGCCCCTTTTGGGCACAAAAACTTGACGATCAATCTTAAATGTCCCTCCTTCCTTCGAATATTCCAAATGCAGATATCCAACTATATTATCGTTCTGTGATATGACATTGTTTATTCTCGTCAACTGGTCGGAGTTGGCTCGTGCGTATCTGTCTTGGTACTCCTGAGGTATAGAGATAGTATCCGCTGGTTCTGGATATGAACTTATTGAACACAGAAGGAATTTATATACAAATGGTGAGACAATTGGAAACAAGTATAGCAACACTAATTCACCGTTTATTTTTAACTCTCCGGTGAACAAACGGTTGAAAATGACTCTAGATTTCGCTTGTATTGTTTCATTCATAATCATATTGACGTGCTGTAGTCTATTTTTCCATTCGATCTCGTCGTATAAATGGCTATCAGTTTTTATCAAATTCTTACAATTAGGCTTAATAAAACATTGTATTGTCATGGATGCAAAATCATGAATTTTCATGAAATCCACATCTTCTTTCATCGCTTTCAACTGCTTTTTGGTCGCTTTGGATTGCTTTTGTCTTGTTATGAAATCTGTACCACATAATGCTAATTTAGTTGCATTTGTAATACCAATCTTGTCTGCTCCTGATGAATAGTCACCACCCCGTAATGTTGCTAGAAATATCAATCGTTTCGTATCCAAGCCATAAATTCTTGTTATGTTTGACAAATGTACTGGCGTGATGTAATACTTTGATTTTGGAGCAGGTATGTTTTTCCTGGGTGATCCATTGGTATCTTGTTCGTATCTATTGAAGTTACGCCAAATATGAGTTGCACCAAATACTAATGCATCTGAATCATTGGAAATGACATAATCGACTATTCCGTGTTTCTGTAGCCAAGCACATTGTGCTTCTGCCTCTCCTGGAGCTTGCAAATAGTCGATTTTATATCGAATAAGTAGTAATTTAAGGTGGTTAATGCTGGGCAAATTCTCCAGGTACCCACTCTCATCTGATTTTCTGAATAACTCCACATTCATCTGGTACGAGTTGTTCATATCTGCTAAACTAGGGCACATTTCATTTCGTAGTTTTAACGGTTTGAATCTTCCATCAAATACTACAATCAACTGAATATTTAACGACAACAAGTAGAATATTTTCGACATAAAGCTGTTGGCGGTTACAACAACGTCATCCTCAATTGCTCGTTGTAAGAATAGAAACACGTACGCATCGATTGCCACGGATGGGGGCCGGTGGTGTAGCTCAATAAAATTGGCAACAAAGGCATCAACGGTAATTCGTGGTTCAAAAGCAAGCTTCAACGAGTCCCATAGGTTGGAGATCCCCATGCCATATTACAAAAAGTCGATGGAGCGACACGGTATAAGTATATTTTCGCAACTGAAGGACAGTAGAAAGCAACGGAAATAACAAAATCCTTTTGAAAAAATGCTATTTCAAAGTCAGATCACGATTACCGAGTAACAATAATGCTAATCTTCCTCCAAAACCATCAGTATCGATCACTGAGTACCTCAGGAAAGAGAAAAACGGTTTGGCTCGACAATTGTCATCCGTGCCTCGTTGCAACATAGGCGGGGCTTTAATGCAACCTTGACCTAAAAATATGTTCCACGTCGAGATGCCGGTAAAATTCAATTGTCGTCTGCCGGTGCAGGTCGAAGATGCCCAGTGGCTGCGGGAAATAAGGTCTTCTGCAGTCATAGAATAAAGTCCACTGGGGAAATCTAATGGCACTTGAGTCTTTGTCAAGCAATTAGGGGAATTTCGCTGGGTGATTTGCTGTATTTGATTAGTGAACTCTTTGATTTGACTTTTAAATTACATATTCAATTTGTTGTTGGATTGAGTTAGCCGGTTTTGGATTACATTATTGGAAGTTTGGTTAGGTTAATTCATCGTCACTACATATGCTACTATGAATGGCGACTTTGGCAACATTTTTAGTAAGGAATTTTCTACCGACGGTTGTGATCAGGATGGTGGAGAAGGTCGTCGTGAAATAAATGTTGGCCAGCTTTTATGTGGTGGGTTCCAGGGCACCACAGTGACGCCCCAGGCTTATCATTTGATTGTTGAACACAAGGTATCAGCAATGATTTTGTCATTGAAGAATGCTGTTTCTGTTAAGCAGATGTCCAAGTTGATTAAAGATCTTCAATGGATAGCGTATTCCCAGGGAAAATACAAGTATCCATTAATGTTTGCTATTGATGAGGAAGGTGGTATGATGAATTCGTTATTTGATAATGAGTTTTTGACTCAGTATCCTGCGGCAATGGCCCTAGCAGCTACAGGAGACCCTGATCTTGTGTATGAAGTTTCCAAGGCATTGGCTGTGGAATTGAAAAAGATTGGTTTTCTGATGATTTTGGGTCCAGTTCTCGACGTTATTACTAAATTGTCTCACCAGCTAGTTGGGGTGAGAAGCTTCGGTACAACCATTGAGGATGTAACGAAATATGGAGCAAAGTGTGCCAAAGGGTTGCAGGATGGTGGTTTATTCACTGTAGGTAAGCATTTCCCTGGTATTGGTAATGCTACTGTGGATTCTTTGCTTGAACTTCCAATGATGGCCGATTCTTTAGATCAAGTCCGTCATTTTAATAGTGTTCCATTTGCGAAATTGATCCAACAGGGTTATTTGGATGGAATTGGAGCTAGTGGTTGTGGAATACCATCGATCAGTCCTGATGAAACTCATGCCTGCTTGTCACCTGTTATCATAAATCAACTTGTACGTCAGGAAATGAAGTTTGATGGTATTGTGATAAGTGAATGTCTTGAAATGGATGCGTTGTATCACTCTATTGGATTGGGCCAGGGGGTTATTCTTGCGATTTCGGCTGGCTGTGACTTGGTATTAGTGTGTCATGATTTGAAGTTGCAAAACGAAGCTATACAGTCTTTGAAAAAAGCGATTGAAAATGGAACTTTGGATGAAGAGCTGCTTTCAGGAAGCTTGTCGAGAATTGAACGATTGCAAAAACGAATGCCAGCCTGGGATGAAATCTTTCCTAATGGTGAGGCCTCTGCTAAGGAAGATCCAGTCACTTTAAAGGAATCAGATCCAGAATTATGGAAAGCTCATCAAGAGTTATCTGATAAGGCATATCTGAAATCCATCACGTTGATACGAGATTACAATTCAACTGTCCCAATAACGAGATTCTTAACTTCCAAATCAAACGACGAAGCCGACAAAATATTAATCCTTACACCGTTGTTAAATCCGATATACCAAAAACATGCCTCCAACGATCTGGCACCACAATTATTTGCTGGTGAAACCGTTTTTCAAGAATTTGGGAAGTTGTTATCTGAACATCCTTTAAGTGAAGAAAAATCGTACAATGTGTTACATACAACGTATACAGCAAATGGGTTGACACCATTGCACGAATCTTTGATTGCAAAGGCAAAGATTGTTATGGTGTTTACTTCTGAGGCTTCTCGAAATATGTACCAAATTGGTATTGTCAAGTATGTGTCTATTTTATGTGGTGCAAACCCGAATAGTCTTGGAAGTAATACATCAACGAGTGCAGAATTATCTAAACCTTTGGTTATTGTTGCTACACTGTCACCTTATGACTTTTTTTATAACAAAAGTATTGGCAGTGCTTATATGTGTTGTTACGATTATACAAACAACAGTCTTAAACAGTTGGTAGCGGTATTGATGGGAGATATTGTAGCTGAAGGGTGCATTCCGGGCGAAGAGAAATTTTCTATTACGAAAAAGAAGAGAAAAATGAGTGATAAAACTGAGAGAACTGTAAAGAAAAATAACATTCCCAAGAGAAAGTGGCTAGTGGATGAATTTGACTTGAATCGTGATTGGACAGGATTGGTCAAGTTATGGAAAAATAACTCGTTAGAATCCCAAAACTCGTTAACTTTTAATTATCAATCTGAAGGATTCTACAAACGGTTATTTGCATTATTGATGTCAACATCAAAAACTCAAACTCATTTTGTGATTCGAAATTCGTCGTTGAATATTCTTTACGGGATTATAATTACCTGGACGGTGGAAGACACTACATTGAATGATGATTTAACTCAAGAACCAGATGTTCAAGGGGTGATATCATATATTTTGGTTGACAAGGCTAAGAGGTTGCAAAATATTGGAAAAAACCTATTGGCACGGGCAACAAGATATTTAATTAAAGAAAAAAAGTGTACATCAATCAGATTTGGAGGGTCATTCCCGCTATTGTTTGGAAATAATGCCCCTACTGATCAAAGAACTATTGGTTTCTTGAGCAGTGTGAATTGGAATATTAGTAAAAACACCAAGAAAAATAGAATTATGGTAATTCATGATTTGAACTCATGGCAAGTATCAAAGAAAATATTCAGAGAGTTGATGATTGTTGGAGTGAGGTTTGACATTTGTACCGATCCGGAGAAATTGGTAAAACTAGTAGAAAAGGCAGCATCACATTCCACGGATAGCGGAAAACAATTGAAACAAATTTATGTTGAATCAATCAAGCATATTGGTTCTTCTAATGCCTATGGGGTCAAAATTGTGATAGCGTTGGAACCAACAAATCAAAGCGTTATTGGAAGTATCATTCTATTCACAAATAAGTCCCAGCTCTCGAAATTCTATCCTTTCATTGATGAATGTCTTGGTGATGAAAAGAAAGTGGATGATGATTCTACAGCTACAACTCCATTGGTTGGGGCGATTATAGGCCCAATTATTGATCCTCTGTATTCGAACTTAACAGAAATTTTCCGTTATGGATTAATCTGTAGTGCTATTACGTCATTGAAATCAAGTGTTCAAGAAGGCGAAACTTCTATGAAGAAGTGTATCATTATTGGTGTTGAGGATGATAGCTCAATTAATAGTGTAAAGGAGATTGGATTTGATGAGTGGAAATACTACCATGATTATTATGACCAGAAAGCAAGCAACGAGTTCTGAAAATGAACAGTAATGTCTTTATAACGCTAGATGTATGTGACTACACCATAGACGTATACTATGTACTATATTAAATAAAACAACTATGATCAACTAATCCAAAAGACTTTGTAGTCAAAAAATGCATCAGTTAATGAGATGTGGTAGTTTTGAATGCATTCTAAGCATATTTGCTACCATTGACAGCCCGTTAACGGATAGTTGCAAATGATATACTTGATTTAAGTCAACTGATCCTTTAATCCGGGAATAAACCGAAGAACCGGTAGAGTATCTCTGAATGACGTCTGGGATGGTTATGCAAGTGATGCTAGTTCTAGCTGATCGCCCTCAAACACCTGTGCCAAGATGAAGGATCCCATGATTGATCAGACGCTCAGGCCATTATCTTTTTGATGTGGGCCCACGGTTGAGCGGACCGCTCAAAAGAAACCAAAGTGAACAAGAAGTGGAAATCGGCGTCCCCGGTATTTACTCAATATATCATGTTCTAACAATAGTTGTAGAATACCCGTCATGTTCTGAAGCAGTGTAAATATTTTGAGAACAGTCGTCAACGGTTTTGACTTCGGTAAAGAATAAATCTACTGATCCATTGATCCGGTATTTCAATATACAGTATTTGTACGATTCTTAACTACGTACAAAGAAGAATGGTTGCAAGTTGAATTTGTTGGCGAGCAGTGAGGCAAAGAGTAGTGGTACTTGATAGGATTATTGATCACGTCGCATTATATTTTGCTCTGCCAAGTCTTGAGACGATTGCAAAAGTACATGATTGTTTCCCCAGGATTTCAGGTATTAGTTGTAGTACGAGGATTGATTCTTAATGCCGAAACAGTCGGCTATCGCTACTAATTTTGAGAAGACCACTTTCTCCGTAGTGGCTGCTTCAGAATGTCCAGTTTGACATTTGCAGTAGGAACGGTAGAATGCGCCATGTTATTTCTGTAGTAACTGTTCGGAATGGTCTTCCTTTAGATACGGAATCGTCCCGTTGCTTTTTCGTTACCGCGCCCCGGACCCCTTCCCGGCGTCTCCACGGAAAGTTCAAAACCTCACGGCGCTACCGATGTTTGATATCGGATCCGAGTGTCGCTATGGTTGCAAAAAGAAAGACTTGGGAATACCAGATACTCTAGACAAGCGACGGTATATCTCAACAAGTTCAACATGTCTATTCGTACTGATCTTAGGGGTTGTTACTCGGGTAAAAATTTTTTGTTGACTTGTGATTTTTCTTACTTGGTAGCAACATAATAGTAGTACTGTATATTATATGCTTGGGAACAATCTGGGGTTACACACGCCTGGGCACGTAGTAAAAATCAACAAAAATCGAAGTGGTTGTCGAGAAATTACGGCATGGTCGCGTTCGAAAGTGGCAGTAAAGCTTCTGGAGTACCACAATCCATGTCTTCCGAAGATCAGGGCGGTTCTACATAGGTTTGTAGGGTGTTATTCTGCACTCCGGTAATCCGACGAATAGCCTCCGGGATATACCTAAGATTTAGTGGGGATTGGTTCCGAGAAATTCCTTGGAAGTGCCCAAAATCTTCCGGATATTTCCACATGGGCCACTTACCCCAGACATTTTGCCTAATTTGTGTAATGAATTTAATATACTGTTGAAATTTATTGCTTCCGAAAACCGAATGATAAATCCCCGGGCAAATGGGTGTCGTAATAAGACAGGTAGAATAATTTTCAAAGCGGTATAAATATTGACCCATTTCCCCTCGTAATACCTATTTCTCTATTATTCATTAATACAAACCTTTAATAATGGCTCCTCCTACTGCTGTTGAATCTTCCATTAATTTTGCTGGTCACCCAACCATCAAATCTACTCAAGATCCTCTTGTTGAACAATTGGAATTAAAAGCAGGTACTGCTATCAGACACAATGCTTCTCCAGCTACTCTTTACGAAGATGGTTTAACTGAACAAGGTACCACCATCTCTTCCACCGGTGCTTTGATGGCTTACTCTGGTGACAAAACCGGTAGATCTCCAAAAGATAAAAGAATTGTCGAAGAAGAAACTTCTTCTCAACATATCTGGTGGGGTCCAGTCAACAAGCAAGTTGACGAATTAACCTGGAAAATTTCTAGATCTAGAGCATTAGATTACTTAAGAACTAGAGAAAAATTGTTCGTTGTTGATGCCTTCGCTGGTTGGGATCCAAGATACAGAATCAAGGTTAGAATTATCTGTGCTAGAGCTTACCACGCTCTTTTCATGACCAACATGTTGATCAGACCAACTGCTGAAGAATTAGCCAACTTTGGTGAACCAGATTTCACCATTTACAACGCTGGTCAATTCCCAGCTAACGTTCACACCAAAGGTATGACTTCTTCTACTTCTGTTGAAATTAACTTCAAAGCTATGGAAATGGTTATCTTAGGTACCGAATACGCTGGTGAAATGAAGAAGGGTATTTTCACTGTTATGTTCTACTTGATGCCAATCAAACACCAAGTTTTGACTTTACACTCTTCTTGTAACCAAGGTATTGAAAAGAAGGATATCACCTTATTCTTCGGTCTTTCTGGTACTGGTAAGACCACCTTATCTGCTGATCCAAACAGAAAATTGATCGGTGATGATGAACACTGTTGGTCCGACAACGGTGTCTTCAACATCGAAGGTGGTTGTTACGCTAAATGTCTTGACTTGACCGAAGAAAAAGAACCAGAAATTTTCAACTCTATTAAATTCGGTGCTATCTTGGAAAACGTTGTTTACGACCCAGATACCAAGGTTGTCGATTACGAAGACTCTTCTATCACTGAAAACACTAGATGTGCTTACCCAATTGACTACATTCCATCTGCTAAGATCCCATGTTTGGCTGATGAACACCCAACCAACATTATCTTGTTGACTTGTGATGCTTCCGGTGTCTTACCACCAGTTTCCAAATTGACCAACGCTCAAGTTATGTACCACTTTATTTCTGGTTACACTTCTAAGATGGCTGGTACCGAAGAAGGTGTTACTGAACCACAAGCTACTTTCTCTGCTTGTTTCGGTCAACCATTCTTGGTCTTGCACCCAATGAAATACGCTCAACAATTATCTGACAAGATTTCTCAACACAAGGCTAACGCTTGGTTATTGAACACCGGTTGGGTTGGTTCTTCCGCTGCTAAGGGTGGTAAGAGATGTCCATTGAAATACACCAGAGCCATCTTAGATGCTATCCACTCTGGTGAATTATCCAATGTTGAATACGAAAACTTCCCAGTCTTCAACTTGAACGTTCCAAAATCATGTCCTGGTGTTCCATCTGAAATCTTGAACCCAACCAACGCTTGGACCGATGGTGCTGATTCATTCAACACTGAAATCAAGAAATTGGCATCCAAATTCACTGATAACTTCAACAAATACGCTGACCAAGCCACTACTGAAGTTAAAGCTGCTGGTCCAGATGCTTAAAATTGGGAGGTTTAATTATATATTTATTCATAAGGTCATTTAGTTTTACACTATAATAAAATTCGTTTACATATTAGGAAAAGACATATTTGTAGTAACATGTTTAGTATCAGTGGAAAAGGCAAGAAAAAGGTACGTGTAAGTAGGAAATGCTGCTCTGGATCTAAGGTAATTTAAGCATTGAAGCCTTGTTTCGCTTAGTAAGAAAAATGTTTCGTTTTCTAAGAAAAACGTGCTATTTAGAAAATTGTTTCAAGGTAGCCAATTGAGTGCCAAAGCTAAAAGAGTTCAGTCACAAGAAACTGTCAAGAACACACAGGACACTTGCTACAATATGATTGTTGAGCTGGTTCAGTTTCTAGAACATGCTCGTCGCTACCCAGCCACCAAAACAAGGATACGAAAAACTGTGATTTTACATATAGCCATTAATCATCATGGAAAGCATCTTCTTAACTCCATCGTACACGCAAAACAATTGTCATAGGATTTTATCTACTGCATCTATTGTATCTACTGTATTTATCAGTTGTAGCTCGACCGATAAGTACGTGCGTACATATTGTTAAGGTTATCTCAAATCAGTCAACACAGGTTGTTTGTGTCACATGACGAGACTTATAAAGGAAGATGCGACCATATGCAACGATAGCTCCTTGGGGT
>ERZ778017.1452-NODE-1452-length-23366-cov-26.037407_pt1 | contig 23366 bp, 20 predicted proteins | sample MGYA00375747_ERZ778017 | MGnify/ENA primary metagenome ERZ778017 (study PRJEB29350, sample SAMN05509838) | bioreactor metagenome | biome: bioreactor; material: wastewater | place: South Africa: University of Cape Town | collected 2014-03-17 ...
GCCGATGTCGATCACGAACAGCGCGTCGGGCAGGCGGTTCATGTCCTTGATGCCACCCAGCGAGGCTTCCAGCTTCTCGCGCTCGCGGCGGCGCGATAGCACTTCGTGCTTGACCAGCTTCTCGAAGCTGCCATCGGTCTCGGCCGCTTCCAGCTCTTTCAGCCGCCCCACCGATTGCTTGACGGTGCGGAAGTTGGTCAGCATGCCGCCCAGCCAGCGCGCGGTGACGAACGGCATGCCGGCTCGGGTGGCCTCTTCGGCCAGTGCCTCGCGCGCCGAGCGCTTGGTGCCGACGAACAGGATGGTGCGGCGCTTCTGCGCCAGCGCCGACAGGTAGTTCATCGCGTCGGTGAACAGCGGCAGGGTCTTTTCCAGGTTGATGATGTGGATCTTGCCGCGCGCGCCGAAGATGTATGGCGCCATCTTCGGGTTCCAGTAGCGGGTCTGGTGGCCGAAGTGGACTCCGGCTTCGAGCATGTGGCGCATGGTGACTTGGGCCATGGGTAAAACTCCGTGCAGTGGCCAGGTAGGCCTGGGGGTTGGGACCTCCGCATATCCCCGACCTCGACCACGACCCACCTGGACGGCGGCTCGTGGCACCCCGAAGCCGGTGCCGATACGCGTGTGGCGTTGGTTTGGGTGTGGCACCCTGGGGCGCTACAATCCCGGTTCGTCTCGCGTCGCGATGGCCTGCTGGCAGGCACATGCGGTCAGCAAAACTGTGAAATCATAGTCGGTCGACCAGTATCGCGGCAAGCTGCGGCTTGGATCTTGGCGCTGACAGGACACGATGAAATGGCAATCAGTCTCAAATCAGCGCAGGACCTCGAGGGCATGCGCGTTGCCGGCAAGCTTGCTGCCGAAGTGTTGGCCATGCTCAAGGAACACATCGAGCCGGGTGTGAGCACCGAGGAACTGGATCGGCTGGCCTACGAGCACATCGTCAACGTGCAGAAGGCGATCCCGGCCAACGTCGGCTACCACGGCTTCCCGAAGACGCTGTGCACCTCGGTCAATCAGGTGATCTGCCATGGCATCCCGAGCGAGAGCAAGCTGCTCAAGGACGGGGACATCATCAACCTGGATGTCACCGTCATCAAGGACGGCTGGCACGGCGACACCAGCCGCATGTACGTGGTCGGTACGCCGTCGGTGCTGGCCAAGCGGCTGGTGGACAATGCGTACGAGGCGATGATGTGCGGCATCCGCACCGTGCGGCCCGGCGCCACGCTCGGCGACGTCGGGCATGCCATCCAGCAGCATGCCGAGGCCGCCGGCTTCAGCATCGTCCGCGAGTATTGCGGCCACGGCATCGGCAAGATCTACCACGACGAGCCGCAGGTGCTGCACTACGGCAAGCCGGGCGCCGGCCTGGAGCTGAAGCAGGGCATGACCTTCACCATCGAGCCGATGGTCAACGCCGGCAAGCCGCAGACCCGCCAGTTGCCGGATGGCTGGACCGTGGTGACCAAGGATCACTCCCTGTCCGCACAGTGGGAGCACACCCTGGTGGTCACCGACGACGGCTACGAGATCCTGACGCCCTGGCCGGACGCCTGAGGGCTGGATGGCGCGGGGCGCATCGCCCTGCAAGCATCCGTGATTCCGTTGTCGTTGCGGCGTCGGATAGCCCCATCCTCGCCGGTCACTGCGTATCGCCGATGAGGCTGCCCGCATGTCGTCGCCCAGCTCCGTTCCTCTGCCGCCGCTGCCGCGCCTGCCCGTCGTGGTGCCGCGCTCGGGCGTGTCCAGGGAAGCACGGCTTGCCCTGGGCCAGTTGCTGGCCGACGTCGACCGCGCGCTTGCCGCGGCCTTTTACGCCGGGGCCGAGGCCGGCATGCTTGCGCGCCAGCGCGGTGTCGCGGTGTCGCAGCTGGTCGCGCACGTCTGGACCGCCTGTCTCGGCGACGTCGCCGGCGCGGCCTTGTACGCCGTGGGCGGGTTTGGCCGCGGCTTGCTGTTCCCGTATTCGGACGTGGACTTGCTGGTGCTGGTCAACGGCGTGCAGGACGCCCAGTTGCGCGCGCTGGGGCAGTTTTTCTCGACCCTGTGGGATATTGGCCTGAAAGTTGGCCATGCCGTGCGCGAGCCACAGCAGTGTCGCGAGCTCGCCGAGCGCGATGCCAGCGTGTTCACCAGCCTGCTGGATGCACGGCGCATTGCCGGCGCCCCGGCGCTCGACGCCAGCCTGCGTGGCATCGTGGACGATCCGCAGCTGTGGCCACCGGCGGCCTACCTGGCTGCGCGCCAAAGCGAGCGCAAGCAGCGCCATGCGCGCTTCGACGACACCGCCTACAACCTGGAGCCGAACCTCAAGGAAGGCCCTGGTGGGCTGCGTGCGCTGGATTCGCTGCGCTGGATCGGGTTGCGCCTGGCCAACGCCGGGGACCTGCCAAGCATGGTGGCGGAAGGCCTGCTCGACCCGGCGGAGGAAGCCGCGCTCGAGCAGGCCGAAGCCACCTTGCGCCGCTACCGTTATGCCTTGCACCTGGAAGCGGGCCGGGCCGAGGAGCGGCTGCTGTTCGACTACCAGCGGGCGCTGGCGGCGCGGCTGGGGTTCGAGGACGAGCACGAGCGCAACCTCGGCGTCGAGCAGTTCATGCAGGCGTATTACCGGGCCGCAAGCCAGGTCGAGCGCCTGGGTGTGCAGGTCGCCGAGCGCTTCGAGGAGATGCTGGAGAGCCCGCACGCAGGCGTTCCGCTGGGCGCGGATTTCGTGCGCTACGGTTCGCGCCTGGCGGCGCGGGACAGCGAGTTGTTCATGCGCCGGCCGGCGGCCCTGGTCGAGGTGTTCCTGCTGCGCATGGACCAGCCGGGGGTGGTCGGCTTCAGTGCCGACACCATGCGGCGCATCCATCGGGCGGCGGCCTTGCAGGCCGACGCCCTGGCTTCCGACCCCGAGATCCTGGCCGCCTTCCTACGCCTGCTGCGGCGCGGCGCACCGGCCGTGGAGGCCTTGTGGCGGATGAACCGGCACGGCCTGCTGGCGGCGATCCTGCCGGCGTTCGGCAAGGTGTTCGGGCGCATGCAATACGACTTGTTCCACGTCTACACCGTGGACGAGCACACCTTGCGCGTCCTGCGCAATCTGGCCCGATTTGCCGACCCGGCAGCGCACGCGGAATTCGCGCTGGGCTGCGGGATCTGGGCCGCCCTGCCGAAGCCGGAGCTGCTCCTGCTGGCCGGCCTGTTCCACGACATCGCCAAAGGCCGCGGCGGCGATCATGCCGTGCTGGGTGCGGAGGACGCCCGCGAGTTCTGCACCCGCCTTGGCCTGCCCGCCGGCGATGTGGAGCGGGTGGCGTGGCTGGTGCGCTGGCACCTGGCCATGAGCACCACGGCGCAGCGTCAGGACATCAGCGACGCCGAGGTCGTGCAGCGGTTTGCCGAACACGTGGGGGACCGCGAACGCCTGGGGCAGTTGTACCTGCTGACCGTGGCCGACATCATCGGTACCAGTCCGCGGCTGTGGAATGCCTGGAAGGACCGGCTGCTCGCCGACCTGTACACGGCGACGCGCTATGCCTTGCGCAGTGACGTGGAATTGCCGCGCGACGCCGACGCGCTGGTGCGCGAATGCCAGCAGCAGGCGATGGCGCTGTTGCATGACCAGGGTTACGCCGAGCGGGAGGTGACTGGCCTGTGGCAGGACTTCCCGCAGGTGAGTTTCCTGCGCCACCGCCCCCAGCAGATCGCCTGGCAGAGCGCGGCGGTGCTGGATGCCGGCGGTCGCCTGCCGCTGGTGGTGGTACAACCCCAATCGGTGCGTGGCAGCACCGAGCTGTTCGTGCATGCGCGGACGCGCGACGGCTTGTTTGCCATCGTCACCGCCACGCTCGACCGCATGCGCATGTCGGTGGTGGAGGCGCGCATCCTGAGCACGCCGACCGGCATGGTCCTGGACACGTTCCTGCTGCTCGATGGCGACACCCAGGAGCCGGTCAGCGCGGTGCGCGCGCGTGAACTCCAGGAGCGGCTGGAAAGCACCCTGGTCGGGAACGTGGCGGTCGACCCCGGCAGGCGCAACATGTCGCGGCAGCAACGACATTTCCAGATCGCGCCGCGCATCAAGTTCCGCGCCGTGGGCGGACGCACGCAGATGGCGCTGGTGGCGACCGACCGGCCGGGGCTGCTGGCCGCGGTGGCGCAAGTGCTGAACCAGGTCGGCGTGCGCGTCCACGATGCGCGCATCGCCACGTTCGGCGAGCGGGTCGAGGATTTCTTCCTGCTCACCGACCGCCACGATGCACCGCTCGGTGCCGAACACCAGCAGCAGTTGTTGCTAGCGCTGCAAGCCCGGATCGCCCCCGGGCAGGATTGACTGGCGGTGGGACCGTACCGGACTGCCGGCTGGATTTGCGCCGTTGCGCCCGGGTTATGATGCCTGCTGCTGCATCGGGCAGCGTGGCTCTTCCGCCCATGGCTTACCTGATCGTCAAGACGCTGCACCTGTTGTTCGACATTGCCTGGATGGCGGCGGTGTTCTACCTGCCGCGCATCCTGGTCAACCTGGCTGAAGCGCAAGGCCAGCCCGAGGTGCAGGCGCGACTGCACCTGATGGGCCGGCGGCTGTACAAGTTCGGGCACAACATGTTCGGCTTTGCCTTCGTGCTCGGCCTGATCCTCTGGGAAGGCTGGCGCCTGTTTCCCACCTCGTTGCCAAACGTTGTCGGCTCGCAGCACTGGCTGGACGCCAAGTTGTTGTTCGTCGCCCTGCTCCTGGTGCATTTCATCTGGTGCGGTCGTCTGCTCAAGCGCAGCCAGGCCGGTGGGGAGCTGCCGTCGGCAGGCGCCTTGCGCTGGTTCAACGAGCTCCCCGTGTTGTTCCTGCTGGGCGTGATCTTCCTGGTGCTGGCCAAGCCGTTCTGAACGCGAGGAAAGAACGGGGCTGGGGTGCCCATGTTTGAACACATCGATCGGCTCGACACGCCTTTCGGGCTAAACTAGTGTTTTCGCGTTTCCACTGGACCCAAGGTGGCCCGCGCTACGCGCTGGCCGAGCGTGCGACATGGCAACTACCCGCCTGCACCACTGACCGCCACCACGCCTGCGTTCGTCAACGAAAGGGCGTCATGCCCTTTTTGTTTTCCTGAGAAAGCCGCCATGATCGAGATCACGCTGCCCGACGGCAGCAAGAAGCCGTTCGACCACCCCGTCACCGTCCAGGACGTGGCTGCCTCCATTGGTGCCGGCCTGGCCAAGGCAACGCTCGCCGGCAAGGTCGACGGCAAGCTGGTTGACGCCAGCTTCCCGATCGAACACGACGCCAGCGTGCAGATCGTCACCGAGAAAAGCCCCGAGGCGCTGGAAATCCTGCGCCACTCCACGGCGCACCTGATGGGGCAGGCGGTGCAGCGGCTGTTCCCGGGCGCGCAGGTCACGATCGGTCCGGTGATCGACAACGGCTTCTACTACGACTTCGCCTACGAGCGCCCGTTCACGCCGGAGGACCTGCCGAAGATCGAGGCGGAGATGCACAGGATCGTCGATGAGCGACTGCCGGTGACGCGCAGCGTGAAGTCGCGCGACGCGGCGGTGGCGTTCTTCCGTGGCCTGGGCGAGGAGTACAAGGCCGAAATCATCGAGGGGATTCCGGCCAATGAAGAGCTCTCGTTGTACACGCAGGGCGAGTTCACCGACCTGTGCCGTGGCCCGCATGTGCCGAACACCGGCAAGCTCCATTCGTTCAAGCTGATGAAGGTGGCTGGCGCCTACTGGCGCGGCGATTCCAGCAACGCCATGCTGACCCGCATCTACGGCACGGCCTGGCTCAACGACAAGGACCTCAAGGCCTATCTGTACCAGCTGGAGGAGGCCGAGAAGCGCGACCACCGCAAGATTGGCAAGCAGCTCGACCTGTTCCACCAGCAGGAAGAAAGCCCGGGCATGGTGTTCTGGCACGCGAACGGCTGGGCCATCTGGCAGCAGCTCGAGCAGTACATGCGCGGGGTGTACCAGAAGAGTGGCTATCAGGAAGTGCGCTGCCCGCAGATCCTGGATGTGTCGCTGTGGAAAAAATCCGGGCACTGGGACAACTACAAGGAAAACATGTTCTTCACCGAATCGGAGAAGCGCACGTTCGCGGTCAAGCCCATGAACTGCCCTGGGCATGTGCTCGTCTACAACCAGGGGCTGCACAGCTACCGCGAGTTGCCGATACGCATCGCCGAGTTCGGCTCATGCACGCGCAACGAGCCGTCCGGCGCGCTGCACGGCATCATGCGCGTGCGCGCCTTCACCCAGGACGACGGTCACATCTTCTGCACGCCCGGGCAGATTGAATCGGAGGTCACCGCGTTCCACGCCCAGGCCATGCAGGTGTACGCCGATTTCGGTTTCGACAAGATCGAGGTGGCCCTGGCCTTGCGCCCGGACAAGCGCATCGGTGGCGACGACGTCTGGGACCGGGCCGAGGCGGCGCTGCGCGCGGCGCTGTCGAGGGCCGGCGTACAGTGGACGGAGCTTCCCGGCGAAGGCGCGTTCTACGGCCCAAAGATCGAATACCACATGCGCGACTCCATTGGTCGCGACTGGCAGGTCGGCACGATGCAGGTGGACTTCATGATGCCCGAGCGCCTTGGCGCCGAATATGTCGACGAAAATTCGCAAAAGCAGCACCCGGTCATGCTGCACCGGGCCATCGTGGGCTCGATGGAGCGCTTCATCGGCATCCTGCTTGAGCATTATGCGGGGGCCTTGCCGACCTGGCTGGCACCGGTGCAGGTGGTGGTGCTGAACATCACCGACGCCCATGCCGCGTATGCTGGGCAGGTGGCGCAAACCCTTGTGGACCGTGGTTTCAGGGCCCAGGTTGATTTGCGCAATGAAAAAGTCGGCTATAAAATCCGCGAGCACGCGATGCAGAAAGTGCCGTACCTGATTGTCGTGGGGGATCGTGAGAAGGAGACCGGTACCGTGGCCGTGCGCACGCGAACCGGCGAGGATCTTGGCAACATGAACGTGGACGGCTTCATCGAACGCATGGGTACCGAAACCCGGCATTGACTGCCTGGCGGCTTGATTCATCACCATTCTGGAGGATCGTGGTATCGCAACCACTGACAACAAAGGCAATCGTCGCAATCAGGAAATCCGTGTTCCGCGGGTTCGTGTGATTGGCCAGGATGCCGAACAGCTCGGCATACTTTCCCGCGACGACGCATTGGCGCTCGCGCAGGAAGCCGGCATGGATCTCGTCGAGATCCAGCCCAACGGCGATCCGCCGGTCTGCCGCATCATGGATTACGGCAAGTTCAAGTTCGAGGCCCAGAAGAAGGTCCAGGCGGCCAAGAAGAAGCAGAAGCAGGTCGAGATCAAGGAAGTCAAGTTCCGTCCGGTCACGGACGTGGGTGACTACCAAATCAAGCTGCGCAACATGCTGCGTTTCCTGGAGGAAGGGGACAAGGTCAAGGTGACCATCCGCTTTCGTGGCCGCGAGATGTCGCACCAGGATCTGGGCCACAGCCTGGCCAAGCGGATCCAGACCGATGTCGGCGAGGCTGGCCTGGTGGAGTCGTTCCCGCGTCTCGAAGGCCGGCAGATGACCATGATGATTGGGCCGAAGCGCAAGTAAGCCGCGCGTCCCCTGCTTGTCCCCCGCGTATTCCGCTGGATCGATCCGGCCTGGGCCGTGCGTGCCGATGCACTCGGCAGGTCGCGTGGCAAGGCTGGCGCCGTGGCTGACGATCTCTTACAATACGCGGCTCGGCCCGAGTGGAAGGGCCGTGCGCCGATCATGGCAGGACGGAAAGTGCGGTTGCCCATGGGCAGGCCGCCGCCAGATCAGTCAAGCATCGTACCGAAGGATTACAGTCATGCCGAAGATCAAGACCAACCGGGCGGCGGCGAAGCGTTTTCGCAAGACCGCGTCGGGCAAAATCAAGTGCGGGCACGCGTTCCGGTCACACATCCTGACCAAGAAGACGACCAAGCTGAAGCGTGGTCTGCGCGCCAAGAATCGCCTCAAAGCCTGCGACACGCCAGCTGTCGCGCGCATGTTGCCGTACTGACGGACAGGAGGACAGATCATGGCTCGTGTCAAGCGTGGGGTCACCGCACGTCGTCGTCACAAGAAAGTCATCGGCCGTGCCAAGGGCTATTACAACGCCCGGCGCAAGGTCTTTCGCGTCGCTAACCAGGCCGTCATCAAGGCCGGGCAGTACGCCTACATCGGTCGCAAGCAGCGCAAGCGCCAGTTCCGTGCGCTGTGGATCGTGCGCATCAATGCCGCGGCGCGCCTGTCGGGCCTCAGCTATAGCCGCTTGATCAATGGCCTGGACCTGGCCGGCATCAGCGTCGATCGCAAGGTCCTGGCCGACCTGGCCGTGCACGACATCAAGGCGTTTGCCACGATCGCCGAGAAAGCCAAGGCCGCTCTGGCCGCCTAGTTTGTGTGCCCTTGCCCGGTCGGGAAGGCCGGGTTGGCCATACTGGCCGTGTTTCTGGGGTCGGCGAACGCTCGCGGGGAGAAGGCCAGACCTTCTCCCCGTTTTCGTTGGGGCATGCCCATGCGGGAATTACGCTGATGGATGATCTGGAGTATCGGGTAAGCGGGACCCTGCAGGTCGTGGACCGTGCCGCGTCATTGGACGAGCTGGAAGCCCTGCGGGTCGGCGCGCTGGGCAAGGGCGGCGTGGTCACCACCGCCTTGAAGGCGTTGGGCAGCCTGCCGGAGGACGAGCGCAAGCGACGCGGCGCGGCGGTCAACGAGCTGAAACGCCGGCTGGCCGACGCCATTGCGGCGCGCCGGCATGCGCTTGAGCAGGCGGATTTCGACCGCCGCCTTGCCGCCGAGACACTGGACGTCAGCTTGCCCGGACGCGATGCCGACCGCGGCGGAATCCACCCGGTGACGCGCACGCTCGAACGCATCGCGGCAATCTTTTCGCGCCTGGGTTACCAGCGCGCGGATGGTCCGGAAATCGAGGACGACTGGCACAACTTCGAAGCCTTGAATTTCCCGCTGCTGCACCCGGCACGCGCGCTGCACGACACGTTCTACTTTGCCGACGGGCGCATGTTGCGCACCCACACCTCGCCGGTGCAGATTCGCACCATGCAGCGATCGACGCCGCCGATCCGCATCATCGCCCCAGGCAAGGTGTACCGGAGCGATTCGGACCAGACCCATTCGCCGATGTTCCACCAGGTGGAAGGCCTGCTGGTCGACGAGACCTCGAGCTTCGCCGATCTCAAGGGTACCCTGACCGAATTCGTGCGGACCTTCTTCGAGCGCGATTTCGAGATGCGCTTTCGCCCCAGCTATTTCCCCTTCACCGAACCGTCCGCCGAGCTGGACATCGGCTGGCCCGAAACCAGTGGCGGCGGGAGCAGCCGCTGGCTCGAGGTGCTGGGTTGCGGCATGGTGCATCCAAACGTGCTGCGCAATTGCGGCATCGATCCAGAGCGCTATACCGGTTTTGCCTTCGGCCTGGGCGTCGAGCGCTTTGCCATGTTGCGCTATGGGGTTGCGGATTTGCGCGCATTTTTCGAGAACGACCTGCGCTTCCTGAGGCAGTTCGCATGATCGGGAATCGAGAGTGGGGAATCGGGAATAGGGAAAGCGGCTGCATCGCGGCGGTTTTTTCTCCCCACGAATTCCGTCCCCTGATTCCCCATTCCCGGATTCGCATATGAAATTCTCCGAGAACTGGTTGCGCCAGGTGGTGGCCGTGGATGTCGACCGCGATGCACTGGTGCGCGCGCTGACCATGGCCGGCCTGGAAGTGGAGGGGGTGCAGGTGCTTGGCGAGGGCCTGCGCGGCGTGGTCGTGGCCGGGATCCTCGAGGCTGCCCCGCACCCTGCCGCGGACCGCCTGCGCGTGTGCCGCGTCGATGCCGGCGCCGACGCTCCGCTGCAGATCGTCTGCGGCGCGCCGAACGCGCGCGCCGGCATCAAGGTGCCGTTGGCCCTGGTGGGAGCCGAGCTGCCGGGGATCGGCGTGATCGGCAAAGCCAGCCTACGCGGCGTGGAATCGTTCGGCATGCTGTGCTCGGCGAAGGAGCTGGGCCTGGACGACGATGCTTCCGGCCTGCTCGAGTTGCCGGACGATGCGCCGGTTGGCCAGCCGTTGTCCGAATACCTTGGCCTGCCGGATGCCAGCATCGAGCTCAGCCTGACCCCCAACCGCGCCGATTGCCTCAGCCTCTACGGCGTGGCCTATGACGTTGCCGCGCTGATGGGCAGCCACGTGGCCTTGCCGGCGCAGGCTGCGGTCGCCGTGACCAGCGAGGTCCGGCGCGGCGTGCGGCTGGAGGCGGAGAGCGCCGCGCCGCGCTACCTCGGTCGCGTGCTCGAGGGTATCGACATGGCGGCGCGCACGCCGCTGTGGCTGGCCGAGCGCCTGCGCCGCGGCGGGGTGCGCCCGATCAATCCCGTGGTCGACGCGACCAACTATGTGATGCTGGAGCTGGGCCAGCCGATGCATGCGTTCGACAACGACGCCCTGCACGGCGACATCGTGCTGCGGCAGGCGCGCTCCGGTGAGTCGCTGCTGTTGCTCGACGGCCACACCGTCAGCCTGGACGACGACGTGCTGCTGGTGGCGGACCAGGAACAGGCGTTGGCTGTGGCCGGCATCATGGGCGGCCACGCCTCGCGTGTCACCGCGCAGACGCGCGACATCTTCCTGGAGTCTGCGCATTTCGCGCCGCAGGCCATCATGGGCCGGGCCCGCAAGCTGGGCCTGCATACCGAGGCCTCGCACCGCTTCGAGCGTGGAGTCGACCCTGAGCTGCCGCGTCGCGCGCTCGAGCGGGCGAGCGAGCTGCTGCTGGCCATCGTCGGCGGTCGCGCCGGCCCCCTGGTTGTGACGGAGGCGCCGGCATACTTGCCGCGGCCGGAGGCCGTGCTGCTGCGGCGGGCACGCCTGGCATCGAGGTGCTTGACGACGAAGTGCAGCGGCTGTTCGTCGCGCTGGACATGCGTGTCGAGGCGACTGCCGATGGCTGGCTGGTCACCCCGCCGAGCCGGCGCTTCGATATCGCCATCGAGGAGGACTTGATCGAGGAAGTGGCCCGCATCCACGGCTACGACAAGATCCCTACGCATGCGCCGTCCGGTTCGCTGCGCCTGGCGATCGAACCGGAGACGCGGCAGTCGGCCATGGAGCTGCGCCAGCAACTGGTCGCGCGCGGCTACTACGAGGCGGTGAACCTGGCGTTCCTGGGCGCGGATCGGTTGGCGCCATGGGGTTTCGGCGGGGAGCCGGTGCGCCTGGCCAATCCGTTGTCGGCCGACCTGGCGCTGATGCGCCCCTCGCTGTTGCCGGGCCTGGTCCAGGTGCTTGCCTACAATCGGGCACGGCAGCAGGATCGGATACGGCTGTTCGAGCTGGGCAGGGTGTTTGCCGAAGGCTCGCCACCGCTGGAAACACCAGTGCTGGCCATGGCCGTGTGCGGTGGCGCACATGCCGAACAATGGGGCGAGCGTCCGCGGGTGGTGGATTTCCACGACCTCAAGGGCGATCTCGAGGCGCTGATCGCGGCGGGTGGGGCTGCCGCCGAGTGGAGTTTCGATCGCCGCGATCTGCCCCCGTGGGTGCATCCGGGGCGTGGTGCGCGGGTGCTGCGCGAGGATCGGCCTGTGGGGTTCCTCGGCAGCATCCACCCCCGCCTGGCGCATGCGCTGGGGCTGGGCGACGACATCCAATTGCTCGAGTTGGCCCTGCAGCCGCTCCTGGAACGCGAGCTGCCGCGTGCGCATGCCGTGGCACGCTTCCCCTCGGTACGGCGCGACCTGGCCCTGGACCTGCCCGAGGACACGGCCTGGGCGCAGGTGGAGCAGGTCTTGCGCGCCACCCTCGGACCTCGCCTTTTTGCCCTGCGCCTGTTCGACCAGTACCGTGGTCCAGGTCTCGAAGCCGGGCGCAAGAGCCTTGCCGTGGGCTTGATTTTGCAGGACGCTTCACGCACGCTTACCGACGACGACGCAGATCGTTGCGTACGCGAAGCAGTCACTGCGTTGGAGCAAGCATGCAAGGCAAAGTTGCGGGGATGACATGGCGCTGACCAAGGCCGAGATGGCCGAGCGGCTGTTTTTCGAGGTAGGCCTCAACAAGCGCGAAGCCAAGGAATTCGTGGACGCCTATTTCGAGGTCATCCGCGAAGCGCTGGAAAATGGTGAGCAGGTGAAGCTCTCCGGTTTCGGCAACTTCGACCTGCGCATGAAGAGTCAACGGCCCGGACGCAACCCGAAGACCGGCGAGGAGATTCCGATTTCTGCCCGACGCGTGGTCACCTTCCGCCCGGGACAGAAGCTCAAGATGAGAGTGGAAGGGTATGCTGGACCAGGGGAATAACACCGAGCTGCCGGCGATTCCGGCCAAGCGCTACTTCACTATCGGCGAGGTCGGTGAGCTGTGCGCGGTGAAGCCGCATGTGCTGCGCTACTGGGAGCAGGAGTTCCCCGCGCTCAACCCGGTCAAGCGCCGCGGCAACCGCCGTTACTACCAGCGCCATGACGTGCTGATGATACGGCAGATTCGCGCGTTGCTTTACGAGGAAGGCTTCACCATCACCGGCGCGCGGGCCCGCCTGGAAGGGCCGCAGGCCCGGGCAGAGGCCAGCATGTCGCACCAAATCCTGTGCCAGGTGCGCATGGAGCTGGAAGAAATACTCGGCTTGCTGAGGCATTGATACGCTGCGCCGGTTCCAAGCCGGCCGCGCAAGCTGGTAAAATCAATCTGGTTTCCGTCGGGGTGTAGCGCAGTCTGGTAGCGCACTACGCTGGGGGTGTAGTGGTCGCGAGTTCGAATCTCGCCACCCCGACCAATCTTCAGGCGCCGCAAGGCGCCCCCCCGTCTGCAGACGTCCGCCGCCGATGGTGGCATTGCGCCGGGAATCCGTCCGCACCCACGGGCCGGGAATCGGTTTTGTTGGCGGATGACCCGTGGAGGCGACCGTGCAGGATCCACGTCTGCTTGAACTTCGCCGTCGCCTGCCGCAGCTGCGCCTGCTTACCGACCCGGCAGACCTGGCGTACTACGGACAGGACTGGACGCGGCGCTGGACTCCTGCCCCGCTCGCCGTGGCGTTGCCGATCGATATCGCGGAAGTCCAGGGCGTCGTGTGCTGGGCCAACGAGCAGCACGTGGCCATCGTGCCTTCCGGCGGCCGCACGGGTCTGTCAGGCGGCGCGGTGGCGGCCAACGGCGAGCTGGTGCTCAGCCTGACCCGCATGCAGCGCGTGCTGGAATTCGACCCGATCGACCGGCTTTTGCGGGTGCAGCCGGGGCTCACCCTGGAGGCTGCGCAGACCGCGGCGCGCGAGCATGGTCTGATCTATCCGGTCGACCTCGGCTCGCGCGGTTCCTGTTCGATAGGCGGCAACATCGCCACCAATGCCGGTGGCCTCCACGTGATCCGCCACGGCAACACCCGGTCCTGGATCGCCGGGCTGAAGGTGGTGACGGGCGCAGGCGAGCTGCTGGACCTCAATCGTGGTCTGGTCAAGGATGCCAGCGGTTACGACCTGCGCCAGCTGATGATCGGCTCCGAGGGCACACTCGGGGTGGTGGTCGAGGCACTGTTGCAGCTCACCGCTCCGCTGCCCGCCTCGCAGGTCATGCTGCTGGGCCTGCCGGGCGTCGATGCGTTGATGCAGGTGTTCGACCTGTTCCGCGCGCGGGTATCGTTGCAGGCGTTTGAATTCTTTTCCGACCGCGGGCTGCAGCACGTGCTCGCAAACGGCGCGCGGCGTGCCCTGGATGGCGAGCATGCGTATTACGTGGTCGTCGAGTTTGACGCAGCGCTCGCGGCCGAACGCCAGGCCGGCGAGGAGGCATTTGGCCTCGCGCAGCAGCAGGGCTGGGTTGACGATGGCGTGGTTGCCCAGAGCGCGGCGCAGGCCGCAGCGCTGTGGCGACTGCGCGAAGGCATCACCGAAGCGCTGGCGCCGCGTGGGCCCTACAAGACCGACGTCTCGGTGCGGATCGGTGCCTTGCCGGAGTTCGTGCGCGAGGTGCAGGCCTTGTTGCGGGATGGCTTCCCGCAGCTCGAGGTGGTTTGGTTCGGCCATATCGGCGACGGCAACCTGCACATCAACCTGCTTCCACCTGAAAGTATGGGAAGCGAGGCGTTCGGCAACCTGCGCGGCGAGGTAACCAGCCTGTTGGCGGCGGCGTTGAGCCGCCACGGCGGCAGCATCTCGGCCGAGCACGGCATTGGCTTGGTCAAGCGCGAGTATCTGTCGAGCTCGCGCAGCGGCGCCGAGATTGCCCTGATGCGCGGCATCCGCGCGAGCTTCGACCCCAACGGCGTCCTCAACCCCGGCAAGCTTTTCACTGCCGACTGAGCGCCTGGTCGAGGGTCGTTCCGGCGCTTGGGTGATGGAAACAGGGCAGGTGGGGCCGCTTGCGTTTCCACCGCCCAAGCTCCTAGCCTTTGGCCTCGTCTGCCCAGCACAGGGAGTTGCCATGTCGCGGGAATTGCGCTCGTTGTATCCGGAGCTTGAGCCGTATGACAGCGGCATGCTCCCGGTGTCGGATCTACATACCTTGTACTACGAGCAGAGCGGCAATCCCGCGGGCAAGCCCGTGGTCTTCGTGCACGGCGGCCCAGGCGGCGGGACCAACCCACGTTGCCGGTGCTTCTTCGACCCGCGGGCGTACCGTATTGTCTTGTTCGACCAGCGTGGCTGTGGCCGCTCGACACCGCATGCCGAGCTGCAGGAAAACACCACCTGGGACCTGGTTGCCGACATGGAGCGCCTGCGCGAACACCTGGGTATCGTGCGCTGGCAGGTGTTTGGGGGCTCCTGGGGTTCGACCCTGGCCCTGGCCTATGCCCAGCGCCACCCGGAGCGCGTCACCGAGATGATCCTGCGTGGCATTTTCCTGCTGCGACGCCAGGAGCTGGAGTGGTTCTACCAGCATGGCTGCGACATGCTGTATCCGGATGCCTGGGAGACCTACCTGCAGGCCATTCCAGAGGTGGAGCGCGGGGACCTCATCAGCGCCTACCACCGGCGCTTGACCAGTCCGGATCGGGCCGTGCGCGTCGCCGCGGCCCGGGCGTGGTCGGTGTGGGAGGGTTCGACCAGCTTCCTGTGGCAGGACCGTGCGCACATGGAGTCGAACGCCGAGGACGACTTTGCCCTCGCGTTTGCGCGCATCGAGTGCCACTACTTCGTGCACGGTGGCTTCTTCGACCACGATGACCAACTGCTGCGGCATGTGGACCGTATCCGCAGGATTCCCGCAGTGATCGTGCAGGGACGGTACGACGTGGTCTGTCCGCTGCGCAGCGCCTGGGACCTGCACCGGGCGTGGCCGGAAGCCGACTTGCGCATCGTGCAGGATGCCGGACATTCGGCGTTCGAGCCGGGCAACGTGCACGAGTTGATCGAGGCTACGGATCGCTTCGCCGATCGGGCCTGATGATGCAGTGAATCAGGGCGGCCACCGATGAGCAGGTGGCCACCATGCCGTGGTGCCCGGAACACGCGGGACAGTGACCGCCGGTGCGGTCCGGAGCTTACTTCGAGTCGTTTGCCGGGGCCTTGACCTTGGGCTTGGCAGCAGGCGTCGTCTTGGCCGTCTGGGCGGCCTTCTCGCCTTTCAGGCACGAGCTCATGAAGGCCTTGCGCTCGGCGCCCTTCTTGTTGTCGACCTTGGCCTGGTGACTGCAATCGGCCATGCGCTGCTGTTGCGGAGTGCGCTGTTTTGCCGGCGCGGCGGCGGTGGCGGGCGCCTTGCTGGATTGGGCGCCAATGGCAATCTGCGGTGTCGCCGTCAGGGCGAAGGCGACGGCAAGGGTACCGGCAGCGAGCACGGTGAGTGGCGTAGACATGGGAGTGACCTCGCGGGGATTCCGGCGGGTGCCGGCGCAAGCAGTCTAGGCATGGCTCTTGGCGTGCCGCAGTCGGCGGGCGCCGACGCGTGCGCAGTACTTGACTGCGCACGCGTGTGGGTTGTCGCTATCGAGGTCGGGGTTACGCGGCCTTGGCTTTCGCCACCCGCGGCCCTTCGCGCAGGGCAGTGCGGACGTGGGCCACGATCAGGTCCACTTCGGCGCTGGTGACGTTGAAGTGCGGTGTGAAGCGCAGCGAGTTGACTCCACCGTGAATGACGCCGACGCCGCGTTCGCGCAGGTATTCCTCGGTCGAGCCGGTGCCGACGCACTTGAACTCGGGCGCGAGTTCGCACGAGAACAGCAAGCCGGTGCCCTGCACCTTGGTGATCAGGCCGCCAAGCTCGTCCTTCAGCGCGTTGAGCTTTTGCACGAATTCTTGGCCGCGCTCGCGGATGTTGCGGCGCACGTCATCGCTCAGCAGGCCCAGCGTGGCCACCGCCACGTCCAGCGCGCGGGGGTTGCCGGTCATGGTGTTGCCGTAGATGCCCTTGCGGTAGAGCTCGGCGGTTGCCGCGCTGACGGCGAGGACCGAAAGCGGGTACTGCCCGGCGTTGAGTGCCTTGGAGAAGGTTTCCATGTCCGGCGCCGGCAGTTTCTCGAACCCCGGATAGTCGGTGATCGAGAGCACGCCGTGCGCGCGCAAGCCGGCCTGGATGGAATCGACCAGGAACAGCGTGCCGTGGGCCTTGGTCAGTTCCCGCGCCGCCTTGTAGAACTCAACCGTCACCGCACGCCCTGGGTCGCCTTCGCCCATCACCGGTTCGAGGAACATCGCCTCGATGAACCAGCCGTGCTTGTCAGCGTCGGCAAACGCGGCCTGCAGCTGGGCCACGTCGTACGGCGCCACGGTGATGACCGAGTTCTCGTGCTGGTAGCTGGCCAGGTATTGCTTGTAGACCTTGCGCGAGGAATCGGAGTACAGGGCCGGACCCTCGGTGCGCCCGTGGAAGGCGCCCTTGACGTTGAGCCGCTTGATGGTTCGCCCGGCATAGCGCGCACCGGCGTCCGTCATCTGCTTGGCATTGACCTCCGCGATGCGGCAGGCCAGCGACACCGATTCGGAACCCGAGTTCAGGCACAGGTAGCGGGCATAGGGGCTCTTGCCGTGGGTCCGTCCAAGCTCGCGATCCATCGCCTTGGCGAAGCGCAGCTGCGACACCGACGGCGTCATCACGTTGGCCATGACTTCCGGCTGCGCGATCGCCTTCAGGATCGCCGGATGATTGTGTCCGAAGCCGAGCATGCCGTAGCCGCCATTGTCGTGCACCACGGCGCCCTTCAAGGTGACGATCCAGGGGCCACGTGCGGCCGCCGGCAGGTAGGGATTGATGGCGTCGTCCGGGTAGAAGTTGACGAACCCGGCCTGCGCACGGGCAATCTGTTCGGCCTCGTCCAGCTTGAGGAAGTCGGCCAGGTCGGCGCGCAGTGCATGGTGTCGGGCCACGGCTTCGTCGATCGCCTGGGGCAGCAGCGGGTCGGTGGCCGCCATGCGTTCGATGCTGGCGTCGTCCAGACCGGTCGTGCGTTGCTTGCCGCCGAACTCGCGCAGTTCGCGAAGTTGATTGATTACACCCATGGCCTTGCCTCCTATGGAAACCGCCATCTGGCGGCCAGTGGAGTCAGCGGCCGGCATCAAGCGGGTGGTTCGACAAATGCTCGACGATAATGGCTGGCGCCTGGCTGCGGCACCATTGCCCACGTGTTGCGTTGGCGCGTCGATACACCGAAAAGCACCTCATAGGATACTGCGCGGCCAATCGCGCCGGTACCCCCTGGCGGCGTCAGAGCCTGCATGGGGTGGCGGCGCATGGCTGGCCTGGGTCCGCGGCCGGGGTCTCGCCGGTGCATGCTGTGTCTGTACCGGTGAAGTGCAGGATAATGCCACGTTGCGCCGTTCGTGCAGGCAGCCATGGAAGCGTCTTGAAAAAATCCGATTTTGCCTTCGAATTGCCACGCGAATTGATTGCGCAGGTGCCGTTGCCGGAACGCTCCGCCAGTCGCCTGTTGCTGCTTGACGCCGCGGCAGGACGCCGAGAGGATCGCGTTTTCCGTGAACTGCCGGACCTGCTGCACGCCGGCGACCTGCTGGTGTTCAACGATACCCGCGTATTTCCCGCACGACTACGTGGCCGCAAGACCACAGGCGGGGCAGTGGAGATCCTGGTCGAGCGCATCACCGGTGAACACGAGGCGACGGTGCAGCTCGGGGTCAGCAAGAAGCCGAGGGCCGGCGCGCGCATCGAGCTCGCCGACGGCAGCCACGCCGAAGTGCTGGGCCGCGACGACGATTTTTTCCACCTGCACTTCGCCACGCCCCAGCCCCTGGCGCAATGGCTGGCCGGCCTCGGCGAGGTGCCGTTGCCGCCGTACATCGAGCGCCAGCCCGATGCCCGGGATCGCGAGCGCTACCAGACCGTCTACGCGCGAGAACTGGGCGCCGTTGCCGCGCCCACGGCCGGGCTGCATTTCGACGCCGCGCTGCTCGCGGCGCTGGCCGGACGTGGGGTGGCATCCGGCTACGTCACCTTGCATGTCGGCGCAGGCACCTTCCAGCCGGTGCGCGAGGACGAGGTCGAGGCTCACCACATGCACCGTGAATGGCTGCGCGTGGACGCCGACCTGGTCGGGCGCATCGAAGCCACCCGTGCTGCCGGACACCGCGTGATTGCTGTGGGCACCACGGTGGTGCGTGCGCTGGAGAGCGCGTACCGTGACGGGCGCCTGCAGCCGTTTGCCGGCGAGACGCAAATCTTCATCTACCCCGGCTACCACATCCGCAGCATCGACGGGTTGATCACCAATTTCCACCTGCCGGAATCGACCCTGTTGATGCTGGTGTCGGCGTTTGCCGGGCGCGAGTACATGCTGGATGCCTACCGACATGCGGTGGAGCAGCGTTACCGGTTCTTCTCCTATGGTGACGCGATGCTGATCCTGCCCCAGGAGCATGGGCCGTAGCGTCCAGGCGCGCAGCCGGCTGCGGCTGGCGGCATCCTTCCCACCACCAGTCACCTCCAGGACCAGCTGACATGGCAGGACTTGCCTTCGAACTCCAGGCCGTCGATGGCGCCGCGCGTCGCGGCCGGCTGCGCTTTGCCCGCGGCAGCGTGGAGACGCCGGCGTTCATGCCCGTGGGCACCTACGGCACGGTCAAGGCGATGGCGCCGCGGGACCTGCTGGAAACCGGTGCCGAGATGATCCTCGGCAACACCTTCCACCTGTTCCTGCGGCCTGGCCTCGAGGTCATCGGCAAGTTCGGCGGGCTGCACGACTTCATGTGCTGGCAGGGGCCGATCCTCACCGACTCCGGCGGCTTCCAGGTGTTCTCGCTGGCGCAGCGGCGGCGGCTGACCGAGCAGGGCGTGACCTTTGCCTCCCCGGTGGACGGCTCGCCGGTGTTCCTGTCCCCGGAAGTGTCGATGCAGATCCAGACCGCGCTGGATGCCGACGTGGTCATGGTGCTCGACGAATGCACGCCCTACCAGGTCGATGGGGCGCCGGTATCCATGCAAGCCGCGCGCGAATCGATGGAGCTGAGCCTGCGCTGGGCCGGGCGCTCGCGGCGCGCGTTCGACGTGCTGGGCAACCCGCATGCCTTGTTCGGCATCGTGCAGGGCGGCATGCACGAGGAACTGCGCCAACGCTCGGCGGAGGGCCTGGTGCAGATCGGCTTCGACGGCTATGCGCTGGGTGGGTTGGCAGTGGGGGAGCCCGAGGCCGAGCGCCTGCGCATGCTGGATTTCACCGTGCCGCTGCTGCCGCTGGCCCAGCCACGCTACCTCATGGGTGTGGGACGTCCGGAAGACATCGTCGAGGCAGTGTGCCGCGGCATCGACATGTTCGACTGCGTCATGCCGACGCGCAATGCGCGCAATGGCTTCCTGTTCACCGCTGGCGGTACGCTGCGCATCCGCAATGCCATGTATGCCACCGATACCCGGGTGATCGAGGAGGGCTGTGACTGCATGGCCTGCGCCGGCGGCTACTCGCGCGCCTATCTGCGCCACCTCGACCGCTGCCACGAAATCCTCGGTTGCCAGCTCGCCACGGCGCACAACCTGCGCCACTACCAGCGCCTGATGGCGGGCCTGCGCGCCGCAATTGCCGCCGGCGCGCTGGGCAGCTTCGTCGAGCGCTTCCACGCCGCACGCCGCGCGTCGTCACTCAGCCCTTGACGGGTGCCAGGATGTCGCCGAGATAGTCCGGAGCGCCTGCGACCCGCTCCAGGTGCGGGTAACGCAAGCCGCCGGCATAGTCGATGGTGTACTCGGCCGTGATCCCCGAGCCGCTGGCGGTGATGTGCAGCTGGCCGTGGCCGGGTTCGGCGGTGGCGGCAATGGCGCGCAGCAGCACCTTGCTGCTGAACGCCGAGCCGTTGACCGCGACGATGTCCATGCCCGGCGCCAGGCCGGCCTTGAACGCCGGGCCGTCCCACAGCACGTCGCTGATCCGGCCCTTGGCATCGACGGTGAGACCGGCCGAGAACATCGCGCCGACGAAGTCGTGGATCACGCCGCGCGCCTGCTCATAGGCGTTGGGCTGGTCGGAATACACCAGTTTCCAGCCGCCGCCGGTGATGCCGTCCAGCGGCGCATGCTCGCTGGTCTGGTCCAGGCGCTGGCGCAGCCAGGCCGACCAGTCGTACGGTGCGACAGCATTCAGCGCCTTGACGATGTCGTCGAAGGTGTAGGTCTTGGTGACGTAGCTGCCGTTGTCCATGCCGAAGAAGCGCTTGGCGAAGTCATCCAGCGAGTGCCGGTTGCCGCTGAGCTGGCGCAGCTTGGTGTCGACTCCAAGCCAGATCAGCGCGCCCTCGGGGTAGTAGTCGCCGCCGCGGTGCCAATTGCTGTAGTAGACCCCGAAGCCGCCCATCGGCACGCCCACCGTGGTGTCGATCAACGGCCGCCAGCGGCGCCCGGCGGTGTAATCCATGGTGGCCGCGTTGTACGCCAGGGTGGCGCGGTAGTCCGCCGCGGTGGACAGGCCGCTGCGCGCGGCGAGCACGTCGCCCCAGTAGTTGGTGAGTCCCTCGTAGACCCACAGCATGCGCGGCTGCTCGGTCTGTTCGAAGTCCGGCTGCCACAGCTTGGCCGGCCGGCGGAACTTGCCGTTCCACGAATGCACGTACTCGTGCGGCAGCAGGCCGGCCTCGCCGCGCATCTTTTGCGGATTGAGGAACAGGTCGGAGAACAGCCGATTGTCGCTCGACTGGTGGTGCTCAAGGCCTCCGCCGTGGCCCTTGGTCTCATCCGACAGGGAGAGCAGGAAGTGGTAGGCCCCGTAGTGGTGGGAATCGAACAGGCGGTTGGCCTGCACCACGAGGTTGCGCAGGTCCTCGGTGTACTTGGGGCCGAGCTCGAGGGCCTGCGGGTAATCCGCCACCATGTCCAGGTAGTGGTGCACCGGGTTGCCGGGTGCCAGGTCCACCTGACTGAAATACTCGCCGGCCATCACCGGCGAATCGACCAGGTTGTTGAACGTGACCGGGGCAAACGTATGCGTTCCTCCATTGCTCGAGGTGGTGGTGAGGGCGGTGCCGTAGCGCCAGCCCGCCGGCAGCGTCAGGCTGGGGTGGAATTCGATCTTGGCTGTCGGCAGGCCGGCTGGATACAGCGCCACCTCGTTCCATTCCAGCACCATCAGGCGCGGCGTCAGGGAGATGTCATTGCTGGCGGGCAGCAGGTCGAAGTTCACCGTGAGCGCATGCGCGCCCGGGGGCACGTCGATGTGGAAGGTGTACATGTCGATCGGATCGCGCTGCCAGGCCAGGGCCTTGCCATCCGCGCGGAAAAACAGTCCGGCCACGCTGCTGATCGGCCCGCGCGGACCATGTTCGCCGGGAATCCACTTCGGGTAGTAGAGGGTAAGCGGGCCGGGCGTGACCGGGATGGTTTCGGTGACCCGGTAGATGTGCTGCTGCGGAGCGCTGACCGACACTGCCAGGTTGATGGGCGCGTTGGCGTAACCGGCGAGGGCCGGGGCGGCGAACAGGCCGGCCGCGGCCAACAGGCAGGACATGACGATTGCACGCATGGGAAGGCCTTGGTGGACTGGACCACCGTACTCTACTGCGCCTGCCGCCCCGTGGTGGCGTCCGCCGTGCTGGTCCAGCCCGTTGCGCGGTGACTGGGAATGGCCGCCCCGTCAAGCACGCGCGACGCACACCTGCTGCTGCCGCCGCCAACGGGAGCCCTCGGGCAGCGCTCATCCGGGGTGGTGCGTGGCTTGCGCGCGCATGTCATAATCGACGATCTTTATCAGGTATTCGGCCACATCTACCCGCCGAATCCACAACTTGCGAGATGAATGATGAATCTTCCGATGACTACCGTGCTGGCCCAGGCTGCACCCGCGCAAGCGGAAGGCGGCGGATTGTCGATGATCCTGATGATGGTCGTGCTGTTCGGCCTGATGTATTTCATGATGATCCGCCCGCAGATGAAGCGGCAGAAGGAACATCGCGCGCTGGTGGCGGGCCTGGCCAAGGGTGACGAAGTGGTCACCGGAGGCGGTATTGCCGGTCGCGTGGAGGAAGTGGGCGACACCTTCTTGACCGTCGAGATCGCCCCCAACGTCAAGGTCAAGGTGCAGAAGGGTGCCGTGCAGCAGGTGCTGCCCAAGGGTTCGATCAAGTCCGTCTGAGTTGTCCGTCGGGGGCGTGGCTGGTCGGCGGTCGCCGGTTGCTTGAGCCGTTCCTTTTGCCAATCATCGCTGCGATCCCTCGCGACGGTTTTTCCGGGTTCAACGTATGAATGATTTTCCGCGCTGGCGTTATTGGCTGGTAGCCGTGGTGATGCTGTTCGGCGTCGTCTACGCGCTGCCCAACGCCTATTTGTCCATCCCCGGGGTCCAAGTCACGGCCAATCGCGGCGCGGCGCCAGTGGACGATGCCTTGCGGCAGAAGGTGGCGGCGGCGCTGGCCACGGCCAAGATTCCCTCCAGCGGCGTCGAGATCGACGGCGACCACCTGCTGGCCACCTTTGCCGATGCCGATACCCAGCGCCGCGCTGCCGAGGCGCTGCAGACGGACCTCGGCGACGGCTATACGGTGACCTTCAAGCCCAAGTCCACGGTGCCGAGATGGCTGCAGCTGATCGGTGCGCGGGCCATGCCGCTGGGTCTGGATTTGCAGGGCGGCGTGCACTTCGTGATGCAGGTCGACCAGAAGGAGGCGATCGAGAAGCAGGAAGCCAGCTACGCCGATGACATCCGCATCAACCTGCGCGACAAGAACCTGCGCTACCAGTCGGTCACGCACAAGCCCAGCGGCGGCATCACGGTGGTCCTGCGCTCGGCCGAGGACCGCAACACGGCCGCCAACATCATTGCCAACCAGAATCCGGACCTGAACGTGGCCGACGGGCCGAGCACCGGCGACCGCTTCATCCTCAACGTGGTCATCAAGCCGGAAAAAGTACGTGACATGTCGCTCAACGCGATCCGGCAGAACCTTGGCACCTTGCGCAACCGCATCAACGCGCTGGGCGTGTCCGAGCCGCTGATCCAGCAGCAGG
>ERZ778017.1455-NODE-1455-length-23288-cov-28.868506_pt1 | contig 23288 bp, 19 predicted proteins | sample MGYA00375747_ERZ778017 | MGnify/ENA primary metagenome ERZ778017 (study PRJEB29350, sample SAMN05509838) | bioreactor metagenome | biome: bioreactor; material: wastewater | place: South Africa: University of Cape Town | collected 2014-03-17 ...
GCCGGGGCCGAGGCGGCGGCCGCGCCGCCTTCGGTCACGGCGCCCAGCACCGTGCCGGGAACGACGGTGTCGCCCTCATTGGCGTTGATCGCCGACAGCACGCCGTCGGCGGGGGCGACGACTTCCAGCGAGACCTTGTCGGTTTCCAGCTCGACCAGGACTTCGTCCTTCTTCACGGCGTCGCCGACCTTCTTGGTCCACTTGGCGATCGAGGCTTCGGCGACGGATTCACCGAGGGCGGGGGTGAGGATATCGGCCATCTTCAGTGTCTTTTCGTGTCTGAACTTTGCTTGTTTCTTAGGTCAGGCGCGGCGGTCAGGCCATGGCCTCGGCGAGGAAGGTCTCGAGTTCCTTCAGGTGGCGGCTCATCAGGCCCGCGGCGGTCGAGGCCGAAGCCGGGCGACCGACGTAGCGCGCGCGCTTGGCCTTCACGTCCAGCTTCTCGAGCGTCAGCTCGATCCACGGGTCGACGAAGGTCCAGCCGCCCATGTTCTTGGGCTCTTCCTGGCACCACACCAGATCGGCGTTGGGGAAGCGGGCCAGCTCCGCCGAGATCGACTTGATCGGCCACGGATAGAACTGTTCCAGACGCAGGATGTAGATGTCGTTGACGCCCGCCTTCTCACGCGCGTCCAGCAGGTCGTAGTAGACCTTGCCGGAACAGACGACGACCTTGCGGATATCCTTGTCGGCCTTGAGCGTGACGCCCGCCACCGACGGACGCAGCTCGGCGTCGTCGCGCAGCACGCGGTGGAAGGACGAGCCCTCCGCCATGTCGGCCAGGGTCGAGACCGCCTTCTTGTGACGCAGCAGCGACTTGGGCGTCATCAGGATCAGCGGCTTGCGGAACGAGCGGTGCAGCTGACGACGCAGGATGTGGAAGTAGTTGGCCGGCGTCGTGCAGTTGGCGACCTGCATGTTGTTCTCGGCGCACTGCTGCAGGAAGCGCTCCAGGCGGGCCGAGGAGTGCTCGGGGCCCTGGCCTTCATAGCCGTGCGGCAGAAGCATCACGAGACCGCTCATCCGCAGCCACTTGCGCTCGCCCGAGGAGATGAACTGGTCGATCACCACCTGGGCGCCGTTCACGAAGTCGCCGAACTGGCCTTCCCACATGGTCAGGGTGTTCGGATCGGCCAGCGAATAGCCGTACTCGAAGCCCAGCACGGCCTCTTCGGACAGGGCCGAGTCGATGACTTCGAAATGGGCCTGGCCGTCGCGCAGGTTGTTCAGCGGGAAGTAGCGCTGCTCGGTCGTCTGGTCGGTGATGCCCGAGTGACGCTGCGAGAAGGTTCCGCGGACCGAGTCCTGACCCGACAGGCGGATGTTGTAGCCTTCGTCCAGCAGGCTGGCGAAGGCCAGGCTCTCGGCCGTGGCCCAGTCGATGTTCTCGCCGCTCGACACCGCATCGCGACGACCGTCGATGACGCGCTTCAGCGTCTTGTGCACGTCGACGCTGTTCGGGATGGTCGTCAGGCGGTGGCCGTAGTCCTTGAGCTTGTCGGCCGCGACGGCGGTGTCGCCGCGCTGCGCGGCGTCATCGGCGACCTCGGCGCCCAGGCCCTTCCACTCGCCGTCCAGCCAGTCCGCCTTCTTGGCTTCAAAGGTCTTGCCGGCCTCGAACTCGGCGTCGAGGTAGGCCTCGAAGCGGGCGATCTCGGCGTCCACCTCGGCCTGGGTGATGACGCCCTCGGCGATCAGGCGCTTGGCGTAGATCTCCAGCGTCGAGGGCTGGTTCTTGATCTTGGCGTACATCAGCGGCTGGGTGAAGGTCGGGTCGTCGCCTTCGTTGTGGCCGAAGCGGCGGTAGCAGAACATGTCCACCACCACGTCCTTGTGGAACTTCTGGCGGTATTCGGTGGCCACCTTGGCGGCGAAGACGACCGCTTCGGGATCGTCGCCGTTGACGTGGAAGATCGGGGCCTGGACCATCAGCGCCACATCCGACGGATAGGGCGACGAGCGCGAGTTGCGCGGGCTGGTCGTGAAGCCGATCTGGTTGTTGATGACGAAGTGCAGGGTGCCGCCGGTGCGGTAGCCCTTCAGCCCCATCAGGGCGAAGCATTCGGCCACCACGCCCTGACCGGCGAAGGCGGCGTCGCCATGGATCAACAGCGGCACGACCTTGGAGCGGTCCAGCACCCATTCGGCGTCCGGCTTGCCCAGATTGACCTCGGCCTCGCGGATATCGAAGGCCTGCTTGGCGCGCGACTTGCCCAGGACGACCGGGTTGACAATCTCCAGGTGCGAGGGGTTGGCGGTCAGCGACAGGTGGACCTTGTGGCCGTCGAACTCACGGTCCGACGAGGCGCCCATGTGGTATTTGACGTCGCCCGAACCCTCAATGTCCGAAGGGACGGAAGACCCGCCCTGGAACTCGTGGAAGATGGCCTTGTACGGCTTGCCCATGACGGCGGCCAGCGTGTTCAGGCGACCGCGGTGGGCCATGCCGAAGACGATCTCGTCGACGCCCAGGGCGCCGCCGCGCTTGATGACCTGCTCCAGGGCCGGGACCATCGCCTCGCCGCCGTCCAGGCCGAAGCGCTTGGTGCCGGGGAAGCGCTTGTGCAGGAAGCGCTCGAAGCCCTCGGCCTCGGCCAGCTTCTTGAAGATGGCCAGCTTGCCTTCCTTGGTGAAGGCGTTCTGTTCGAACTTGTCCGGACCTTCGAAGCGCTGCTGCAGCCAGGCCTTCTCGTCCGGCTCGGCGATGTGCATGAACTGCACGCCGATGTTGCCGCAATAGGTGCGCTTGAGGATTTCCAGCACCTGGCGGACCGAGCCGGTCTCCAGGCCCAGCACGCCGTCCAGGAAGATCGGGCGGTCCATGTCGGCGGCGGTGAAGCCGTAGAACTCGGGCGTCAGCTCCGGGTTCTCGATCGGCTTCTCAATGCCCAACGGGTCGAGGTTGGCCTGAAGGTGGCCGCGCACGCGGTAGGCGCGGATCAGCATCAGGGCGCGGATGGAATCGTGGGCGGCGGCGCGCACGTCGGCGGCCGAAACGGCGCTCGAAGCGTCAGCAGCCGGAGCCGCCGGGCGCGGGCCGGGCTTGCCGGCGGCCTTGGGGTCGATCTTGGGGGCGGGCCAGCGGCCGTCGAACACGGCGGTTTCCTCGGTCGGCTCGGACGCGCCCGAGCGACCCCAGGAACCGGCGGCGGCCGACTGCTTCACCAGGTCGGCGTTGTCCTTCAGCTGATCGAAGAAGGCGCGCCACTCCCCCGACACCGAGCCGGGGTCCGAAGCCCATTTTTCGTGCAGGTCCTCAATGAAGGCGGCGTTCGCGCCATAGAGGAAGGAGGTCTCGGCAAAGACCTGGTTCAGCCGACCCGCATCGTCCGCCATTTTTCTCTCAATCGTCCCTTTACAACCGCCCGCGCACAGCCGCGCGGAGAGCAGCGCCGTTCATATAGGCCCTGTTTCCTTACTGGTCATGACCGAAGGGAGGCGGACCGGGTGGAATTTGGTCGAATCGGCAAGAAAAAACGCCCCCGGACGATTCCGGAGGCGTTACAAAAGGTCACACGGCGCGAAAAACACCCCCGGAACGCGGATAGATTAGACTTTGGTCCAATCCGCCGCCCTGCCTGACGCCGAACCCACCCTTAAGTGAATCCGACGCTCAAGCAGCGAGCGACCGCGTCGCGAGCGTTAGCGCCGCGCCTCCAAAGAGGCGCTGAAGCAGCAAGCCGTCGCGCGGCGAGCGTTAGCGCCCGCTCGCGCAGCGTGCGCTGCTGAAGGGCTTAGCCCTTCAGCACTTCCACCAGCGTCGCGCCCAGACGCGCCGGCGACGGCGATACGCGGATGCCCGCAGCCTCCATGGCGGCGATCTTGGATTCCGCATCGCCCTTGCCGCCCGAGACGACGGCGCCGGCGTGGCCCATGGTGCGGCCCTTCGGAGCCGTACGGCCCGCGATGAAGCCGGCCATCGGCTTCTTGCGGCCCTTCTTGGCTTCGTCGATCAGGAACTGGGCGGCGTCTTCTTCAGCCGCGCCGCCGATTTCACCGATCATGATGATGGACTCGGTGGCGTCGTCGGCCAGGAACATCTCCAGCACGTCGATGAACTCGGTGCCCTTGACCGGGTCGCCGCCGATGCCGACGGCCGTGGTCTGGCCCAGGCCCTCGTTCGTGGTCTGGAACACGGCTTCATAGGTCAGGGTGCCCGAACGCGAGACGATGCCGACGTTGCCCTTCTTGAAGATGTTGCCCGGCATGATGCCGATCTTGCACTCTTCGGGGGTCAGGACGCCGGGGCAGTTCGGGCCCAGCAGGCGCGAGTTCGAACGGTCCAGGCGAGCCTTGACGCGGACCATGTCCTGCACCGGGATGCCTTCGGTGATGCAGGTGATGAAGGGGATCTCGGCGTCGATGGCCTCGATGATGGCGTCGGCCGCGCCTGCCGGCGGGACGTAGATGACCGTGGCGTCGGCGCCGGTGCGCTCCTTGCCTTCGGCGACCGAGGCGAAGATGGGCAGGGTTTCGCCGTGCGAGCCGGTCCAGGTCTGGCCGCCCTTGGTCGGGTGCACGCCGCCGACCATCTTGGTGTTGTAATAGGCCAGCGCCTGTTCGGTGTGGAAGCCGCCGGTCTTGCCGGTCAGGCCCTGGACCAGGATCTTGGTGTCTTTGTTGACGAGGATGGACATGTGTCTGTGCTCTGAATTCTGTGTGTCTGCTGGGCGGTAGCGGCGCTTACGCGACCGCCGCGACGATCTTCTGGGCGGCGTCGTCCAGGTCGTCGGCGGCCTGGATGGTCAGGCCCGACTCGTTCAGGATCTTCTTGCCCAGCTCGGCGTTCGTGCCTTCCAGACGCACGACCAGCGGCACCTTCAGGCCCACTTCCTTCACCGCAGCGACAACGCCCTCGGCGATGACGTCGCACTTCATGATGCCGCCGAAGATGTTGACCAGGATGCCCTCGACCTTCGGGTCGGCGGTGATGATCTTGAAGGCCGCGGCGACCTTGTCCTTGCCGGCGCCGCCGCCGACGTCGCAGAAGTTGGCGGGCTCCTTGCCGTACAGCTTGATGATGTCCATCGTCGCCATGGCCAGGCCGGCGCCGTTCACCATGCAGCCGATGTTGCCGTCGAGGGCGACATAGGCGAGGTCCCACTTCGAGGCCTCGATCTCCTTGGCGTCTTCTTCGGTCTCATCGCGCAGGGCGCGGATGTCTTCGTGGCGGTACAGGGCGTTGCCGTCGAAGCTGACCTTGGCGTCCAGAACGCGCAGATGGCCGTTCTCCATGACGATCAGCGGGTTGATCTCGAGCATGTCCATGTCCTTCTCGACGAAGGCCTTGTACAGGATCGGGAACAGCGACTTGCCGTCTTCGGCGGCGTCGCCCGTCAGCTCCAGCGCCGCGTTGATGGCGGCGACGTTCTCGGCGGTGACGCCGGCTTCCGGGTTGATGGCGATGGTGTGGATCTTTTCCGGGGTGGCGTGGGCCACTTCCTCGATGTCCATGCCGCCTTCGGTCGAGACGACGAAGGCCGTCTGACCGACCGAACGATCGACCAGCAGCGAGCAGTACAGCTCACGGGCGATGTCGGCGCCGTCTTCGATGTACAGGCGGTTGACCTGCTTGCCGGCCTCGCCCGTCTGGGCGGTGACCAGGGTGTTGCCCAGCATTTCCTTGGCGTGGGCGACGGCTTCCTCGATCGAGAAGGCCAGACGCACGCCGCCCTTGGCGTCGACGGGCAGCTCCTTGAACTTGCCCTTGCCGCGGCCGCCGGCGTGGATCTGCGACTTCACGACATAGAGCGGGCCAGGCAGCTGCTTGGCGGCGGCTTCGGCCTGGTCGGCCGAGGTGATGGCCACGCCGTCCGCGACCGGGGCGCCGTAGCCCTTGAGGACCTGCTTGGCCTGATACTCGTGAATGTTCATGTCTGATCCGCGCCGTTAGGGAGGTTTGTGGAAACTTTGGCCGCGCTTATAGGCGTCGCGCCTTCGCCTGCGCAACCGCCTGTCGTCTTATGGCCTCATGAGGATTTTCTTATGCCGGGCGGCGGGCCGGCCTCAGGCCGCCGCCCGGTCCGTCTTCGGGACGATTAGTCGACCCAGTCCTTCTTGAGCGTGCGCGAGGCGCCGAACAGCAGGGCCGAGGACAGCAGGTAGAAGCCCATGCCGGTATAGATGGCCCAACGCAGGCTCTCTTCCCCGAAGGTCGGGCGCAGCAGGTCGCTCATCCAGCCGAAGTAGTAGATGCCGACGGCGATCCCCAGCAGGTTGTTGATCAGCAGGAACAGGGCCGAAGCCGTGGTCCGCATGGCGGGCGTCGCCAGATGCTGCACCGCCGCCGTGATCGGCCCCAGCCAGGTCAGGTTCAGCCCCGTCGGGATCAGGAAGATCAGGAAGGCCATGGTCAGGGCCGCCACGCCGTTGGGATCGGAGCCCGGCATGACGGCGCCCACCACCGCGCCCGAGTTCATCGCCAGGATGAAGCAGGGCACCGAGATCAGGAAGGCGATCGCCGGCGTCAGCGGATAGGCGGCCTTGGACTTCTTGCCCAAGCGGTCGGCCATCGAGCCGCCCAGCCAGATGCCCGCCACCCCGCCGACCAGGACGATGGCTGAATAATACCAGGCCGTCTGCGACAGGGTCAGGCCGAAGCTGCGCATGAAGAAGCTGGGCAGCCAGGCGGCCACGCCATAGCCGCACACCGAAGACGCAGCCGCGCCGAACGACAGCAGCCAGAAGCTGGGCTTGGGCGCCAGGGTGCGCACCACCTCCATGAACGGCGGGGCTTTCGGCGCTTCAGCCGGCGCCGCCGCGGGTGCGGCAGGCTCCACATCCAGTCCGCCGCGCTTGGGATCCTTAACTGTCAGGCGCAGCACCGGCGCGACCAGCACCCCCAGGACGCCCACCACGATGAAGGCCGTGCGCCAGCCGTAGGTCGCCGCCAGCAGGCCGCCGACCAGGGTGCCCGCCGCCATGCCCAGCGGGATGCCGAAGGCATAGGCCGCCAGGGCCCGCGCGCGCTGGGACTTGGGAAAATAGTCGGCGATCAGGGAATAGGCCGGGGCCACTCCGCCCGCCTCGCCGATGCCCACGCCCATGCGGCACAGGAACAGCGAGCCGAAGCCGCCCGCCAGGCCGCACAGGGCGGTGAAGCCCGACCAGACCGTCAGGGCGCCGGTCATGATCCACACCCGGCTGAACCGATCGGCCAGCCAGGCGATGGGGATGGCCAGGGTCGAATAGAGCAGGGCGAAGGCCAGCCCCCCCAGCAGGCCGAACTGGCTGTCGCTGAGGTTGAACTCGGCTTTCAGCGGCGCGGCCAGGATGCCGATGATCTGCCGATCCAGGAAGTTCAGCATGTAGATGAGGATCAGGATCCCCAGCACATAGTAGCGATAGCCCGGCGACGCGGCGCGCGCGTCGACCGTCCCCGCATCGGCCTTGGCGGCCTCGATCTGGCTCATGGGCGTTCCCCGACTGGTTTCTTGAGGCGACGGTAGCGGCCCTGCCGCCGCGCGCCACGAAAAAAGAAGGGCGGCGGCTCCCACGAACCGCCGCCCGCGATCAGATGATCAGGCGTTCAGGAGAAATGACCCGGATCAGAACTTCAGCCCGACCGTGGCCGTGACGGTGCGCGGGGCGCCGTAGTAGCCGATCAGGGAGTCGCCGAAGAGGGCGCCCGGGAAGACATAGCCGCCCACGCGATACTGCTCGTCCGACAGGTTCTTGCCGTGGACGCCGACCGTCAGGCGATCGTTCGAGGAGGTCCACACCAGGCTGGCGTCGAACATCCAGAAGGCTTCCTGATCGAGGATCGGGCTGGCCGTCTCGAACAGCTGATAGTCGCCGCGATAGGAGGCCGACGGAATGAAGGCCAGGCTGGAGCCGTTCTCCATCCAGTGGGTGTAGGTGGCCCCGATCGAGCCGGTCCATTCCGGCGTGTTCTGGAAGTCGCGCTGATCGGAGACGTCGACGACGCAGCCCGGCTGGGTCGGGCAGCTGGAGTTCAGCGGACCGGTCGGGATGTAGGCCATGAACTGCTCGAACTTGGCGTCCGTATAGCTCAGCATGCCGTTCAGCGTCAGGTTGTCGGTGACGCGCAGACGCCCCTCGAACTCCCAACCGCGGATGCTGGACGAACCGACGTTGTCGACCACCGAGGCGACCGTCGCGCCGGCCGGGTACTGGGTGGTGATCTGCTGATCCTCATACGAGGAATCGTAGATCGCCGTGGCGAAGTTCAGGCGGTTGTCGAACAGCGAACCCTTCAGGCCGATCTCCCAGGTCTCGACCGTCTCGGGCCGATAGCCCTTGACCGTGTCGGGATACAGGACGGCGTCGCCGCGCATGTCGAACCCGCCCGACTTGAAGCCCTCGCCCCACGACACATAGGTCGTCAGATCCGGGGTCAGCTTGTAGGAGACGCTGACGCGCGGGGTGAACTTCTCGAACTCCTTCGTGGCGGTGTAGTCGGTGCGCGGCGCGGCGATCGGCACGGCGGCGCCGTTGCCGAAACCGGGGCTGCGAATGCCCAGATACTGTCGACGGAAGACGGTTCCGGTCTTCTCGTCGTGGGTCCAGCGGGCGCCGACCGACACCGACAGGGCGTCCGTCACGTCATAGGAGAAGTCGCCGAAGACGGCGTAGCTCTTGGTGTCCACCGAACCGGAGGTCAGGGTGGTCAGGTTCGCCAGACCCAGAACGGTGTCGAAGGCGCCCGACGCCGTGGCGTCCAGGTAGTAAACGCCGGCCACGCCCGACCAGCGGTCGCCGCTGAAGACGGCCTGGAATTCCTGGCTGAACTGATCGTCGTCGTAACGAGCCGGAATGTCGAGGATCGGCGCCGGCAGGTTGTCGAAGTCGATGTTGCCGCGCGTCAGGCCGTCGCGTTGAGCCGTGACCGACTTCAGCGTCAGCCACTCATTGACGTTCCACTCGCCGGTCAGCGACAGCCCCTTGGACTCGACCCGGTTCGCATCGCCTGCGCCTGCGTTGGTGTCGTAGACGTCGGCCGGGCTCGGGGCCAGTTCGCGGTGGCCGTGACGGGCGTTGGAATCGTCCTTCACGATGTCGCCGGCCAGGCGGAAGAACAGATTGTCCGTCGGCGTCCATTCGGCGCTGAAGCGGGCGGCCGTCACATCCTTGTTGTAGTGCTCATTGCCCGTGTTCAGGTTCGTGCCGTAGCCGTCGCGCAGATAGCGGGCGACCGCCGCCGAGACCGCGAACTTGTCATTGAAGGGCAGCTCGGCCGAAGCGACCAGATCGCGCTGGTTATAGCTGCCGTAGGAGGCGCGGACCTGGCCCTGAGGCTCATCGGCGTCGATGCGCTTGGTGACGTATTTGATCGCGCCGCCGATGGTGTTGCGGCCGTAGAGCGTGCCTTGGGGACCGCGCAGGATCTCGATGCGCTGAATGTCGAAGATGTCCAGAACGGCCGCCTGCGGGCGGGCGATGTAGACGTCGTCCATATAGAGGCCGACGCCCGGCTCGAAGCCCCACAGCGGGTCTTGCTGACCCACGCCGCGGATGAAGGAGATCAGGGTGGAGTTGGAGCCGCGGGCGGCCTGCAACGTCAGGCTGGGCGCCGAACGGGTCAGTTCGGTGATGTCGGCCGAACCCTTCTGCTCCAGCTGCTCGGCCGAGAAGGCGGAGACCGCCACCGGCACGTCCTTCAGCGCTTCGTCGCGACGGCGCGCGCTGACGATGATGTCGTCGACGGACGAAACCTGCTCGCCGACAGGCGCCGCCTCCTGAGCTTGCGCCGCAGTGGTCATCACGCCGAAAGCGGCGCCCGCCAGCAAGGCGGTCTTCACGAGTCTGTTCATGTGCATCCCAATCTTGTTTCCGGCCCGATCGACGCTTTTATTCAGCGTTCAATGATTTTTTGCATTGGTGACGATCTTTCGCCCGCCTGTCAAACGGCCAAGCCTGATTTCCGTCACGGAAAGGCCCGCCCTGTGGCGCCGTTGCACTAACCCCCAAAGCGCGACTAGCTTCCGGCCATGACGAAAAGTGATCTGCCGCCGCCCCAGATTCCGCCGCTGCCCGCCGCCCCCGCGCGGCGCGGGCGTCCCAAGAAGACCAAGGCGGCCGCGGCGGGCGAGACGCGCGACGCCATCCTGAACGCGGCCGAGGATCTGTTCTCCAAGCACGGCTTCTACGGCGTCACCATCCGCGAGGTGGCGCGCGAGGCGGGCGTGGATACGGCCCTGGTCCACTATTATTTCGGGGCCAAGAAGGAGCTGTTCGACGCCGTCTTCAATCGCCGCGCCGAGGTGTGGAACGCCGAGCGCGTCGCCGCCATCGACCGCTACGCCGAGGCGGCGGGCGACGCCATGACGCTGGAGGGGTTGTTCGAGGCCTTCCTGCGCCCGCCGTTCCAGTGGTCGCTGAAGGGCGGGCCGGGGTGGAAGCACTACGCCGCCCTGGTGGCCCAGACCAACGCCAACCCCGCCTTCGGCGGCGAGACCATGGCCCGCTATTTCGACCCGGCGATCCGACGCCTGCTGGAACTGGTCAAGCGCATCATGCCCGATGCGGACGAGGCCGACCTCTACTGGGCCTATCACAATCTGTCGGGGGCCCTGACCCTGACCCTGGGCGAGACGGGTCGCCTCGACCGCCTGTCCGGCGGGCTGTGCCAGTCGGGCGATCTGGACAGCGCCTGCGACTACATGGTGCGGTTCGCCGCCGCCGGGTTCCGCGCCGTCTGCGGTCCGACGCGCGCATGACGCCTCGACTTGATTTCTCGCCGGGCTCCCAGGCGCGCGACTTCCTGCGCGGCCTGGCGGTGGCCGTGGGTGCCGGCGTCTTCCTGGCGCTCGGCGGGGCCTTCGGCTCCAACGGCGCGCCGCTGGCGCAGCGTCTGGTCTATTGGGTGCCCGTGCTTGTCGTCGGCGGCCTGTGGGGGCACCTGTGCAGCCTGTTGGTCGAGCGGTTCATCGACGTGGATGCGCGCCCCTGGCTGGGCGCCGCCGCCCTGACCCTGGTCATCACCGGGCCGTTGACGCTCATGGTCTGGGCCATGACCGGCCTGATGTTCGAAGGACGTCTGCGCCACGCCGACGACCTGCGTCACTTCTTCCCGCCGGTCGCCCTGATCACCGCCGTGCTCAGCATCCTGAACATCTTCCTGGGCCGCAAGCAGCCGATCGAGACCCACGCCGCCGCGCCCGGCGCCGCGCCTGCCCGCTTCCTCGACCGCCTGCCGCCTCGCTTGCGCGGCGCGCGGCTGATCGCGGTCCAGGCCGAGGACCACTATCTGCGTCTTCATACCGACAGAGGCTCGGACCTGATCCTGATGCGGCTGTCCGACGCCCTGGGCGAACTGGAGGGGCTGGAAGGCGCCCAGACCCACCGCAGCTGGTGGGCGGCCAAGGGCGCCGTGGCCTCGGTCGCGCGCGGCGACGGCCGCGCCGCCCTGACGCTGGACGGCGGCCCCGGCGGCGAACTGGTCGTCCCCGTCAGCCGCCGCTACGCCAAGGCCCTGCGCGACGCGGGTTGGTGGTGAGCCCCTACAGCCAGCGCTTCTTGCGGAAGAAGAAGTAGGGCAGGGCGGCCGACAGGATCATCGCCCCCACCGCCGCCGGATAGCCGTAGCGCCATTGCAGCTCGGGCATGACCTCGAAATTCATGCCGTAGATGGAGGCGATCAGCGTCGGCGGCAGCAGGGCCACGGCCGCGACCGAGAAGATCTTGATGATCTGGTTCTGCTCCAGATTGATCAGGCCCAGGGTGGCGTCCATCAGGAAGCTCACCTTGGACGACATGGAGACGCTGAGCTCGCTCAGCGCCGCCGCATCGCGTTGCAGCAGGCGCACGGTCTGGCGCGCCTCGCGGTCCGCCTTGCCCCCGGCGCGCGCGCCCGACAGCGCCGCGTGATAGGCCAGCAGTCGTTGCAGGCTGGACAGGCTCTCGCGGATCAGGGCCAGGAAGTCGCCCGCCCGACCGATATCCTGGATCACCGCCTGCAGATTGTGGCTCTCCACCGCCTTGGGGTCGCGCTTGCGGAAGATCATCCGCGAGATGGCGTCCAGCTCCAGCCCCTTGACCTCCAGGGCGTCGGCGTAGCGGTCGATGACGGCCTCGATCAGCCCCATCATGATGGCCTCGCCGCCGGCCAGCTTCTCGCCCGGCTTATGGGTGGCGCGAGCGATGAAGACCTGGAAGGAGCGCGGCTGGCCGTAGCGCACCGTCACCAGCCGCCCGCCCTTGAGGATGAAGGTCACGGGCGTCTTGACCGGGTCGTGGGTCTCCAGGTCCGTGGCCACGGCGGCGATCATGAAGACGCCGCCGTCTTCGGCGTAGAGGCGGGCCGACGGCTCGACATCGTCCATCTCATCCCGACTGGGGATGTCGATGCCGGTCAAGGTCTCCAGCGCCGCCACCTCATCGGCGGTCGGGGAGACGAGGTCGATCCAGCAGGCGGGGCCGTGATCCACGGCCGTATCCAGGCGCACGAGCCGATCGGCGCGCCAGTCATAGGCGTTCAGCATAAGTCGCTTCCTTTCGCGAGGACGCCCTCGCGCGGAAGCGGAGCGTCCTCAGAGCGTCGAAGAAGTTGAAGACGGACTTCGGTCTTCGGGGTTCATCTGAGGGTTTCCAAAAAGACGCCGCCCCAGGATAGGCATCTGGGCGGCGAAGGGGTCTTGGCCCGTTCGGCGGCGGGGGTCAACCGCGCGCCGACGGACCGCAACGAGGCGATGGCGCGGTGTGGCTTTCACGCCCAGTTCCCATGAAACGCCGCCGGCAGGGCCACGTCGGCGCGCCAGCTGGCGACCGGGCCGTCCTCGACGCGCATCAGGTCCAGGACATGCAGTTCGCTGACCCCCGCCTTCAGATTGATGGTCGGACCGACCAGCCAGGCGTCGGCCTCGTGCGTCCCGCCGGGCTTGGGGACGTAGACCATCTCGTCCGTCACATGGCCGGGACCGAAGTCGAAGGACCGCGTGCGGCCGGACGACCAGTCGGTGACGGCGATCGCCGAAGCCAGGGGCCTGTCGGCGCGCTCGCCCGTGGTGTGCAGGCTGAAACGGCGGGCCAGGCCGGCCCGGCGCGGGTCGCTGCGGGGGAACTCGCCGACGACGCCGGTCCGCTCCAGCCGCCCGCGCCCGTTCGGCGACAGCACGACCATGGCCAGTTCGGCCGGTTCGCCGCCCAGCGGCACGCCGTTCAGCACCTCCTGGGCGCCGCGCGCGGCGAAGTCCATGTCCTTGTGCGCGCACAGGTCGAAGCGGATCGTGCCGTCCGCCTCGTCCCAGGCGTCGCCGACGTGGAAGAAGCCGAAGGGCGGCAGGTCGTAGATCCGTCGCTGGGTCAGGTCCGCCTTGTCGACCACCAGCACCTGCGTCCCCGCCTCGGGCGTCCAGTCGAAGCCCGCCGACATCGGCGCGACGTTGCGGACATGCACCCAGGGCTGCAGCACGACGACCAGATGCCGGGCTGTGGCGCTGAAGTCATGGATGTAGCTGGCGCGCGGAAGGGCGATCACCTCGGCGTCCTCGAGCGCGCCGTCCGCCGCCAGGCGCCAGACCATCGCCTGACGACCGTTCACGCCCAGATTCCAGATGCGGCCGTCCGGCTCGATGCGCGGATGGGCCAGGAAGGGCATGTTCTTCAGATCGGGACGCAGCGTGACGAAGTCCTCGGTTTCCAGCGTTTCGGGGTCCATGGCCAGGGGCGAGCCCGCCTCCCACAGCGCCCACAGCTTGCCGCCGACCTTGTGCACCGAGGTGTTGGCCGGACTGGCGTCGTCGGCCGAGCCGATCTTGGCGCGCGGGTCCGCCACCGTGCCGAAGCCGGGCATCAGCATGGCGCCGACCTCGGCCTCCTGGCGCCGCTTGCGGGTGTCGGCGAAGCGGGCGGCCAGGCTGGCCTGACCGTCCTGCACCCGCCAGCGGCGGATCAGGCCGTCGCCGTCGAACCAGTGCTGGGATGAACCGCCGGGCCGCCGGAACTTGGCCGGACCGTTGCGATAGAGGCTGCCCGACAGCCCCTGCGGCGCCCGGCCGTGCACGAGGCGCAGGGCGCGTGGGGCGATGTCGCCCTCGACGTCGGCGGTGGCCAAGGACCAGTCGGCGGTCGCCGCCAAGGCTTGCAGAGCATAGGCTCGATCAGGGGCCAGGACGCGGGCGGCGGCCAGGGCGGCGGCGCCCATGAACAGGGTGCGGCGGGTCGGGGTCATGGCGGTCTCTTCAGACAACGGGGCTTAGCGGATGCGGATGGTCTGGGCCGTGGCGCCCGAGACGTCGAAGCGGGCGCGGTCCCACTTGGCCGGCCCCATGTTGCCGACGGCGTTGTTGGAGAAGGCGAAGGGTTCGGTCGGCATGCCGAACGGATTCACGTCCATCTTTCCGTTGCCGTTGACGTCGTGGAACGCCTTCATGCCGTAGGCGCCCGCGGGCAGGTTCTCGAACACGGCGGCGCGCTCGCCCGCCGCCACATCGACCCGCGCCGCGCGGCTGGGCGCGCCGCTCTCATAGGCCGCCTCATCGGCGTAGAGGGCGACCATGACGGCGCCGGTCTCGGCCCCCGTCTCGAAGGTGAAGGTCAGGCGGCTGTCGGCGGATTGGGCGACGGCCGGAACGGCGACGGACAGAGGGGCGGCGGCGAGGGCGGCGGCGATAACGACAAGGCGGATCATGGGGGACGTCCTTATGGGCGGGGCGAAAAGTCATCGCCTTCCTTCCTCGCCCCGCCGAACCCCGCCAGCGGCCTTGCGTCCGCGACCGCTGCGTCTTCGCCAACAACCACCGCCCGCCGTTCACGAAGCGCCAATGAACAGCTTGTCGTCGCCAGGATGCGGCCTGCGTCAGCGGCCCGGCTTGCTCCCCGCGCCGAGGGGCCCTAAGTCGCAGAACCATGACCCAGACGCCCGCGACCGCCGCCCCGCTGATCTGCCCCTCCATCCTGGCCAGCGACTTCTCCAAGCTGGGCGAGGAGATCCGCGCCCTGGACACCGCCGGCGCCGACTGGATCCACGTCGACGTCATGGACGGCCATTTCGTGCCCAACCTGACCATCGGCCCGGACGTGGTGAAGGCCCTGCGCCCGCACACCAGCCTGCCGTTCGACGTGCACCTGATGGTCGCGCCGGTCGACAACTGGCTGGAGGCCTTCCGCGCCGCCGGCGCCGACGTCATGAGCGTCCACCCTGAAAGCGGTCCGCACGTCCACCGCACGCTCGGCCAGATCCGCCAGCTGGGCGCCAAGGCGGGCCTGGTGTTCAACCCGGCCACGCCGCTGAGCGTGCTGGAGGAGACCGTCGATCTGGTCGACCTGGTGCTGATCATGTCGGTGAACCCCGGCTTCGGCGGTCAGAAATTCATCGAATCCTCGCTGAGGAAGATCGAGCGCGCCCGCGCCATCCTCGACCGCGCCGGGTCCAAGGCCCACCTGCAGGTCGACGGCGGCGTCGTGGCCGCCAACGCCGGGGCCTGCGTCGCCGCCGGGGCCGACGCCCTGGTCGCCGGCTCCTTCGTCTTCAAGGGCGGACCGGACGCCTACGCCGCCAACATCCAGGCCCTGAAGGCCGCCGCCGCGTGAGCCCCCTCGGCCCCTTCGCCCCGCGCGACAGCGACGTCCCCCTGGCCGAGGGGCACATCCCCGGCCTGAAGGGCGCGCCCATGCGCACCCCCGTGCGCGCCGCTTCAGGCGCCCGACCCGATCCGCGCCTGTGGGCCTCGGTCGCCAAGGGGCTGGCCGCGCGCCAGCTGTGGGTCGAACTGTACGGCCTGCCCGGCTACGGCCTGACCCTGGGCGGACCGACCGCCGAGGGCTTCGCCGTCAGCCCGCGCGATTTCCGCCCCCTGCCCGAGGAAGCCCCGCGCTCCCTGCTGTCAGGCAAGCTGACGCTGGCGGGCCTGAGCCTGGACGCCGACAGCCCGGTGGCGCTGTGGAACAGCCCCACCCCCAGCCGCGCCTTCGCGGTCGAGCTGCACAGCTTCAACTGGATGCCCGCCATGATGGCCCAGGGCGATCGCGGCGCGCGCGAGGCCCTGGCCATGACCTTGGCCTGGCGCGAGGTGTTCAGCCGCTGGTCGCCCTTTTCCTGGGATCCCGACATCCTGGCCCGCCGCGTCTATCACCTGGCCTGCGCCGGACGGCGGCTGGCGGGCGTGGCGACCGAGGTCGAGCGGCTGCAGCTGACCGACATCCTGGCCCATCAGGCGCGCCAGCTGCTGCGGCCGCCTGGCGGGATCATGGGCCGGGCCGAGCGTCTGACGGCCGCCGCCGTCGCCGGCTGCGCCCTGACCGGCAAGGCCGGCGCCGCCATCCGCAACAAGGCGCTGAAACGCCTGCCCGGCGCCCTGGCCGCCACGGTCGCCGCCGACGGCGCCCACGCTTCGCGCGCGCCGGAGATGGGGCTGGAGCTGCTGCTCGACCTGCTGACGCTGGACGACGCCCTGGCCCAGCTGTCCGAGGTGACGCCCGAGCCGGTGGCCGAGGCCATCTCGCGTCTGACCCTGGCCCTGCGCGTCCAGACCCTGCCCGATCGACGCCTGGCCGTGTTCCAGGGCGGCGGCCCCTCGACGCCCGAGCGCATCGCCGCCGCCCGCGCCCACGACGATGCGCCCGCCGCCCCGGCCAGCGGCGCCGTCGGCGGCCTGCTGCGCGTCTCCAGCCCGCTGCTGACCGTCATGATCGATGTCGAGGCCCCGGCCCGCAACGCCTGGTCGGCCGCCGCCTGCGGCCAGCCCGCCGCGCTGGAGGTCGTCTGCGGCCGCGACCGCCTGTTCACCTCGGCCGGATGGACGCCGCGCGCCCTGGACCGCCAGGCCCTGCGCCTGACGCCCGGCGCCTCGACCCTGACGCTGGGCGAACAACCGCTGGGCGAACCCCTGTCCGGCTGGAAGAGCGAGCTTCTGGGTCCGCGCCTGGTCGGCCCCGCCCTGCACGTCACGCGCCAGCATCAGGAAGGCGACGGCGCCGTCTGGCTGGAGGTCGAGCACGACGGCTGGATGCCGCTCTATGGTCTGATGCACCAGCGCCGCCTCTACATCGACCAGCGGCTGGACGAACTGCGCGCCGAAGAGCGGCTGCATCCGCCCGAAGGCCGCCCTGAAGCGACCCGCGCCATCGCCGCCCCCTACGCCCTGCGCTTCCAGCTTGAGCCCGGCGTCCAGGCCTCCCTGGCTCGCGACCGTCGCTCCATCCTGCTGCGCGGCCCGTCCGGGCGCGGCTGGTGGTTCCGCAGCGACGGCCCCGACGTGGCCATCGAGCCCGCCGTCCACATCGACGAGGGCCTGACCCGCCGTTCCTTGCAGATCGTCGTGCGCGGCTCGGCCCGCACCGACGCCGAGACCAAGGTCCGCTGGAAGCTGAGCCCGGCGGGCGCGAGCGGCGACCCGACATGACCGACGCCGGTCGTCTGGCGATGGTGCGGGCTGTTCATACGCTCATCTATGTCGTCATGTCGGCCGCTTGCTTCGCCGTTCTATATGCTGGCCTGACAGGAGCCCGCGGGCCCTGGCTGTGGGTCGCGCTGACGCTGGTGGTGCTGGAGACGATCGTCTTCGTCGGTTGCGGCATGAAGTGTCCGCTGACCGCCGTCGCTATCCGCTACGGCGCCAGGATCGACGGGCCCTACGACACCTATTTCCCGGAACGCTGCACCCGGCATACGCTGACGGTGTTCGGGCCGCTGATCCTGGCGGGGCTGGCGCTGAACCTGCTGCGCGCGTTCGGCCTGATCTGAAGACGCCAGGTCGTGACCCCGCGCCCTGTTGGTGCTAGAGGCCCCGCCATCTCCCCGCCCCAGCCGTAAACGGACGCCGCCCATGCCCGCCGCTCCCGACTTTCCGCCCGCCCCGGACGCGATCAAACCCGTCCGCGCCCTGATCTCCCTGTCGGACAAGGCGGGGCTGGAAGACGCCGCGCGCACCCTGGCCGGCCTGGGCGTCGAACTGGTCTCCACCGGCGGCACCAAGGCGGCGATCGCGGGCTTCGGCCTGCCGGTCAAGGACGTGGCAGATCTGACCGGCTTCCCGGAAATGATGGACGGCCGGGTCAAGACCCTGCACCCGGTGGTGCACGGCGGCCTGCTGGGCGTTCGCAACGCCCCGGCCCACGCCGCCGCCATGACCGAGCACGGCATCGGCCCGATCGACATCGTCTGGATCGACCTCTATCCGTTCGAGAAGACCGTCGAGAGCGGCGGCGGCTTTGAAGCGGCCATCGAGAACATCGACATCGGCGGCCCGGCCATGATCCGCTCGGGCTCGAAGAACCACGGCCACGTCGCCGTCGCCGTGGACGCCGAGAGCATCGGCCTGATCGTCGAAGCGCTGAAGGCTGACGGTTCGACCACCCTGGCCCTGCGCAAGCAGTTGGCCGCCCGCGCCTTCGCCCGCACCGCCGCCTATGACGCCGCCGTCTCGTCCTGGTTCGCCGGCCAGTTGAACGACGCCGCTCCGGCGCGCAAGTCAATCGCCGGAACCCTGGCCCAGACGCTGCGCTATGGCGAGAACCCGCATCAGACCGGCGCCTTCTACCGCACCGGCGAGCGTCGTCCGGGCGTGGCCTACGCCACCCAGGTCCAGGGCAAGGAGCTGGGCTACAACAACATCGCCGACGCCGACGCCGCCTATGAGCTGGTGGCCGAGTTCGAGGCCCCGGCCTGCGTCATCGTCAAACACGCCAACCCATGCGGCGTGGCCGTCGGAAACACCCTGTCCGAAGCCTACGCCCGCGCGCTGGAATGCGACGCCGTGTCGGCCTTCGGCGGCGTCATCGCCGTCAACCGCCCGCTGAACGGCGAGGACGCCCGCGCCATCACCGGCATCTTCACCGAGGTGGTCATCGCGCCGGGCGCCGACGACGAGGCCAAGGCCGTCTTCGCCGCCAAGAAGAACCTGCGCCTGCTGATCACCGACGGCCTGCCCGACCCGCACGGCGCCGGCGAGGTCTTCCGCTCGGTGGCGGGCGGCTTCCTCGTGCAGTCGCGCGACCGCTCGCTGATCAAGCCGTCCGACCTGAAGATCGTCACGCGCCGCCAGCCGACGCCGACCGAGATCCAGGACATGCTGTTCGCCTTCACCGTGGCCAAGCACGTCAAGTCCAACGCCATCGTCTACGCCAAGGACGGCCAGACGGCGGGCATCGGCGCCGGCCAGATGAACCGTCGCGACAGCGCCCGGATCGCCGCCATCCGCGCCAAGGAAGCCGGCGAGGCCAAGGGTCTGGCTCACTCGCTGGCCGAGGGTTCGGCCTGTGCGTCGGAAGCCTTCTTCCCCTTCGCCGACGGCCTGCTGGAAGCCGTCGCCGCCGGCGCCACGGCGGTGATCCAGCCGGGCGGTTCGATCCGCGACGAGGAGGTCATCGCCGCCGCTGACGAGCGCGGCATCGCCATGGCGTTTACGGGCGTCCGCGTCTTCCGGCACTAAGCTGGAAGGGCGCTAACGCGAGCCGCGCGGCGGCTCGCTGCTTGAGCGAAAGAAGAAGGGCGTTGCCGGTCGTCGGCAGCGCCTTTTTCTTTGGCCAAGGCCCGGTCGGGCCTCAGTCCTCGATCACCTCGTGCGAGCCGGCGCGGCCCAGGCGCCAGTAGCCGGCGACCTTCATCCATTTCTGGTTGAACGGCCGCGCGGCCAGCAGGGCCGCGCGCATCGAGCGGGCGACCGAGGACTCGCAGGCGACCCAGACATAGGCGTCGGCCGGGTCGATCCGTTTCGCCGCCGCGACCGCCGCCGCCGTCAGCGCCTCAGGGCGGCCGCGCGGGCCGCCGTTGCGATGCACCCAGACGATCTCGACGTTCGCAGGACTGGGCAGGTCCAGCTCTCCGCCGGCGTCGTTCACCTCGATGCAGGCGATGGCGCGCGCGGTCGCGGGCAGCTCCTCCAGGCGCCGAGCGATGGCGGGGATGGCCGCCTCGTCGCCGACGAGCAGGTGCTCGGCGAAGCTGGTCGGGATCAGGAAGGAGCCGCGCGGCCCGCCCAAACCCAGTTCGTCCCCCGGCCGCGCATCCTCGGCCCAGGCCGTCGCCGGACCGCCATGACCGACGGCGAAGTCGATGGTCAGCCGCCGGTTCGCGGCGTCGAATGCGCGCGGCGTATAGTCCCGCGCCACCGGCCGGGGCTCGGGAAACACAGGCCCGTCCGGCCCGAGCGTCGGCAACACCAGAGGCTCGCCGCGCGGCGTGGGGAAGATCTTCACATGGTCGTCGAAGCCGGGGCTGAAGAAGCCCTCCAGCTCATCACCGGTCAGAACGATCCGTTTCAAAACGGGGGTCAACTGCTCCACCGCCTCCACGCGGGCGCGGCGGAACTTGAGCTCATGTCTCACGCGGCGCGGCTGTCTCAACAGGGCGTCGGTCATGCCTGTCTCACCTTTTCAGCTGCGGCTTCGATCAGATCAGCGATGGCCTCGACCTGGGCCTCGCTCAGCGGCGGCTCCTGCGTCAGACGTTCATGGGCCGCCGCGCGGAAGGTCTCTATGGCCTGGGCGATGCGCGCCGGACGGTCGGCCCGGCCGCGCAGGGCTTTCATCTTGCGCTCAGCATGGGCCAGGGCCTCGGCGTTCTCGACCAGCAGGCGGCGCCCCTCGTCGGTGATCGCATAGCGTTTCTTGCCGCCCTCGGCGACGACGCTGACGGCGCCCATGTCCTCCAGCAGGGTCAGGCTGGGGTAGATGACGCCGGGACTGGGCGTATAGGCGCCGCCCATGCGCGCCTCGATGGCCTTGATCAGCTCATAGCCGTGGCTGGGCTTGTCCGCGATCAGCGACAGCAGCACCCAGCGCAGGGCGCCGTGTTCGAACATGCGGCCGCCGCCGCGTCGGCCGTGGCCCTCGCCGCGCATCCTGCCCTCGCCCAGGCGACGCCCTTCCGGCCGCATCGACCGAAACGGGCCGCCGTGGCCGCGCATGACGCCATGCTTCATGCCGCAGCCGCGCTTTCCGATCCCCTTGGATCCTCTCATTTCATCTCTCACTTCGATATATCTAACTTGCAAACAGATATATCGATATATCGAAAGCGCAAGACCCCTTTCTTCGGCGACGGGACGGACTAAGCTGCGCCGATGGACACCGTCGTCGCCCGCTGGGCCCAACTAGAGCCCCATGTTCACGTCGTCGGACCGGAGGACGACAAGCGCCGCCCGGCGGTTCTGCTGTTCCACGGCTGCGGCGGGCTGCGGGCCCACTTGCCGCGCTACGCCGAGGCGGCGAAGGCCGCGGGCTGGCGCGCCGTCATCGTCGATTCCTACGGACCGCGCGGCTGGGGGCGGCCCTTCACCCTGACCACCGTCTGCACCGGCCTGCTGTTCCGGGGCTATGAGCGCGCGGGCGACGTGCTGGCCGCCATCCACGGGATTTCTCAGCGGCCCGACGTGGACCCCGCGCAATTGGCGCTGGGCGGCTGGAGCCACGGCGGCTGGGCCGTCATGGAGATGATGAGCGAGACGCCCGAGCCCGGCCGCATGGGGGTCGCCGACCCGGCCAGCGTCGACCTGTCCGGCGTCAAGGCCGTCTGGCTGGCCTATTCCTATATCGGCCCCTGGGCCTTCAACCGGATGAAGCCCTGGCGGCACTGCCCGCGCGTCCTGGCTTTGACGGCCAAACGCGACCACCTGACCACCGTGCGCAACGCCGAACGGGTCAACGCCATGATCCGCGATTGCGGCTCGGAGGTCGAAAGCTGGGTCGCCGACGGCACCCACGCCTTTGACGAGCCGACCAACAACGGCCCCATGCGCCACCACCCCGAACTGACCGAAGAGGCGCTGCGCCGCTTCACCGCCTTCCTCCAGGACAGCGCGCCTCACGCCTGAAAATAATCACGCGGCCGCGTCTTGACGCACGCCCCCTCACGTAACAATTGAAGTTACATGAAAAGAGACTCCCGCCTCTCCAACATCCTTCATGCCCTGCTGCACATGGCCGAGCACGAACAGCGCTGCGGCCGACCGATGACCTCGGACATGCTGGCGGCCTGCCTGTCGACCAATCCGGTCGTGGTCCGCCGGACCATGGCGGGCCTGCGCGAACAGGGACTGGTCGTGTCCGAGAAAGGCCACGGCGGCGGCTGGCGGCTGGCGCGCCCGCTGGAGGCCGTCACCCTGGGCCAGGTCCACGCCGCCCTGGGCGAGCCCGGCCTGCTGCCGGAGGCGCCGCCGATCGAGGCCGAAGGCTGCCTGATCGAGGCGGCCGTCAACGACGCCCTGTCCGACACCTACGCCGCCGCCCGCGCCCTGCTGGCCGCGCGGCTGGACTCCATCACCCTGGCCGATCTGGCGGCGGACTTCTCGCGCCGGCTGGCCGCCCATCCCAAGAGAGACCTGCTCCATGCGCACCAGCGAAAATCCGATGCCCCATGACGCCGTCGTCATCGGCGGCTCCTACGCGGGCCTGTCCGCCGCCCTGCAGCTGGTGCGGGCGCGCCGCCGCGTCCTGGTCATCGACGACGGCCGCCCCCGGAACCGCTTCGCCGCTCGCGCGCACGGCGTGCTGAGCAACGACGGCCGCCCGGGGTTTGAGATCGCCGCCGCCGCCCGCGCCCAGGTCGCGGCCTATCCCACCGCCGCCTTCCGCATGGCCGAGGCGGTGGACGCGACGCGCATCGACGGCGGCTTCTCGGTCGCCTTCGCCGACGGCAGCCGCACCATGGGCCGCCGCCTGATCCTGGCCCACGGGGTCGAGGACGTCCTGCCGGACCTGCCCGGCGTGAAGGAGCGCTGGGGTCGAACCGCCCTGCACTGTCCGTGGTGCCACGGCTATGAGGTCGGCGGCGGGCCGATCGGCGTTCTGGGGCGCGGCGACCATGCGGTCCAATATGCCAGCGTCGTCGCCGAATGGGGCCAGGCCGTTCTGTTCATCGACCCGGCGCGCTTAAGCGAAGATGACGCGCGCGGGCTGGCCCGACGCGGCGTGACCATCGAACCGACGCCCGTCGAACGGCTGGAAGGCGAGGCGCCGACCCTGACCGGGGTGCGGCTGGCCGACGGCCGCTTCATCCCGCTGAAGGCCGTCTTCGTCGGCGCCCATGTGCGGCAGTCCGGCGGCTTCGCCGAGCGCCTGGGCTGCGAGATGACAGACACCCCTATGGGCCGCATCGTCAAGGTCGACGTCCAGCAGCAAACCAGCCAGCCGGGCGTCTTCGCCGCTGGCGACCTGGCGCGGCCGGCGGGCAACATCACCCTAGCGACGACGGACGGCATGACCGCCGCCCACGCCGCCTTTCGCTCCCTGATCGAAGAGGAGACGGCCTAAGGGAGGCTCAGCGCGGTTCGACCTTCACCTCGGCGCGGACCGAGTTGGCGATGTAGCAGACGTCATGGGCGCGGTGATGCAGGTCGGCGATGGCCGCCGCATCCGGCAGCTTGTCGCCCGACCAGGTCACGGCCGGG
>ERZ778017.1457-NODE-1457-length-23284-cov-5.374532_pt1 | contig 23284 bp, 21 predicted proteins | sample MGYA00375747_ERZ778017 | MGnify/ENA primary metagenome ERZ778017 (study PRJEB29350, sample SAMN05509838) | bioreactor metagenome | biome: bioreactor; material: wastewater | place: South Africa: University of Cape Town | collected 2014-03-17 ...
AGGTGCGCGACAACTATGCGGTCGGCGACGACCGGCTGCTGATCGTCACCACCGACCGCCTGTCGGCCTTCGACGTCGTGCTCTCCGAGCCGATTCCCGACAAGGGGCGCGTGCTGAACCGCATGGCGCTGTTCTGGTTCGAGCGCCTCGCCGACGTCGTTCCGAATCACCTGACCGGCATCGATCCGGAGTCGGTCGTGCAGCCCGGCGAGCGCGATCAGGTGCGCGGGCGCTCGATGGTCGTCAAGCGCCTGCAGCCGATCCTCGTCGAGGCGGTCGTGCGCGGCTACCTGATCGGCTCGGGCTGGAAGGACTACCAGTCGAGCGGCGCCGTCTGCGGCATCGCGCTGCCGGCGGGCCTGCGCCTGGCCGATCGCCTGCCGCAGCCGATCTTCACGCCGGCGGCCAAGGCCGAGCAGGGCGAGCACGACGAGAACATCTCCTTCGACGAGATGTCGCGGCGCATCGGTGCGCCGCTCGCTGCACGCATTCGCGATCTGAGCCTGGAGCTGTATCGGCGCGCGGCCGAACACTGCGCTGCGCGCGGCATCATCGTCGCCGACACCAAGTTCGAGTTCGGCCTCGACGAAAACGGCACGCTGCACCTGATGGACGAAGTGCTCACCGCCGATTCGTCGCGCTTCTGGCCGGCCGATTCGTGGCGACCCGGCGAGTCTCCGCCCTCGTTCGACAAGCAGTACGTGCGCGACTGGCTCGAGAGCGTGCCCGGCTGGAACAAGAAGCCGCCGGCGCCGCACCTGCCGCCGCAGGTCGTCGCGCAGACTGCGGAGCGCTATCGCGAGGCGCTGCGCCGCATCGCCGGCGAGGAGCTGCCTCCCGAGGCTGCGACGGCGAGCGGCGCCTGAGGCGCCGGCTCGCAGGACCAACGACGAACGACCAACGACGAACGATCGAAGAGCGGCGAGCGATGAGCGAAATTTCCGTCGGCAACGAACCCGCGGCAACGGAAGCGGTCGACGCCCTCGTCGGCATCGTCATGGGTTCGGGCAGCGACTGGGGCGTGATGCAGCACGCGGCGGCGGTGCTGCGCGAGTTCGGCGTGCCTTTCGAGGCGCGCGTCGTCTCGGCGCACCGGATGCCCGACGAGATGTTCGACTACGCCGAACGCGCGCGCGAGCGCGGATTGCGGGCGATCATCGCCGGCGCCGGCGGGGCTGCGCATCTGCCCGGAATGCTCGCGTCGAAGACCATCGTTCCGGTGCTCGGCGTTCCCTGTCCGTCGAAGTACCTGCGCGGCGAAGACTCGCTGCTGTCGATCGTGCAGATGCCGCGCGGAATCCCGGTGGCTACTTTCGCGATCGGCGAGGCCGGCGCAGCGAATGCGGCGCTGCATGCGGTGGCGATGCTCGCCGTCGACGACCCGGCGCTGGCCGGCCGGCTCGTTGCCTTCCGCAGCGCGCAGACCGAATCGGCGCGCAGCACGACGCTGCCCGACGCCTGACGGCGCCTAGACGATGAACCCGATGCCGCGCAACGACGGGGCAACTGCCGCTGCCGCGCCGCCGCTGCCGCGCCGGCCTTCGGCTCCGCTCGCGCCCGGCAGCTGGCTCGGCATGCTCGGGGGCGGCCAGCTCGGTCGCATGTTCTGCATGGCCGCGCAAAGCCTCGGCTATCGCGTCTGCGTGCTCGACCCCGGCGCCGACAGTCCGGCAGGCTCGATCGCCGAGCGGCATCTGCGCGCCGACTATCTCGACGAAGCGGCGCTGGCCGAGCTGGCCGAAACCTGCGCGGCGGTGACGACCGAGTTCGAGAACGTGCCCGCGCGCGCGTTGCAGCAGCTGTCCGAGCGGACGATCGTCGCGCCTTCGGCCGGCAGCGTGGCGATCGCGCAGGACCGCATCGCCGAGAAGGATTTCGTTCGCGCGGCGGGGCTGCCCACCGCGCCGTATCAGGCGCTGCGCAGCGTCGACGACGCGCGCGAAGCACCCGATGCGCTCTTCCCCGGCATCGTCAAGCTCGCGCGCCTGGGCTACGACGGCAAGGGGCAGGCCGGCGTGGCGAACGCCGAGGAGGCGTGTTCGGCTTTTGCCGCGCTGGGTTCGGCGCCCTGCGTGCTCGAGCGGCGGCTCGCGCTCGACAGCGAGCTGTCGGTGCTGCTCGCGCGGGGCTTCGACGGCGAGAGCCTGGCGTGGGAGGTCGCGGGCAACGTGCACCGCGACGGCATCCTCGCGCGCACCACCTTTCCCGCGCGCGTCGATCCGTCGCTCGCCCGAAGCGCCGTCGATGCCGCGCGGCGCATCGCCGATGCGCTCGATTACGTGGGCGTGCTGTGCGTCGAGTTCTTCGTGCTCGCCGATGCGACGCTGCTCGTCAACGAGATCGCGCCGCGTCCGCACAATTCCGGCCACGCGACGATCGACGCCTGCGTGACGAGCCAGTTCGAGCAGCAGGCGCGCGCGCTCGCCGGCTTGCCGCTCGGCGACACGCGCCTGCTCGCGCCGGCCGTGATGCTCAATCTGCTGGGCGATGTCTGGTTCCACGGCGACACGAACGCCATGCGCGAACCCGATTGGGCGTCGGTGCTGCGGCACCCGTGCGCGAAGCTGCACCTGTACGGCAAGCGCGAGGCGCGGCGCGGGCGCAAGATGGGCCACGTGACCGTCCTCGGCGCATCGGCGGCCGAAGCCGATGCCGTCGCCGGTGCGATAGAGCGATCCCTCGGTATCGGAGCCTGCGCGCGATGACGGCCGTGCGGCCGGCCGATGCCGAGGCGATCGAGGAGGCGGCTGCGCGACTCGCGGCCGGTGAGCTGGTCGTCTTTCCCACCGAGACCGTGTACGGGCTCGGCGCGGACGCTGCGAATCGCGATGCGGTCGCCGCGGTGTACCGGATCAAGCAGCGCCCGCTCGGGCATCCGTTGATCGTGCACATCCTCGACGACGGACCCGCGAAGCTGTGGGCCGAGTGGTCGCAGCGCGCACAGCGCCTGGCCGAAGCTTTCTGGCCCGGGCCGCTCACGCTGATCCTGAAGCGCGCTGCCGATGCGCCCGCCTGGGCCTGCGGCGCCGAGTCGACGATCGGGCTGCGTGCGCCGGCCCATCCGGTGGCGCGCGCGCTGCTGCATGCGTTCGCGCGGCGCGGCGGCGTGGGCATCGCGGCCCCGTCGGCGAACCGCTTCGGTCGCATCAGTCCGACGCGCGCCGAGCACGTCGTCGAAGACCTGGGCGACGACGCGCCGCTGATTCTCGATGGCGGTCCGTGCGAGGTCGGCGTGGAGTCGACGATCGTCGATCTCAGCCGCGGCCGGCCGGTGCTGTTGCGCCCCGGCGGCGTCTCGGTCGCGCAACTCGCCGCGGTGCTCGGCGAGGAAGTGCTCGAACGCGACGCGCACGCGCCGCGCGCCTCGGGCACGCTCGATGCGCATTACGCGCCGGCCACGCCGGTCGAGGTCGTCGACGCCGACGAAGTGCCCGCGCGGGTGGCGCAGTGGCGCTCGCAGGGCCGCAGCGTCGCCCTCTGGTCGCGCTCGGTGCCTCCTTCGATCGCCGACGTCGGCCTGGCGATGTCGCACGACGCCCGAAGCACCGCGCACGAACTCTACGACACGCTGCGCCGCCTCGATCGATCCGGCTGCGACCGCATCGTCATTGAACGCGTCCCGCGGACGCCCGAGTGGCGCGCGGTGGGGGATCGCCTGCGACGCGCCGCTGCTTCGACGAGAAGTGAAGGGTGAAGGGTCAAGGGTGAAGGGCAGAAGCCCCGACTGCCGAGGTCGAGGCTTTTCCCCTTCACCCTTGACCCTTCACTTTTTTATCGCTCCTGCGGCTGCACCAGCAATATCGGCCTTCGCGTGCCGCGCAGCAGCGTCTGCGCGGTGGAGCCGAGCAGCATCGCGCCGAGTCCGGTACGGCCGATGGTTCCGGCGCAGACGAGGTCGGCGGCTTCGCGTTCGATCGCTTCGAGCAGCGCGCGGTCGGGGCGATCGTTCTCGACGAGGTCGATGCGCACCCTGGCGCTGCCCGGGTCGGCGACCAGCGCCTCGAGCGCCTGGCGCCGTTCGGCGACGACCGCTGCGTGCTCGCGGGCGAACTCGGGATGCGACGCCCGGCCGTAGCGCCCGTTGCGCATCAGGTTCGGACTGACCACGTGAACGACGACGACTTCGGCGCCTGCGGGCGCGAGGGCGAGCGCGTGCGCCACCGCGCGATTGCCGATCGGCGACAGGTCGGTGGCGGCGACGATGCGCCGAATCACCGGCGGAAGCAGCGAGGCCGAGGCGACGGCGGCGCCGGGGACCACGAGCACGTTGACCGGCGAATCGCGCAGCAGGTCGAGCGCGACCGAGCCGGTGAACAGGCGCTCGACCGCATTGCGCTGGTGCGAGCCGACCAGCAGCAGGTCGGCCTGTTCGTGTTCGGCCAGTTGCGCGAGCCGCGCCCCCGGTTCGCCTTCGTGCGCCGATACCACCACTTCGACCGGCAGCGACGGCAGTGCGCGCCCGATGCGGGCAGCGATCTCCTCGCGCAGGTGTTGCTGCGCGCGCCCCGGCTCGTCGAGCAATCCGAGTCGCGTGGCCTCGCGTCGCGGATCTTCCGCGTAGGCAGCGAGCAGCTGGCACGAGCCCAGCCCGGCGAGCCTGGCGGCGAACAACAGCGCGGCATCGGCCTGCGGCGTGAAGTCGTAGGCGACGAGCAGGCGCAGTGCGCGTTCGCCGCGCAGCCACGAAAGAAGCGGTGACGCATCGCGCAGCACCAGCATCGGCGTCTCGGTGCTGCGCAACACGCGCTCGCAGGTCTTGCCCAGTCGCACCGCGACGCCATCGCGCCGGCCGATCGCCGGCAGTACGAGCAGGCCTGCGCCGCGCTTCTTCGCCTCGGCGACGATCGCCTCGTCGGGCCAGCCCGCAGGCAGTTCGGTGCTCACCTTCGCGCCGGTGGCTCGCAGGCTTTCGGCGCTCGCCTGCAGCCGCTGCCGCGCGTTCTCCTCGATCGCGTCGAGCACGGGCGCCGGGCCGAGCAGCACGCTGCGCGTGTCGAGGACGTGAACCAGCGTCAGTTCGCCCCCGGTGCGCTGCGCGAGCGCCGCGCCGAGCGCCGCCGCCTCCTCGGCACGGTCGCTGAAATCGGTTCCGCACAGAACCTGCATGCCTTTCTCCGTTTCCCGGCAGGCAGCGATTGTAGGCTGACCGCGCCCGCGTCCGGCGTCAGCTGCGCGCAGACGCGTCGCCCGCCGCCTCCTGCGCGGCGATCCTGCGACAGAACGCGGCGACCGCGTCGACGACCTCGTCGGGACGATCCAGATGCGGACTGTGCCGGCAATCGGCGAGCTTCAGCAGTTGCGCATCGGGCTGCAGCTCGGCGATATGGTCGAGCTGGCGCATCGTTCCGTACTGGTCGTCCTCGCCCTGGATCGCCAGGATCGGGCAGCGGATCGCGGCCACTTCTTTCTCGATGGTCCAGGCGGCGAAGGTGTCCGAGAGCCAGACCTCGGTCCAGTAGCGGAACGCGCCGTCGACGTCGTCGTGGTAGCGGCCGAGCTGCTCGCGCAGCCCCGGCGCTTCGTAGCGCCGCGCGATCTCGGCGATTGCATCGGTGCACACCGGCTCCACGAACAGGTGCGGGGCGAGTACCGCGACCGCCGCGTCGGCCTGCGGAAAAGTCCCCGCGTGGATCAGCGCAATCGAGGCGCCGTCGCTGTGCCCCACGAGGATCGGTCGTTCGAGGCCGAAGCTGCGCAGCAGCTCGGGCAGCACGTCGATCGCCTCTTCGTGCATGAAGCGCACGCTGCGCGGCTCGTCGATCGGCTCCGAGCCGCCGTAGCCGCGGCGGGAGTAGACGATCCCCGGCAGGCCGGCGGCTGCGCAGACGCGGTCGGGGAAATCGCGCCACAGCGCGATGCTGCCCAGCCCTTCGTGCAGGAAGACGAGCGTGGGCGAGCGCGAGCCGGGCTCGCCGATCGACCGGCACTCCAGCCGCCGCCCGCCGACGACGACGTGAAAATAATGCTCGTTGGGGTCTTGTCTCATGAGTTATATTGCAGGTTCTTCATTGTCCGACGTTCGATGTTGCATGGTCTCCGTGGTGGGCGGCAAGCCGGAAGACGAGAACGCGTTCCTCGAGGCGCTGGGCCGCCGCGTTCGCGAGCGTCGTGAAGAAGCGCACCTCACGCGAAAGCGCCTCGCCGAGCTGTCGGGTCTTTCCGAGCGCTATCTCGCGCAACTCGAAGCCGGCGACGGAAACATCTCGATCCTGCTGATCCGGCGCGTGGCCGAGGCGCTCGCCTGTCCGATCGAGCAGCTGATCGGCGATCGATCCTTCGATCCCGAGATCGTCGCGGCGCTCGAGCTGCTGCGCGGTCTGCGTCCCGAGCAGCGGCACGAGGCGGTGATGCAGCTGCAGCAGCGCTTCGGCGAATCGAGTCGCGAGCGCTCGCGGCGCATCGCGCTGGTGGGCCTGCGCGGCGCCGGGAAGTCCACGCTGGGCGCGCAGCTCGCGGCCCGACTGCGCGTTCCGTTCTACGAGCTGGACCAGCAGATCGAACACGAGCTGGGCGCTTCGCTGGGCAGCATCTTCTCGATGTACGGGCAGGACACCTTCCGCGAGGCGGAGGCGCACGTGCTGGACCGGCTCACCCGCGCGCACAAGCGTTGCGTGATCGCCACCGGCGGCTCGCTCGTGCTCGAGCCGCGCACCTACGAGCTGCTTCGCGAGCGCTGCTTCACCGTCTGGCTGCGGGCTTCGCCCGAAGATCACATGGATCGCGTGGTCGCGCAGGGCGATCTGCGGCCGATCCGCGGGCGCGAGCACGCGATGGCCGAGCTGCGCACGATCCTGAAGCAGCGCGAGCGGCTGTACGCGCTGGCCGACGCCGTCGTCGACACGAGCGGCACCGACGAGGCGCAGAGCCTCGAGCGGTTGCTCGGGCTGGTCGATTCGACGCCTTCGCACCTGCCCGAGGAACGGGCGGGATGACGCGATGACGAACGCCGCGCCGAGAACGGCCTTTCGCGCGCGATAATCCACTGACGAACCCGGAGGAAGCCGCCGTGGCCGAGATCTCGACTGCCGATCATTCCGTGAGCCCGCCTCGCGTGCGCATTCCGCGCAGCTACAACGCAGCGCACGACCTGCTCGAGCGCAACCTGGGCGCCGGTCGCGGCGAGCGCATCGCCTGCATCGACGACCGCGGGTCGTGCACCTACGCGGAGCTGGCCAGGCGCGTGAACCGTTTCGCGTCGTCGCTGGCCGGGCTCGGCCTGCGCCGCGAGGAACGCGTGCTGCTGTGCATGCTCGATACGATCGACTGGCCGGTGGCCTTTCTCGGCGCGATCAAGGCGGGAATCGTGCCGGTGGCGGTCAACACGATGCTGCGTCCGCAGGACTACGAATACATGCTGCGCGATTCGCGCGCGGCGGCGCTGCTCGTTTCGCAGGCGCTGCTGCCGTCCTTCGAGGACGCAATCGACTCGATTCCTTCGCTGCGCTCGGTCGTCGTCTCTGCCGCGCCGGGTTCGAAGGCTGCCGACGCCGGCGGCAAGCGGGTCGATTTCGATGCGCTGCTCGCCGGCGGCCGCGACGACTTCGAATGCGCCGACACGGTCGCCGACGAGCCCTGCTTCTGGCTCTACTCGTCGGGGTCCACCGGCTCGCCGAAAGGCACGGTGCACGTGCACTCGAGCCTGATCGAGACGGCGGAGCTGTATGCGCGTCCCATACTCGGCATCCGGGAGGACGACATCGTCTTCAGCGCGGCGAAGCTGTTCTTCGCCTACGGCCTGGGCAACGGCCTGACCTTCCCGATGTCGGTAGGCGCGACCTGCGTGCTGATGGCCGAGCGCCCGACGCCGGAAGCGGTATTCCTGCGGCTCACCGGCGAGGCGCCTGCCTCGCTCGCCGCGATGGGCAAGCGTCCGACCATCTTCTACGGCGTACCGACGCTGTACGCCGGCATGCTCGCCAACGCCAGCTTCCCGGCCGCCTCGCAGCTGTCGCTGCGCGTGGCGACCTCGGCCGGCGAGGCCTTGCCGAAGGGAATCGGCACCGGCTTCACCGAACGAACGAACGTGGAGATTCTCGACGGCATCGGTTCCACCGAGATGCTGCACATCTTCCTGTCCAACCAGTCCGGCAAGGTGCGCTACGGCACCACCGGCAAGCCGGTGCCGGGCTACACGCTGAAGCTGGTCGGCGACGACGGACACGAGGTCGGCGACGGCGAGGTGGGCGACCTGTACATCAGCGGACCTTCGTCGGCCGCGCAGTACTGGAACCAGCGCGAGAAGACGCGCGACACCTTCCAGGGCATCTGGACGCGCAGCGGCGACAAGTACCAGCGCGACGCCGACGGCTACTACACCTACGCCGGACGCTCCGACGACATGATGAAGGTGAGCGGGCAATACGTCTCGCCCTTCGAGGTCGAGTCGGCGGTGGCCTCGCATCCGATGGTGCTCGAGGCGGCGGTGGTCGGTTCGCGCGACGCCGACGGGCTGCTCAAGCCGAAGGCCTTCGTCGTGCTGAAGGAGCCGTCGCGCGCCACCGACGCGCTCGCGCAGGAGATCAAGGCGTACGTCAAGGACCGGCTCGTGCCGTTCAAGTATCCGCGCTGGGTCGAGTTCGTCGACGAGCTGCCGAAGACGGCCACCGGAAAGATCCAGCGCTATCGACTGCGCGACCGCGAGGGCTTCACCGGGTGAGCGCGAATCGTCGGCGAAGCCGGCGCGCGCCGGTGCGCGGCTGAACGGCACGGGCGAGGAGGCGATGCGCACCGACCCGCGCTTTCCGTCGCTGCGGATCGTCGATCACCCGCTGATCCAGCACAAGCTCACGCACATGCGCGATCGTGAGACGTCCACTCGCACCTTCCGCGACCTGCTGCGCGAGATCACGCTGCTGATGGGCTACGAGATCACGCGCGACCTGCCGCTGACGATGCGCCGCATCGAGACGCCGCTGGTTGCGCTCGACGCGCCGGTGATCGCCGGGCGCAAGGTCGGCGTCGTGCCGATCCTGCGCGCGGGGCTCGGCATGGTCGACGGGCTGCTCGAGCTGATTCCCGCCGCGCGCGTCGGCCACATCGGCCTGTACCGCGGCCCCGACCGGCGGCCCGTCGAGTACTACGTGCGCCTGCCCGAAGTCGCGGGACGGCTGTTCATCGTCTGCGATCCGATGATCGCCACCGGGCACTCGGCGGCGCATGCCGTGCAGGTGCTGCTCGATCGCGGCGTGTCGCCCGAGGCCGTGCGGCTGCTCGCGCTCGTTGCGGCGCCCGAGGGCATGGAAGTGTTCGCCGCAAGTCATCCCCGCGTACCGGTCTACGTCGCCGCGCTCGACGATCATCTCGACGCGAACGCGTACATCGTTCCGGGGCTCGGCGACGCGGGCGATCGGCTGTTCGGCACGAAGCATTGAACGAAGGAAAAGAGGAACGAGCGGAATGCGCGTATTCGAAAGTCTTGCCGAGCTGGCGGCCTGCGCCGGCGAGGAGATCGCGGTCAGCGACTGGGTCGAGGTCACGCAGCAGCGCATCGACGCCTTCGCCGATGCGACCGGCGATCATCAATGGATCCACGTCGACCCGGAGCGCGCCGCGAAGGGCCCCTTCGGCACGACGATCGCGCACGGCTACCTGACGCTGTCGCTGCTGCCGATGTTCGCGGAGAGCGCGATCGAGCTGCGCGGCGTGCGCATGAGCGTGAACTACGGGCTGAACCGCGTGCGCTTTCCGGCGCCGGTGCCGGCGGGAAGCCGGCTGCGGGCGCGCTTCCGGGTGCTGTCGGTGGAGGACGTCGGAGGCGGCGGGTTGCAGATCGTGACCGAGGCGACAATCGAGCGCGAGGGGGGCGACAGGCCGGTGTGCATCGCCGAGACGGTGGCGCGGCGCTACGCGTAGCCTGCGCAGGCTGAAACTACGGCAGCAGGCTTTCCGTCTCCGTCGGATAGTGGACGTTCCCGCCCTCGAAGCGCGGAAACCGGCGGTAATCGGCGCGGAGATCCTGCAGGGCGGCCGATTCGAGTGCAGCGGTCAGCGCCGACGCGTCGTCGAACACGATCCGGTTGCGCTGCATATGGTGGACGCGCCGCCAGGGCAGTGCGTCGCACCAGTCGAGACGCGTGAAGATCTCGATCGAGCGGATCCCGGGGAGCCTTGCCATGAGGCGGGGGTGATGCGTCAGGTAGTACCGCAGCCAGTCATGGATGTCCTCGGCACGACCCGGGTAATGAACGAGATAGCTGCACGAGCGCGGAGCCGGTTTCGACGTCGGCTGCGCGACGTCGTGGACCGGAAACGTCCGTGAAATCATTGCCTGGTGGCTGATCTCCGTGCCTTCGAGGCTCGGCCAGTCACCGGACGCAGCGAGCGCCTGCAGCGCTCCGTGCGGTCCGATCGCCGCCTCCAGCGCCGGCAGGTCCGCGAAGTCGAGTTGCAGCGCAAGCCGCGGCGGCGGCGGGTCGTTGCTGAAGGGGCCGCCCACCACGGCCGGTGTGCAGACGTGGGCGCGAAGCAGTTCCGGCGTGCGCAACAGGCATTCGCGCATTCGAGCCTTGTCGGCCTCGCAGACCGCGCCGCCGTTGCCGGCGTCCTCGAAGTAGACGAACCACGAAACCGTCATCAGCCGGCCATGGCCCATTCGGGATGCGGTGCCTCGGCGACGCGCAGGGCGCCGACCAGATCGACGGCGCGGGCGAGGCCGTGGCGCTGCAGGAATGCGGGTAGTGCGTCGATGATGTCGATCATCGTCGTCGGCCGAAGGAAGCTCGCGGTACCGACCTGGACGGCGCTTGCGCCGGCGAGCATGTACTCGACCGCGTCCTCGGCCGTGGCAATTCCGCCGCATCCGACGATGGGCAGCGCGACGGCCCGCGCGCACTGATAGACCATCCGGAGGATGATCGGCTTGACCGCCGGCCCGGTGAGCCCGCCCATCACGTTGCCGAGCTTCGGGCGGAAGGTCTCGACGTCTATCGCCATGCCCAGCAGCGCATTGGCGACGACCAGCGCATCGGCGCCGGCCGACTCGGCGGCGCACGCGATCGTCGCGATGTCGCCGACATTCGGCGTGAGCTTCACCCAGAGCGGCAGCGACGTCGCTCTTCTGATGCACGACACCACGTCTTCGGTGTCGCGCGCGACCATCGCGAAAGCCCGTCCATCCTGCTCCAGGTTCGGGCACGAGAGGTTCGCTTCGATCGCATCGACGCCGGCAGCGGTGAGGCGCGCGGCGAGCGTGGCGAAGCCTTGCGCGCTGCCGGCAGAGATGCTGGCGACCAGCGGCGGGCGCCGCGCCGCGTAGAACGGCATCACCTGGGCCACGTAGTGCTCGGGGCCCTTCGAGGGTATGCCGATCGAGCAGAGCATCGCTGCGGTCGCCTCCGCAACGCGAGGCTGCGGGTTGCCGCGTCGCAGGTCGGGCGTGATCGTCTTGGTGACCAGCGCGCCCAGTCGGTCGACGTCGATCACCTGGGCCATCGTCTCGGCGAACGTGCCCGAGGCGGGCATTACCGGATTGGCGAGCACGAGGCCACCGCATCGAACCTGGAGATCTACCACGACAGCGTCTCCCGAACGTCGAACACCGGTCCGTCGTGGCACACCCGCCTTGCCACGGGGCCCTCGCTTCCCTGAAACAGTCGCACGCAGCAGTGGCACATTCCGATGCCGCACGCCATCTGCTGCTCGAGCGCCACCTGTCCCTCGATCGACAGCTCCACGACCATCCGCCGCACGAGTTGCAACAGCCGGTCGGAGCCGCAGGTCGCGACGAGGCCGCATCCGTCGCGCTCGATCAGAACTCGAAGCCGCTCCTCCACGGAGGCGGGATCGGCACTGCCGTCCTCGTCGGTGACGACCTGTACCTGCGCTCCGACCGAGCGCAGATGTTCGACGGACATGACATGCGCGCGGCGCGCAGCCGAAAGCAGGGCGGTGACGCGAATGCCGCGCTTCGCCGCGGCCTCTGCCAGCGGCGCGAGCGTGGCCAGGCCGACGCCACGGCCCAGCAGCACGACGTGCTGCAGGGACGGCGCGAGCCGGAAACCGCGGCCGAGGGGACCGAAGACGTCGAGCCGGTCTCCTTTCGACAGGCGCGCCAGCCCCTTCGTTCCGGCGCCGACGACCTTGTACAGGAACTCGATGCGATGAGCGTCGGGCACGACTCGATACACGCTCATCGGACGCCGCAGGAAGTGCGAACCCTCTCCGTTCCCCGGGCATAGCAACTGGAAGAACTGCCCGGGAGCCGCCGCCAGCGCCGCGGGGGGCGCAACGACGGCGAGGTGTCGATAGCGGTCGTTGACGGACCGGTTGAAGACCACTTCGCAAAGCGCGGATGCAATGGCTGCGGTCATCCGTTTTCGCCGATCATTTGGTCGACCATTCTGGCTCCCAAATTCCGGAGGCGTCAAGACGATCCTGTCGACTGGAATAGGCGCTGATCGGTACTATCCACCGTCCACACAAGCGGGGAACGCCTTGGGAACGACTGTCATCGGCAACGACACCACTGGAGACACAGGCGCAGCGGCTCCATCCGCGGTCCAGCGTGTCATGGATCTCGTTCTCTCCAGAATCCGATCCGGCGAATACGCGCCGGGGCAGATCATCGTCGCTCGCGATCTGATGAGCGAGCTGGGGCTCAGCAAGGCGCCGGTGCGCGAGGGCATCCACGTGCTGGTGGGCGAGGGCGTCATGGAGCTGCTTCCGAATCGCTCGGCGCGGATCCGCAAGCTGTCGGCAATCGACATGATCGACTTCGCCGAGTTCTGGGCAGCGATCAGCGGCTTGAACATCCGCCTCGCGGCGCCGAGGCTCGAGCGCCCCGGGAACCGCGAGAAGGTCCGCAAGGCGCTCGACCGCATCGAAGCCACCGGACGCAACCGCGTTCCATACGAGTTCTTCATGGCCGTCGGCAACCTGCACTCGACGCTCGCCGGAATCGCCCAGAACCGCTTCATCCTCGAGTTCATGCGGGGTACCCACCTCGCGCACTTCTATCGCCATCTCGAGCGGGGCTTTCCGGGCTCGTACTGGGAGACGCACCTGTCGGCCTTCCGCCGGCTCGGAGAAGCGCTGATCCAGGGCGAAGGCGAGCGCGCCCAGCGGGTCTACTCGAAGCACATGCGCTGGGCCATCGGATTGATGCGGCAGGGGGTGAGCACCGAAAACGGGGGCCGCTGATCGGCCGGCCTATCTTGATCCGGTTCGTCGATCCGGTCCGCGATCCGGTCCGCGATCCGACGCCGGGCGCCGCGCGGCGTTCGATCAGAAAGTCGTTGACAGAACGACGACTTTGGTCGCAATAATAGTCGACCATTTCGTCGTCAACGCATGTTGACGTTCCCGATTCGAACGACCCGGCCGCCTGTTTCCGCGCAGCCGGAATATGGGGAGACCATGAATACGCGAACCGTGATTCGGGCAGTGATGGCAGCAGGGATCGTCGGCGTTTCGCTCGCCCACGCGATGGCCGAGGAAGTCACGCTGAAGGCGGTGAACGCCTTCCAGGAAGGAACCTATTTCGCCCGCAACTTCGAGGCCTTCGTGAAGAAGGTCAACGACGAAGGCAAGGGGATTCTGCAGATCCACTATCTGGGCGGCCCGAAGGCGATGCCGGCGGCCGAACATGGAACCGCCCTTCGGCGCGGCGTGATCGACCTGGCGAACTCGACGGCTTCGTACACGGCGAATCTCGTTCCGGAAGGCATGGCGTTGAGCTTCTCGCCGTTGCGCATGAACGAGCTGCGCAGCAACGGCGCCATGGACTACCTGAACGAGCTCTATCTCGAAAAAGGCCTGTACTACCTGGGCCGTACCGCGGAAGGTATTTCCTACCACGTATTCACGAACAAGCCTCCGAAGGGCATCGACCTCGGTGGACAGAAACTTCGCTCGGCTGCGGTCTACCGCGACTTCTTCCAGGCGCTGGGTGCGACCACCGTGCAGACGGCTGCGGGAGAGGTCTATACCGCTCTCGAGCGTGGCGTCGTCGACGGATTCGGCTGGCCGCTGATCGGCATCTTCGACCTGGGGTGGCAGGAGAAGGTGAAGTACCGGCTCGACCCCGGCTTCTATTCCGTCGAGGTGGGAATGGTGATGAGCGCCAGTGCATGGAAGAAGCTCACGCCGGCTCAACGGGAGTTCCTGCAGAAGCAGGTGGGGGAACTGGAATCCGGCAACATCGCGCGAGCCGAATCCGACATCGCGAACGAGACGAAGCGGTTGCGTGAAGCGGGCATCGAGCCGATCACGCTGGGAGCCGAAGATGCGGCTCGCTTTCGGCGGACCGCTGCCGACACTGCCTGGGACGGCCTCGAGAAACTCAGTCCGAAGCACGGCAGGAAGTTGCGCGAGTTGATGTCGGGCATGTGAGGCGGACAACGAAGTCGAACGGCCTGCGGAAGACGAGCCTGCCGTGTGGGATCGCTTCCTCGCGTCGCTGGCGGCGCTCGCCGCACTGCTCATCGGCATCGTGCTGGTTCTGGTGGGCTACGACGTAGTTGCGCGCAACCTTGCCCTGTGGAGTCCGGGCTGGATCGTCGACATAACCGAGTACGCGCTCCCGCTGGCGACGTTGCTCGTTGCGCCGTGGCTGACACGGCGCAATGAGCACATCCAGATCGATCTCATCGTGTCGCTGCTCCCGCCGGCCCATGCGCGCACGCTGGAACTGCTCGCGAGCCTCGCATCGGCAGTGATCTGCGCGTTCATCGCGTGGTATGGCGTGAGCGTCACGCTCGAGGCATACGACACCCAGGCGCTGGTCATAAAGAACATCACGTTCCCGGAGTGGTACGTCTACGTACCGCTTCCGTTCTGTTTCCTGCTGTTGACGATCGAGAATCTGCGCCGGGCGCTGGGCAGATGGACGACGCCTGCGAGCGCCGTCGCGAGACCGGGAACGAGCGCATGACCTGGTGGGTGACGCTGCTGGCGCTGTTCGGCGCATTGACGGCATTGCTGCTCACCGGAATGCCGATCGCCTTCTCGTTCCTCGGCTTGAACATCGCGGGAGCGGTGCTGTTCTTCGGGGGAGCCGAAGGCATCGGCCAGGTGGTCCGCAACGGCGTCGGCGCGATCACGAATTTCTCGCTGACCCCGATTCCCTTCTTCATCCTGATGGGGGAATTGCTGCTGCATTCGGGCGTGGCGATGAAAGCGATCGATGCGTTCGACAACGTGATCGGACGCGTTCCCGGACGTCTTTCGGTGATCGCGGTAACCGCGGGCACCGTCTTCTCCGCGATATCGGGCTCGACGGTCGCAACGACGGCTCTCCTCGGCAGCCTGCTGCTGCCCCAGATGCTCAGGCGCGGATACCACCCGTCGCTGGCCACCGGTCCGATCATGGCAATCGGCGGCGTCGATGCGTTGATTCCGCCTTCCGCGATCGCCGTCCTGATGGCCAGCCTTTCCGGCATCTCGATCTCCGGATTGCTGATTGCCGGCGTGATCCCCGGCGTGCTGCTGGCCTCGTTCTTCGTCGTATACATCATCGTGCGGGTGTACATGACGCCGGAACTGGCCCCCGCCTTCGAACCGCAGAAGCTGCGCGGCTGGATGAAATGGCGCCCCGTGCTGGTGAACGTGACGCCACTGGTGGCGATCTTCGTGCTCGTCGTGCTGGCGATGTCCGCCGGTTGGGCAACGCCGACCGAATCCGCTGCGCTCGGCGCTCTTGCCACCGTCGGGGTGTGTTTCGCGTATCGCTCGCTCAGTTGGGAGAATCTGGGCGTGTCGCTCGCCGGCACCGCATCGATCTCCGGGATGATCCTTTTCATCATGCTCGGTGCGACCACGTTTTCGCAGATCCTCGTGTTCACGGGCGCAACCGACGGCATCGTCGCATTGGTGAGCGATTCGCAGCTCGCTCCCTGGGCGGTGCTCGCGACCATGCTCGCGATCCTTCTCGTGCTGGGCTGTTTCCTCGACCAGATCGCGATCCTGTTGATCACGCTGCCGTTCTACATGCCGCTCGTGCAGCTGCTCGGTTTCGATCCGATCTGGTTCGGCGTGCTCTATCTGATCTGCATGCAGCTGGGCCTGATCACGCCGCCATTCGGGATGCTGCTGTTCACCATGCGCGGAGTGGCGCCACCCGAGATCACCACGCGCCAGATCTATCGCGCCGTGGTGCCGTACGTCTGTCTCGGGCTGCTGATGCTGGGACTCGTCGCTGCATTTCCCGCCCTCGCGACCTGGCTGCCGGCCGCGCTGAAATCCTGAGCGTGCAGCCCGGCATGCGGCCGGGGGCGGCCGCCAGGGAGTGCGTCGGCGGACACGGAGGGCAAAGTCATGGCACAGGGAGTCGGCGCAAAGGCGCGAATCGGACAGCTGTATCCCTCGGGCGGCCTGTGCGACCACGAGATGCAGCGGATGGCCCCGGACGGCGTTCATTTCGTCACGACGCGAATGCCGTTTCGCAGGGCGGGCCTCGAGGACGACGCTGCGCTTGCGCGCAACGTGGAGTTCCACGCGTCTCTTCTCGCCGATGCGCGAGTCGAACTGATTGCGTTCAATTGCACGGCCGCCAGTCTCGTCTCCGGTCCGAGCGCCATCAACCGCCGCATCGAGGCGGCCACCGGCATCCGTTCGATCACGACGATCGAAGCGGTGCTCGACGCTCTGAAGGCCGCCCGCATGCGGCGCTTCGCGCTGCTGACCCCGTATCTTCCCGAGGTCGTCGCTGCGGAAGTCCGGTTCCTGCAGGGATGCGGTCTCGAAGTCACTGCCACCGCGGGGCTGCCGTGCGCGGACCCGGTCGAGCAGGGATCGATCGCGCCGACCCGCTGGCGGGAGCTCGCCGGCGCGATTCCCATGCAGGGGAGCGACGGGCTGCTGATCAGTTGCGCGGGAATCCAGATCGCCGATGTGCTGGACGACATCGAACGGGACCTGGGTCGCCCGGTGATCGCCAGCAACCAGGCGCTGCTGTGGCGTTGCCTTCGCCTGCTCGATCTGCCCGACAGACCCTCGGGATTCGGCGCACTTCTGGACGGATCCTTCGATTCATCTTGACAGTCCCGTTTTTGTGTAGCAAAAATGGTCGACCATCCTGTAGGAAAGACTATGAGTGCTACCGGGCGAACATTGAGGCTCGCGGTGGACGTCGGAGGCACGTTCACCGACGTCACCCTCTTCGATCCCGCCACCGGATCGCTGCTGTCGGCCAAGACGACGACGACACCGCAGAACCGCGCGCTCGGCGTGCTCGACGGTATCCATGCCGCGCTGCAAGCCGCGGACGCGAACGCCGGCCGGGTTGCCGAGGTCGTGCACGGTTCTACGACCGGAACGAACGCGTTGATCGAACGTACCGGGGCACGGGTCGGCCTGCTTACCACCCAGGGCTTTCGCGACGTCCTCGAGATCGGCCGCATCATGCGGCCCGACGCGGGCCTTTACGATTTCTCGGTCGACCTGCCGCTGCCTCTGGTTCCCCGGCATCTGCGTCTCGAGGTGCCGGAGCGGCTGGACGCCCAGGGGAAGGTGCTGCTTGCGCTGGACGAAAAGGCCGTGATCGACGCCGCCCGGATTTTCGAGCGGGAGGGTGTGGAAGCAGTCGCGGTGTGCTTCCTGTTCGCGTTCCTCGACCCCCGCCATGAAGAAGCGGCCGAGCGGATCCTCGCGAGGCATCTGCCCGGCGTACCCATCAGCCTGTCTTCGCGCGTATGCCCGGAAATCCGCGAATACGAGCGCAGCTCCACGACGGTGATCAATGCGTATCTCACGCCCGTGATGTCCACCTACCTCGATTCGCTGCAGGAACGCCTGCAAGAATCGCTGGGAGCGGTGCGCCTGTCGGTGATCCAGGCCAATGGCGGGGCGACGTCGATCGCCGCGGCGCGGCGCAAGTCGGTGACCACGGTCAATTCGGGGCCGGCCGGTGGCGTGGTCGCCGCGGCTTTCTACGGTCGACGCAATGGACGTGATCGGCTCGTATCGGTAGACATGGGCGGAACGTCGTTCGACATCGGCCTGGTCGAGAACGGCGTCTGCGCGGTCACGACCGAAGGCAGTTTCCAGGGCTTGCCGGTCCGTGTGCCGATCATCGACCTGCACATCATCGGCGCGGGAGGCGGCTCGATCGCGTTTCGCGATCCGGGCGGCGCTCTTCAGGTGGGACCCCAATCGGCGGGGGCGGAACCGGGGCCTGCGTGTTACGGACGCGGCGGCACGCTGCCCACGGTGACCGATGCGAACCTCGTCCTCGGACGCCTGAGCGCCGACTATTTCAACGGGGGGCGGATGCGGCTGCATGCCGAGTCGGCGCATCGGGCCGTGCGCGCGCTCGCCGAGCAGATGGGCATGAGCGTCGAAGAGACCGCGCTCGGCATCGTCCGCGTCGTCAACGCCAACATGGCGAAAGGGATCGCGGCGGTAACGATCCTGCGAGGCATAGACGTGCGGGACTTCTCGCTGCTGTCGTTCGGCGGCGCAGGAGGCGTCCACGCGGTGGAGCTGGCGCGCGCGCTGTCGATGCGCGAGGCGATCGTGCCGCCGCTGCCCGGAACCTTTTCGGCAGTCGGCCTGCTCGTGACCGACGTGCGCCACGACTACGTCGTCGCGCTCGGCGGCATCCGCGCGAACGACGTCGTTCCGGAGAACCTCGAAGCGTCGTACCGGGAAATGGAGCGACAGGCGGCGGAGGAACTCGCCGCCGAGGGGTTCCAGGGCAGCTCCGCGACCTTCGTGCGCATCGCGGACCTGAAGGTTGCCGGGCAGACCTACGAGCTTTCGCTGCCGCTTCCGGAGAGCGGTCCGGTCACGCGGACCGGATTGGACGCGCTGCTCGATGCGTTCGCGCGCCTGTACCGCGAGCGCTATGCCTTCTTCTTCGACGGCGAACCGATCGAGATCGTCAATCTGCGACTGGCCGCTCTCGGCCACAACGAGCCGATCGTGCTGCCTGCCGCAGAGCGCGGTCATCACGATCCGGCTGTCGCGCGCAAGGACAGGCGGCCGGTCTACTTCGAAAGCGCAGGCTTCCTCGATACGGCGATCTACGAGCGCAGCCGGCTGCGCCCGGGCATGGTCGTCGAAGGGCCCGCTCTGGTCGAGGAGCAGACGTCGTCGACGCTCGTGCCTCCGGGGTCGCACGCGGAAGTCCTCGAAGACTTCGGCCTCGTCATACCGGTCCCCCGGGGTCAATTGCAAGGAGCCGAAGCATGACCGACGTCGTCACGATGCAGGTGATCCGGTACGGCCTCGAGCAGGTCGCCGACGAGATGGGCAACACGCTCGTGCGCACCGGCCGCTCGACGATCATCACGGAGATCAAGGACATCTCGTGCGTGGTGACCGACGCCGCGGGGCAGACGATCGCCCAGGCGCACCACAACCCCAGCCTGCTGGCCGGCTTCGAGATCACGATGAAGGAGCTGGTCGCCGCGTATCCGCCGGAATCGCTGGCGCCGGGCGACGTGATCATCACGAACGACCCGTACCGCGGCGGCCAGCACATCATGGACCTGTACGCGATCGCGCCGGCATTCCATTCGGGAAAGCTGATCGGGTTCGTCGGCAACATCACCCATCATTCGGACCTGGGCGGCGTGGCGGCCGGGGGCGTGGCCGGCGGCATCCGGGAGATCTATCTCGAAGGCCTGCGGCTGCCGATGGTCAAGCTGTACAAGGCAGGGCGGGAAGACGCCGAGATCGTCGCGATCATTGCCAACCAGATCCGCGTGCCGGAAAAGACGCTCGGCGACATCCGCGCGCAGGTCGCCTCGCTGATGGTGGGCACCGAGCGCCTCGACCGGATGTTCCGGCGCTACGGGGAGCAGACGATGCGCGCGTCCTGCGCGGAACTGCTCGACTACTCCGAGCGGCGGATGCGAGCCGGCATCTCGAAGCTGGCCGCCGGAACCTACGAGGCGGAGGACTGGATCGACGACGACGGGATCGTCGATCGACCGATCCGCATCGACGTGAAGCTGCGGATCGGCGACGGCAAGGCCGTCGTCGACCTCAGCGGCAGCGATCCGCAGGCCGAGGGCAACATCAACTCGACGCTGGCGAATACCTTCGCCGCCGCCTACTACGTGATGATCGCGGTCGTCGACCCCGGCATTCCACCGAACTCCGGGTGCTATCGACCGATCGAGGTGATCACTCGCCCCGGCACGATCGTCCATCCGCTTCCGCCCGGCGCCGTCGCCGCGCGCACGAACACCTCCCAGAAGATCGTCGAAGCGATGCTTCGCGCGCTGTCCGCGGCCGTGCCCGACAGGGTGACGGCGGGTTCGCACGGGCAGATCAGCACCTGCGGCTTCGGCGGGCGCCACCCGAGCGACGGAAAGCCGTTCGTCTATACCGACATCCAGGGCGGCGGATCGGGTGCGCGTCCGTACCGCGACGGCAGGGACGGACAGGACAGCCACCTCCCGCGCTTCATGAACACGCCGGTCGAAGTGCTCGAGCGGCAGTTTCCGGTGCGCATCGAACGCTACGAGTTCATCCGCGATTCGGGAGGGCCGGGCACCTTCCGCGGCGGCCTCGCGCTGCGACGCGACATCCGCATTCTTGCCGATCGCGTGAGCTTTGCGCGGTACGGCGATCGCCACAAGTTCGCTCCGCAGGGCCTGTTCGGCGGTCTTCCCGGATCGTGCGGAAAGTTCGTGCTGAACCCGGGAACTGCCGGCGAACGCGTCCTCGCTTCGAAAGGGCTGGACATGCTCTCCGAAGGCGACGTGGTCAGCATCCGACTGCCCGGGGCGGGCGGCTACGGAGACCCGGCGCAACGCGAGCGCGCGGCGGTTGCGGCCGACCTGCGCGACGGGAAGATCAGCCGGGAATCGGCGATCCGCGACTATGGCTGGCCGGACGCGGAGGATGCGGGATGAAGCCCCGGCGACGCCGCGTCGTTCTCTCGCTCGAGCAGGCGCTGTCGCTGCCGCACGCGACACTTCGCTTCGTGCACAAGGGCTGGCGCGTCATCCGCATCGAGCCGACCCCGGCCGGCGCGGCGCTGCCCGGCGACCCGAACCGATACATCGGCAAACGAATCGTGGGTGAAGATAGGCGCAGCTACTTCATCGCGCAGAACGTCGGCAAGGAAGCGATCGCGCTCGATCTGAAGAACCCGCAGGGCCAGCGCCTCCTGCATCGCATCGTCGAAGCGCTCGACGTCGACGTGTTCTGCTGCAACACGCTGCCGAGGCGCCATCGTCAGCTGGGCATCGACTACGAGACGCTGTCGGCGGTGAAGCCCGATCTGGTCTGGGCCGGCATTTCGGCCATGGGTCCCGAATATCCGGACGCGCCCGGCTACGATCCGGCCATGCAGGCGATGGTCGGCTTCATGGAGCTCACCGGGGCACGCGACGGACCTCCGATGCTTTCCGGGGTTCCGCTGATCGACCTGAAGGCCGGCGACGACGTGTACGCCGAAGTCATGGCAGCGCTGCTGGAGCGCGAGGAAACGGGGCAGGGCCGCCAGATCCACGTATCGATGCTGCAATCCGCCGCGTCCTGGCTCGTCACGACGATGCCGTTGCTGAACTTCGATTGCGATCCGTCCGAGATCGGGCGTGCAGGCAACGAGCACCGCAAGTTCATTCCGACGAACGCGTATCCGACCGCCGACGGCTTCGTGTTCGTGGCGATCGGCAACGACCTGCAATGGAAGCGGCTCACGCAGATCCCCAAGTTCGCCGGGCTCGCGCGCGAGACGCGGCAGACGCAGGAAGGCCGCCAGCAGGAGCGTGCATCGATCCACGCGGAAATCGCCGGGATCACGCGGCGGTACACGAGGGCCGAACTGATGGAGGACTTCCGCCGCGCGACGATTCCGCATGCGCCGATCCAGACGATCGCGCAAGTCGCGGCGATGGAGCCGGTCGCGCGCAAGATGAGCACCAGCACGATGCCCGATGGACGGACGATCCGGCTGCAGCCGCCTGCGGTGGATCTCGACCGGCCCGCTCATTTCGCCTTCCCGCCCCGCTATGGAGAACATACGGCGTCGGTGCTCCGGGAGGCCGGTGTCGATGACGCCGAGTGCGCGAGGCTCGCGGCAAGCGGAGTCGTATCGCTCGGCCAGCCCGACCCCGGCTGACAGCGCATCCCGTCCATACGCTCCTGTTCGAAGGCGCATCGCACGCGGCCGGGTGTTTATGATTCTCCGATACGCCCGAGGAGCCGCCGATGACGATGCCCATCCCCTTCCGCGCCGACCACGTCGGCAGCCTGCTGCGCCCCGCCTGGCTCGCTGAAGAGCGCGCGCGCTGGCGTCGCGGCGAGATCGACGCGCCGACGCTGCGTGCCGCCGAAGACCGCGCGATCGGCGAGGCGGTGCGGCGGCAGGAAGCGATCGGCCTGCAATCGATCACCGACGGCGAGTTCCGCCGCGACTGGTGGCACCTCGATTTCCTGTCGCAACTCGACGGCGTGACGCTGAAGGAAAACCCCGGACCGAAATTCGGCGTCGACGCCGCCTCCGAGCAGCCGCCGATCGCCACCGTCACCGGCCGCATCTCGTGCAGCCGGCCGATCGTGGTCGACCACTTCTCGTTCCTGAACGAGCAGACGACGCGCACCGCGAAGATGACGATTCCGTCGCCGTCGATGCTGCATCTGCGCGGCGGACGCGCGGCGATCTCGAGGGAAGCCTACCCCGACCTCGACGCGTTCTGGTCCGACGTCGCGCAGGCCTACCGCACCGCGATCCGTCATCTGGCCGACGCCGGCTGCCGCTACCTGCAGCTCGACGACATCACTTTCGCCTACCTGTGCGACCCGAAGATCCAGGCGACGTGCCGCGCCAACGGCGACGATCCGGCCGCGCTTCCGCGCACCTACGCGAACGCGATCAACGCCGCGCTCGAAGGACGCCCCGACGGCCTGCACGTCACGATGCACACCTGCCGCGGTAACTTCCGCAGCGCCTGGGTCGCCGAAGGCGGCTACGACCCGGTCGTCGAGGCGATGTTCTCGACGAACGTGGACGGCTGGTTCATGGAATTCGACAGCGCCCGCGCCGGCGGCTTCGAGCCGCTGAAAGCCCTGCCCGCCGGCAAGCGCGTCGTGCTCGGTCTCGTCACCACGAAGACCGGCACACTCGAATCGAAGGGCGCACTGAAGCGCCGCATCGATGAAGCCTCCCGCTTCGTGCCCCTCGAGAACCTGTGCTTGTCGCCGCAATGCGGCTTCTCGAGCACGCATCACGGCAACGCGCTCTCGCAGGAAGAGCAGTGGCGCAAGCTGGAGCGCGTGGTGGAAGTCGCCCGGGAAGTGTGGGGCGACTGATCCACCTGATCAGCTGAACGCCTGGATCCCGGTCTGCGCCCGCCCGAGGATCAGCGCATGGATGTCGTGCGTGCCTTCG
>ERZ778017.1458-NODE-1458-length-23277-cov-6.949143_pt1 | contig 23277 bp, 21 predicted proteins | sample MGYA00375747_ERZ778017 | MGnify/ENA primary metagenome ERZ778017 (study PRJEB29350, sample SAMN05509838) | bioreactor metagenome | biome: bioreactor; material: wastewater | place: South Africa: University of Cape Town | collected 2014-03-17 ...
CAAAACATCCAAATGGATGCCAGTACAAGTGAGAAGTTCCTAAAATGACACCATTGACGTTCAGAAGGTATCCATACTTCTCAATCACTTTTGGTTGAAATTGCAAGAACGACAACATCCCAACATTGTCTGTTACTGATCTTGAATCTGGTAAACCTGGTGCTGGTTCCAAATCAAAGTCCACAAAGCTTTGGTTTTTACAAACAAAAACATCATTTTTGTATCCAATGCACAATCCGTGGGCCTTGGATGGCGATTTATGGAACTTTGTTCCGTATCCATGGGCCTCAAACTGCTTTCTCCAGAATGAAAGGTATAATAATTCATCTAGTTCCTGAAGGCAAAAGACGTCTGGCGAGTACCAGATTATCTCTTCTAACAATGTAGTTCCTCTTCGGTTCCATTTTAGCGCAGCACCGTTTGTAGGAAACAACGACCGTTTAATTAACAGTTGGGCTAAGACGTTATACGTCATGATCTTGAGCGATAACGACGACTTGTTCGGTGAAACTCCGGGAATTTGTAACATGGACCGGCGGATAAACTGTGGTTTTTGTATTTCTGCATTTGCCGATACTTTCTTTTGTGACTTTCGTGCTTCTCTCAACTGTCTTTGCTGTTGGATATATTCTGGAGTGAGTTTCTCGGGGTTCATGGGCTGTTTTGTCGACTTCTTGCCCGATTTCGACGGTTTTTTCGAGTCAGGTACTAACTTCTCGGTATTTGTATCTAGATTCTGATCACTCGCGTGCACTGTATACTCATTGTGTAAAGATTCAACCATTTGGAAATGAAGTCTCAAATGTGAAATTTTCGCATCCAAATATTTACTGTGTAGAATCCACCAAAGTGGATTTTAAATTTCGTTCTTTAAGCAAATGCCGCTGTACTTCAAAACATTGGACGAAACACAAAGTGCCGTGTATGAGAACTTGACATTGTTGCTACACACGGAGTCCCCCAGTGAAAAATCCAAACTTTTGACGTTGATCAATCAGTCCCTCGTACAGTACAAAGAATATGTATTCGTGTTGAGATCCAAGTTGTCGAAACAACCTGCCCAGTTAGCCACCCTCGATGTGTACGAAGATAAATTAAAGTTCTTGAAGGAAAAAGTGCGAGACTACCAATTGAAGTCGCATGATTCCCACAACGAGCACATCCACCAACAACGTATTGCGAAGTACAAACCGGTAGATCACCATGCCGAATCTGAAGTTTCACAAAGAGACCAATTGTTTGCCGGTAGATCGGAAAAGATAGCCCCAGAGTTGTCAGTAAACCAGCAGATTTTGCAACACAACAAGAAAATCACGTCATCTTTGCAAGCAACTCGTCAACTAATGTCCACATCAATCTTGCAAACAGAATTGAATATCGATTCGTTGGACCAACAGACAAAAGATTTGTCGACTTTGAACGAGCAATACGCTAGTTTCAATGATGTATTGTTGAAATCTAAACAGCTTATTAGCTTTATCGAGAAGCAAAATAAAAAAGATAAAAGACGGATTTACATGAGTCTTGGTTTTTTCTTGCTTGTGTGTTCCTGGATTATATGGAAGAGAATATTACGAGGACCCGTTCGACTTATGTTGTGGTCGTTTTTCAAAGTGTTCAGGATCTTCAATTTTGTGTTTGGTCCTTCGAACCCTGTTCCTTCGTTAGCCAAATCAGCTACTTCAATGGCAGTGGCTCCGACGGTTTCAGCGTCAATAGCGGGAAGCGGGTCTAGTGAGGTTGTAGAGACAGTGTCACTGGATGTTGTATCCACTGTAACACAAGCGATATCTAGCATATTGGAACTGGCTTCGAGTGCTTTGTCGGAAATTGAAATTGAGTCCATCAGTACTATTATTATCGAAGGGTCGGAAAGACTAATGGACGAGTTGTAGAGTGTTTAACGATACAAATTTAAAATACTATTCTTGTAGGTTATTTCATTGACATACATAGCAAACTATATGGCACAACTTATGGGCTTTCAACTTTGACAGAGGTACCATTATTCTTGGACGATTCAATGGCAGCAGCAACAATGGCAAGATGGTGGAAACCTTTTTCGGGGGTTGATAAGATCACGGACTTGTCGTTGGATCTGACAGCTTGAACAAAGTTTTCAAATTCTGCTTTGATGGTGTTGACTTCATCGATTTCGATGACGGTTTTCTCGGAAGCTTTGGAAACAGTCTCTCCGGTTTGGTATGTGATAGTTGGTTTCTTCAAACTTGGTGACCAATCGTAAACGAGAGAACCTTCAGTACCATAGATGGTGAAAGATGTAGATTTGTCAGTAGCACCAAAGGTAGAACCATAGCTGAAAGTACCAAACACACCAGATTCTAACTTGAGCGATGAGAACAATACATCATCATCACCCGAGGTAGGCCTTAATTGTGTTGTGTGAGCAGAAATAGACTCAACTTTTCCCAATACTTCAGTTAACAAAGCCAATTGATGGACTCCTCCATCAGATATGTAACCACCAACATGTTCTGGGTTCAATCTCCATGATGTCTTCAAGTATTTGCTTGTATCGTTGTATGGACCAGTGGCATTGTATGTGAAGGAAACGACTTTACCGATTTTTGGCAAAATGTCATTTTTAATGGTGTTGATGGCAGACAAGTAGGTCCAATTCTCCAAAATTAAAATTGGGACATCTGTTTCTTTAACTAATTGGACAATTTCTTTGGCTTGCTTCAAGTTGGCAGCAATTGGTTTCTCGAAACAAATTGGTTTCTTGTGTTTCACTGCCAATTTGATGGCATCGATGTTGAACTGTACTGGTAACAAAGCATCAACAAAGTCGACATTGTCACTCTTAAAGACTGCTTCCAAGTCTTCAAAAACATTGGACTCAGGAATACCAGCTTTTTCAGCAAAAGTTTTTGCCTTGGAAGTTGTTCTGTTGTAAGCAGCCACAGGTTTAATATCAGGAATTTGTTGAATAACTGGTAAATGGGTATCGGTAGCAAAGATACCAGTTCCGACGATAGCTGCTTTCAAAGGTGTAGACATTGTAGATAATTTTTATGGTTTTTAATGGATAAATTTTTCTCAATACGGAGCTTTATATACTGTGGAATTGATCCGAAATTGTGCATTTTCGGAGTAACTTTGTACAGTTTTGTGAAACCCTCCACGAAAAATATGCATGCTTACGGAGAACAGTGGGGGAATAATCTAACATAGCTCTTATCCAAGCAAGCCGATCAAATCGTGAAGTTACATTCGTGTGACTATGTCGTGGTTTGTAGGCTTATAATTAAGTTTCTTTGCTGAGATTATTTGTTAGCCTAAAATAGATTGCCACATTTTGTGGTGGTGGAAAAGTTGACATAATTTTTGTCGATTGCGACGTGCCAAGTACACTGTAATGATTTCTTCCAGTATCTAAGATAGTAACAAATGCTGTATGAATTTGTCAGCATTACGGATTAAATAGTCCCATGCTAAAAATAAGCGATTTAATTGATGCTGCGTCTTTAATTTCCTTTGTGGTGGTTATGAACTTTGTGTTGAACTTGTTATCAATTTCTTTCCATACGTTGAAGATATTATATTCGTAAGCAATGATTTTTTGTAGACCCAACAAGTTTGTAGCAAATAATACATTCATTGTATCTCCGTCGGGGAAAAGTACCGATAGGTACCACTTTAACCAATTCACCTGGCTAATGAAGTATTGGCATCCTACAACAGAAAACACACAAGGAAACCTGTACTCAAAGTTGACCAACCAGACTGACGTCAGGTAGTTCAAGTGTCGCAACAAACAGTTGAACGACACATCGGTACTTGTGTATATGTAGACACACAACAACACGCTAGTTAGCTTTCTTACCCTGGGAGATACAATGTCGTGGTAAACTATTTGCCGCAACCGTAGTTGCATTGTTGCTTCATCAACAATAAAGAGACTAGGGGTAAAATTCAAGAGAGACCATAGGTTGTTTTTCACGAGGATATCACCAATTCGTTCTGAAATACCGTTGTAGGTGGTGTTTGTGATCATTGTGTCATTTAGGTAAATGTTCAACGAAAACTAGAAGTTAGTGTAATTGCTGCAAAAATCCCAATAAAATAATCCATACATCTATATCAAAATTTGCCAAAACAATACATTCGCTACTACCGGAACCAGTCAACTTGTAGTCGCTTACAAGTCTCAAGTACTGGTTTCCCTTTCGTAGTTTCAATTCTAGCATAGATAAGAAATAAAGTAGGTTAGAAAAAGTTGTAATCCTGATCTTGCACACTGAATTTATAGAGATAATTTAAGATGAAACTCATCTTTCGCGTAAACAGTCACCACAACATAATATTCAAGGCAACAACGATCATAGTTGTTCATGAAGTGGATCAGTAGATGCATTAGGTATTTATCCGTGTAGGTTGTTTAGTATTTTGGGCAGTGGAGCTTATTGTGATTACAATGAACAAGTACATACTACGGAATGGGCAGTTGGTATTTTCCAAGCCTGTGATAAACATAGACGGTATAGCAAAGGATATGGCTCTTCATCAGGATTTCCAAAAGCAATTGCTTATATTGTACAAAGGTTTTTACAAGTTGCGGCACGTAGTCAACCAGGGCAAATGGACCGATACTTATACGGTTAGGCTAAAACGTGAGTTTAAACACATGGACATCAACACTAAACGATCTAAATTTGGGATGGTGCCATTGGACCGTGCCGATATCATTACACGAGCAATGAATACCCTAGTATTTGTATTCAACTCTACGGTGCAAACGAATGATGAGCTTATCAACGCCACGACGTATGATCAAATAGCACTAGTAGACAGGGCCAATACGGAGCACAAAATCTTGAAGTCAGTATTGGTAATGGAGCATAACACACCGCAGAGTATAAAGTATGATTTCAACTATCACTGGGTGGACAGTATCAACGATCAGTTGGGGCGCATAGATGCGGCTAACGAATCAAACTCAACCAAGAAAAGGGCCAAAGGACTAAAGTTGTCCGTCCCCATGAATGTAATCGGATTTAAACAATATAACCAAACAATTATGAACTTGAACGAGAGCTACAAATTATGTTTATAAATAAATGTATAGTGGTCCCACCAATTAGCCAAGTGCAATCAATATATTCCGAGAGATCAACATGTATTAGAAAGCAAACCTATTAAGAAGAACTCGAGTCAAACCATTAGATGCCTCTCTTGTACAGTTACTATCCAACTCAATCATTCTCTACTGCAAGTTAAACCTAACTCAACTGGCTGTATCGTTCTTTCGTACATGGTGCTACATTTAATGGACGTAATGTGGGAATTAGTGCATAACGTACAGATATTCGAGAAAACTCATGTATGGTTTATGAACAAGGAAATGATTTACGCTTGACGGTACCCTTGCATGTTTATTACTGATTTGAAATGGTGGTATTTAGAATAGCATACAATGGAAAGTTATAATTTGGTACAGTAGATGGGTATTAATTTGAAATACAGACCCAAGTTTAGCGATCCAAGTTCTACTGACAATATTATGATACCTTGTTGGTTGTCCGGAAACTCCGTACATGTCTATTTTTAAAGACAGTATCGTGAGGATACTGGATAGTAGTACACCGTGGAATGTCATATTGCACATAACCCTATGACATAATTGTTCATCCTGGTAACCGCAAATCGGACTAGGTTATCACCGTTATTTCCCTCAAACGCACCATTGTTTAATAATCCGAAAGGAACAACCTTAAAATTTATTTTGTAACGAAAGGTACTGTATATATGATGATGTTAGGTGGTAATTGGTCAGTCTAAAACAGCAGCCTTGCCAGTTTTATAGAGATATTTCGCTATGCAAAGGTACTGTGTACTCCCATTGAGGTTGTAGCATTCACATGTCGTAAATGACCTGAATCTAAAGAGCAGATACAGTAATAATGGGCAATAGAATTGCTCAGATTTGTTCCAGTCTTTCTTTTCAAATTACAATGATATAGTACTATAGGTAGAAGCCCGAGTCGGAGATGTCATTCAAATAGGGTTGAATTCTGGAGTGTGCAATTAAAATATTATGTTGGCTGAAAGTTGTAGAACTGTTGTCCGCTGTAACCCTCGGAAAAATATATTATTTATGCATTGGAACTATTTTATGCATTTGTGCGCAAGCAAGACAAAGTTGCAGGTAAACCATGCCGACTGTGCCTTAGTTCCTTATATTCTGAAGTATAAATATACTGTTTTCCAGTGTTTTATGCTCTAGTTGAATATCCAGAGATTTAAAATTTGTTACTTTTAAGTTGTATCTTAAAAATAAATTTATTATACATTCACCATGGCATCGTCTAATCAATCTAAAGGTGAATTGACACCTAATTTCGAGCCTGAGATTGAACAAAATCAGAAGACACCAGGCACTGGACTCGAATTCGAGAAACTTGAAGGGCCTATTGATGAGGGATATTCGTGGGTAATTTGCGCCTGTGCATTTGTATTAAATTTTTGTACCTGGGGAATGAACTCCGGGTTTGCAATTTACCTTTCCCATTATCTCAATTTTGACACTTTTCAAAATATGTCGAAAATCGATTATGGTTATATAGGTGGGATGTCCTTTGGTGTTGGGCTCTTTTTTAGTCCTTTTCTTAATTCGTTATACAGTTCCATGGGGATAAAACCCATGATTATGTTGGGTAATTGTATTCAATTCACTGCACTCATGTTGGCAAGTTTTGCAACCAACCGGTGGCAGATTTTTTGTACTCAGGGCTTATTCCAATCTTTTGGATTGGCAGTTCTTTCAATCCCCATGATGACTATCCTTCCTCAATATTTCGACAAGTATAGAATATTGGCAGGAGGACTTGCCACGTGTGGTTCTGGTATGGGTGGTTTGGTGTTCAATTTGGGGATGTATAAAATCACACAAAAAGTATCCGTGTTTTGGGCCCTTCGAGCACAGTCTATCATTTCGTTTGGAATGGTCTGTATCGCTACCATCTTTTTGAAATCAAAGAACAAACCCGGATCTACAGTGGGAATATTCGACAGTTTGGACGTGTATCTCAAACCAGATTTCTGGTTAATGGCTGCATTTGTTATGACATGCATCCTAGGGTATGTAATTTTACTATACACCATGGCTGCATTTACTGTCAGTTTAGGATATAATGCCTATCAAGGATCAATTGTTTCTGCCATGGTTCAATTAGGGCTGCTTGTCGGTCGTCCTTGGGTAGGTTTACTTTCTGATAAATTTGGCATGGTTACTACGTCATTTTTTTGTTATCTTATATGTGGAATCTTGAGTTTTGCAATGTGGATTCCAGCAAGGAATTATGCGACCGTGATTATCTTTGCGCTTTTTGAAGGGGCATTGATGGGGTGCATTTATGGTATGTTGTCGCCCACAATACAAAGAATATACGGCGCGGAAAATATGGTAACGATATTCAGCAGGTTATGGCTGTTTGTTGGAGTAGCTGGAGTATTTTCTCCAGTGATTGGTATTAAACTAACAAAAGGAAATGATTCGCAAGTAGACCCATCATCGTATTTGTATTGTTCTATATTTGCTGGTAGTATGTTTTTCGGCGCATCAGTGTTCTTGCTTTTGGTCAGAGGCCACATAAATGCAAGGGAACATCTAATTGTCGAAGCCAATAAAAACAATGATGCAGACAATGCAATGTCTATTCATTCGGACGTGAAAGTAACCCTCCTCAAGATCTTGGTGTCATCAGTTAAACCTCCAATCCAAAGAAAGTTTGACAGAGTGATTGCTGTCTCGCAAAACGAGAACAGTGAAGTGGTGGAGGAAAAGATAGCAGAATTCAAACCAGCAGTGATTTGAGTTATAAACTCCCAATAGTGTTCTGTAATTGTATATGTGTGTCCATCTACCACGCAACCTGACGTGGGCAAATGCTTAACACCACCTTTGTCTGGTTGCAACAAACACATTTTGCAGCCAATTATGTAATAGATCTAGCGCATGACCAACGACGTTGTCGTTTCCCACCGTAGTTAGGTAGCTGTATGCCACCCCTTTTGGGCCAGTTGAAATTGGAAAGTGTTCTGTAGCCGGGTCATATGGCTGCAAGTATACATTTTCCATGTTGGAGCTTGAATCAACCAACCCTGAATAAGAAACAGTAAAGGTGGTTCAGAGACTCATGGATCTAACTTGACTTATTGTATAGCTAAACAGGTGATAATACCTTGTTGAAAATGAATAAATTTGAGTGTTTTCAAAAGAGAAAATTGTAACTTCAATCGTGCCATTCTACGTGCTCTGTATGGCCCTTAACCGTAATTACATTAGTACAAACCAAGTTGCACAAACTTCGTCCTGTCTCTACTATCGTTGTGGTCGCACCGTCCATTGAACCACTGTACTCGTACTGTCCATTGAAGCACTGTGCTCGCACTGTGTCGATGCCGCTGTTTCGTGTGAACCGTAGTTTTCACCTTTATATAATCGTGCTCTATACTATACCATTACATCATTGCAGCAATTTCACATAAAAACTAATTCTGCCATTGAATACCAAATAGTGGCAATGGGTTTGTTTTCGTCGTCTACACAGCCAAAACCGTCGCTGCCAATTGTCATTGAACAGCGGTCGCATGACTCCATCAATTTGGGGTCTAGCAGCGCAAATGACACTCTTCACCAGTTGAACCGCGAGGACCCCGTCAAGGTTGAATCTGTCGCCAAGGACGAAGTGAAAACGTCGTTGGATCAGTTTACCAACCAATTCCCAAACAACATGTTTGTTATTGATGGCGACCGGGATACCAACAGCTCGATTATTTGTACTGACACTTCAGATGGCAAGTCTTGCTTGAATCTTCAGGTCAATCTTGTGAGCTTGTTCAAAATCATGCAGAATCTGAACTATTTCTGTTCTGTTGCGGACGACGTTGAGTCTACGTACTTTGAATGTAGAAAAATGCCATGAGTTGTGGCTTCTAAATATACGTTTTATGAGATCCATGTATTGAATTGTAGATTGACAAAATAGGCACCAAAATACGTTGAATCGCAATATGGATGTGTAAACACGGCTTCCAGCATGTAACAGTGACTTATTAGTATTGAGGATGCAATGTTTGTTTCATTCTACATGCAAATTCTACAAGTCGTCAGCATCGACTACGTGTATATGGAATGAAATGCATTTCTATAAATTATCGTTACGTCTACCTGGTAACTTGTGTCGTAAGTCGTAAACTCCGTGCAATCGCAAGCAATTGTGGATATGATTGTGCTTAATGTATCGTAAATATGTATAAGATATGTGAATGATTACAGGATATGATGCTCATACCATGAATGATTCACCACATCCACAAGTACCTTTTGAGTTTGGGTTTTTGAAGATGAACCTCGAACTTAATTTATCGTCAATCCAGTCCATTTCCGACCCCACGATGGAGAAAAGTGCCTTAGAGTCAATGACTACTTTGACTCCGTCTTGCTCGACTATTTCATCAAATTTCCCTGGAGCATCGACGTACTCCAAATTGTATGTTAAACCCGAACACCCTCTGTTTCTTACCCCGATTCTGATCAACTTTGGTTCGGGTTGATTCAAGAGTGCTACAAGATGTTCCCTTGCGTTGGCAGACAACGAAATCAACGCCTTCCGGGGCTTCAACACTCTTCTTTTTGGTTTTGGTTTGGCGGGTGCTGCAGCACTGGCTGTGGTGGTGGTGGCAGTGGTGGCAGTGGTGGCAGCCGAAACCGTGGGTTCTGGGGCTGCTGTAGTAGCCTGTACTTCAGGAGCCGATGGTTTGACCGATATAGTTGGAGACGATTTGGCAGCACTGCTAGGCGATGGGAAGTTCAACGTTGTTGTAGTAAATCCCGTTGGTTGTGCTGGTGATGTAGGTAACGTACTTGCCTGGGGCTTAAATTGGAATTTTGGAGTATCGGCCGGATCCGATCTGAACTTGGCAGTTCTAGACCTTCTCTTAGGAGGCTCGGACAGCAGCGACAACGAGTACTTTGACCATTTATTAGAAGAAGCTTCCGATTCCTTGTTTTGCGAGCTGTATTTCAAGCCGGAGTAGAAATCGGACTTGGAAGCAGTGGGCACGGTTTGAATGTACCGGCGCGACAAATTCAACAAAGCAAACCTTTTAGATAACATTGACATTGTATATATATCCACAGACGGCGGTAAATTGGACCAAACTGCTGTGGTAAACTATATTTGTTAGAAACAAGTGATAAATAATTGCTACAGAAATTTACTAATGAGGATTTTATCAAATATGGTCCTGGTCACGGACACGACGTTTGACTCCAGAAATTTTCGTAAGCAGAAATTCATTATTGTTTCATTGGCTTATTTCGGGATACATGACCGGAGCCGAGTACCGGGGCTGACCAATTATTGTTAGGGGATAGTACATGACGTTGGGGTGCCCGACACGGAGCGGCGGTGGTCGACAGGGGTGTCGGTGGTGGTCGACAGTGGTGGTCGGCCGTAGTCCACCGCCGTGCCAGCACCGCGTACCACCGTTTAACCGTTGCACTGTTGCACTGTTGCACCGTCTCAATGCCGTCACACATTTGGTTGATTGTGACGTGATGGTTCTAAAACCGGGAACACTGTGCACTAGTCCTTTCTGGACACTTCCCTGATGTCGTCAGATTGCGGCCAAAGATTTCTTTTGGTATTTGTCCGGTTCGGTGCCTTTTGCTCCCTACCTCTTTTCCTGCCCTATAGATCCTACACCAATGTACCACACACTAACAGTACCATACACTAACAGTACCATACACTAACAGTACCATACACTAACAGTACCATACACTAACAGTAGCCATAGCTTGACAGTTGCACCATATCTGCGCTACGCTCACTTGACCACGTAGAATAACAATCGTAGGCCTCAATTGATTTGTAAAGTCCACTTTTATTGTTCCAGACGTATTGCTTATGAATCGTGCTCCACTTCACTACTTTTTTATAAATTCTACATTTTTACAAAAATTCTAAATGCACCATTGTTCAATTGTTATTACTTCTTGCTTGTTGTTCGAAATTATCACTACAATCATCTAACCCATAATTTTCGTGTTTTCCTTTTCCTGTGCCCGTTCCTATCATTTTATACTTTTACCAAACCGCCAATTTCTCAACTTTTCTCGAAAACTGCTGAGCCAGGTACCACCAGTGCTCAGCGACTGCGGTATCTGGTTCAATGCATTTAACTGGTGTAATAATCCGTCGGAAAACTTTCGTTTTAAAGGCGACGCTGGCGCCCTTACTGGCACTAATGGTCCCAGGGCAGGATCATGATCTTCGTTGGTGATTTCGTACTTGTCGTTGACGGTTTGGAATATATGTAGCAACGTATCTTTACTCTTACACGACGCCCCGCATTCAACAGAACTCGTTCGTACTCCGTCTGTGATGGTTTCGACATCACGGTTGCACTGTAAATTCTTAGCAAACTCAGTGATTTTCTTCTGCGGTGAAAAAGTTAGGCTCTGGTTTTCCGAATCACCATCTTCAAAACTTATCGTAGTATCGGCAGAAACGTTAAGTTCCCCGTTTTCGTCTTGCAATTCGTTAAAAAACTGCTCGTACATCTCCACACATTCACCACAAATAAACTCATGAAAACCCTTAGTTTTGACTTGATTTTCGCTACCAATAAATGACGATAGCTCATATAACGGCTTCTCACACAAATCACAATGCTTTAAACAGTCTGTTGTTATGGCGTTCACAAACAAATCCTGCGATGATGCCGTGACTTTCAACCTCTTGTTAAATTTCGACTTGAATATGGCAAGCGATTTCTTTTTATTCAAGCGTGGTTTGATGGCCGCAGGCAAATAGTCTTCAATCAAGACTATCGGATCCTCGGTTGTGGTGTTGCCAACATCATCGTTATCTAAATCGGTGTTTTTCCTCTTCAACGGCGGAGGTAATGGCAACGATGTCAACGTGGTATCGTCCAACAAATCCAATCGTGACTGTTTGTGTGCCAACTCCACGTTATTTGTGATATTCGATAGAACCATGACGACACTCAGAAGGTTTATGACGAGGGTCTTTGCTCAGATAAAAAGCTGTAGTGGAAATAACCAAAACCACAATAAACTACTATAACTGTCCACAAATGTCAAAAAATAAAGCAAATATGCTCTTCAAACAGTAGCACCTGGTACGCAAAGTGTATTTCGGCTGAAGACGATGTGACACGATGCCTAATAACTCACTCCAACGTAGTAATGAGACGGCCACAACAAAAATATGGTCGCAAACACAGTCTTTCAAGTGAATTACGACTTGTAAAGTTGAATCTGGTCACTCACAGAGGCAAAACTGGGGTATTTTCTTTAAAAAAAGCCTAACAATCAATCTGTGTAGCTAGCAATAAATCACAGCTGTATATTGCAGGACCACAAAAGCTGCAAAAAACCCAACAAAAGCAGGTATTAGTTAAGCGAACGTAAAAGCCAGCACTGGTTGAACGATAACGACACAGAAAAACCCTGGAAAACGAGTGAAACGTCTGGTCACAGAAGATAAAAAAAAATGGCTTTCTAGATTAGTTTTGATGTAAATATGATTAGGTCAGCTATATAAATCAATTTCCATACTACCCAGACAGGAAAATTGCAGCCGCGCCCTGGCCGCCCTGTACCCGCCTGGACCTGGCAGCGACGATGTCCCCCACATACCGGGCCATGCTGTGGGGCTAGGTCCAGTTTACTGCCAACAAAGCTATTTTTGGCTACGCAGACAAGTTGCACATGGTAACAACGATGCCAGCCAAGGTGTATGTCATTAGCGACACGTAAAAATAGGAGCATACTAACGATCGGTATATTGGTCGAAATGGACTGGGTTATGTAGCGCCTGACTTCATTGCCAAAACGGCGCATTTGTCTTGTACACGTTGTTGTCTACTTACGGCCATTTTTATGGCTGCGAAATTTATATTCAATGGATGCTACAACTTCGAGCTGGATGTTAATACGCTGCTACTGATGTAAGACATTGGTGTACTACTTACTTTCTGGCGTCCAAAATTTGGTTAACGGAGTCTGTGACGGAGGTTTTCAAGTCTATCAATTCGAACCCCAATAATTCTTTTGTCTTGGAGTTATCAATCGTGGCTAATGTGCTAATAACCTCTTTGTCAGATCCAGGAACTCCTACAGGGATGTTTTTCGCAACTTCGGGGAAAGCTTTGTGGAGGATATCAATGATGGATTGGGCAGTAAATCTTCCAGAGTTCAACAACAACCGTTTATTGATAGCCTCATCCTTTTCAAATGCTATGATGTGCGCTTTGGCCACATCCCTGACATCGACCCATCCACCCTTCTGTGGAGGAATTGGCGAGTCTGGGTTCAATTTCAAAATTGTATTGATCACCTCAGACGAAGTATTTAACGAGTCTTTCTTCAAGGCAGAGGAAAACGCTTGTGGACCAAAAACAAATGTTGGGTTGACAAAGGAAATGGACCAATTTGGCTTTTCGTTCTTGACAAAATCCCAACCGGCCTTTTCTGCGTAAGTCTTAGACCCTCTGTACCCATTTACTGGGTTCAATTTTGCGTCTTCCCAAGAGATCTCGTTCCATGAGTCCTCACGAATGGTTTGTGTATTGTCTATCTCCCGGCTCGCATCGGCTATAGCAGCGTACGACGAAGTGATAACTACACGCTTAATATTCGTTCCATATTTTTTGATTGCGGCTAGCGCATTCTTGGTCCCATTGACTGCTGGGAGCAACAACTCCTTTTCTGGATTGGTGACGTTGTACGAAAATGGCGACGCAGTGTGCAAAAAGACCGTGATTTCGGGATGCTTCTTCAAACTTTCATCAAATGCCCCTTCTATTTCAATATCTGGTACAATCTCGTAACTAAACTTGTCACCAAATTGGCTCACAAGGCCATTGCCCTTCTCGACTGACCGGACAGAACCGATCACATTATATCCTTTAGGGATCAATGCTTTGATAATGTGTTGCGCAATAAACCCGGTAGCTCCAGAAACAAATACAGTAGTAGTCATGTTGTAGTGGTGCCGAAATCAATTGCTGCTTACTGGCCTATATTTATAGTACATTAACAACGCTCCACGGTTTCCTGGCGGGAAAGTTATTTTGGGAAAAATAGCCGTAGCGCAATAATGTGGAGATTTTTTTTTGCTGTGGATGACTGTACCCGACTTCCAGAAGTAGTGTGAGCTGTAGCCGGTGGGCGCAATTGGCCACTACCGAGCGTATATGGTGGCAGCAATTGTCTCAGGGTGTGGCATTCTTGTCTAGCAATGGGCTGCCGGAGCATTATCTTGTTCGGAATAGTGGCATGACGTGTATAAAATTAACAGTGTAGTGCGTGGCAGCGCAGGACATGATGTGGGTAGTGGGGCATGGGGGTACATCCTTCTCTCGAGCTAGAACCTTCGTTAATCGTACCCATGGCATATATTTTGACCAATCTCCTACTGTGGTTTCTGTAACCTTTGATTTATAATACCAGCACCACTTACAAACGAACAATTGAATTTCTGCTATTTTTACATATATTACTCGTACAAACTCATCTAAAGCAACAAGTTACCCTTGTTGATAACAAACCCATCAATGACTGCCATTGCAGCATACAATCTATTTTCTGCTTCCTCAAAAACAATTGAATTCTCATGGTAGAAGATCTCGTCATCTACTTCTTCCTTGTGTCTTGGTAAACAATGCATGAACTTCCAGTTGGATGAAACCCCACCTTCTTGTAACATTTGTTTGGTGATTTGGTAATCTTTAAATTGAGCCAACTTTTGTTTAGCCTCGCTTTCTTGTCCCATCGAGATCCAGGTGTCAGTAACAACGATGTTGGCACCGTTGACAGCTTGTAATGGGTCGTTGACGACGTCAAATGTCAACGAGTCTTCTTTAGCGATTTCTCTAGCAATTTGTTCGATTTCTCTGTCAATGGTGATTCCTTGTGGTATGGAGATGGAAACATTAATTCCTGCTTTCAAAGCAGCAATTGCTAAATCGTTGATAACGTTATTCGAGTCTCCAACCCATGCCAACTTCAATCCCTCTGTTTTACCAAATGCTTCCTTGATACTCAAAATGTCAGTAATGGCTTGTAATGGATGGTACATATCACACAAGGAATTTATAATTGGTACTGATGAATGTTCACATAAATCCAAGATGTCTTGGTGTGTATTAACTCTGGCAAATATACACGATGCCATTGAACTCACGACTTTGGTGGTATCTTTAACGGACTCGTTGACTCCCAACTGGATATCATCCTTACCCAAGAAGATAGGCTGGGCCCCAAAATAACTAGCAGCACCTTCACTACTGATTCTCGTTCTGGTAGAACGTTTTGAAAACAATAATGCTACCAACTTGCCTAACAACTTGGTGTGGTTAACTTGAGAGTCAACTCCCGATTTGTAGATCTGTTTGTAGTGTTCTGCTTTATTCACCAAGGCAGTGAACTCTTCTTTAGATAACTGATTTATACTGACCAAATGTCTAGGCTTGGTAGCGATATTTCTTGCTTGAAACGTAGGTTTGGTCATGGTTATGATTCTTGATACTAAGGACATTGCAATCAACTAGAACAATGTACGAAATTCTTGAGTCTTTATAAGTGTCTATAAATCATAAATTTTTCACAATGACTCATCCTAATTGGGTAACACCAACGCTAAGCGCGGTATACAATCAGTTGCAGCAACGGGTACTGGTAGGATGATAAAATGCCGTACAAATGAGTAATAATCCCGAAATATAGGTATGTAGAAACACCAAATACCTTGCCTCAAAGTAGTTCTTCAATTGGACTAAGCTGGTATAGTCAAATAGCCTCGCCACAAAGTTTGTCGTCGAAATTTGGTCGCAAAATTCTCGAGATCAAAATTTTCACACTGATATCCGCATGGTATTTACCGAAGCAAGTACGCTGACGTAACACCAGTCTTTACTGAATTTGTAGCTTTCCACCGATGAATCACTACAATTGCATTTACTAGTTGTGTCATGAATCTTGACAGTGATAGGTAAACACACTCTATATCCATACAAAGCACCAGTAATGTATTAACACACACCAGTTTGGTAGCCCATTCAACATTTAACCCCGGATATACATTAGTTAATAAACAGTTCGGAAAGGTCGACGTTTATTTTTCATGTTGAATGCGGTAGATGAAAACTAACAATGCCGATCTTGGCCACAACGCCGATCAACGGTGGATTGGAGCAAGTCGTGCCATCATTACGGGGATTAAACTTGGATTCATTCAGATGGCAAGGTGTTGAAACCCGGATCTACAAAACCAATAAATTAGCAACATATCGTAGTAAGCTCTCACAAATTCGTACACTGATGCAAGCTGTGTAACACCGATCAACGGCGAGCTACGGCAAATCTGATCAAATTAGCGAGCGAAACTGACCACAATGGCCAAGTGTGGTTTTCGCAGTTTCATGATTGAAGTTCTTGTAGGCACATTGTACGCTTGTCTCTGACTGTTTGTAGTTGTGACTCCATCATTGTTTTTTCTTGTTGCAGTTTTTCCTGCTGCTGCTTGATTATCTCTCTGGCATTCCTCAAACGATTTAGCTGTTCTGCAACTGACAATATCATAGCATGAACCAGTTTACGATATTTACTGTCTTCTTCATTTTCACTAGAAACATGTCCAATTTCCAAATCGTACAAGTCCTCGTCTGGACGGTTCGGAGTGCCATATTCAACTAGATCGCCGTCGTTCTCGCCATCAACATCCATGTCGTCATCCTCAAGCAACGGTTTGTTAGGCTTTTCCTGCGAGATGTCCTCTGGGTCGTAACCACCGTACTCATTTTCAATATCCTTGAGCGAAGGTGGAACGAATTCGGTCTCTGACGTTACTGGTACGTACTTCTTAGCTGTATTAGACGACTCAAACCGTCGCAGCAACACAGGATCGTCCGTACTCGGTTCTGGCGTAGTGATGACCTGAGCATGGCTGAGGTCAATGTTGTGTATATTTTCAATTACGGGGCCATTTTCCGAATCCACCAGCAAATCTATATTCTGTGCGAGCTCCTTGCGAGCTACTGGCTTCTTCTTGATGACTGGTGCCCTGAATTTCGACGTTGGGGGTCTGGCATCGGGAACAGTGATGTCACCATCGTCGCCAAACGACAATTTTCGGCGTGATGACTGGGTTTTTTTTTTGATACTCTTCTTCTTAAATGCCACTGCTCTCGTAGGGACGAGCGGCGTGTCGCCAATGTCGTCCAAGCCGTGGGAATTCATCAAACACTTAAAATCAAATCGGTGCCAAATCGTACACGATATGAAGTGCGTGAAAAATTCGAGATGAGATTCTACATATATAACACCTCTTTAGCGAACAAACGAATATCACCCGTTTTTGTTAGCGGACACTGCCCATTCTCACCTCGACAATGTCCGGTCTCTCTGAAATAGGAGGTAAACTCCATCAGAAGATGTTGGAGGCGCCGCCATCCGAGCTCTTTTCCCAGCAACAGCTTCAGGATTTGATCAACATTTCCAAACCAGCAGAATTATTATCGGTAGCCCAGGAGTTGATCAACCGAAAGCTCATTAAAATCAGCCAAGTAGGCGATGAATTGCGGTTCCAAGCAGTCAGTACCGACGAAGCCACGAAAATCACCTCCATGACCGATGACGAGGCCATGGTGTACTCCTACATTGAAGCCAGTGGTAGAGAAGGGATCTGGACCAAAACGTTGAAAGCAAAGACCAATTTGCACCAGCACGTCGTGGTGCGGTGCTTGAAAGCATTGGAAAACCAGCGGTACATCAAGTCCATCAAGTCCGTCAAGCACCCCACAAGAAAGATCTACATGTTGTACAACCTTCAACCATCTATAGAAGTGACAGGAGGACCGTGGTTTACCGATTCCGAGTTGGATACCGAGTTTATTGACTCGCTTTTGACAGTAATTTGGCGGTTTGTTGCGTCCAAAACCTACCCCACCGCCCTTCAAGAGCCCACGGCCAACGTTAATATCGTCCAGGCTTCGTACCCAGCAAACCACACGGGGTTCGTAGGATTGGAGTCCATCATGCAATTCATTACTGCTAACAAAATCACCAATATCGACCTAGGAATCTCCGATATCAGGTCCCTTTGCGACGTGTTAGTATACGATGATAAATTAGAGTTGGTGAAAGACACAGCAGACATCTACAAAGCTACATGGCAAAGTGTCCTAGAAGCGGGTTTTGGGAACAACTGGAGGGAAGAGTCCAACAACTACTTGATTAATCCATCGCTAAAGTCCCAATTGCTCAACAGCCCATACTCTATATTTGACCATTACTCCATGATCGCAGACACAGTTGACGAAAACGATACTGTCTACTTGGACTCGTGGAGCAACAATTAATCCTGCCATATCACCAGCAGCAGCAGCAGCACCACCACCACCACCACTGCCCCGTACGCCGTCCTCCCGCCACGTCACCACGACTTGCGTTCTCATTGTAAATTAGTTCGTCGCTACCAGGCCAAACTATGTAGTCGCAAAATATTCCATAGACAAATATACATAGTTAAGCGATCCCAAAACTACCTCGCGTAGAATGTCCAGTACTCCGACATTGTCGTACAAGAAACCGAGCCAATCGAGCCAGGTGACGTCTGCAAGCTCACTTCCGGCCAAAGATCCCAAAGAATCCAGGGAATCGACCCATCTGGGCCCTCCCACGCCCGTTTTGTCTGGTTCCAGAAAGTTTCTGTCACGAAGAAAAGCCTTGCACGAATACTACCGTCTCGAGACCGAGCCCAAGCAAGGTAGTCCTACCAAGGATGCACCCGAACTGACCCAATCGTCAGATGCTGCGTTTGCAGGCGACAAGATGGACGCTTTTCTCGAGTCCAGTACTATTGAAGATATCTTGAAAGCACGAAATGGCGTTTCTGGAACACAAACATCACAAGATTCCGAAAAGAAAGAGATTGTATACGATAACTACTACGAGTTGATCAAGTTGAACGCAACGTTGGATACGTTATCGAACCCATCGGCCAAAAAGGACGACGATGTTGTGGTCCAATCTCACACCATCGGAGACACCTACGTGGACGATACGTTGAACGAATTGGCCGATTTTGTCACCAACGTGGCATCCAAGTACTCTACCGACTTTTCTGCTGTTGTTCGAAACCTCAACGTTCAGCACTCGGACGATACTGCCAGTATGGTTCCAATTCGACAAGACCACCAGATTCCTGAAGATGTCGACAAAAAGCAGCTTATTAACGAAATCTCGACATTGTTGTCGAAAAAGAACTTACAAGACAACGAAAAGACAACCATTGGCCGAGAAATCGACGATATAATCCAGTCTCTCGATGCCAAAAACCAAGAATTGCTTATTTTGCAATTGAACGAGTTAAAAAAGCAGTACATTTAATGTCCATTTGTCTTACACTAACTAGCTTCATGTCATTATGCATCATTATTACTCTATAAACTATATATCGTCGACGTTGTGGTTCTTGAACTTTTTTCCTGATCTATCGACAGGTCTAAACTCAAAACGAGACCCAATTATTGTGAACCCAATGCACTCATCGTCGTTTGTGATGACGTCAAAGCCAAATAAAGTTCCCTTCTTCGGGATTGCTCTGAACCCACCCACAATTTCTGTTGGGGAAAACTCCGTCTTGGACTCGTTCCATTCTTTAGCATCTGCCTCTCGTGGAACACACACGATAAACGAATGCTGAGTATCACATACAACAATTCCACGAGTGCCAACTACGTGGGTATTTTTCGACTGGATAACCGTCACCAAACAGCCGTGAAAGTCGGCCGAGGACAACTTCGGTAGGATCACCGACATCGCAGGCACATTGCCGTTGGGAAACAATAGATCATTCATATAGCTTTGCCAGAGATTGTTCATGGTAATGAAATGCTCAAATCTCGGTATGTTGAACTTGTTGAGGTATGTTTCTACAGGGAAACTTCCACCACTATTAGCCTTGCGAAATAGACGGATCTTGTTAACCAATTTTCTTTGATTGGACAACGTTTTCTCGATATAGCCTTTCACTTGGGCCCTTGTATTGATTTGCCGGGCCCGAGACACCGTGGTGGTGACTTCATTGTGTAGTAAAGATTTGACTTTATCTGAGTCCAGAGATGGCTGTTTGAACAAGATGGAAGGCTTCTGGTCTCCGGTGATGGAATATCTCGTAGCCAAAAGTTCCTCTATTCTATCTTGACAATCGTAGCTTCGACTGAGCAACTTTCGCTCTATAAGATTATCTCTATTCATTAAACGAGGTGATGCTTCTAAATGGTGAATTTTTCAAACGTGAATTTTTCAATTTCTACTATACAAAAGTATCCAAAACAACCCGATGCTCAAATATGGTATTAGAACGCCGATACGACACATTTTCTGGAATCAGAGAAGACATATAGGTGGTATTGATGTGCCCTTCCAAGATGATCTAGATAGGGCCAACGACGATGACTTGGGTCTCGGGGACTTCCAGCATTATGTTCCAGCAGGAACCAAAGACGGTGCAAAAGAGCCAGTCGCGCCAGTAACACCACAGAAACCACCAAAACAGCAGCAGAATCACGATAAGATACTGCCAAATGCTTCACTAGAGCAAGTTGTCACACTAAAAAGTCCACTAGTCGTGATCTCCAAGTTGTGTAACCCATTCGTCAATCTTGCCATAGAAGACTATGTGTATAATGCTATGGGAATACCACAAAACGGTAGCGAAAACTACAACCGGTTAATGTTCTACACCAACAGCCCCTGTGTGGTTATCGGGAAGAACCAGAATCCCTGGAAAGAGGCCAATATCCCGTTGTTAACCTCGCTCAGAATTCCGTTAGTAAGAAGACGATCTGGTGGAGGAACTGTAGTTCATGACCACGGGAACGTGAACTTCTCGTTTATGACGACAAAAGAACGCTTTGACCGGTTCAAGTTTGCTGAATTGGTGAAGCATTCTGTCAACAATTCTGGCAGGGCCAAGTACGAGCTAGAAGTAAATTCCCGGGGAGACATCACCACGGTCCAGCAACCGGATGGAATCAACTACAAGACCAGTGGATCGGCGTACAAGTTGTCCAAGGGCAAGAGTTACCACCATGGAACCATGCTTTTGAGGCTGAACTTGAAGATCTTGGGCAAATTGTTGTCTCGAGATGTCGGTAAATTGGGGGTGGTAGATGCGATGAACTCCATTGATTCTGTGAAATCGAAAGTTGTCAATATTGAAATGGAACAGGATGATTTCATTAATTGTGTGACGGAGTCGTTTGAAAAAGAATATGGTGAGCCTGGTAATGGCATAGTTAGCGAGCCTGAGCAAACAGACGAGTTCGACCAGAACGAGCTATTTGGGTTGACAGACTTTGTAGAGGCCAACTCGTCTGAACCGGTGACAGTGTTCACAATTGATGAGTCCACAGAACTTCCTGAGGGAGTCACTAAAGTATCAAACGAACTCCAAGAATGGAGCTGGCGATTTGGAGCAACCCCGAAATTTACTCATGAGCTTACAAACGCACAGTATGGCTTCAGAGTGAAGTTTCACGTTGGAAAGGACGGGTTCATAGAGAAATTCGACCTAGACTTTGATGGCCAAGTGCAAAACGTAAGGTCCAAAGAACTGATAATTGAAAGCTTCGATTTCCTACAATTGTACATCAAGGATAACCAGTTGCCATATATTGGAAGTAATATAGCTGGATTCGTCACTGACGATGTCCTTAGCGACTGGGTAGGAAACTGTATCGACGGAACTAACTAGACACCTATAAAATCTACATACTTGTAAATACTAAACGATTACTTTGAAGCAGTTAATTGTAACCCATGGTTCCCGGCGTAGTTAGCGACTTGTGGTTCGGCCCAGTCCTTCAATACTGCGTCCTCGTCGTCGATTTTGTACACCTCAATCTCTAACGCCCGGCAACAATCCATCATCTTGGAATCGTCCAAGTTGTCAGAGTCTTCACCCCAGCCCCATTGCGACAAGTCACCACCAGGACAGGCCGAAATAGCCACCAAAAGGTCCTGCTCAGCGAAAAGCTCAAAATAATCTTCTTTTGTCGCAGGACATGCCTCCATGAAATACTGATCGTACTCGTTCAAGCCTGTTACTTGAAAGACATTAAGAACATCATGGACATCAAATTCGGTAAGACCATAAGGCATGACGGCTCTCGTCAAGTTCGAATGACAATGGAAGTCGTTATCCTGGCCCGAGATTAATTTGTCAATGTAGGGATCACATCTTGTCCCCAAAGTATCGTGGACTCTTCCACCCCATTCGTCGTGCCGGGCCGACATGGTGTCGCCAGTGATGGTGACTAATGGACGCAAATAAGGCAAATTGGACCACAAACGGTCGTAGGTCGACACATGAGCCGAATGGATTTGTCTAGTTCTTGCTGCCCAGAACCGTTCTCTTGGGTTTGATGCGTTCCAGATGTTCAAATCGCAAACCTGGGGCCCATCTGGGGTAGTGATTCTGAAGACCGATTTCGCAGGAATTTTTACTGCGATCCCAGAACGAGGTTCGCATCGATATGTTTGAACCAACGTTTTGGTGCTCTGATGGATACCAGAATAGAGTGATTTATTGGCATATAACTTGGACCCTGGATGGGGGTAGTAAGCTGGTTGGGGCTTTTTGAGATTGTAAGTTGTTTTCTCGGGATTTTGCGACGAATGTGCTAAAGACATGACTAATGACGAGGTGCAATCGACTCAGATTGGAGTTGTTGGAATACCGTCTATTTGTACTTGGCCCATAGTTATCGGGATTTTTCCAATTCTGCCCGATGATGGTGGTGGCGCTACCGCTACCGGGGTAGACATGTTGGTAGTATGGGGCAGGAGAGTGGTCATAGGTGGACAGGGGAATTGGGCTGGTCCAGTGTAGATAACCTCCATTTTGGGGGCTTCTGGGAAATGCGTCGTTTTTGTAGGACGGTGATCGTAGTTGGCGTACGCAAAATCTCGATGCTCATCGCCTCGGGTGAATGGACTGCAATCACCTTACCAGAGTGGCAGAACAACGCGTCTACGAGACTGCCACCACCATACTTGCACAGAACTCTGGGAAACCCACAACGACCACCGGATCCTCCATTTTACACTTGCTTCTGGCCCAACAGGACATTCTCACGACATTGCCAAAAACAGCCACCACGAGTGTCCAGGGCTTCCCAGAGAATGGAACTAGCTCAATGTAACAGTACACT
>ERZ778017.1459-NODE-1459-length-23270-cov-9.785828_pt1 | contig 23270 bp, 21 predicted proteins | sample MGYA00375747_ERZ778017 | MGnify/ENA primary metagenome ERZ778017 (study PRJEB29350, sample SAMN05509838) | bioreactor metagenome | biome: bioreactor; material: wastewater | place: South Africa: University of Cape Town | collected 2014-03-17 ...
GCGCTGCTGGAGCACTTCGAAGGCCGCGACGAACTGGCGGCGCTGCAGAAGCTCGCCGTGCTGGAGCTGCCGGGCGAGGAGCCCGAGCTGCGCATGGAGTTCACCGACGCGATCGGCCAGCTGGAAAAGCAGGTGCAGCAGCAGCGCATCGAGGAACTGCAGCAGCAGCAACGCGACGGCGCCCTGGGCGATGCGGAGAAGCAGGAGTTGCGCGCCCTGCTGCAGGCGATGCTGCAGCGCTGAAATTCACTCCGCGCCGCTCTCGCGCGCAAGCAGCAGCTGCTTGCGCGCAATGCCCCAGCGATAACCGGACAGCGCGCCGTCGCTGCGCACCACCCGATGGCAGGGAATCGCCACCGCAAGCGTGTTGGCCGCGCAGGCCTGCGCCACCGCGCGTACCGATCTCGGGCTGCCGATGCGCGCGGCAATCTCCGCATAGCTGACCGTCTCGCCCGCCGGCACCTTGCGCAGTGCCTCCCAGACCCGCTGCTGGAAGGCGGTACCGCGGATGTCCAGCGGCAGGTCCAGGCCCAGCCGCGGTGCTTCCACGAAACCGACCACCTGCGCCACCAGCCGCTCGAACCCGCCGTCGCCACCCACCAGTTCGGCCCGCGGGAAACGCTCCTGCAGCTCCCGCAACAGGGCTTCGGGATCGTCGCCCAGCGAGATCGCGCACAGGCCGCGCCCGCTGCGCGCCACCAGCAGCGCACCCAGCGTGCTCTGCGCGATGGCGAACATGATCCGCGCATCGGCGCCGCCGTCGCGGTACTGCGCGGGCTTCATGCCCAGCAATGCGTCGGCGCTGTCGTAGAAGCGGCTGCTGGCGTTGAAGCCGGCATCGAACGCGGCATCGACGACCCGCGTGCCCGGCCTGGCCAGCGCATCGCGCAGCGCCTTGCCACGCTGCGCCTGTGCGTAGGCGCGCGGCGTCAGCCCGGTGATGGCCTTGAACAGGCGGTGGAACTGGTGCGGACTGAGCCCCGCATCGCGCGCTAGCGCATCCAGCACGGGCGGCGCTTCCGCCCGTTCGATGCGGCGGCAGGCGGCGGCGACCAGCGCAGCATCGCGGCGGGCTTTGGCGGTGGAGGGAGCTTGCATGGCGCCACTGTAGTCCGGCCCCGCGCGGCGCACATCCCGGTTCTTGCGCAGTCCGGCCGGCTCAGCGCACCTTGCGGAAGGTCAAGTTGAGCCGATATCCGCCGGTGTCGGGATGCAGTCCCGGCGGCACCGGCAGCACACCGTGGAAGCGCATGCGGTCCGCCCCGCCCCAGACAACGACGTCACCATGCATGAGCGGCACCCGCACGCTCCTGTCACCGCGCGCGAAGCCGCCGAAGAGGAAGGTCGCCGGCAGCCCCAACGACACCGAGACGATTGGCGCCACCCGATCGTCTTCGTCGCGATCCTGGTGCAGCGACAGGCGGGTACCCGGCGCATAGCGATTGACCAGGCAGGCATCGGGCCGGTAGCCGGGAAACCCCGCCGCTTCCGCGGCTTCGCCGGCGAGGGCCAGGAAGGCCGGCGGAAACGCCGGCCACGCCTGCCCCGTCTGCGGATCGACCGGGTCGTAACGGTAGCCACGTCGATCGCTGCACCAGCCGAAGTGGCCACAGTTGGTCATCGCCACCTGCATCACGTGGCCGCCCGGCGTGACCAGATGGCGGAACGGGGCGGCGGCGGTGACCGCCTCGATTCCGGCCAGCAGTGCGTCCGCGAACGGCAGCGCATAGCCGTGCAGCAGGCAGGCCTGCGGCCCCAGCGCGGTGCTCCGGCCCTGTGCCTGCGCGGCGAACAGGTCGCTCACGGCGCTGGCGCGAACTCCAGCGCCGGCACGGCGTCGAACAGAGGCAACAACCAGTGGTCGACCAGCAGGAAAGCGAACAGCGCCATCAGGTAGACGATGGAGTAGCGGAAGGTACGCATGGCGAAGAACTCGTCCGGCGGATCCAGCAGTTTCCACGCGTACCACAGGAATACCGCGCCCAGCACCAGCGCGCCGGCGAGGTAGAACACGCCGCTCATGCGGGTGGCCCAAGGCAGCACCGTCACCACCACCAGCAGCACCGTGTAGAGCAGGATCTGCCAGCGCGTATAGGTCACCCCGTGGGTCACCGGCAGCATCGGCACCAGCGCGCGCGAATAATCCTCGCGACGGAAGATCGCCAGCGCCCAGAAATGCGGCGGCGTCCACACGAAGATGATCAGCACCAGCAGCAGTGCGTGCGCCCAGTCCCACTCGCGCTGCATGCCGGTGACCGCAGCCCAGCCCAGCAGCGGCGGCACCGCGCCGGCCAGCCCGCCGATCACGATGTTCTGCGGCGTGGCGCGCTTGAGGAAGCCGGTGTAGATGATCGCGTAGCCGATCAGGCCACCGAACGTCAGCAGTGCGCAGATCCAGTTGACCCACAGCACCAGGATCGCCATCGACAGCGCGCCCAGCAGCAGGGCGAAGCCCAGCACCTGTCCCGGCCGCAGCGTGCCGGTGGCCAGCGGGCGTTCGGCCGTGCGCGCCATCAGCTTGTCGATGCGCGAATCCAGCAGGTGGTTGATCGCCGCCGCGCTGGCCGCGGCCATCCAGATGCCGATGCTGCCCGCCAGCAGCCGCGACCACGGCCATGCCTCGCCGGGACGGATCGCCAGCAGCATGCCGATGATCGCGGTGAACACGATCAGCGCCACGATGCGCGGCTTGGTCACCGCCCAGTACTGCGACCAGCGCGGGCCGGCCATGCTCAGGCCTCCGGCAGGCGCAGGCGCGCCAGCAGCGTGACCAGCACGAACAGCAGCGCCACTGCGCCGGCGTTGTGAAGCACCGCGATCTTGAGCGGCAGCGACAGCACGACGTTGGCAATGCCCAGCCCGAACTGGATGCAGACCAGCAGCGCCAGCGTGCTGCCCCAGCCGCGCAGCCCCGGCATGCGCAACAGGCGTACCGCCATGAACAGCAGGTAGCAGGCCACCACCACCGCCATCATCCTGTGCGCCAGCTGGATCGCCACGCGCGCGGCGTTGTCGAGGATGCCGCCTTCGTAATCCACGCCGATGCCGCGCCACAACACGAAGCCCTCGGCGAAATCATGCGACGGCCACCATGCACCGGCGCACTTCGGGAAATCGGTACCGCAAGCCAGCGCCGCGTAGTTAGCCGAGGTCCAGCCGCCCAGCGCGATCTGCACCGCCAGCAGCGCCAGACCGACGCCCAGCAGCAGGCGCAACCGGCGCGCATCGCCGCTGACGATCGGGATGCCGGTCGCCCGCCATGCGATCCAGACCAGCAACGCGAACGTGGTCAGCCCGCCCAGCAGATGGCCCATCACCACGATGGGCTTGAGCAGCCAGGTCACCGTCCACATGCCCAGCAGGGCCTGGAAGATGATCACCGCCAGGGTCAGGGTGCTGGCGCGCGCCATATCCACGTTCGACCAGCGCAGCGCCCCGACCAACAGCAACGTCTCGCCCACCACCGCCAGCGCGGAGGCGGACACGTGCATGCCGCGCATGTACAGCGGGATCGCCACCGCCACCGCGGTGGCCGCACCCAACACGTGCAGCCAGCCGCGCGGCCGGCGGCGCGTGGCCAGCAGGGCCAGCGACAGCACCAGCACGCCCAGCAGGCCGGCGATCATGCGGTGGAACTGCTCGCGCCAGGCCTTGCTCGGCTCCACCGGGCGGATTGCGGTAGCGACGTGGTCCACGACCTGGTCCGCATGCGTCGGCCATGCGGCCTTGCCGTAGCAGGTGGGCCAGTCCGGGCAGCTCAGGCCGGCGTTGGACAGCCGCACGAAGGCGCCGAACACGATCACGCAGGTCGCCAGCAGCACCGCCAGCCAGGCAATGCGGTGGAAATGGCGGTACAGATAGGAGGCTTGGGGGGTAGGCATTGCATTCATGGGTCAGTTGATCCTCAGCAGCCGCGCAAGATCGCTGCGCAGGTCACCCGGATCGGAACCGCCAGCGTAACGCAGCACCACGAAACCGTTCGGGTCCACCAGCCAGACCGGGTCACTGTCCGCGGCGTCCCTGCCGCTGCGCACCAGCACTTCACGCAGGCGTTGATCGACGCGGACCAGATGGACCTCGCGCAGCGTGCCCACGTCCACCGGGGGCGCGCCGGCCCAGAGCACGTGCACGCGGTCGGCGTTGCGGCCCATCAGCCGCCAGACCTTGTCCAGGTCGCCGAGCAGTCGGGTACAGGCCTCGCGACGTGCGCCATCGCAGTCGCGCGGCATCGCCACGATCCGCCAGGTGCGCGGATCGTCGTGCCACGCATAGGGCCGGCCATCGGCCAGCGTCGGCGAATACCCGCGCAAGTCGACATAGGGCTGCAGCATCTCGCCCTTGTTTTTCATCCCGTCCGGGCGCCAGCCGGAAAACCGCAGTGCGCCGGCGACCAGCATGCCGCCGAAGAACATCACCAGGACCACCAGCAGGGCGGCGCGGTTGCGGCGTTGCGCCGCGGGCGCCGGATTGGATTCCGTCATGTCGCCTTCTTCTTCATTCTGAACGTGAGGGTGGCGGCGACGACCAGCACGGTCAGCGCCAGACCGAACCATTGCACCGCATAGCCGAGGTGGCGCTCCGGCGGCATCGTGTTGGGCAGGATGTCGAGGTCCCGCTCGCCGGATGCCGCCATCACGCCGCCATCGCCAGGTTGGCGCTGCGGATCCAGCCGCAGCACGCGCGGCGCGATCGCCACGCGCAGGCCCAGCGCCTTCGCGACTGCCGGCAGATCCATCCGCGAAGCCAGCCAGCGCTTGCCCGCCTGTTCCGCAAGCGCATCGCCATGCGCAAGGCCGGGCGTCGGCGGCGGCGCCAGCAGCCCGCGCACGGCCTGGCCGGCACCCGCGGGACAAGCGGCTTCCGGCAGCTGGCGATCGCCCGCAAGCGGCCACCAGCCGGCATCCACCAGCACCGCCTGCGCGCCATCGTCCGGCAGCAACACGCAGTACAGCCGCACGCCGACGCGGCCACCACGCTGCTGGGCATCCAGCCACAGGCTGTCATCGAGCAGCGTGCCGCCTCCGGCCGCCCAGTCGTAGCCCTGCGCGCGCGCCGGGTCCGAGGCCAGCAGCAGCGGCTGTGGATGCGCATGGTCCAGCGCCGAGGACGCCGCCGCCAGCATGGTCTCCTTCTCGTGCATGCGCGCCAGCTGCCAGCGACCCAGCTGGGCGAAACCCGCCGCCACCAGCAGGGCCAGCAGCCACCAACCCAGCAGCCGTCGCGCGCCGGGGTTCACCGCCGGGCGCCCCGCTGCTGCGATAATGGCGCACGGGCACGCGGTGTCCGAGGTACGGAGCAATACATGAGCGATTCGCTGAAAACCCTGCTCATCGTCGGGATCCTGATTCTCATCCTGTGGAACCTGGGCGCGGGCCTGTACTACATGCTGGCGGACAAGGGCCAGACCAAGCGCACCGTCAATTCACTGACCAAACGCATCGCCCTGAGCGTCGCGCTGATCCTGTTCGTCGTGCTGGCCATCCATCAGGGCTGGATCACGCCTCACGGGGTGGGCCGAAGCCCGGTCTGACCCCGGCTGGGGCCCCAGAACAAAGGCCGGCAATGCCGGCCTTTGTCTTTCCTGTCCCGCGCGCCGCGGGAGGCTCGGGATGAAGGCCCGGGACCAACGAACGGTTCCCGGACCCGCATCCGGCGCTTCGCGCCGCCTTCCCCGGGCAGGGGAAGGAAAACCGTCAGAGCACGTAGACGAACAGGAACAGACCCAGCCATACCACGTCGACGAAGTGCCAGTACCAGGCCACCGCCTCGAACGCGAAGTGGTCATCCTTGCTGAAGTGGCCCTTCAGGCAGCGCAGCCAGATGATCGCCAGCATGATGGTGCCGAGGGTCACGTGCGCGCCATGGAAGCCGGTCAGCATGAAGAACGTGGAGCCGTAGATGCCCGACCCGAGGGTCAGGTTCAACTCGGTGTAGGCGTGGATGTATTCCTCGGCCTGGAAGAACAGGAACACGCTGCCCAGCAGCACGGTCAGGCCGAGGAACAGCAGCAGCGTGCCGCGCTTGCCCGCCTTGAGCGCGTGGTGGGCAATGGTCACGGTGACGCCGGAAGCCAGCAGGATCAGCGTATTGAGCAGCGGCAGGCCCCAGGCCGGCACGGTCTGGTAGGTGCCGCCGATCGCGCCCGGGCCGTTGCTCGGCCAGCCGCCGGCGAAACCGGGCCACAGCAGGCTGTTGGTCACCGCGCCATGGCCTTCACCGTTCAGCCACGGCAGCGCGAACTGGCGGGCGTAGAACAGCGCGCCGAAGAAGGCCGCGAAGAAGAACACTTCCGAAAGGATGAACCACACCATGCCCATGCGGAAGGACACGTCGACCTGCTTGTTGTAGTGGCCGGCCACCGACTCGCGGATGACGTCGCCGAACCACTTGAACAGGATCGCCAGCAGGCCGGCGATGCCGACGAAGAACACGGTGCGTCCCCAGCTGACTTCATTCAGCCAGGTGGCGAAACCGACCATGGTGGTGAACAGGGCGACCGAGGCGAACAGCGGCCACTTGCTGCTGTGCGGGACGAAATAGGTGTCCTGGTCGTGGCTGCCTTGGGCGGCGTGGGCATTGGCCATGGCGATTTTCCGGTTGGGTCTTGGCGGAGGATCAGGGCGCGGAACGGACCGCGCCCGCGTGGCCCGTCGTTGCCGCGAGTGCGGCGGTCTGGGCGTCGTTCTTGTAGAAGGTGTAGGACAGGGTCAACGTCTTCACCCCGGCCGGCAGCGCCGGATCGATGATGAAGCGCACCGGCATGTCGCGGGATTCACCCGGCGCCAGCGTCTGCGCGGTGAAGCAGAAGCATTCGGTCTTGTTGAAATAGCCGGAGGCGCGCGCAGGTGCGACCGAAGGTACGGCGCTGCCGACGATGGCGCGGTCGGCGGTATTGCGGGCGAAGTACAGCGCCTCGTACTGTCGGCCCAGCTGCACCCGCATCGAGCGCTGCTCCGGCGCGAACTGCCAGGGCAGCTTCGAGTTCACGCCGCCGTCGAACTGCACGGTCACCCAGCGTCCGTCTTCGCCCGCGCCACTGGCGCCCTTCGCGGCCACCGGGCCCTGTTCCAGGCGCACCCCGAACACCTTCTCGCAGGCGATCCGGTACAGCGGCACCAGCGAGAAGGCGAAACCGAACGCGGCCACCGCCACGCCGACCATCTTCCAGACGCCGAAGGTGCGCGAGGTGCTCATCGCCCCGTCACCCCGGACAGGAAGAACAGCGCGTACACCGCCACCGCGATCACCGCGCAAAACAGCGCGGTGCGGCGGGCGCGCTTGCGACGCGCTGCCAGGGTGGGATCGACGGTGGCGGGATCAACGGGCATCTGCGGGTTCCGGGCGGCGTCAGTGGCTGACGTCGCCGTGGGCGAGGTCGCCGTCCTTGATGACCGGCGGGCGCTCGAAGGTGTGATGCGGGGCCGGCGACGGCACCGTCCACTCCAGGCCGCGCGCGCCTTCCCAGGCACGGGCTTCAGCCACGGCGCCATGCTTCTTCGAGCGCAGCAGCACGAAGGCCATCATGAACGGGGTCAGGAACATGCCGAACGCACCGATCGAGCTGACCAGGTTCCAATCCGCGAACACAACGTTGTAGTCCGGGATGCGGCGCGGCATGCCGGCCAGGCCCAGGAAGTGCTGCGGGAAGAACAGCAGGTTGACGAACACCATCGTCCACCAGAAATGCACCTTGCCCCAGAACTCGTTGTACATGCGTCCGGTCCACTTCGGCCACCAGTAGTAGACCGCGGCGATCAGCGCCAGTACCGCGCCGGTGACCAGCACGTAGTGGAAGTGCGCCACCACGAAGTAGGTGTCGTGGTACTGGAAGTCGGCCGGCACGATGGCCAGCATCAGGCCGGAGAAGCCGCCGATGCTGAACAGCACCACGAAGGCGATGGAGAACAGCATCGGGGTTTCAAACGTCAGCGCGCCCTTCCACATGGTGCTGACCCAGTTGAACACCTTCACGCCGGTCGGGATCGAGATCAGCATGGTGGCGAACATGAAGTAGATCTCGCCGCCCAGCGGCATGCCCACCGTGAACATGTGGTGGGCCCACACGATGAACGACAGGAACGCGATCGCCGCGGTGGCGTACACCATCGCCTGGTAACCGAACAGCGGCTTGCGGCTGAAGGTCGGGATGATCTCCGACACGATGCCGAACGCCGGCAGGATCATGATGTAGACCTCGGGGTGCCCGAAGAACCAGAAGATGTGCTGGTACATCACCGGGTCGCCGCCGCCGGCCGCGTTGAAGAAGCTGGTGCCGAAGAACTTGTCGGTCAGCAGCATGGTCACCGCGCCGGCCAGCACCGGCATCACCGCGATCAGCAGGAACGCGGTGATCAGCCAGGTCCAGCAGAAGATCGGCATCTTCAGCAGGTCGATGCCCGGCGCGCGCATGTTGAGCACCGTGGCGATGATGTTGATCGCGCCCATGATCGAGCTGATGCCCATCATGTGGATGGCGAAGATCGCGAACGCCAGGTTGCTGCCGCCCTGCAGCGACAGCGGCGGGTACATGGTCCAGCCGCCGCCGGGCGCGCCGCCCGGCAGGAAGAAGGTCAGCAGCAGCAGCGCGAACGCGAACGGCATGATCCAGAAGGACCAGTTGTTCATGCGCGGCAGCGCCATGTCCGGCGCGCCGATCTGCAGCGGGATCATCCAGTTCGCCAGGCCGACGAAGGCCGGCATGATCGCGCCGAAGATCATCACCAGCGCATGCATGGTGGTGAGCTGGTTGAAGAACTCGGGCTTGACGAACTGCAGGCCGGGCGTGGCCAGCTCGGTGCGGATGCCGACCGACAGCGCGGCGCCCACGATCGCCATCAGGAAGGCGAACACCAGGTACAGCGTGCCGATGTCCTTGTGGTTGGTCGAGAAGAACCAGCGCTCGATGAAGCCCTGCTTGTGATGACCGTGGGCGTCGTGCTGGCCGACGGCGTCGGGATGCGTGGCGGACATGGGGAAACCTTCTGGATGCGATGCGTGGATCAACCGGCCTGCGCGGCGGCGGGCTGGGCGGTTTGCGGGGCGGCGGCGGTGGCCTCGGGCGCGGCTTCGGCTTCCGCGGCGGGCGCGGCTTCCGGGGCGGCCGGAGCCGGAACCGGGGCGGCCGGCGCTCGCTTGGACTTCTCTTCCGCCAGCCACTGCGCGAACTCGGCCTTGCTCACGGCCTTCACCACGATCGGCATGAAGCCGTGGTCCTTGCCGCACAGCTCGGCGCACTGGCCGCGGTAGACGCCCGGCTTCTCGATCTGCGCCCAGGCCTCGTTGACGATGCCCGGCACCGCATCCTGCTTCCAGCCCAGCGCCGGCACCCACCAGGAGTGGATCACGTCATCGGCGGTCAGCACGAAGCGGACCTTGGTGTCGACCGGCAGCACCAGCACGTTGTCGACGTTCAGCAGGTAATGCGGGTCATCCGCTTCGGTCACGACCTTGCCGCTCTGGCGCAGCTCATCCTGCTTGCGGTCGAGACGGCTGGTGAAGGAGACATCCTCGCCCAGGTATTCGTACTTCCACATCCACTGGTAGCCGGTGACCTTCACCGTCATCGCCGAGTCGCGCACGTCGTACATGCGCATCAGGCCGCTGGTGGCGGGGAACGCCAGCCCCACCAGGATCAGCACCGGGATCGCCGTCCACATCGCTTCCAGCTTGGTGCTGTGGGTGAAGTTTGTATCCGGCACCGCGCCCTTGGACTTGCGGAACTTGAAGATCGCATAGGCCATCGCGCCGAACACCAGCACGCCGATCACCACGCAGACGATCAGCACCACCATGTGGGCGTCGTAGGCGGCCTGCGAGGTCGGCGTGACGCCCGGGTGCATGTTCAGCTGCCAACGATGCGGGTCGGCGGGACCGGCCGCGGCATCCTGCGCATGGACCGCCAGCGGCATCGCCACGGTCATCGCGGCGGCCAGCGCCAATTGTTTGAAACGACGGGATGTCATCACACCGAGCCCCACATGTCCTGATTCGATTCCGGGATGGATGGCCGCGCAACGGATGCCCGGGCTGCAGGCAGCCTGGGGAATCCGTATCCGCGCCCGACAGGTCACCATTCAACAGCAACCCGTTTTGACCTGGATCAAGCCTGCGCGGCAATCGCGCACGGACTTGACCTGAGTCAAAGACTACTGGCGCAGCGGGGCCACGGCAACCGGCGCATGCCAGTTCGGTGCCGCCGATCTACACTATGCCCCCCTGCGAACACTGCCTGCGGGCGCATGAGCATCGATTCCCCGACCCTTTCCGTCGCTCCCATCCTGTCCCCGGAGCTGGCCGCGCCCGCGCCGCCTGCCCGCGCGGCGATCACCGCCGCGTGGATCCGCGACGAGGCCACCCACGTGCGCGGGCTGCTGGAACAGGCCCGCCTGCCGGCCGCCGATCGCGACGCCGCCCAGGCGGTGGCCGCCGACCTGGTGCGCCGCGTCCGCGCCCGTGCCCGCAACCAGGGCGTGGTGGAAGCCTTCATGCGCCAGTACGACCTGGGCAGCGAGGAAGGCGTGCTGCTGATGTGCGTGGCCGAGGCGCTGCTGCGCATCCCTGACCAGGGCACCGCCGACGCGCTGATCCGCGACAAGCTGGGCGATGCCAACTGGAAGCGCCACCTCGGCCAGTCCGACTCGGTGCTGGTCAACGCCTCCACCTGGGGCCTGATGCTGACCGGCAAGCTGGTCGACCTGGCAGACGACACCAAGCGCGACGTCCACGGCGCCTTCCAGCGTCTGGTCGGCCGCGCCGGCGAGCCGATGATCCGGCTGGCCGTGCGCCAGGCCATGAAGATCATGGGCCACCAGTTCGTGCTGGGCCGGACCATCGACGAGGCGCTGGCGCGCAGCCGCAAGGGCGAAGGCGCGAACTACCGCTATTCCTTCGACATGCTGGGCGAAGGCGCGCTGACCACCAAGGACGCGCTGCGCTACCAGGAGGCGTACCGCAGCGCGATCCACGCGATCGGGCGCGATTACGCGCCGCACCGCACGCAGGCGCCCGACGCGGTGTTCGGCGCACCCAGCATCTCGGTCAAGCTGTCCGCGCTGCACCCGCGCTACGAGCACGCCAAGCGCGTGCGCGTGCTGGACGAGCTGGGTGGCCGCCTGCTGGAACTGTCGCAGCTCGCCCGGCAGTACGGCATCGGCCTGACCATCGACGCCGAGGAAACCGACCGGCTCGAACTGTCGCTGGACCTGATCTTCCAGGTGCTGGCGGACGCATCGCTGCGCGACTGGAACGGCTTCGGCATCGTCGTGCAGGCGTACCAGAAGCGCGCGCCGTTCGTGATCGACTACATCGCGCACATGGCCGGGCAGCTGGGCCGGCGCATCCCCGTGCGGCTGGTCAAGGGCGCGTACTGGGACGCCGAGATCAAGCGCGCGCAGATGGACGGCCAGGCCGGCTACCCGCTGTTCACCCGCAAGCAGAACACCGACGTCAGCTACCTTGCCAACGCGCGCCGCCTGCTCGATGCGGGCGAGGCGATCTACCCGATGTTCGCCACCCACAACGCGCAGACCATCGCCACCGTGCACCGGATGGCGCGGGCGATGCGCGGCCGCCGCGACTTCGAGTTCCAGAAGCTGCACGGCATGGGCGACGACCTGTATGCGGAGGTGATCCCGGCCGACCGCCTGGACGTACCCTGCCGCGTGTACGCGCCGGTCGGCAGCCACGAGGACCTGCTGCCCTACCTGGTGCGCCGCCTGCTCGAGAACGGCGCCAACTCCAGCTTCGTCAACCGCATCACCGACGAGAGCATCCCGGTCGAGGAACTGATCCGCGATCCGGTGGAATTCGTGTCCTCGCTCGAACACATCCAGCACCCCCGCATCCCGCTGCCGGTCAACCTGTACCGCAGCCAGAACCAGCATCGAGACAATTCCATGGGCATCAACCTGGCCAATGACGACGCGCTGCGCGAACTTGCGGCGGCGATGAACAGCGCCGGCGCCGGCAGCTGGACCGCAGGCCCGCTGGTGCCGGGCACGCAGCCTGCGGGCGAGAAGATCGCGGTCACCAATCCGGCCGACCGCCGCGAGGTGGTGGGCCACTGGCAGGCCAGCACCGGCGCCGACGTCGAGCGCGCGCTGGCCAACGCCGTGGCCGCGCAGCCGGGCTGGGACGCCACCCCGGCCGGCTCCCGCGCCGCCCTGCTGGAGCACGCCGCGGACCTGCTGGAGGCGCGCATGCCGGCCTACATGGCAATGTGCACCAAGGAAGCCGGCAAGACCCTGGCCGACGGCATCGCCGAGGTGCGCGAGGCGGTGGACTTCCTGCGCTACTACGCCCTGCAGGCGCGCGAGCACTTCGCCCCGATCGCCCTGCCCGGCCCCACCGGCGAGTCCAATCAGCTGCAGCTGGCCGGGCGCGGCGTGTTCGTCTGCATCAGCCCGTGGAACTTCCCGCTGGCGATCTTCCTCGGCCAGGTCGCGGCGGCGCTGGCCGCCGGCAACGCGGTGATCGCCAAGCCGGCCGAACAGACCAACCTGATCGGCTTCGCCGCCGTGCAGCTGATGCACGAGGCCGGCATCCCCCGCGACGTCCTGCAATACCTGCCGGGCGATGGCGCCACCGTCGGCGCCGCATTGACCCGCGACCCGCGCGTGGCCGGGGTGTGCTTCACCGGCTCCACCGAAACCGCGCGCCTGATCAACCGCGCGCTGGCCAGCCGCGAGGCCGGCCCGATCGCCACCCTGATCGCCGAAACCGGCGGCCAGAACGCGATGATCGCCGACAGCTCGTCGCTGCCCGAGCAGGTGGTCAAGGACGCGCTGGGCTCGGCCTTCACCTCGGCCGGCCAGCGCTGCTCGGCGGCGCGCGTGCTGCTGGTGCAGGACGACATCGCCGATAAGGTGATCGGCATGCTGGCCGGCGCGATGGCGGAGCTGAAGGTGGGCGACCCCGGCCTGCCGTCCACCGACGTCGGCCCGGTGATCGACCTTGATGCCAAGTGCGTGCTCGACGAACACGCCGAGAAGATGCAGGGCGCGGCCAGGCTCATCGCCCGGGCCACGCTGGGCGAAGGCACCCAGCACGGCACCTTCTTCGCGCCGACCGCGTGGGAGCTGCAGTCGATCGCGCAGCTGGACCGCGAGAAGTTCGGCCCCGCCCTGCACGTGGTGCGCTGGAAGGCGGACGAACTGGACGCGCTGATCGACACCATCAATGCCACCGGCTACGGCCTGACCCTGGGCATCCACTCGCGCATCGACGCCACCATCGACCGCATCGTGGCGCGCGCCAAGGTCGGCAACATCTACGTCAACCGCAACCAGATCGGCGCGGTGGTCGGGGTGCAGCCGTTCGGCGGCCAGGGCCTGTCCGGCACCGGCCCGAAGGCCGGCGGCCCGCACTACCTGCCGCGCTTCGCCACCGAGAAGACGGTGACCGTCAACACCACCGCCGCCGGCGGCAACGCCAGCCTGCTGACGCTGGGCGACTGATTCCGTCGCTCTGCGCAGCCCGCAATGAAGACCCCGCCGCGGCGGGGTTTTTCATGCGCGCGTGTCGCAGCGAATCGCCCCGCAGCGCGCAAAAAAAGAAGCCCCGCTTGCGCGGGGCTTCCGATGCTGCAGTGGCGCGATCGATCAGAACTTGTAGTTGATCGAAGCGCCCAGCACGTCGCCGCGGACCTCGTAGCTACCCTTCAGCGTGCTGCGGGTGGCCGAGGTGATGTCGATCGACGGCTGGTTGGTGAACAGGTGGGTGTAACCGAAGTTGAACTCGGTCTTCTCCGACGGCGTCCAGCCCAGGCCGAACGACAGCCAGCGGCGCGAGACGTCCGGCACGCGCACGTCGCGGTGCTCGTCGGTGGTCGGGGTCTGGTCGTATGCCACGCCGCCGCGCAAGGTGATGGTGTCGGACAGCTTGTACTCGGCACCGATCGAGGCGAAGGTGGTGTCGTCGTAGCCGAACACCAGCACGTTGTTGGGCTGGTTGGAGGCGAAATCCACCACCACCTGGTCGAACGACGGCGTCCACGCGGTGCGCGACAGGTCGCCCATCACCGTCCAGCGGTCGTTGACGCGGTGGGTCACGCTGAGGATGGCCGAGGCCGGCAGGGTCAGCTCGGCCTTGCCGCCGGTGTTGACGAAGATGCCGCGCGCCTGCGTCTGCAGGGCGGTGGCGACATTGCCGGGGACATCGAAGGTGGCCTTGCCGTCGTCGATCTTGTGCTTGACCTTGGAGCGGTAGCTCAGCGCGATGTTGGTGTCTTCGGTCACGCTGAAGGTGGCGCCCAGCACGTAGCCCCAGGCGTTGTTCTTGCCTTCGATGGTGGCGAAACCGTCGGCGCTGCCCGGATACAGACCGAGCCCGGCGCTGGCGCCGTTGGTGGCGCTGTAGGCGATGGCGCCGAAGTCGACCGCATTGCTCAGCTCGATGGTCAGGTGCTCGACGAACACGCCGACGCCGAACGACACGTACGGGTTGACGTCATAGGAGAACGCGGCGCTGAGGTCGACCGCCTTCAGGTCGGTCTTGACGCCGTGGTAGCGGCCGGCCCAGGTGCGGTCGTATTCGGTCTTGAAGCCGAACGGCGCGGTCAGCGACATGCCGAAATGCATGTTGTCGTTCTCGCCGAACGGGATGTGGAAGTAGGTCGCCGGGACCGGCGCGATCATGCCGGCGTCGCCGCCGTTGCCGCCCTGGATCGGCATCCCGGTGCCAGCGCCGCCCGGACCTGCGAAGCGGCCACTGTAGCCGTCCTGCAGCTTGGCCGAGAAGGCGATGGCGCTCACGTCGGCCTGGAACTGGCGGCCGTTGAGCAGGCGCATCGACGCCGGGTTGGTAGCGACCACCGAGGCATCGCCCCACGCGCTGGTGGAGCCTGCAAACGCGCGGCCCAAGCCCTTCGCGCTGTTTTCCTTGAGCTGGAACGCCGCGGCGTCGGCCTGGCCCCAGGCCAGCGCACCGGCGATGCCGATGGCCAGGGCGGTGATGCGTGCGATTTTGGAAGCGGTATGCATGGTGGACGCTCTCTCCATAGGACGATGTGGATTCATGGTGCGCCTGCATCACCGGGATCGCCGAACGATCTTTACGATGCGCCGGGTGGATTCGGTCCCGACATACGACGCCGTATGTGACTATACCCCAACTTTTAACTGTCCAATAACATCCCGCATCGACCCTACCTATCGAGCCCCATGTTCGTCGGCATCCGCACCCGCCAGCACCGCCTGATCCTCTGGGCAACCCCGCTGCTGTTCGCCATCCTGTGGCTCAGCTACGTGGTGGCGGCCCTGCGCGCGCCGCCCGGCAGCATCGCCACCGCGCTGGACTGGGGCGTGCTGACCGGCGGACTGGACAGCGTGGAGGCATGGCGGCGGGCATTGGCCGACGGCAGCGTGCTGCGGCTGTTCTCCGGCCTGTTCCTGCATGCGGACTGGATCCACCTGCTGGGCAACCTGGTGTTCCTGCTGATCTTCGGGTTGCCGGCCGAACGCACCATGGGGGGCTGGCGCCTGCTGCTGCTGTTCCTGCTGGGCGGGGCGTTCTCCAACCTCGCCGCGGTCCTCGCGATCGGCGCGCCGGACCGGGTGGTGATCGGCGCCAGCGGCGCGGTGTCATCGCTGATCGGCGCCTATCTGGCGCTGTTCCCGGGCGCGCGCCTGGGCGTGGTGCTGCCGCTGGGGCTGTTCCTGCAGTTCGTGCGGGTGCCGGCGTTCCTGCTGATCGGCATGTGGGCCCTGCTGCAGCTCGGCTTCGCCTACAGCGGGCCGGCGTTCGGCGCGGTGGCCTGGCCGGCGCATGTAGGCGGCTTCGTCTTCGGCGTGCTGTTCGCCCTGCTCACCCGCGCCGCCATCGCGCGCCGGCTGCGCCGCAGCCGCGGCTACTAGTCCGGCCGATCCCGGTCCGACTCAGGGCTTGCTGGCGGGCTTGGGCGCCTGCGTCATCCCCGCCATGCGCTTCAGTTCAACCAGCGCGGCCTCGATCGGCTTGGCGCCTGGCAGCACTTCGCCCGCGTTGTCGCCTTCCATCGCCCCGGTCTCGGCCGCCAGGTGGCCCGGCAACACCGCTTCGCTGACCGGCGCAGGCCGCCGTTGCCCGCCCTCCGGATGCAGGACCACGTCCGGCTCGATGCCGCGTGCCTGGATCGAATGCCCGCTGGGCGTGTAGTAGCGCGCGGTGGTGAGCTTGATCGAATCGCCGTTGTCCAGCGGCAGCAGGGTCTGCACGGAGCCCTTGCCGAAGGTGCGGCTGCCGACCACGCGCGCGCGCTTGTTGTCGTGCAGCGCGCCGGCCAGCACCTCGGCGGCGCTGGCCGAACCCGCGTCCACCAGCACCACCACAGGCGCACCATGCAGGCGGTCACCGGGCGTGGCATCGAAGCGGCTGTCGCCGATGGTTTCGCGCCCGCGTGTGCTGACGATGCCACCGCTTTCCAGCAGCTCGTCGGCGATCTGCACGGCGCCGATCAGCAGCCCGCCCGGGTTGCTGCGCAGGTCCAGCAGCAGGCCGCGCAGCGGCGCGTCCTTCTGCAGCGCGTCCAGCTGCTTGTTGAAGTCGGCCGCGGTCGAGGCCTGGAAACTGGAGATGCGCAGATAGCCCAGGCCCGGCTCGAGCATGCGCGAACGCACGCTGGTGGCGCGGATGGTGTCGCGCATCAGGGTCAGGTCGAACGGTTCGCGCACGCCCTCGCGCAGCACCTTCACCACCACCTTGGTGCCGGCCTTGCCGCGCAGCGGCGCGGAGGCATCGCTTTGCCCGGTCTTCAGCATCTTGCCGTCGATGGCGACGATGCGGTCGCCGCTGCGCAGCCCGGCCCGCGCGGCGGGGCTGTCGTCCAGCGGCGCGATGACCCGCAGGGTGCCGTCGGGCAGCTGCTGCAGTTCGACCCCCACGCCGTCGTAACTGCCGCGGGTCTGCTCGTCGAACTGCTCCGCATCGGCCTTTTCCAGATATGCGCTGTGCGGGTCGAGATCGAACAGCAGACCGCGCACCGCCGACGCCATCAACTCACGGTCGTTGACTGGATCGACATAGGCTTGGCGGATCGCGTTGAACACGGTGACGTAGCGGCGGATCTCGTCCAGCGGCACCTTGGCAGCCTCCGCCTCCACCGCGTCCGGATCGTCGCTGGCGCGCGCGGCATCCTGCGCCGCGTCCGGGGTTGCGTCCTCCGCTGGTGGCTGCGCCGGCGCCTCCTGCGCAGCCACCAGCGGGGCATACAGGGCGACCGAGATCAGAAGGGAAAGAAGCCTGGCCCGCATGCGTTGCTCCGTGTGGCTGCGTCGGTGGATCCGTCGGACGGTTCGACCCGCGCCAACCGGCCCGGGTTCCCCATCATGCCTGCGAACCGCGCGCAGGCGGCGTCATTGCCGCGTCAACCAGCCGGACGGGTTCACCGGCGTGCCGTTGCGGCGCAGCTCGAAATACAGTGCCGGGCGCTCCTGTCCCCCCGAGCTGCCCACCGCGGCCAGTGCGTCGCCGCGCCGGACCGCATCGCCCGCCGCGCGCAGCAGGCTGTCGTTGTGCGCGTACAGACTCATGTAGCCATTGCCGTGGTCGATGATGAGGATGTTGCCGTAGCCGGTCATCCAGTCGGCGAACACCACGGTACCGTCGGCTACCGCCTTGACCGCGGTGCCGGCGGACGCGGCGATCAGCACGCCGTCGCTGCGCCGGCCATCCGGCAGGCGGCCACCAAACGCGGCCAGCAGGCTGCCCGACACCGGCCAGCTCAGGCCGCCCACGCGCATCGCCGGTGCACTGGCGACCGCGTTGCGCTTCGGCGCCGGCTTGCCGGTCGACCTGGCCTGCCGCTCCGCCTCGCGACGGGCGCGCTCGGTCTCGCGTGCGGCCTTCGCCGCGGCGGCGCGCAGCTGCGCCAGCAGGTTCTGCAACGCCTTTGCATCCCGGCCGAGGGCTTTCTCGCGCTCGGTGCGATCACGGTACTGCTGGTCAAGCTGGGCCAACAGGCCGGCGCGCTGCTGGCGGGCGGCCTGCAGCTGCGCGAGCTGCTCGGCCTGCCTGCGGCCTGCCGCATCCAGCGCGCTGCGACGCTGCAGGATCTCGTCCTCCAGCGCCTGCAGCCGTGCGATCTCCGCGCCGAGTACGCGGATGCGTTCGACCTGGGCGCGCTGCAGGTAGCCCTGATAGGTCAACGCACGCTCGGCTTCGGCCACCCGGTCCTGCGCCAGCAGCGCCTTCAGCGGCGCCGCTTCGCCGGCGAACTGCGCCGCCCGCAGCAGTTTCGCCAGCTCCGCGCGCTTGTCCGCGAGGTCGCCGGCATGCCGCTGGCGCTCTTCCTGCAACTGCACCAACGCTTCCGCGTCCCGGCGCATCTGCACGCGGGTCTGTTGCAGGGCGCGCTCGGTGCCGCCTACCTGCTGGTCGGCCTCGCGCAGCTTGCGGCTGGCGTCGCCACGCTGGCCCTCCAGCCTGCGCCGCTGCGCGGCAACCTCGCGCAGCTCGCCGCGCACGCTCTGCAGGCGCTTCTCGGCGTCCTTCGCGTCCTGCGCACGCAGGCCGCCGGCGAGCGCCAGCAGGCAGATGGCAACGGCGACAACCAGGCGCATCAGGCCGGCAGCAGCAGGCTCTGCCCGCTCATTTCCGCGGGCTGCGGCAGCCCCAGCAGATCGAGCAGGGTGGGTGCGACGTCACGCAGGGCGCCGCCCTCGCGCAGGGTGGCGTGGCGCTCACCCACGTACACCAGCGGCACCGGGCCGACGGTATGCGCGGTGTGCGGCTGGCCGGTGGCGGGGTCGCGCATCATCTCGAGGTTGCCGTGGTCGGCGGTGATCAACACCGCGCCACCGGCCGCGCGCACCGCCGCCACGATCTGGCCGATCGCCACGTCCACCGCCTGCGCGGCAAGGATGGCGGCCTCGAGGATGCCGCTATGGCCGACCATGTCCGGATTGGCGATGTTGCACACGATCGCGTCGAAGCCACCGCCATTGATGGCATCAACCAGCTTGGTGGTCAGTTCGGGGCAGCTCATTTCCGGCTGCAGGTCGTAGGTGGCCACCTGCGGGCTGGGGATCAGGATGCGCTGCTCGCCGTCGAACAAATCCTCGCGGCCGCCACTGAAGAAGAACGTCACGTGTGCGTATTTCTCGGTTTCGGCGATGCGCAGCTGGGTCCTGCCGGCGGCGGCCAGTACCTCGCCAAAGGTATGCCGCAGGTCGTCCGGAGCGAACGCCAGTGCTGCCGGCAGCCTGGCGTCGTATTCGCTCAGACAGACGAAGCGCACCAGCGCCGGGCGGCGCGCGGCAAAACCGTCGAAGCCCGGCTCGACGAACGCGGCGGTCAACTGGCGGGCGCGGTCGGCGCGGAAGTTCATGAACACCACCGCGTCGCCATCGCGCATCGGCTGCGCGCCGTCCAAGACGGTCGGAGCGACAAATTCATCGTTTTCGCCGCGCGCATAGGCCGCTTGCAACGCCGCCAGCGCATCGGCAGCGTGCTGCCCGCTTTCGGCTTCGACGATGGCATCCCAGGCGCGACGCACGCGGTCCCATCGCCTGTCGCGATCCATTGCGTAATAGCGCCCACCGACCGTGGCGACGTGCGCATTGCCGAGCCTGGCGCACAGCGCCTGCAGGGTGCGCAGGCTGGGCTCGGCCGATTGCGGCGGCGTGTCGCGCCCATCCAGGAACGCGTGCACTGCAACCCGCGCTACGCCGGCGCGCTGGGCCAGCTCCAGCATCGCGAACAGGTGCTGCTCGTGGCTGTGCACGCCGCCGGGCGACAGCAGCCCCATCACGTGCAGGGTGCCGCCACTGGCCCTCACCGCATCGCAGGCGGCATTGAGTTCGACGTTCGCGAAGAAGCTGCGGTCCTCGATCGCGGCGTCGACGCGGGTCAGGTCCTGGTAGACGATGCGGCCAGCGCCGAGGTTCATGTGGCCGACCTCGGAATTGCCCATCTGCCCGTCCGGCAGGCCGACGAAGCGGCCTTCGGTGTGGATCAGGGTGTGCGGGCAGGTCGCCAGCAGCTGGCGCCAGTGCGGCAGCTCGGCCAGCGCCAGCGCGTTGTCGGCGGTTTCCTCGCGGTGGCCCCAACCGTCCAGGATCAGCAGGACAACCGGCCTGGGGGACCCGGTTGCTCCGGGATGCGACGGGATCGTGGACACGTGGTTCCTGCGGGCTGTGCGATGGTGGGGGAAATCGAATTGTAGCGGCGTGTAAACCCTGCGCCTGCAGGACGCATCCCAGTGGTATCCCCAACAGGCCCCGGAGGCCCGGATGAACCGTTTCCTGATCTGCACCATCCTGGTGGCGGCCAGCGCCGCTGCCTTCGCCTCGCCCCAGGCCAGCGACACCCGCCGTGACATCGACAAGGTCAATGGCGGCATCACCGCCGAGGCCGGCCGGGCCTATGGCGACCTCGGCACGGTGAACGGCGGTATCCAGCTGGACCGCGGCGCCAGCGCCGATGAGGTGGAGACGGTCAACGGCGGCATCACCGCGGGCGACGAGGTCAGCGCGAGCGAGGTGTCCACGGTCAACGGTGGCATCCGCTTCGGGCGCGACGGGCGGATCAGCGGCAACCTGGAAACGGTGAACGGCGGCGTCTTCGCCGACCGCGGGACGCGGGTGGGTGGCGACGTCAGCACCGTCAATGGCGCGATCGGGCTGGTTGGCACCACCGTGGATGGGCGCATCGAAACGGTGAACGGCGACGTCACCGTCGGTGCCGATTCGCGGGTGGCGCTTGGCATCCGCATCGAGAAGCCGAAGGGCAACTTCGGTCTCAATTTCGGCAAGCACAAGATCCCGCGCGTGGTCATCGGGCCGAATGCGGTGGTCGAGGGGCCGATGGTGTTCGAACGCGAGGTGAAGCTCTACGTGCACGCCAGCGCCCGCATCGGCAGCGTCAACGGTGCTACCCCGGTGCGCTACGACGGCGCCACCCCGCCGAAGGACTGACCGGCCCGCCGGGTGGCCGCCCCGGCTTGGATAGAATCGCGGGACATCCGAACGGAGTCCCGCAATGCTGCGTGCCACCTCGTTGTCCATTGTCCTGCTGGCGCTGTGCGCCTGCGGGTCCCGCGCCCCCGCACCGCAGGCTGCGGGCGTCGCTGCGCCGGATGCGCGCGGCCCCACCGCCAACGCCGGTAACCATGCCTTCCAGGACGCCATCACTGCGGACGATTTCGCCGCCCACGTGCAGGCGCTGGCCTCCGACGATTTCGCCGGCCGTGGGCCAGGCAGCATCGGCGAGGAGCGGACGGTCGACTACATCAAGGCGCAGTTCGCACGCATCGGCCTGCAGCCCGGCAACGGCGGCGACTGGTTCCAGACCGTGCCGATGATGGAGACCACCGCCGACGAATCGGCGGTTCTCGGGCTGAAGATCGGCCAGACGACCCGACAGCTCAGGTTCGGCGACGACATGGTGGTCGGCACCCGCACCGGCCAGGCCCGCGTCAGCCTCAAGGACAGCCAGCTGGTCTTCGTCGGCTACGGCGTGGATGCGCCCGAGCGTGACTGGAACGACTACGCTGGCATCGACGTCAAGGGCAAAACGGTGGTGATGCTGGTGAACGACCCCGGCTTCCACGGCCACGACGCGCGCCTCTTCGATGGCGACCGGATGACCTGGTACGGCCGTTGGACCTACAAGTTCGAGGAAGCCGCGCGCAAGGGTGCGGCTGCGGCGCTGATCATCCATGACACCGCCGGCGCCTCCTACGGCTGGGATGTGGTGCGCAACTCCTGGTCCGGCCCACAGTACGACCTGCCGGCGAAAGACGACCCGGCGCCGCGCCTGCCGGTGCAGGGCTGGATCACCGGCGAGGCCGCCGACGCGCTGTTCAAGGCGGCCGGGCAGGACCTCGCCAGATTGCGCGCCGCGGCCGGACGGCCGGGCTTCCGGGCGGTGCCGCTGGACGCCAGCGCTTCGATCGAGCTGGCAAGCCGCAGCGTCGAAAAACGTTCGCGCAACGTGCTTGGCCTGTTGCCGGGCAGCGAAAAACCCGAAGAAGCCATCGTCTACATGGCGCACTGGGATCACCTCGGTACCCACGAGGGCGAAACCGGCGATGCCATCTACAACGGTGCCGTGGACAATGCCACCGGCGTGGCCGGCATCCTCGAGATTGCCGAGGCCCTGCGCAAGGCACCCACCCCGCCCAAGCGCTCGGTGCTGTTCCTGGCGGTGACGCTGGAGGAATCCGGGCTGCTCGGCTCGAAGTACTACGTGGCCCATCCGGTGATCCCGCTCGCGCAGACCGTGGCGGTGATCAACCTTGACGCGATGGCGCCGGTTGGAAAAGCGCGAGACCTCACCGTGGTCGGGAAGGGCAGCTCGCAGCTGGAAGACCTGCTGAAGGCTGCCACCGACCGGCAGAAGCGCCGGCTGGTGGAGGAGTCACACCCCGCCGCCGGCTACTACTTCCGTTCCGACCACTTCAACTTCGCCAAGGCGGGCGTACCGGCGCTGTACATCGGCAGCGGCAGCGATCTGGTCGAAGGCGGCGCCGCGGCGGGCGAAGCCGCGAGCCGCGATTACAACGAACAGCGCTACCACAAGCCCGGCGACCAGTACGACCCGGCCAGCTGGAAGCTGGACGGCATCGTGGAGGACCTCGAAGCGGTGCGGTCTGTCGGCGAGACCCTGGCAAACAGCGGCCAGTGGCCCAACTGGCGCGATGGCAACCCCTTCAAGGCCGCCCGCGACGCAGCGCGTCCGACGGCAACGACCATCGCCAGGTAATTGCGCCCGCCATCCCGGTCCTGTCACGCCCGGCGTTGGGGCTAGACTCCCGGCATCCACCTGCCGGGAGTTCCCCATGCTCATCGCCTACGGTTGCATCATCGTCGCGGCCTGCCTGCCCTACCTGTGGGCGGTGCTGGCCAAGACCTCCGCCCCCGGCTACAACAACAAGGACCCGCGCGGCTGGGTCGCCAGGCAGGAGAGCTACCGGGTGCGCAATGCGTACGCCGCCCACCTCAACGCCTTCGAAGCCTTTCCCCCGTTCGCCGCTGCGGTGCTGATGGCGCAGTTCGCCCAGGTCGATGCCCAGCATGTCGCCTGGCTGTCGATGGCGTTCATCGCCTTCCGCATCCTCCACGGCATCTTCTATCTGGCCGCCCTGCAGGCACTGCGCAGCCTTGCCTGGCTGGGCGGATTCGCCAGCGTGATTGCACTGATGCTGCTGGCAGCGCTGAACGCCGGCGGCTGAAAACCAGCATTGCAACCAGTACCGGATCATGCGCGCCGCAAACTAGAAAAAGAAGCTCCTGCTACGACCGCCGTCATCCCCGGCTGTTTATCCGGGTGTTTGTGGATATTGGGGTGCAAGAAAG
>ERZ778017.1463-NODE-1463-length-23229-cov-4.680245_pt1 | contig 23229 bp, 15 predicted proteins | sample MGYA00375747_ERZ778017 | MGnify/ENA primary metagenome ERZ778017 (study PRJEB29350, sample SAMN05509838) | bioreactor metagenome | biome: bioreactor; material: wastewater | place: South Africa: University of Cape Town | collected 2014-03-17 ...
GAACTGGCAGACCGCGACGGCCACCGCATCCGAGGAGGGCATGCCCCCATCCTCGCCGTCTGCGGCCACCGCGGCAAGCCGAGTGCGGTCCGGGCGGGCATAGCCTGGTGTCGGCGGCCGGGTGCCCGGTCGCGGAAAGGTTGACATGAGCGACTCCCCGTATCCGAACCGCACTCCCGAACTGACTCGTCAGCGGCGCGATCTCGTGCCCGACACGTCGGCGGCGTTCGAGGCGTTCAGCAAGCAGGTGTTCGCAGCCGGCGCCCTCGATGAGAAGACGAAGCAGCTCATCGCCGTCGCCGTCGCCCATGTGACGCAGTGCCCGTACTGCATCGATGGCCACACCAAGCAGGCCTCGCGCAAGGGCGCCAGCGACCAGGAGATCATGGAGGCGATCTGGGTCGCCGCCGAGATGCGGGCGGGCGGGGCCTATGCGCACTCGATCATCGCGCTGAACGCGCTGGACGCCGTGCACGGTCATCGGCACGACGGCTGATCGAATGCCCGAGGCCCGCTCGGTCGCGCACGTGCTCGCCGCGCATCCGACCGCCGCGGACAAAGAGGCGTACAAGCAGCTGGCGACCTTCGCGGCAAGGCCGGTCGCGATCGTCGCCGCCGTGCAGGGCCGCTGGGATGTCGCGGTGACGGTCACCGACTTCGTCTCGGTCTCCTACGATCCGCCGACGGTGCTGGTGAGCCTGTTTGGACTCTCGCGCATCGCCGACGCCGTCGTCGCGTCGGGTCGTTTCGCGCTCAGCGTGCTCGCCCACGACCAGCAGGCGGTCGCCGACCGGCTCGGCGAGCCGGGCGCACCGCTGGTGGGGCTCCTCGACCACATCCCGCACTCGCGGCTGGACGAGCGTGCGCCCGCACTCATCGACGGCGCGCTGACCTGGTTCGACCTGCGGGTGGCGGCCGTGCACGAGGCGGCGACCCACCTGCTGGTGGTCGGCGAGGTCACCGCCATGCGCGGTACCCCTCGCGCAGACGCCCGTCCCCTGGTGCGCTGGCGTTCGACGTACGAGAGCGAGAGGATCGTGCCCGGCACCGCCGGATGACGGAATGACGAAGGCCCTCGCTTTCGCGAGGGCCTTCGTCATCTGGTTGCGGGGGCAGGATTTGAACCTACGACCTCTGGGTTATGAGCCCAGCGAGCTACCGAGCTGCTCCACCCCGCGGCACACCCCAAGCCTAACATGCTTCCGTCGGCGCGAGCGCCACCGCGATCCTGCCTCACCGCACTCGGCTCCCGCGGCATCCTGCACCTCCCTCGCACGAATCCGGCCGGTTCGTGCGAGGATCGTGCAGTTCTGCGAGCCGCGAGCCGGTCACTGATCGCCGGACAGCCGCAGCAGGGTGTCCAGCGCCTGGGTGAGGCGGGAGTCGGCCTCGCCGTACTTGGTCCAGTCGCCGGCCTTCATCGCCGCCTCACGGTCGGTCAGGGCCTGCTTGGCCTCCTTCAGCGCGGCCTGGAACGCCACCGACGTGTCGGTCCCGCTCCCGGTCCCGCCGTTCGAGCCGCCCGGCTCGCCGCTCTGCGACGGTGCGGGACTCGGGGTGACGTTCTGGTCGCCGGTGTTCGCGCCGGAGTCGCCGCCGAACAGTGTGTCCAGCGCCTCGGCCAGCGTGTTCTGGAACGCGACCTTGTCGCCGAACGCGACCAGCACCTTCTGCAGGGTCGGCAGCTTGGTCTCGCCAGCGGACTGCACGAACACGGGCTGCACGTACAGCAGGCCGCCGCCCACCGGCAGCGTCAGCAGATTGCCCTTGAGCACCTGCGAGTCGCCGAGTTTGAGGACGTTGAGGAACTGCGACACGTCCGGCTGGGCGTCGAAGTTGTTCTGCACCCGCCCGGGGCCGGGCACCGGGGTGTCGGCGCTGATCTCCAGCATCCGCAGCTTGCCGTAGTCCGGCGCCTTGACGCCGGCCTTGCTCCCGGCGTTCGAGTCCACCGCCAGATATCCCATCAACACGTTGCGGGCGTCGCTGTTGGCCGTCGACTCGGGGATGAAGCTCGTGAACATGGAGTACTCGGGGTCGCTCTGGCCCGGCATCTTCATGGTCAGGTAGTACGGCGGCTGCAGCTCGTCCGGGTTCTGCGGATCCTTCGGCGTGATCCACTTGTTGTCGCTGCGGTAGAACGACTGCGGGTCGGACACGTGATAGGTGCCCAGCACCGAGCGCTGCACCTTGAACAGGTCGGTCGGATACCGCACGTGGCTCATCAGCTCGCCGCTCATGGCCGACAGCGGCTTGACCGTCGACGGGTAGATCTTCTCCCACGTCTGCAGCACCGGGTCGCTGGCATCCCACGCATACAGCGTGACATGGCCGTCGTACGCGTCGACGGTGGCCTTGACCGAGTTGCGCACGTAGTTGATGTCGTCCATCGCGATCGTGGGCGTCGGGTTCGTCGAGTCGGTGATGGCCTGCGAGAAGCTCGTCGTGTGTGAGTACGGGTAGTCGGCGCTGGTCGTGTATCCGTCCACGATCCAGACGATGCGCCCGTCGACCACGCTCGGATACGGGTCGCTGTCCAAGGTCAGGTACGGTGCGGCCTTGTGCACGCGCGTGGCGGGGTCGCGATCGTACAGGATCTGCGAGTCGGCGTTGATACTGTCCGAGAACAGGATCTGCTCGGACTGGAACTTCAGCGCGTACACGAGCCGGTTGAACCAGTTGCCGATGTTCGGGCCGCCGTCGCCGGTGAAGGTGGTCTTCACCTCGTTCGAGCCGTCACTGCCGGACAGGTAGTCCAGCTCGATGGACGGCGAGGATGCCGGTGCGCCCACGATCGAGTAGTTCGGCGAGTGCTCGCCGAAGTACACCCGCGGCTGGAAGTCCTTGCCCAGGAACCCGGTCGTGGGGATGCCGCGCTCGAGGAACACCGGCATGCCGTCGCTCGTGCGCGCATTGCCCTTGGCGATCACGATGCCGTAGCCGTGCGTGTAGATCTGCGTGGTGTTCTGCCACGTCGCGTTGGCGCCCAGCGCCGCGAGGTTCAGCTCGCGCACCGACACCACGGCATCCTGCGACGTGCCGTCGATCTCGTACCGGTCGACGTCCATCGGGTTCTGGAACTGGTAGTACGACCGGTACTGCTCGAGCTGCTGCACCGTGGGCGGGATCATCGCCGGGTCCATGATGCGGATCTGGGCGGTCGTGTCGGCATCGGCGCGCAGCTGGCCCTTGGTGGCGTCGGTCTTCGCGGCGAAGTTCGTGGTGTCCATGCCCTTGATGCCGTAGGCCACGTCGGTGGCATCCATGTTGCGCTGGAAGTACTCGGGCTGCAGGCTCAACTGGTTGGGCTTGACCTGCACGACGCTGACGAACCACGGATAGGCCATCCCCAGCACGATCGCCGACACGATCAGCAGTCCGGTCGCGATCAGCGGATACCGCCAGTGCCCGACGACGGCCGTGACGAAGAAGAGGATCGCCACCAGCGCGGCGATGACCGCGAGGATCATCTGCCCGGGGATCACCGCGTTCACGGTGGTGTAGTCGGGGCCGGTGATCATCCCGTTGTCGGAGACCAGCGTCTTGTATCTGTCCAGCCACAGGCTCGCCGCCTGCACCAGGAGGTAGACACCGGCCAGCACCGCGAACTGGATGCGTGCGGCCCGGGAGATGCGCAGCTCGCGGTTGGCGATGCGCACCGAGCCGTACAGGTACGACACGACCGCCGAGACCAGCAGGCAGATCAGCAGCACGGCCGAGGTGAACCCGAGCACGGCGCTGTAGAACGGCAGCGCGAACATGTAGAAGCCGGTGTCGAGCCCGAACTGCGGGTCTTTCACGGTCGTGCTCACGCCGTTCAGCCACATCGCCGTGGTCTCCCATTGCGTGGATGCCGCGAACCCGGCGAAGAAGCCGAAGAAGATCGGGATCCCCCACATGCCCAGGCGCCGCAACGGCTCGACGACCTCCTGGTAGCGGTCCAGCTGCGAGCTCAGCCGCGCGTAGACCGGACGCAGCCGGTAGGCGAGCTGGATGCACAGCCACACCGGCAGCGCCATGCCGAAGAACCCGATGGCGAACATGCTGATCCGCGCCAGCCACTGCGTGGTCAGCACCCGTGAGAAGCCGAGCTGCTCGTACCAGAGCCAGTCGCTGTAGAGGTTCGCGAACACGAAGAACGCCACCACGAGCGCGGCGATGACCACGAGTGAGATCGCGATGACGCGACGAGAGCGGTGGGGCGTGGCCGGAGCAGGTGCAGGTGTCGAGGTCACTCCCTCATCCTAGGAGTGAGTCTGTGTGGATCGGGTGTGAACGATCAGGATCCGGTGCACGTGGGAAGCGCGGCGATGTCGCTGCCGGTGCGCAACGCGTCCAGCACATGCAGCGAGTCGTCGAGGGTGCCCACGGCGAACACGCGCAGTCCCGACGGGATGTGCCCGACGACCTCGTCGCAATTCGACCGGGGCGCGAGGAAGTACGCCGCCCCGGCGCCCTTGGCCCCGTACATCTTCTGGCGGATGCCGCCGATGGCGCCCACATCGCCCTTCGCGTCGATCGTCCCGGTGCCGGCGACGTTCTTGCCGCCGTTGAGGTCTCCCGGAGTGAGCGTGTCGATGATCCCGAGCGCGAACATCATGCCGGCCGATGGGCCGCCGACGTTGTTCAGCTGCAGGGTCACGTCGATGGGGAAGGTGAAGTCGGTGAGAAGCGTCACGCCGATCAGCCAGGTCGTCGTGCCGGCGGACGTGCTCTTGCGCGGTGTGACCCGCACGGTCGTGGACGCGCCGTCTCGCAGCACCGTCATGGTCACCGGCGCGCCGTCGGCCTTCGCGATGACCTTGCGCAGCGTGTCGACGTCGGTGATCGTCGTGCCGTCGGCGTGGGTGATGACATCCCCCTTGCGCAGGACGTCCGCCGACGCGGACGCGTCGGTGAACCCCTGCACGGTGATCCTCGGGGTGACCCGGTAGCCGAGATGGCTCAGCGCCGCGGCCGTGGCCTCCTTCTGCGAGTCGGTCATCATCTCCGCCGACTCCTGGTCGCGTTGCCGGGTGGTCTGACCCTGCGGGAACACGGCGTCGATCGGCAGCACGGCCTTCGAGGGGTCGAACCAGGCCGCCGCCAGCTCCAGCCACGACGGCGTACGGTCACGATCGCCGACCACCTGCACGGTCAGCAGGTCCAGCGTGCCGGCGGTGGGATAGGTCTTCGCGCCGGAGATCGAGATGAGCGGCACCTGCTTGTTGTTCGCGTCGGCAGCGGTGCCCAGCGTGTTGAACACCGGGCCGGGCCGCTGGATGACGTACGCGGTGGGCAGGAACGTGATCACCAGGAGCACGACCAGGGCGATCGTCAGCGCCCAGACGCCCACCACGGCGCCGCGCGGACGTCGTGTGTGCGGGGCGGGAACCACGGAGACGTTCTCGTCGAACAGCGACACCTGCGCCCCTCATCCTGTCGTCATGTCTGACGTTCGCGACCGGCGTACTGACAGGCAGCCACCGGCCGGGATCCGGCTGATCCGTGCGACTAGCGTAGAACCACACCCCAGGACCCTGCTGAAAGGCGGCTGAAGTGGCAGACGACGACCGCAACCCGGAAGACGACTTCCAGGAGATGCTGCGCCGGCTGTTCGGCGGGCAGGACGGCAGCGGTCCCGATCCCGAGCAGCTCGAGCAGCTGCGGGCCATGGGCGTGGACCCGGCCATGATGGAGAACGTCATGCGCCAGCTGCAGGCGGCGTTCAGCAGTGCGCCCGCCGGCGGCATCTCGTGGGAGGTCGCGCAGCGTCAGGCCCTGCACATCGCCAACCAGAGCGACCTGGGCGTGACCAGCGGACAGCGCGGCGAGTTCGATCAGGCGTTCGCGTTGGCGACGCTGTGGCTCGGCGAGGTGACCAGCATCTCGGACCTCGCTGAGCCCCCACGCGCGCTCAGCCGCGGTGGTTGGGTGGAGGCGACCATGCCGGTGTGGCAGGAGCTGGCCGAGCCAGTGGCCACCAGCATCGCCGACGCGCTCACCGAGGCCATGCGCAGCCAGGCACCGGAGGACATGCAGCAGGTGATCGCCGGCGCAGGCCGAGTCATGCGCACCATCGGCGGAAGCCTGTTCGCCACCCAGCTCGGGCAGGTGATCGGTCAGCTCTCCCTGCAGGTGGTCTCCGGCGGGGACGTCGGCATCCCGGTCATGCCCGCCGGCGAGGCGGCGATCCTGCCGCAGAACTTCGCGGACTTCGGGCGCGACCTCGAGGTCCCCGAGGACCAGCTCGCCCTGTACCTGGCCACCCGAGAGCTCGCCCACGCACGCCTGTTCCGGCACGCGAAATGGCTGCGACTGCACGTGATCAGCCAGGTCACGGAGTTCGCCCGCGGCGTGCACGTGGACATGGACGCGCTCGAGGACCTCGCGTCGCGGTTCGACCCGCAGCATCCCGACGAGCTGCGTGACGCGCTTTCCAGCGGCGCCCTGCTGCCGCAGCACTCGCCCGCGCAGACGGCGGCGCTGGAGCGGCTGGAGAACCTGCTCGCCCTCATCGAGGGCTGGGTGGAGGTGGTCACGGCGGATGCCACCACCCGGCTTCCGCACGCCGCGCGCATCGCCGAGGCCGTGCGCCGCCGCCGTGCGGTGGGCGGCCCGGCGGAGAAGGCGCTGGGGTCGCTGGTCGGGCTGGAGCTGCGCCCTCGCCGGATGCGCGAGGCCGCGGCGATGTGGCGGGCGGTCACGGATGCCGTGGGCACGGCCGGCCGCGACGCGCTGTGGGACTACCCCGATCTGATGCCCGCCTCCGGCGACATCGACGACTCGCGCAGCCTCATCGAGCGTCTGCAGGCACGGGCCCGCGGCGAGCAGCCCGCCCGCGACGAGATGGATGAGGCGCTGGACGCGCTGCTGCGCGGCGACGTCCCGCCGGCCGCCGACCCCGGCGACGACACGCCGGGTGACGGGCGCGCAGGCGACACGCCGGGTGACGGGCGCGCAGGCGACACGCCGGGCGACGACGACGCGCCGGGTGACGACGACGCGCCGCACGGGCCGCAGCCGGTCTGATCCGCCGCACTCCGGCCGACGGCTGCCCGAATCGCGGGCCCGAGGCGGCGTCCTGTCCTCCCCAGACGCGGATGTTCCCACATCCTCCGGCCGGTTCTGTGGATAGCGCTCCCCCCCGCGGGGCGAAGGCGCACAATCGGGGGCATGCTGCATCTGGCCCCCGCCTATCCCCCGCTGTGGCGCACGCCCGACCTGCTGCAGTTCGGACTCGAGCCGGTGGCGGTGCTGGATGATCCCGACCGCTGGGTGCAGCGGATGGTGGAGGAGCTGCAGCGCGGTCTGCCGGAGACCGCGCTCGACCCGGTCGCCCTCGCGCTGGGCGGCACGGTCCGCCGCGCGCACGACCTCATCGCGCGCCTGGGCGCGGCGCTGGAGTCGCCCGATCCCCGCCCGCCGGCGGGTCCGGCTGCCGTGCAGGCTCTCGGCACAGGCACCGCCGCGGCCGCGCACGCGGTCGCCGAAGGTCTGCGTGCCGGCGGCGTGCGCCTCGTCGACGACACCGACAGGGGTCTGAGCACCACGGTGCTCGTGGGCGCCTACGTGATCGATCCGTGGGTGATCCGTCCGCTGATGAGCACGGATGCCGCGCACCTGGCTGTCGTCGTGAACGGCGGCGAGATCACCGTCGGCCCGTTCGTGCGCCCGGGGGCCACGGCGTGCCTGTTGTGCGCCGAGGCCGCCCGCCACGACGCCGATCCGGCCTGGCCGGCCGTGGCTGCCCAGCTTCTGGGCCGCGCCGCGCCGCCGGTCGCACCGGGCACCGCGATCGAGGCGGGCCTGGTCGCGGCGCGGCTGCTCACCGAGCCGGGGGGGCCGGACGGCGCCGTGCCGTCGGTGACGCTGTCGGCGAAGACGAGCCGCCGCCGCTGGCGGGTGCATCGACCGCATGAAGACTGCGGCTGCCGATCTCCTGCAGGAAACGCGACGGGCTCCGCGACGCACGCGACGCACCCGAGCGCGCCCAGGACAGCGACAACGAGCGCGCCGCCCGCGTGATGCCGACATATGCCAAGCGCCGCTCCTCGTCGACCTGCTCGAAGGTCGTGGCGTACGAGATCGGCAGCAGCCCCTCGCTCATGCCGACCAGATGCACGTGATCCCATTCCAGCCCCTTGGCGGCGTGCAGCGTGGCAAGGGTCACCGTGCGCAGCGGAAGCTCGTGCTGGTCTTTCGCACGCGCCATCAGGTCGTCGGTGAACCCGCGCAGACTCGTGCTCTGCGGAGCATCCTCGGCCAGACGCAGCAGTGCGCGACGTGCCTCCCACGCATCGCGCAGCGCGCCGCCGGCCGGCGGTGCCTCGTCGGTCAGGCCGAGCGAGCGCAGCACATCGCGCACGGTGTCCACGAGCCCTCCCGCCAGCGGCGCCACCGATGCGCCTCGCAGGGCCAGCACTGCCTGACGCACCTCCGGCATGTCGAAGAAGCGCCGGCCGCCCAGAACCGTGGCTGGCACTCGCTCCTCGGCCAGAGCCTGCAGCAGCTGTGCCGACTGCGCGTGCGCGCGATAGAGCACGGCGACGCGCTGCGGGTCGATCCCCGAGCGCAGTTGCGCGGCCACCGCTGCCGCCACCCCCCGCGCCTCGGCGACGTCGTCGTCGAACGCCTGCACCTGCGGGATCCGGCCGCCGGATGCGGCACCGCCAGGAGGCTGCAGGCGAAGCGCCCCTGGCCGAGCTCGCATGAGCTCGTTCGCCACGTCGAGGATCTGCGCGTCGCTGCGATAGCTCGTCTCCAGCCGCACGACGCGGGCGTCCGGGTACCGGCTGCCGAACTCCAGGAGGTACGACGCGTCGGCGCCGGCGAACGAGTAGATCGTCTGGCTGGCGTCGCCCACCACGCACAGGTCGCGGCGCTCCCCCAGCCACAGCTGGAGCAGCCGATGCTGCAGCGGCGAGACGTCCTGGAACTCGTCGACGGTGAAGTGCCGGTACTGCTCGCGCACGGCCACCGCCACGCGGGGCTCGGCCTCCAGCATCCCTGCACAGGCCAGCAGCACATCCTCGAAGTCGAGCTGACGACGCTCGTCCTTGAGCTTCTCGTAGGCGCGCTGCAGGTCGACCACCCGGTCCACGCCGAGCCGGCCCACCCCTTGCGCTCGTGCGCGCGCATAGGCGTCGAACGAGCGCATGGTGACCTTGCGCCACTCGATCTCGGCCGCCACGTCGCGCAGGGTCGGCGTGTCCAGGTCGAGCCCGATGCCGTCGGCCGCGTGTGCGAGCAGCCGCACCTTGTTGTCGACGATGCTCGGCGCCGTGTCGCCCGCGACCGTCGGCCAGAAGTAGTTGAGCTGCGACAGCGCCGCGGCGTGGAACGTGCGGGCTGCCACCCCGGCCACGCCCAGCGCCCGCAGACGTCCGCGCATCTCGCCTGCGGCTTTCGTCGTGAAGGTCACCGCCATCACCCGGCCGGGCGAGTAGGCACCGGTGTCCACACCGTGCGCGATGCGGTGGATGATCACGCGGGTCTTGCCGGTGCCCGCGCCGGCCAGCACGCACACCGGGCCCCGCAGGGCCGTCGCGGCCTCGCGCTGGCGCTCGTCGAGGCCGTCCAGCGGGGACGGGCTCACGCGGTCTCCGCGTACCAGTCGGCGATCAGCCGCCGTGCGATCGAAGCGCTGCCGGGCAGCAGCAGGCCGTCGCCGCCGGCCACCCAGTCCCCGCGCTCGAGCGCCTCGCCGATCTCGGCGCGGCTGAACCAGCGCACCGCGGCGATCTCGTCGCCGTCGGGTCGCACCTCGTCGTCGGCCACGGCGCGAGCACGGAACCCGAGCATGAGCGAACGCGGATACGGCCACGACTGCGACCGCTGGTATTGCACGTCGCGCACCCGGACGCCCGCCTCTTCGAACAGCTCGCGCTCGACGGCGGCCTCGGCCGACTCGCCCGCCTCCACGAATCCCGCGAAGCACGAGAACCGGTTCGCTCCCCACAGCGCGTTCGACCCGAGCAGCAGTCGGGCAGGCGCCGAGGCACTGGTGACCGCCACGATCACGGCCGGATCGGTGCGCGGGAAGTGCTCCGCCCCGCACCCCACGCATCGACGTGACCAGCCGGCGTTCTCGACCTCGGTCGCCGCGCCGCAGCGAGGGCAGTACGCCGAGTCCGCCAGCCATCGGGCAAGGCTCGTCGCGGTGGTCAGCACGTCCGCCTCGTCGGCGCTGAGCACACCGCCCACGGTGCGCAGCGATCCCCACGCGCCGTCGGCCAAGCCGTCGGCGTCCACGCGCGCCATCAGCAGCGCCCTCTCGTGCGTGTCCCGACCGAGGAACGCCCACAGCGCGTCATCGGGCACCTCCGCCGCCGACCGCCAGCGCAGCGCGGTGCCGTCGGTGAGCTCGACGGCGTCGCCGCGCACCAGCAGCACGCGGGTCGAGGCGTCTTCGCGCAGGCGTTCCCGCAGTCCGGGGGCCGCGCGTTCCAGGGCGCTGCGGTCGAATCCGGCGGCTGCCGCCGCCGCGGCAGGCGCACTCGCCTGTGTGGTCATCGATACCTCCGTGCCGGGCGTGGCGACGCGTCCGGCCGCTCCGCGCGACCTACCCTGGGGGCATGGCACGCTCACCCCTCACTCTAGCGGCGACAGTGACCTCAGCCCTGCCGGGAGCGAGCGTCGTCGACGTCCGTGCGCTCACCGAGCACGCCGCCGGACGGTTCGACTCGGCCGTCGCGTCTCTCGCCGATGGCAGCTCGGTCGTCGTGCGCGTGGCAGTGGATGCCGATGCGGCGGCGGAGCTGGATGCCGAGTCGCGTGCGCTGCAGGCTCTGACCGGCGGCGTGCGCGCTCTGCTGCCGTTTGCCGCACCGGTGCTGCATGGGCGCCTCGCGCAGCAGTCCGGCACCGCGGTGGTCGTGGACCACCTGCCCGGCTACCGTGTCGATGCGGCGCACGTCCCGTCCGGGCGCGGCGCGGCCACCTCGCTCGGGGCCGCGATCGCCGCCGTGCACGCCCTGCCGGAGTCGGTGGCCCGTGCTGGGGGGCTTCCCTGTCTGTCGGCCGTGCAGGTGCGCGATGACGTGTCGCGACTGCTGGACCGCGTCGCGGCGAGCCACCACCGTGTGCCGGTCTCGCTGCTGTCGCGGTGGAGCCGGGCGCTGGCCGCCGACCGGCTGTGGCTGTTCGAGCCGACGGTGACCCTGGGCGGCACGACCGCCGACGCGTTCCTCATCGAGGACCGTGGCGGCGTGCCGACGGTCAGCGGACTGCTCGTCTGGCATGGACTGGGCGTGGGCGACCCCGCCGTCGACCTGCGCTGGCTGTCGTCGGCGCCCGACGCCGCCGACGACGTGCTCGGCGCCTACCTGTCGGCCAGCGCACGCACTCCGGATGCGGCGCTGGGCGTGCGCGCACGACTGTACGCCGAGCTCGAGTTCGCGAAGTGGCTCGTGCACGGGCACGACGCCGGTGCCGACGAGATCGTCGAGGATGCCGTGGGACTGCTCACCGCTCTCGCGGACACCGTGGTCGATGACGACCTGCTCGCGGAGGACGGCTCAGACATCGACGATGCGCTGGCGCTCATCGGACGGGTCCCCGTCGCGCCCGCCAGCGACGCCGACACGTCCCTGCAGACCGACGCGTACCAGGCCGGCGACACGTCGCTGTTCGCCGAGGCCGCCGTGGACGGCCCGGCGGCATCCGCCCCCGACCCGGAGGAGACGGCGCCGTTGGAGATGTCGGACTGGGTGTCCGACAGCGCCCGCGACCAGGACGACGACCGCGACGGCGATGCCGACCGTGCGGCCGAGGCGGCGCTGCGCCGCTGGGCGTCGTCCTGATCAGCCGCGCACGATGACGTCGTGCGCGAGGTAGCACAAGGTCACGTCGATCCGGTCGAGCGGGACGCCGTGCTTCGCGTGGTAGGCCCGTCGGTACAGCTGCAGCTGCAGCATCCGCTGCTCGCGTTCGGCGGCATCCCGCGGGGCCGACCCGGTCTTCCAGTCGACGATCTCGATGCGATCGCCGCGCCGATACACCGCGTCGAGCTTGCAGATGGCAAGGTGCGTCGTGCCGTCGAGATCGGTGAACGGGAAGTCGATCTCGGTCTCGACCTCCAGGGGGGACAGCTGCGCCCACTCGGAACGTTCGAACGCCTCCTGCAGGGTGCGCAGCGCCGCGGCGTCGGCGTCGGCGGCCGCGTCGTCCTCGCCCTCCCAGAGCGCGTCGTCCAGTGAGCCGGCGGTGCCGACCAGGCCCGAGCGGCGCTCCACCCACGCATGGAACAGGGTGCCCAGTCGCGTCTGCCGGTACGGTCGCTCGGGCATGGGGCGGGCGATGGCCGCGAGGGTGCCCGCATAGTCGGCGACGAAGTCCTTGTACCGGGACGCCGGGATGCGCACGGGGGCACGCGCGGCGGGAGCGCCCGCGGCGCGCTCCGCCAGCAGCAGGGCGAGGTCGTCGTCGGCGACCGGCGGAACGCCCGTCCCCGCCGATCGCACGGCGACGGCGGCCTGCTGCACGCGTGCCCGTCGGGCGCCCAGCGCGTCCATCGGCCACATGAGCAGACGCCGACGCCCGGCGAACGGGTTCTCGCCGGGATCGCCGCCGGGCAGCTCTACGCCGATCGCGTCGGCGATCTCGCAGAGGAACCGGCTGTGACCGCGCGGCTTGACGGTGCCCGCCCACGGCGATCCGCTCAGCAGCAGGTGATCGCGGGCGCGGGTCACCGCGACGTAGGCGAGTCGGCGATCCTCGCCGATCTGGCGCTCCCGATTCGCGGCGGCGAAGTCGGCCATGGCCTCTTTGAGCTCCTGCTGCGTCTGCGCGCCCTGCCAGCGCAGTTGCGGCAGCCACGCGTCGTCGCCGCGGAATGCCGAGGGCAGGATGCCGAAGCCCAGCCAGCCGCTGGTGTCCTTGGCGCCCGTGGGCAGCTCTGACTCCACCATCCGCACCACGGCGACGGCATCCCATTCCAGCCCCTTCGAACCGTGGATGGTCAGCAGCTGCACGACGTCGTCCTCGGGCGGCTCGGTGCGCGGCGCGAACTCGTCGAGCTGTTCGGCGTGATCGAGCCAGGCCAGCAGCGCCGGCAGCGATCCGGACTCGTCGGTGGCCAGGAACGCGTGCACCTCGTCGACGAACGCGCGCAGCTGTGCGGAGGCGATGCGTGCGGGCCCGCGGGTCTCGTTGGCGGCCAGCTCCACGTCCAGCCGCAGCTCGAGCTCGATCATGCGCACGAGTTCCGCGATGGGAACCGACGCGCTGCGACGCAGCCCCGCGAACACCGCCGCGGCCTCACGCAGCCGTTCGCGCGCCGCCGGAGTGAAGCCGGCGAGCCAGCCGTGATCGTCGGGGACCCGCAGAAGGAAGTCGAGCGCGTCGATGAGCGATCCGCGCTCGTCGCCCGATGATGCGCGCACGCGCGAGCCGACCTCGGCCGCGAGCCGCTGACCCGCCACGTCGTGCTCTCCGATGCGCCGCGCCAGCACCGACAACGCGCGCAGGTCCGCCAGCCCGATGGCCCAGCGGGGCCCGCCGAGCAACCGGATCAGCGCCGAGCCCGCCCGCGGGTCGCAGATCACCCGCAGAGCACTGACGACGTCCGCCACCTCCGGGGTCGACAGCAGGCCGCCCAGGCCCAGGATGCGATGCGGGATGCCACGGGCACCCAGCGCGTCGGCGAAGCGCACCATGTGCTTCTTGCTGCGAAACAGCACGGCTCCCGTCGTCGGGCGCCCCCGTGCCGCCCGTGCGCTGCGCACCTCGGCGAACCACCCGGCCACGCGGGCAGCCTCCGCGTCGACGTCGCCCAGGGCGGAGATCTCGACCTGGCCCTCCGGCGCGCCGGGCCGCGCCTGCAGCACGCCCACCGGTACCGTCGCCGTTGCCGCCAGCGGTGCGAGCACGGCCGAGGCCGCCGCGAGCACTCCCTTGCTGTTGCGCCAGCTCGTCATCAGCGCATACCGGCCGCATCCGCCTCTGGAAGCGAAGGCGCTGGCGAAGCCGCCGAGGTTGCCCGCGCTCGCACCGCGCCAGCCGTAGATGGCCTGATGCGGGTCTCCCACCGCCATCACCGCGCTGTCGGCGAACAGCCTCGCCAGCAGGCGGGTCTGCACCACGGAGGTGTCCTGGTACTCGTCCAGCAGCACGACCCGGTAGCGATCCCGCAGCTCCGCGGCCACGGCGGGATGCGCATCGACGATCTGCAGGGCCCCGGCGACCTGATCCGAGAAGTCGAGCACGCCCAGCCGACGCTTGTGCACCGCGTACTCGCGCGCGAGGTCGACGAGCACCTCGAGCGCGTCGATGTTGTTCACGGCCGTGCGCACATCGGCGTACACCGTCGTGCCCTTGCGCGTGGACGGCAGATCGAGCAGGCGTCGGAAGCGGGCGGGAAAGGCGGCGAGCTCGTCGAAGTCGACGAGGTTGTCCACGCCATCGCGAGCAATGCGCAGGGCGGCGTCGATGATCGTGCGCGGCGACCGGTCGATGTGCTCGAGCCGCTCGTCATCGCAGCCGTACACGACCCGTCGCATGAGCAGCCATGCGGCCGACTCGCTCATCACCGCGGCCTCAGGGTCGCGGCCGATGCGCACGGCATGCTCGCGGACGATGGCGTCGGCGAAGCTGTTGTAGGTGGCCACGGTGGGACGGTGCAGCAGGTTGTCGTCGGTGTCGGCCTGAGGCTGCGCCCCGACCTGCGCGGCCAGCTGTGCCATCGCCGCACGCCGGCTCCGCTCCGGGGCGCCGGCGCGTTCGAGGTCGGCGAACGCCTCCAGCGCGCCCGAGGCGTGCAATGCGGGAAGATGCGCCAGCAGCCCGTGCCGCTCGTATTCGGCCAGCCGCGCCAGGCGCCGCTGGATCCGTTCGGCCAGCTCTCCTGTCGCCTTGCGGGTGAAGGTCAGCCCCAGAACCTCGTCGCGGCGGACGATGCCGTTCGCGACGAGCCAGACGACGCGTGCCGCCATCGTCTCGGTCTTGCCGCTGCCCGCGCCTGCGACCACGATCGCGGGCGTGAGCGGCGACGAGATCACCTCCGCCTGGTCGGCCGTGGGCGGGAACTGGCCGAGGGCCGCCGCGATCACGCGCGGCGAGAGTGCGGCGGTCACGAGGCGCTCACCGGGCCGATCGTGTGGATGCGGCACAACCCGTGCGTGTGCTCGTCACGGCAGTGCTCCTCGTACGGCGCGACGAACTGCGCCGACCGCATCACGTCCACCGCAGCGTGCACGCGCTGCTCGAACGCCTGCCTCGCCCGGTCGTCCAACGGCGGCTGCCACGGCTCGGCGAACTCCTTGCTCTTGGCCTGCGGCCGCAGCACCAGCAGCTTCGCCCCGCCGGCCGCGTAGCCCTGCGTGCCGTCGATCACGCCCGTCTCGAACGCCAGCTGGTAGGCGGCCAGCTGCGGATTGTCCACGACCTTCGCATCGCTCTGCGGCTCGCTCTTGCCGGTCTTCAGGTCGACGATGACCACGCGGCCGTCGGCAGTCAGCTCCACCCGATCGATGTCGCCGCTGAGCACGGCGCCGTGCTCGGCATCCGCTGCGATCGAGATCGGAACCTCGAAGTGCCGCTCCGCATCGATCAGGCGGCCGCCGGCGGCGGCGAACCCCCGCAGATACACGGCCAGCCGCCGCACCAGGTCGCGCGCCTGCCGCCGCGTCGCCCGGTCGAGCCAGGGCGCCTCGAACTCGAGCTCGCCCCAGCGCTCTGTGACGAACTGCCACAATCGCTGCTCATCGGCGTCGCCGGCGTGCTCGAGCGCCGCGTGGACGATGGTCCCGAGGCCCGCCGTGGTGCTTCCCGCGTCACCGCCGAGGTCGCCGATGACCCAGTCCAGCTGGCACGTCTCCAGCGCCTGCAGCCGCGATGGCGACACGCGCACGTCCTCTCGGGCGAGGTCGCGCAGCGGCGCGGTCGAGGTGACAGGCGCGACGCCGTACCACTGCCCGGGGTCGGCGCCGGGAACACCGGCGGCCGCCAGCAGGGCGAGCTGCCCGGCCGCGTGCGCGGGCGTCGGCCCGCGCCGGTCGACGCGCGGCTCGGTCAGCGCGCGGCGATGCTGGGCGACCAGGCCCCGCAGCGTCAGCGGGTGGTCGGCCAGGCGACCCGTCGGCACCGGATCGGGGAGCAGCTCGAAGAATGCGCTCGGACCGGTGTCGTCATCGTCGACGGCGGTGACCACGACCCGCGACCTCGCCCGGGTCACGGCCCGGGCGAACAGCCGCAGCTCGTCGTGCAGCGCCTGACGGCGCCGGTCCAGCATGTCCTGCGCACCGCGCTCTCCCGGCGCGCGTCTGCCGGCCTCGGCCAGCCGCCACGTCTCCAGCAGGCTCCCCCGCAGCCGCGTGTTCGGCCAGACGCCCTCCTGCACGCCGGCGATCACGACCGTGTCGTACTCGACCCCCAACGCCGCCGCCGGGGTGAGCACGGCGATCCCCGTGCCGGTCTCGGCCGTCTCCAGGCGGTCCTCGGCGACGTCGCTGTGCAGGATGCCGCGCACGAACGTCATGGGCTTCTCCGATGCCGCATCGCGTCGCTCGCCGAATCGCTTGGCCGCCTGGAAGAGGGCGACCACGGCGTCGAGGTCGCGGTCGGCCTGCACCGCCACCGGCCCGTTCCCCCGCGCGGCCTGCGCCCACGTGCGGTCAAGGCCCGAGCTCTCCCAGACCGTCCACAGCAGCTCGTGGGCGGTCGCACCCTGCGCGAGCTGCTCGCCCACCCGCGCGACGGCCTTCGCGATCCGCGAGGCCCGGCGTGCCTCGCGCAGATCGACCAGGTCGAACTCGACGGGATGCCGCGCCGCCGACAGCAGCAGTTCCTTGCCCGTTCGTTCCCCGCCCGCGCGCAGCTCCTCGTGCCGCAGCGCGGTGCGCAGACGTCGCAGCTGCACGGCGTCGAAGCCACCGACGACCCCGAGCAGCACGTCCTCAAGCGCGGCAGCCGCCCACTCCTGCGGATCGGTGGCCGCCAGCTCGACGACGTGCAACAGGTCCTGCACCGGGCGCAGCGCCCCCAGGGGTCGACCCGGTCCTGCCGCCCGCGCGGGCACCTCCCGCGCCGACAGCTCGGCCTCCAGCGCGGCCACCTGACGCGTGTCATGGGCGATCACCGCGCAGGCGTCCCATGGCACGCCATCGAGGAGGTGACGCTCACGCAGCAACCGCGCGATCACGTCGTACTCCTCGGCGGCCGAGCGCACGGTCATCACCTGCACCGCGCCGTCGTCGGGCGCCCCGGTGGGCGGGCGGCGGTGTGCGACGCCACCCGACGTGCCGATGCGCTCGATGACGGTGCGCGCGAGGTCCGTCAGCCGCGCGGGAGCACGGTGCGGCACGTCCAGCACGTGGGCGCTCGCCAGTGCGCCACGCAGCCGGGCGAAGTTCTCCGGCGTGGCCCCACGGAACGCACCGGTGGCCACATCCGGGTCTCCGAACGCCAGCACGGCGATGCCGCGCGCATGACACGCCTCCAGCAGCTCGACGCCGCCGAGGGTCAGCTCCTGCGCGTCGTCGACGAGGATCGTGCGCAGCCGGGAGAACCCGCCCAGCGCCGCGTCGTCGGCCGTTCGCACGAGGCCCACCGCCTCGCGGACGAGCCCCGCTGCATCACGGTACGCCCCGCGCATGTCGGCACGCACCTGCAGGTACTCGGTGAAGAACGACGCCAGCGCTCCCCAGGTCTCGACACCGTCGCGCGCACCCCACGAGCGCAGCAGGCCGGGCTCGACGCCGAGCGTCGTGCACTCCGCCAGAAACGCGCGCACCTCGCTGCGGAACCCCTTCGTCGCGCGCACGTCGGCCGACAGCCATGCCGGCCATCGCCCGAGGCCGGATGCCTCATCCTGCGCATCGCCGTCGAGCAGATCATGGATCAGCTGGTCTTCGTCGCCGCCGGTGAGCAGCCGCGGCGGCTCACCGCCGGCGTGCACCTGGGCGCCGCGCACGAGCCGGAACGCGAACGAGGCCACCGAGTGCGCAAGCGCCCCTGCGGTGGCCCGCCGCACGGCCAGGCCGAGCCGATCGCGCAGCACCGTGGCCGTCGGCCGACTGGGCGTGAGCACGAGCAGGCGCTCGGCGTCCACGCCCGTCGCCACAAGCGCCTGCACCCGCGCCACCAGGGTCGCCGTCTTGCCCGTCCCCGGAGCTCCGGCCACGGTGCCCGAGGCGTCGAGCGGCAGGTCGACGATCGCGCGCTGCGCGCGATCGAGGGCGAGCGCGGCCGTGGTGGCGGCCGGCATCCGGGTGCTGCTGTCCATCGTCCTGCCACGCTAGCGTCTCGCACCGACACCGCCCGGTCGCCGGCGTTCGCGCACAGCGTGCGCACCCTCGGGCGGGTGCCCGCGCGGGTGCCGTAGAGTCGTGGATATCCGTACCGCACGGCACAGAAAGGCAGTGATCCGTGGAGATCCGCATCGGCATCGTGAACACCGGACGAGAGCTCAACTTCGAGACCGACGAGACCCCGGACGCCGTGCGCACCGCGGTGACCTCGGCTCTGGAGTCCTCCGCCACGCATGTGAGCTTCACCGATGCGAAGGGCAACGCGTTCATCGTGCCGACCGCCGTCCTGGCCTACGTGGAGCTGGGCACCGAGGACGTGCGCAAGGTGGGCTTCGTCGCCTGATGGAGATCGTCCTGGCCCTCATCTACGGTGCCGCGGTCGGTGCGCTCGCGCATTTCACGCTGCCACGACGCGACACGCGCGGCGTGGCGCTGGCGCCGATGGTGGGCGCCGTGGCCGGCGGCGGGATCTGGACGCTGTTGACCTGGGCCGGTCTTTCCACGGCGAACCTGTGGCTGTGGCTGGCGGCCGTGGTGGTCCCCGCCCTCGCCGTCTACGTGCTGCTGCCGGTGCTCGCCTGGGTACGCGACGCACACGACGACCGCGAGCGTGAACGACTGCGCATCTCCTGAGGCGCGTCGCGGTCAGGCGGTCAGCCCCATCGCCTGCATCCGTCGTGCATGGGCGGCCAGCAGCTCGGTGAACACCGGCTCGACCTGCTCGGTGGCAGCGGCATCCAGCATCCGCTCACGCAACGCGCCGCGCGCGATCAGGATCGTGTCGCCCACCAGCCGGCGCCCCCACATCGCCAGCAGCGAGCGCAGCTCATCGTCGACCACGATCGCCTCGGCCACCAGGTCGACGATGGCCTGCCGGTCGTCGTCGGCCTGCAGGATGCGTGCGACCTGCGCCCCGGTCTCGCCGTAGCTGTGCGAGAGCACATCGTAGAAGTCGTCGAGCATGCCCGCCGTGATGTGCACGGACAGCATGGTCTCGTGGCGGCGCACGCCGTGCGTGGCCGCGCGGAAGGCGTCCAGCGGCTCGCGGAACGGGAGCATCAGGGCGGTCGGATCGCCCTCGCGCGCGCGGATGACGGCCACGATCTCGCGGTGTTTGGTCAGCGCCGCGCCGGCGGCCTTCGACAGCGCCTCCTTGTGAGCGAGGTCGGGCGTGGCGGCGATCAGCTCGCTGAGCGTCTCGAAGAACCCCAGCTGCAGATAGGCCGCCTGTCCGAGGAAGGTGTCCACATCGGGGGCCAGGGCCTCGAACGCGACACGGATCGCATCGCCCTGTTCGCCGTGCGAGCGCAGCCGCAGGACCCGCGCCGTGGGCCGACGCCGCTTGAACCACCCGAACACGCGTTACAGCCTACGGCCCGGGCCCGCGTCGGCGTGCGACGTCGAGCGTGACCGGCGGCTCGGGTAGACTCGAACGCGTCCCGACGCTGGATCGGGACCCCGCGCCTGGCAGACGATGAAAGGGCGTGGACCCTTCGCACGGCGGCTTTCCGGCTGCCCTGACATCAGACAGGCACACACATCGTGACGACATTCGCCGACCTCGGCGTGGATCAGGACATCGCCGAGGCGCTGTCCGCGCGCGGCATCATCGATGCCTTCCCCATTCAGGAGCAGACCATTCCGCTGAGCCTTCCCGGGCAGGACATCATCGGGCAGGCCAAGACCGGAACGGGCAAGACGTTCGGCTTCGGCATCCCCGTGGTCCAGCGCTTGGGCGCCGACCCCGAGCCGGGCGTGAAGGCCCTCGTGGTGGTTCCCACCCGGGAGCTGGCAGTGCAGGTGTACGAAGACATCGACATGCTCACCTCTCATCGCTCCACGAGCGTGGTGGCGATCTACGGCGGCAAGGCGTACGAGGGGCAGATCGAGCAGCTGCGCGCGGGCGCCCAGATCGTGGTGGGGACCCCTGGCCGTCTCATCGACCTGGCCGGTCAGCGCCTGCTCGACCTCTCGCACGCGACCGAGGTCGTGCTCGACGAGGCCGACAAGATGCTCGACCTCGGATTCCTGCCCGACATCGAGAAGATCTTCCAGAAGCTGCCCGCCGTGCGGCACACCCAGCTGTTCTCGGCGACGATGCCCGGCCCGATCGTGGCCCTCGCCCGCCGGTTCATGTCGGGCCCGATCCACATCCGGGCCTCCGAGCCCGACGAGGGCATCGCACAGGCCAACATCCGCCACCTGGTCTACCGCGCGCACGCGCTGGACAAGGACGAGGTCATCGCCCGCATCCTGCAGGCCACCGGCCGCGGCAAGACCGTGATCTTCACGCGCACCAAGCGCGCCGCGCAGAAGCTCGTCGACGAGCTGAGCGACCGCGGCTTCAATGCGGGCGCCGTCCACGGCGACATGAGCCAGGAGGCGCGCGAGCGCTCCATGGCGGCGTTCAAGGCGGGCAAGCGCGATGTCCTCATCGCGACCGATGTCGCCGCCCGCGGCATCGACGTCGACGACGTGACGCACGTCATCAACCACACCATCCCCGACGACGAGAAGAACTATCTGCACCGGGTGGGCCGCACCGGCCGCGCCGGCAAGACCGGCATCGCCGTCACGTTCGTGGACTGGGAAGACCTGCACAAGTGGGCGCTGATCAACCGCGCGCTCGAGTTCGGCCAGCCCGAGCCGGTAGAGACCTACTCGTCGAGCCCGCACCTGTACGCCGACCTCGACATCCCCGAAGGCACGAAGGGGCGCATCGCCACCGCGCCGCGCACGCAGTCGGTGAAGACCCAGAAGGCCCCCGGGCGCGCGGCGGATGCCGCAACCGACGGCGAGGGCGGCACCCGCCGCCGGCGTCGGCGGCGCTCTGGCACCGAACGCGTGGGCGCCACGTTCGAGGATCAGGCGGCGGGTGCCGACCAGGAGTCGGCGGATGCCGGGGTCGACGCGTCGGCCGACGGCGCCGGCACACACGACGGCGCCGGTCGCGAGCACCACGATGGCAAGCCCGCCGCCGCCCGCCGCCGCCGTCGCCGGCGGCGCTCGGGCGCGGGTTCCCCCACGCCCGGCGCGTAGCCGGCTACGTCCGGCGCTCAGTCGGCCAGGTCCGGCGCGTAGCCGTCACCCGTACCACGCCTGCCGAGCGCAGACGGGAGTCGCGCATAGCCGGGCGTCGCGCGTAAGCGGGAGTCGCGCGTAAGCGGGAGTCGCGCGTAAGCGGGAGTCGCGTGCAGACGGGAGTCGCGCGGCCGTCACGCGTAGACGGGAGTCGCGCGCGGCCGTCACGCGTAGACGGGAGCGGTTCCGGTGCCACGGTCGATGATGCGCTGCACCATCGCATCGGTCGTGGTGTGCTCTCCGGGAAGGTTGGGCTTGCCCGCCCCGTGGTAGTCGCTGGAGCCGGTAACGATCAGGTCGCGCTCGGCGACCAGGCCCCGCAGCATCCGCACGCCGTCTGCACGGTTCTCCCGGTGACCGAGCTCGAAGCCGGCAAGGCCGGCATCCAGCATCCCCTGCAGCACGCGGCCGGGGAGCACGCCCGCGCGCCCGGCGGGATGCGCGACGATTGGCACTCCCCCGGCCCCGGCGACCAGCCGCACCGCGGTGACCGGGTCGGGCGCGTACAGTGCCACGTAGTAGTCACCGCGGGGGTTGAGGATGCCGGCGAAGGCCTCCCCGCGGTCGTGCACGTGGCCCTTGGCCACCAGGGCGTCGGCGATGTGGGGGCGTCCCACGGTGGCGCCCTCACGCGTGTGCGCGAGGATGTCCTGCCAGGTCAGGTCATAGTCGCGCGCGATCCGCTCGGCCATGGTGTGCGCACGGTCCAGGCGCGAGGAGCGGATGCGCGACAGCTCGCCGCGCAGCGGAGCGTCGTCGGGGTCGGGCAGGTACGCCAGCACGTGTACGCTGCGGCCGCCGTACCGCGCCGACATCTCCATGCCCGGCAGAAACGTCATGCCCAGCGACGTCGCCGCGGCCCCCGCCTCGACCCAGCCCTCCGTGGTGTCGTGGTCGGTCAGGGCGGCGGTGCGGATGCCATGCTCGTAGGCGGCGCGCATCACCTCGGCCGGCGGCTGTGTGCCGTCCGAGCGCTCCGAGTGCAGGTGCAGATCGCTCGGGCCCCGGAAGGTGGACGACGTCATCATCCGAGAGTAGCGCGGGCGCCGGGTGCGCCGATCTCCCAGCCTGCTGACATAGAGTCTGTGCGTGCTTCGCCTTCTCGGGATCCTCGTGACGGTGCTGTGCGCCATCGGCGCGGCGATCCTGACCTGGCCGCAGTTCTTCCACCTCGAACGCACCTGGCCGATCGCGCAAGCCGTGGCATTCCGCGGCATCGTCGCGCTCGCGTTCGCCGCCCTGCTGCTGGTCATGCTGCTGCTCATGCTCATCCGCCCGCTGCGCGCCGTGGCGGCATCCATCGCCCTGATCGCGCTTGTGGCCGGCGCCGCCACGGTCGGGATCGTGGCGGTCCGTGGCACCGGCAGCGACGCGCTGCCGCAGAAGTCCGCAGGGAGTCTGCGGGTGATGACCTGGAACACCGCGGGGTCGGCCACAGCCCCCGAGACGATCGCGCGCACGGCCGTGGCCATGGATGCCGACATCGTGACCCTGCCGGAGACCACGATCGGCACCGGGGAGAAGGTGGCGGTGGCCATGCGCGGCCTCGGACACCGGATGTGGGCGTACCACACCCAGTACGGCGAGCATGGCTGGGATGCGAGCTCGACGACGGTCCTGATCTCGCCGGCCCTGGGCGACTACTCGGTCGTCGAGTCCACGTCGGACGGCACGACCAACACCTCGACCGTGCCGTCGGCGGTCGCGATGCCGGTGGACGGTCACGGGCCGATCATCGTGGCCGCCCATGCCGTGGCCCCGCGGCAGTCGTACATGTCCAGCTGGGAGAGCGACCTGCGCTGGATCGCCGACCAGTGCGCAGCGGCGAACGTCATCATGGCCGGCGACTTCAACGCGACGCTGGACCACATGTCGGGCTACGGCACGCGCGGCGGCACGATGGGCCGCTGTCACGACGCGG
>ERZ778017.1476-NODE-1476-length-23086-cov-26.117624_pt1 | contig 23086 bp, 19 predicted proteins | sample MGYA00375747_ERZ778017 | MGnify/ENA primary metagenome ERZ778017 (study PRJEB29350, sample SAMN05509838) | bioreactor metagenome | biome: bioreactor; material: wastewater | place: South Africa: University of Cape Town | collected 2014-03-17 ...
TCATGGGCGTGGTGCCGCTGGTCACCTCGCACGGCGCCGGCGCCGAGATGCGCCATGCCATGGGCGTGGCAGTGTTCGCCGGCATGCTCGGCGTGACCATCTTCGGCCTGATCTACACACCGCTGTTCTATGTCCTCATCCGCGCCCTGGTCGAGCGCCGCGCCGCGCGCGCGGCCGAACGCGCCGCCGCGCAGGCGTTGCCGGCGCTGGAGAACTTCTGATGAAAAGCCCGCTCAGGATCGCTGCAATCGGAATGGCCGTCATCCTCTCCGGATGCGCCAGCATCGGACCCGACTATCACCCGATGCAGCTCGCCGCACCGCAACTGCAGGGGCTGGACCCGGCGCAGGAAAATCACGCGTCATTCCAGGCTGCCTGGTGGAAGCAATTCGACGACCCCACGCTGGACAAGCTGATCCAGCGTGCCGCGGCCAGCAACCTGGACCTGCGCATCGCGGTGGCGCGGCTGCACGAGTCGCGTGCACTGCTCAGCGGTGCGAAATCCGACCGCTTGCCGACCATCGACGCCGGCGTGGACTACACCCGCAGCCGCGGCCAGCAACCCGGCCTCGGCACGCAGCGGCAAACGGTGACCACCTACCAGGCCGGTTTCGATGCCTCCTGGGAACTGGACATCTTCGGCGGCGTGCGTCGCTCGGTGGAGGCAGCCGATGCCGATCTTGGCGCCAGCGAGGCGGCGCTGCGTGACGCCCAGGTCAGCCTGCTGGCCGAGGTCGCGCGCAACTACTTCGAGCTGCGCGGCAGCCAACTGCGACTGGACATCGCGCGCCGCGACATCGACAACCAGCGCCAGACCGTGCACCTCACCGAGGTGCGCCTGCAGGCTGGCACCGGAGCGGAGCAGGACGTGGCCAGCGCCAAGGCGCGCCTCAGTGCGGTGCAGGCACAACTGCCGCTGCTGCAGACCAAGGCCAGCGCCAGCGAGTACCGCCTCGCCGTGCTGCTGGGCGAGCGTCCCGGCGAACTCGACATCGACGTGTCGCCGGCGAGCTTCACGCCGATAGCGGTGAACCTGCCGATCGGTGCCGCCGGCGACGTGCTGGCACGCCGTCCCGACGTACAGATGGCTGAACGCGAATACGCCGCCGCCACTGCCCGCATCGGCGTGGCCAAGGCGGATTTCTTTCCGCACATCACGCTGGGCGGCTTTCTTGGGTTCCTGGCCGGACGCAGCAACGACTTTGGCAGCCCGTCGACGCGTGCCTGGTCGCTCGCGCCCAGCATCAGCTGGCCCGGCCTGAACGTGCAGCGGGTGCGCGCCAACCTGCATGCCAGCGAGGCGCATGCCGATGCGGCACAGGCCCACTACCAGCAGGCCGTGCTGCTGGCGATCGAGGACGTCGACAACGCCGTCACCGGCTTCAACCAGCAGCGCGTGCGCGTCGATCACCTGCTGGAGCAGAGCACGCAAAGCAGGCGCGCCGCGGACCTGGCCCGCATCCGCTACCAGGGCGGCGCCACCGGCTTCCTCGAGCTGCTCGACGCCGAGCGCACCGAGCTCACCGCCGAGGACGACCTGGCCCAGGCCGAGACGGCGATCAATACCAGCGCGGTGGCCTTGTACAAGGCCTTGGGTGGCGGCTGGCAGGCTTGCGGCGATGAGGCCTGCACCCAGGTGGCAACGGTCACGCCCGAAGCCCGTCCTTGACGATGTACGCAGGCGGCCACGTCGGTTCCTGCCACACGGACGGAGCGCTCAGCGCAACGTGGCCTGGTAATAGTCGCCACACGGCTGGACCTCGATCGGCAAGCCGAACGCCTGGCTCAGCTGCGCGCTGGTGAGTACGTCCTCCTTGCGACCATGGCGCAGGATCCGCCCGTCGCGCAACAGCACGACCTGCCCGATCTCGGGCAGGATCTCCTCCACGTGATGGGTGACCAGCACCAGGGTAGTGCCGGCCTGGGCGAGCCGACGCAGGTTTTCCAGGAAGTGGCGACGGCTGACCAGGTCCAGGCCGGCGCAGGGCTCGTCCAGCAGGAGCGCGCGCGGCCGATGCACCAGCGCGCGGGCAATCAGCACGCGGCGCGCCTCGCCGGTGGACAGGCTGGCCAGGCGGCGCCCGGCCAGCGCCTCGCCGCCCATGGCGCGCAGGGCAGCCTGAGCGTCCGCCCGCATCGCCGCGGTGGCCTGATGCTGCGGACCCGCCCCACGCGCCGCGAAGAAACCGGACACCACGGCGTCGAGGGCCCGCAATGAGCGGTCGCTGGTGTAATCCTGCTGCATGGCCGGCGACACGATGCCGAGCAGACGATGCAACTCGCCGACGTGCCAGCGCGAGCGACCAAACAAGCGTACGTCGCTGCGCCCGTCGTCGTCGGCCAGCGGATACAGCTGGCGCGCAATCAACTGCACCAGGCTGGATTTCCCGGAACCGTTGGGGCCAAGGATGGCGGTGTGCTGGCCGCTGGCTACCCGCAGGCTCAAGCGGTCCAGCGCCAGCCGACCACCACGCATCACGCTGGCTGCGTCGATGTCCAGCACATCCGGAACGGGATGGTCAGCGGCAGTGCTGGCGGGCTCGGCTTGGCTCATGGGAGCAACTCTAGGGGCGGCGGATCGATGGCCGGAAAGCACGACATGGTGGGAGTCATGCCGCGCTCAGCCGCCTTGGCTCCAGGGCTTGGCCTCGGCGAGCATGGCCCGCAAGCCGGCGGCGTCGAGCTTCGCCAGCACCTGTTCCGCCTCGCCGAAATTGGCCGCCTCCGCCCGCATGGAACGCATCAGCACCTGGTCACCGCCAATGCGGCCGAACACCAGCGCCACGTCCCCAAAGGAGCCCTCGATCAGCGCGGCCTGCCAGTGGCCACCCTCGGCGTCATCGAAACTTCTCATGCGACCAGATCCACGAAAGCGGGGTAGCGCCAGCCCGTTACCCTTGTCGAGTCGACCCCACCAACGAAATCAAGCGCGGTGCGAAGCGCGCGGGTCAAACGCAAGCCCCAGTTCCTCCAATCGACAGGCCATGGCCGTCGGGGAGACACGAAATAGCTCCGAGAGCGACTTAAATTGTTGCCCGTTGTACGAGATGGTTCTAGCCAAGGTCAACGAGAGATCTCGATGTGAACGGATTCGCTGGAGGACGCTATCAAGCGGCTTAGTACATAGCGCAAAAGCGGTGTCGTCGTTCAGCACAAACCGGTCTGTAAGAAAAAACTTCCTAAACCAACGGTGGACTTGCCTTCCCGGCATAAGAAAACAAGCGGCGAAGAAATCGGCCTCTCGCTCCGTTGGATCCTTCTGCCATCCCGTCGTATCGGCTGGTCTGTCCCGGTGGAGCAGAGCGCCGTTCGGATGAAGGATCGCATGCCCTAGCTCGTGCGCAGCCGTAAAACGTTGCTCGACTTGAGAGAAGCGGGACGACGCAATCTGAACGATCCGGTCCCCACGATGAATCAGGCCTGCAACCTGTACGAGCTTACCGTTAGATGTCATTTCACCCAGCGTACTTACAGTCTCGATCTGGAATCCATTCATCCTCAACGCGACGCCTGGCTCAAGCGCGTCAAGGGGATCAATTTGATCAGTACCCCAATGTTTGGCGCGACAGTTCCACAGTTCTAACTGAGTGAATCGTGCTCTGTCCTCAATGAGCCCCGGGTGGGGGCGGTAACCGGGTGCATTGACATTCATCGGTGGCTCACCTCAGCCGCACTTGGAGTAGCCGCAGTTGAGGCAGGTCTGGCAGTTGTCCATGAGCACCATGGCCAAGGTGTTGCACTTGCCGCACAACTGCGAGCCCGGCGGGAAACCGGATGCAGCGGGGGCGGCCGTCGCGGTAGCGCCGGCCGCGCCGGGCGTACCCGCCTCAACGCTGGCGCCAGCCGCCTCGTAGGCCGCGCGCTTCTCGGCCACCAGTTGGCGCCGACCTTCATCCAGCTCCGGGCCCTTGATCAGGCCGATGTCGGTCAGGTGCTGCTCCAGCACCGCGCCAATCTCGGCCACGATGGAGGGCATGTACACACCGCCCGCCTTGAAGTAGCCGCCACGAGGATCGAACACGGCCTTCATCTCGTCGGCGATGAAGGCAATGTCACCGCCCTTGCGGAACACCGCGGACATGACCCGGGTGAGTGCCACGATCCACTGGAAATGATCCATGTTCTTCGAGTTGATGAAGATCTCGAACGGGCGGCGCTGCTCGTTCGGCGTACCGGCGTTGAGCACGATGTCGTTCAAGGTGACGTACAACGCGTGCTCGAACAGCGGCGACTTGATCTTGAAGGTGACGCCGACCAGGGTCTCCGGCCGCTCCAGACTCTCGTGCATCTGGATCACCTGGGCCGTCGGCGGCGTTGCCGGCTTGCTGTCGGCCGCCGTTGCCGCGGCGGATTTCTCGGCCGGGGTGGCCACGCTGTAGCCGGTGATTTTCTGCTTGATCTTGGTCGTCATGGATTCTGTCTGCGAATGTTGCCGTTACCCCCATATATGGGGGCGCAGCATGGAAAAACGCACCCGGCCCGGCGCAAGGCCGAACCGGATGCCAGTACCACCGGTGTTGCCGACGTCCGGCAATGCCAGCCGCGAGGCCGCCACGCCAATCCGCCGTCCTGCTGGCAGTGGACCACGAGAACCGCATGCTTGCGGCTTGCTGCGGGCGGACTTGGTGCCGCCTTGATGCACCGGGTGGCGAACGCCCATGGCGTTCGGGCTCCGATTGAAACTGCTTGCGGGCCGCACAGGCATCAGAACTTGCCGTAGTAGCCTTCCTTCAGGGCATCGAACAGGTTGGCGGCCGTGTGGACCTCGCCGTCATATTCCACTTCCTCGTTGCCGGGCACCTCGAGCACGCTGCCGTCAGCCAGCTCGAAACGGTACAGCGTGTTGGCCAGGTCGGACTCCTTGACCAGCACGCCCTGGAACGCCGCCGGATTGAAGCGGAACGTGGTGCAGCCCTTCAATCCCTGCTTGTACGCGTAAAGATAGATGTCCTTGAAATCCTCGTAGGGATATTCGGTGGGTACGTTTGCGGTCTTGGAAATGGACGAGTCGATCCACTTCTGCGCGGCCGCCTGGATATCCACGTGTTCCTTCGGGCCGATGTCGTCGGCGGCAACGAAGTAGTCGGGCAGCTGGTTTTCGGCGTCGCCGCCGGCCGGCGTTGCGTCGGCATTGATCAAGGCCCGGTAGGCGAGCAGTTCGTAGCTCAGGACCTCGACCTTCTCCTTGGTCTTCTTGCCTTCGCGGATCACGTTGCGCGAATAGCTGTGGGCGAAACTCGGCTCGATGCCGTTGCTGGCGTTGTTGGCCAGCGACAGCGAAATCGTGCCGGTCGGCGCGATCGAACTGTGGTGCGTGAAGCGCGCGCCCGTCTCGGCAAGCTGTTCAACCAGCTCCGGCGCCACCGTGGCGACGCGCTGCATGTAGCGGGAGTACTTCGCGTGCAGCACGCGGCCGGGTACGGGGTCGCCGACCTGGTAGCCGTCGGCGGCCATTTCCGGACGCTTGCGCAGCATCTCGCCGGTCACCTTGAACTCCTGCGCCAGGATCGGCGCCGGACCTTTTTCCTGCGCCAGCTCCAGCGCCGTTTCCCAGCCGGCCAGCGCCATCTCGCGCGACACCTGCTCGGTGAACGCGGCAGCCTCGGCACCGCCGTAGCGGTGCTTGAGCATGGTCAAGGTCGAGCCCAGGCCGAGGAAGCCCATACCGTGCCGGCGCTTGGAGAGGATCTCGTCGCGCTGCTGCGCCAGCGGCAGGCCGTTGATCTCCACCACGTTGTCCAGCATGCGCGTGAACACCTTCACCACCGCGCGGTATTCCTCCCAGTCGAAGCGGGCCTTGGGGCCAAACGGGTCGCGCACGAACGTGGTCAGGTTGATCGAACCCAGCAGGCAGGAACCGTACGGCGGCAGCGGCTGCTCGCCGCAGGGGTTGGTGGCGCGGATGTGCTCGCACCACCAGTTGTTGTTCATCTCGTTGACGCGGTCGATCAGGATGAAACCCGGCTCGGCATAGTCGTAGGTGGACACCATGATCAGGTCCCACAGGTGGCGTGCGCGCACCGTGCGGTAGATCTTGCACGCGACCAGGCCATCCTCGCGGGCAATGTAGTTTTCGTGCGTCGGCCACTCGCGCCAGACCACCTTGGCCGGATCGGCCAGGTCGATCTCGTCGCGCTCCTTGACGTGCACCGGGAACACCAGCGGCCAGTCCGCGTCCTGCTCCACGGCCTGCATGAAGCCGTCGGTGATCAGCAGGCTCAGGTTGAACTGGCGCAGCCGGCCGTCCTCGCGCTTGACGCGGATGAACTCCTTGACGTCGGGATGGCTGATGTCGAACGTGCCCATCTGCGCCCCGCGCCGGCCGCCGGCCGAGGACACGGTGAAACACATCTTGTCGAAGATGTCCATGAACGAAAGCGGGCCCGAGGTGTAGGCACCGGCGCCCGAGACGTAGGCGCCACGCGGGCGCAGCGTGCTGAACTCGTAGCCGATGCCGCAACCGGCCTTCAAGGTCAGGCCGGCTTCGTGGACCTTGTCCAGGATGTTGTCCATCGAGTCGCGGATCGTGCCCGAGACCGTGCAATTGATCGTGGACGTGGCCGGCTTGTGCGCCAGCGCACCCGCGTTCGAGGTGATGCGGCCGGCGGGAATCGCGCCGCGGCGCAGCGCCCAGAAAAAGCGCTGGTACCAGTGCTCGCGCAGTTCCGGGGTGGCCTCCACCTCGGACAAGGCGCGCGCCACGCGCTGCCAGGTCTCCTCCACGGTGTGGTCGACCGGAACGCCAGACTTGTCCTTGAGCCGGTACTTCTTGTCCCAGATGTCGTACGAGGCGGGCTGCAATGGGATTTCCATTGCCGCACCACGCCCCGGCAGCGGTGTGACATCCGGTTGGGTGATCGGCACGCGGACTGTACTCATTGGATTGACTGACCTCCGGGTGCTCTGCTGGCCCCGTTGCGGTGATTGGAACATGGTGACCTGGCTTGCGGCGGTCCTCGCCAGCCGGGCTTCGCCCCCCAGAGTCTTGCCGCGGCAACGATCACCAGATTTTGTTGAAGAAAACAGTCGTGGGCACAAGATATTGTGTGCGGCGACAGGGTGCCTAGTTAACCTTGGACAGCCGACAATGTAAAGTAGCGGCGCAGCAGCCGCCCATGACGGCCGCGGAACCTGTCGCGACGGACGCAGTCGAAACCCGTGCCCGGCGGTCCAGCTGCCTGCGCGGTGGATGAATCCAGGCACGCCGGCAGCGACGCGATGCCCGTACGGCCCAATCCGGCGCCTGCGCCCCGTGCGCCGGCCCACTGTGTCACCACGACCACCCACCATGCGGAGATTGCCATGCCCGACCGAACAGCACGCCTTGCGCTTGGCCTGATCGCAAGCCTGGGCTTGCTGCTGCCCGGCTCCTGGCCGTCGCAGTCGGTCGCCGCCACCTTGCCGGCCGCCGTCGGTGGCCAGCCGATGCCGTCCCTGGCACCGATGCTGGAGCACGTCACCCCCGCGGTGGTGAACATCTCCACCAAGACCCGGGTGCAGGTTCCCGAGCGCTATTTCGACGACCCGATGATGCGGCAGTTCTTCGGCTTGCCGCCCGCCCCGCGCGAACGCGTCGAACAAAGCCTGGGCTCGGGCGTGATCGTGGATGCCGCCAAGGGCTACGTGCTGACCAACAACCACGTCGTGGCGGGCGCCGACGACATCAGCGTGACCCTGCAGGACGGCCGCAGCTTCAAGGGCAAGCTGGTCGGCACCGATCCCGACACCGACGTGGCCGTGGTGCAGATCCCGGCGGAAAACCTGCATGCGCTGCCGTTGGCCGACTCCTCCAAGCTGCGCGTGGGCGACTACGTGGTGGCCGTGGGCGAGCCGTTTGGCCTGAGCGAGACGGTCACCGCCGGCATCGTCTCGGCGTTGGGGCGCTCCGGCCTCGGGCGCGGTGCGGGAGGCTCGGGCGGTTACCAGAACTTCATCCAGACCGACGCCTCGATCAACCCGGGCAACTCAGGCGGCGCACTCGTCAACCTGCGCGGTGAGCTGGTCGGCATCAACTCGATGATCTTCTCGCCATCCGGCGGCAACGTCGGCATCGGCTTCGCCATCCCCAGCAACCTCGCCAGCGAAGTCATGGCGCAACTCGTCGCCCACGGCAAGGTCCAGCGCGGCAGCCTGGGACTGCAGCTGCAGGCGATCACCCCGCGCATCGCCCAGCTGCTCAAGCTGGCCAACCGCAACGGCATCGTGGTCACCGGGGTCAGTGCGGACTCGCCCGCGGCACGGTCCGGTCTGCAGCCCGGCGACGTGCTGACCACGCTGAACGGCAAGCCGCTGCATGACGTCGACGAGTTGCGCAACGCCGAAGGCCTGCTGCCGGTGGGCAGCACGGTGCGGCTCGGCGTGCTGCGCGACGGCAAGCTGCGCGAGGTCAGTACGAAACTGGAAGTGGAGAAACTGGCCACGCTCGACGGCGGCCAGCTCGATCCGCGCCTGCAGGGCGTGCGCTTCACCGAGCTCAGCCAGAGCCAGCGCGGCCAAGGCATGTACGGGGTCGCGATCAGCGCCGTGCAAAGCGGCAGCCGCGCTGCCAACGCCGGCCTCACGGCGAATGACGTGCTGATCGGCATCGGCAACCAGCGCATCACCAGCCTGCGCATGCTGCGCGGCCTGGCCGGCACCCACCTGCGCCAGCTGGTGCTGGTGGTGGCCGATGCCGACGGCAATACGCGCTACGTACTGCTGCAATGACACACCTGGGCCGGCGCCACGTCGGCCGCAGGTGCCAGATCCGCGACCATGGCCTATCCTATGACGCACTGATACCGACATGGCTGTCACACACCCTGTGCACGAAGCACCGCTTAATTCCATGATCGAAGGTTCGTGTCCGCCATGTCCGTTCGCTCCGCCACCCTGATCTCCACCGTCCTCGTCGGGCTCTGCCTCGGCGCACCGACCCTCGCCACCGGCAGCCACCCAGCCAAGAAGGCCTCCCATTCCGCCACGCCGGCGAAGACCACACTGGTCTGGCGCGGCGACGTGGCGTCCGGGACCATCGTCTTCGACGAACTCGCCCGGGCGTGGGAACGGGCCGGACACGGCAAGATCGAACTGCAACCCTTCAATACCGCATCGGGCATCGATGCCGTGGCCAGCGGCCAGGCCGACCTCGGCGGCAGCGCCCGCGCCGGCAGTGCCAGCCCCGAGGACCAGAACCTCACCTTCACCCCCGTGGCCTGGGACGCCCTGGTCATCGTCACCCAGTCCGGCAACCCGGTCAGCAACCTCACCCTGCAGCAGGTGCACGACATCTACTACGGCAAGATCGGCAACTGGGCCGAGGTGGGCGGCAAATCGGCACCGATCGACGTCTATGCCGTAGCCAGCCCCAAGGACGGGATCGAATACAGCCTGCGCAGCCTGCTGTTCGGGCGCGGCACGCAGCCAGTCGCCGCGCCACGCCTGTATGTCAACACGCACATGCTGGAGAAGGGCATCGAGATCAACACCAATGGGCTGGGCGTGGACACCCTCGCTGACATCCGCGGCAAGCCAAAGCTGAAGGCCTTGTCGATCGACGGCATCGTCCCGAGCGCGCAGAGCATTGCCGACGGCAGCTATCCCCTGTTCACGACCCTCTATCTGGTGACCAATCCGCAAAGCAGCCGGACCGCGGAGACGCAGGCCTTCATCGACTTCGTCAACTCTCCGCCAGGCGCCGCGGCCCTGCGCCGGGGCGCCGTGCTGCCCTATGCCGATGGTGCCGCGCTGGCGACGCTGGACGCCGCACGCCGCGAACGCATCCTTGCCGCCATCGGCAAGCGCGCGCCGGTCACCGCGCCGGCCGGCGCCACCTCGGCACCATCCATTGCGACCACGGCCACCACGGCCACCTCGATCGCCGGCGCCAGCAGCACGGCCGGGCCGGCACCGGTGGCTGTCGCCGCCACGTATACAGTGGGCAAGGGCGACACCTTGTCGACCATCGCCAAGAAGCACGCGGTGCAACCCGAGCAGCTGCGCGAATGGAACCATCTCAAGAGCGACCGCCTGCAGCTCGGCCAGTCGCTGCGCATCAGCATCAACTAGGCGCTTGCGCGGCCACCGGCCGCGCCCCACCGGTTCCGCCCGCCCCGGAAAGCCGGTCTCACGTCGCGGCACCACACTGCAGGTGGGCAGCGTGGGTGCAAAGCAGGCATCATGGCCGACCTGTCAACCAGGTGACCGTCTGCCATGCATGCCTTGATCGAACGCCGCCGGCGTGCCCGCTGCATCGCCATTGAAACCACCGACCCGGCGCACCTCGGCACCACGCGCCGCAACCTGACCGCGCCGCAGCGCCGCTGCCTGGCGCAGCAGGGGTTCAGCGCCGCGGCCGGCACGTTTGCCCTGCTGCACGATGCGCGGGGCACGCTGGAGAGCGTGCTGGTGGGGGTCGACGCCCGCCGGCCTCTTGCTGCGCTGGCCGGCCTGGCGCATACCCTGCCTCCCGGCAATTACTGCCTGGCCGACACCGGCGTGCTCGCCGACCGCCACGCTGCTGCGCTCGGCTGGGCACTGGGCGCCTACCGCTACACCCGCTATCGGGTAGCCAAGCGCGAACCGGCGACGCTGGCCATCTCCGCGGTCGAGCTCGATGCCCTGCACCCGCTGCTCGACGCCAGCTTCCTGGTACGCGACCTGGTCAACACGCCAACCGAAGACCTGGGCCCCGAAGAACTCGCCACGGCGGTGAAAGCCGTGGGCGGGGAGCATCATGCCAGCACTCGCGAATGGGTAGGCGAGGGCCTGCTCAGGGCCAACTTCCCCACCATCCACGCCGTAGGGCGGGCCAGCCATCGCCAGCCACGCCTGGTGCAGCTGCAATGGGGCAAGGCCAACCATCCCAAACTGGTCCTGGTCGGTAAGGGCGTGTGCTTCGACAGCGGTGGCCTCGACCTGAAATCCGCCGCCGGCATGCGCTGGATGAAAAAGGATATGGGCGGCGCCGCACACGCGCTGGCCCTGGCCCAGCTGGTGATGCGGGCCGGCTTGCCGGTACGTCTGACCCTGCTTATCCCCGCGGTGGAAAATTCGGTCGGCGGCAGTGCGCTGCGGCCTGGTGACGTGGTGAAGACCCGCGCCGGTGTGCACGTGGAAATCGACAATACCGACGCCGAGGGCCGCCTGATCCTGTGCGATGCCCTCGCCTATGCCAGCGAGCAGCAGCCCGACCTGATCGTGGATTTCGCCACGCTCACCGGCGCCGCCCGTGTCGCGCTGGGACCGGACCTGCCGGCGCTGTTCGCCAATCGCGACGAGGTGGCCCAAGCCGTGCTTGCCGCCGGCCTCGAAGTCGACGACCCGCTGTGGCGCCTGCCGCTGTGGCAGCCGTACCGGCACATGCTGGATTCCTACCTGGCCGATTGCACCAACAGCGGCGGCGCCGGCCACGCCGGGGCGATCACCGCGGCACTGTATCTCGAACGCTTCGTCGACCCGGCCAGCGCCTGGGTGCACCTCGACACCTATGCCTGGAATGACCGTGCCCGCCCGGGCCGGCCGCAAGGCGGCGAGGCCATGGGCTTGCGTGCGCTGTTCGCCTATCTGAAGCAGCGCTACCCGCGCTGAGCCTGGCGTCAGCGCACGCTGCGGCCAGACCGGAACCCGGCAAGGAATGCCGGGCAGGTATCGGCCGATGCGCTCCCGCGATGGACGGCGGCAACGCACACCGCACCCAAAGCCGGCTCAACGGCTGGCCGGCGGTCTGGCCACTGAAGCGGCAGCGACCGGCGTCGCCGGCACCGCCATCGAAAACTTGCCCTTGTACGGCAGCGCCGCGGCCGCCAGGGCGGGATCGGCCTTGAGCATGCCGACCGCATCGAACAGGATGTGCGCGGTTTCGTCCAGCGGCACGTCCTTGGCATTCTTCGCGTCCTTTTCTTCCTTGAGCTCGCTCTTCAGGCTGCGCTCGTTCGCGTTCAGACCATCGTCGAGTGCAGCATCCTCGTCGACCAGCGCGGCATCGCTGCCGTCGATGGCCTTGTGCCGGGCGCGGAACTCGGCCTGGATCGCCTCGTCCTGCTTGCGCTCGGCTTCGCGCGTGGCGAAATTGAGCGAGATCGACTTCTTGCCGCGCACGACCTTGTACTGGGCAATCTCGTCCAGCATCAGCTTCCATGCCGGCGATGCCGCCACCCGTGCCGCGTGCAGCTCCTGCAGCCGCGGCAGGTAGGCCGAGAAATCCGCCACCGGCTGGTACGGTGCCGGTGCGATGTGCGTCCACGGCAAGGCGTTGTCATAGGTCGACTCGCCAAAGTCCTTGGCGTCGCCATTCTGCGGAAACTCGATGTCCGGCGTGACGCCACGCAGCTGGGTGGAACCACCGGTGATGCGGAAGAACTCCGCGATGGTCATCTTCAGTTCGCCGAACTGCGGCTTGCCTTCGGTGTTGTGGCTGAAACGGTCCAGGTCGACGAGGTTCTGCACCGTGCCCTTGCCAAACGTCGGCTCGCCGATGACCAGACCACGGTGATAGTCCTGCATGGCCGCGGCAAAGATCTCCGAGGCGGAGGCCGTACCGCGATTGACCAGTACCGCCAGGGGCCCGCTCCAGAGCATGCCCGGCTCGTCGTCACCCTGCACGTCGACCTGGCCGCGGGCGTCGCGCACCTGCACCACCGGCCCGGTGTCGATGAACAGGCCGGCCATGGAATCGGCCTCTGCAAGCGAGCCGCCGCCGTCGTTGCGCAGATCGACCACCACGCCCTGCACGCCGTCGGCCTTGAGCTCGACCAGCAGTTTGGCGACGTCACGCGTGGCGCTCTTGTAGTCCTTGTCACCGCGGCTGCGCGCGCTGAAGTCCGAATAGAACGAAGGCAAATCGATGATGCCGATCTTGCGCGTCACGCCGCCATCGGTGATGTCGATGACCTTCTTCTTGGCCGCCTGCTCCTCGATGCTGACTTTCTTGCGTACCAGGGTGACGATCTCGTGCTTGCCGTCTGGACCGGCGTCGGCGGGCAAGACCTCCAGCCGCACCGTGGTGTCCTTCTTGCCGCGTATCAGGTTGACCACGTCGTCGATACGCCAGCCGATCACGTCGACCATGTTCCCATTGGCGCCCTGGCCGACGCCGACGACGCGATCGCCCACCTTGATCTCGCCGGACTTGGCCGCCGGGCCGCCCGGCACCACCTCGCGAATCAACGTGTAATCCTCGCGGGTCTGCAATACCGCGCCAATGCCTTCCAGCGAGAGCTTCATGGCGATGTCGAAGTTCTCGGCCTGGCGCGGACCGAGATAATCGGTGTGCGGATCGGTGGTCTCGGCGTACGCGCTCATGAAGGTCTGGAACGCGTCCTGGCTGTCGAGCTGCTTGATGCGCTCGATGTAGCCGGTGTAACGCTTCTCCAGCGTCTTGCGGATTTCCGCGTCGCTCTTGCCGGCCAGCTTCAGGCGCAGCCAGTCGTTCATGGTGCGCTTGCGCCACAGCGCTTCCAGCCCGGCCTCATCCTTTTCCCGCGGCGCATCCTTGCGGTTGAAGGTGTAGGTTTCATCGCCGGAAAAATCGAAACCCTGCGCCAACAGGCTGCGCGCGTAGGTCATGTGTGCCACCGCGCTCTTCAGGTAGGCGTTGAAGATCGCGAACGGGGCGCTGAGGTCCTGGTTCCAGATAGCGTCGTCGAGCTTGGTCTTGAGCGGCGCAAAGCGCGCCATGTCGGCCTGGTCGAAAAACACCTTCTCGCCATCGAGCAACTTGAAATAGGCGTCGTAGATGCGCGCCGACATGGCGTCGTCGAGCGGCTGCGCATCGTAGTGGAAGCGGGTCAGGAAACGCGCCGACAGCTGCGCGGCCTGGGCTTCGTTTTGGGTGGGCTGCAACGGCCACACCGAAGCCTTGCGGGTGTCGTTGCCGGCACCAAGCTCGGCTGCCGATTGCGCATACGCGCTCGTCGTTACGGCCAGCGCGAGCAACAACAACAAGGTAGGGCGGAAAGTCATGGAAGTTCTCAGGCGAACCCGGGGGGGACGACTGACCGCTACCGGTCAGTCGACAGTAAGGAAAAATACAGGGGAAACGATGTACAGATTATGGACAGCCTCGGTTTTGCCCAAGTTCCGGCGTCGGGCCGTCCAGCCTGGCACCTGCCGCGTGACTCAATCATTGCCAGGTCGCGGTCGCCTGCCCCGCCTGGCGCCGGATCGTACCGGCGATTGCAAGGCAGCCCGGACCTCACTTGGCCATCCGCAGCAAAGACGTCCGCGCCACACTGGCTTCCCTGGCGGGAAGCCCGGGCAGACGCGGCTCGGCAAGCTGGGGGTGGAATCCGAATCGGGCGCAGAACGCATCGAGCAGCACATCTTCAACGTCCGCCAGCACCGGCGGACCGCCATAGTCTAGCATTTGCGCAACCGCCAAACCCTTGTAACCGCAAGGATCGATGCGCTGAAAAGGTTCCAGGTCCATGGCTACGTTGAAGGCCAGGCCGTGCAGGGTGCAACCCCGGCGTACGCGCAGGCCGAGGGCGCCAATCTTGGCCGTGCCGACGTACACGCCGGGGGCACCCGCGTGGCGCTCGCCGGCGATGCCCCAATGCGCCAGCGTGTCGATCAGCACCTGCTCGATGCCGCGCACCAGATCGCGCACGCCAAGGCCGGCACGACGCAGGTCGAGCAAGGGATAGCCCACGATCTGTCCCGGGCCGTGATACGTCACCTGTCCGCCGCGGTCCACCGGAATGAGCGGAATCGCGCCTGGCGCCAGGACATGTTCCATCCTGCCTGCCTGGCCCAGGGTGAACACCGGGTCGTGCTCGAGCAGCCAGAACTCGTCCGGCGTACCCGCCCCGCGCCGGTCGGTGAAGTCGCTCATGGCCTGCCACACCGGCATATAGGGCTGCCGCCCCAGGCGGCGCACATTCAACTGCCGTGGCATCACAGCGTGTAGCGGACGGCCGGATACGCCCGCAGCGCAGTGTGCGCCGCCTCGTATTGCGCCCGATCATCGCAATGGATGGTGACGGTGACCGAGACGAAATTGCCGGCGCTGGAAATCCGTTGGCGCACGTCCGGGCCGGCCAGTCGCACACCGGCCTGCTCCAGCAACAACGGCACCTGCAATGGCAGGTCGGCATCGCTCGCGCCCACGGCGGTGATCTCGAACTGTCCCGGAAACTGAAAACCGGTAGCCGAGCCCGGCGCCTGGCCTGGCGGCGGCGACGCGCTCATTGACCGACCTTCACCGCCGTGTTGCCGGCAGTTCCACTATGGAACCAGAGCAGGATCGAATCCCACAGACGCGAGAAGAAGCCGCCCTCAGGAGCGTCGGCCACGGCCACCAGCGGCACGCTCTGCAAGGGCTGGTCGCCCAGGGTCACGTGCAGGGTGCCCACTTTCTGGCCCTTCTTGAACGGCGCGATCAAGGTGGCGGGGATGTCCATCGATGCCTTGAGCTTGTCGTACTGGCCGCGCTTGACGGTGATCAGCAGGTCCCGGCTGACCCCCAGGGGCAGCGTGTCGGCCTCGCCCTTCCACAAGCGCGGCGACGCCAGGGCCTTGCCGGCGGCAAACAGCTTGTGCGTCTCGTAGAAGCGGAAACCGTAATTCAGCAAGGCCATGGCCGAGTCGGCGCGGGCCTTCTCGGAGCTCGCGCCCATCACCACCGCGATCATGCGCGAGTCGCCCTGCTTGGCCGATGCCGCCAGGCAGTAGCCAGCCTCGGCAGTGTGCCCGGTCTTGATGCCATCGACGCTCGGGTCACGCCACAGCAAGGTATTGCGGTTGCCCTGCTTGATACCGTTCCACTCGAATTCCTTGATTGCCGAGATGGCGTAGTCCTCCGGGAACTGCAGGATGAGGGCCCGCGACAGGACGGCGAGGTCGCGCGCCGATGCGTAGTGGTCGTCGGCCGGATAGCCCGACGCGTTGACAAAGTGGGTGTTGGTCATGCCCAACTGCTTGGCATACGCGTTCATCAGGCCCGCAAAGGCCTGCTCCGAGCCGGCCGTATGCTCGGCCAGCGCGATCGCGGCGTCGTTGCCGGACTGGATGATCATGCCGTACAGCAAGTCCTTCAGCGGCACCTGGCTGCCCAGCTTGAGGAAGCTGGTCGAGCCGTCGGTGCCGGCGCCACCGCCGCGCCAGGCATGCTCGCTGATGGTCACCGGGTCGGTCAGGTGGATATGGCCGTTGGCGATCTCGGCGGAGACCACGTAGTCGGTCATGATCTTGGTGAGCGAGGCCGGCGCACGGCGCTCGTCGGGGTTCTTCTCGGCGATGATCTGGCCGGAGGCGTAGTCCATCAACACCCAGCTCGCGCCGTCGACGTCAGGCGGCGGCGGTACCGGCACTTCGGGCACCGTCGGCCGGGGTACCTTGGGCGCTGGCGTGGGCGTTTGCGCCAAAGCCAGCCCGGCGAGGAAGGTGAACACAGCGAGCGGAAGCAGCGTGGTGCGAAAAAACTTCATCGGATCATCAGTCCAGTTCGTGGTGCGCTGGTCGACACGCACAGGGTGGAAGGGGGCGCCACACGCGGGAAAACCTTTTCAATTTACCGCGACCCGCGGACGTGGCAGTCCCAGGGTCACGACCCGTGCGCTGACGGCGTCGGCTTGCGCCGCATCACGCAAGGGACCAAGGCGCACGCGGTGCACGGCGCGGCCGCCGACCTCCACCGCAGTCACCTGCACCGGGGCCAGGCGGGCTTGCTGCAAGCGGGCAGCGACCCGCTGTGCATTGGCGGGATCGGCAAACGCGCCGACCTGCAAGAAAATGCCAGCGGACACCCCGGCACTGACCGCCGCAGGCACCGCCAGTTCCGCGCCACGCCGTGACGGATCGATGCCGCGCACCTCGACCATGCCCGAGCCCTGGGGCCAGATGCCGATCTTCACCGCTGCCGCATAGGACAGGTCGATGATGCGGCCGGGATGGAACGGTCCGCGGTCGTTGACCCGCACCACCACGCTCTTGCCATTCGCGAGGTTGGTCACCCGCGCGTAGCTGGGCAGCGGCAGGGTCTTGCTGGCGGCGCTGAACTGGTACATGTCGTACGGCTCGAGGCTCGAGGTCTTGTAGCCGTGGAACTTCTCGCCGTAATACGAGGCGATGCCGCGCTCGTCGTAGCCGCCGGCCGAGGGCAGCACGGTATAGGTCTTGCCGTTGACCGTGTACGGCGAACGGTTGCCGTACAGTGAGCGGGGCTCGACCTTGGGTATGGGTTCCTTCAGCTTGCTGATGTCCGGCGGCTGGCTCGGCACGCTGTCTTGGCGCTGGCGGTAGCGCTCGGCCTGCGAGCGGCTCAAGTCGTCGCCGACCGTGCCGCCGGCAGCTGCCGGCCGGCTCGACGGCACATGTGCTGCCGGCCGCGCGCGATGGCTTGCGCAGCCGCCCAGCAACAGGGACAGCGCAGCAAGCAACAGCGCCGCCAGCCTCACGACTGGTGATCCCTGGCCTGCACGCCGCGCATGATCGCGTCGGCCAGCTGGCTGACCGCCAGCGCGTACAGCGGACTGCGGTTGTAGCGGGTGATGACGTAGAAGTTCTGGAAGGTGAGCCAGACTTCCTCGCCGTGTTCACCCTGCATGATCTGCAGGCTGCTCGGCAACGCCGGATCCAGCGTCTGCACCGGTGCATAGCCCCAGGCCTCAAGTTGTTCCAGCGGCCAGCGCGGCTGGCTGCCGTCGATCTCGACGCTCTTCGCCGAGGGCTGCCGCTGCGCGCGCGCCGCCACCGGGGCGCCGCTGACCCAACCGTGCTGCTTGAAGTAGTTCGCGACGCTGGCAAAGATGTCCGGCAGCGAGGCCTTCAGGTCGATGCGCCCGTCATCGTCGGCATCCACCGCGAAGTCGCGGATGCTGTCCGGCATGAACTGCGGCCAGCCCTGGGCCCCGGCGTACGAGCCCGTCAGCGTATCCAGCGGGCCGGCCAGGTGGCTGGCCGGCAGCTCCAGCAACACCTTCAGCTCGTTGCGGAAGAACGTTGCCCGCGGCGGGTAGTACAGGCCCAGCGTCACCAGCGCATCCAGCACCTTGTAGCTGCCGGTGATGCGGCCGTAGAACGTTTCCACACCGAGGATGGCGACGATGTATTGCGGGGCGACCCCGTAGCGCTGGCCGATCTGCTCCAGCAACGGCCGATGCCGCAGGTAGAACGCGACGCCCCCGTCGATGCGCTCGCGGGTCAGGAAGATCGGGCGATAGTCCTTCCACGGCTTGGCCTCGGCCGGACGGCTGATCGCATCGATGATGCCCTGCTTGAACTGCGCCTCGTCCAGCAGCGCGTTGAGCTCGGCTGGGCTCTTGCCGCTCGCCTGCGCCACCTCCGCCACCAGCTGCGCCTGCCCCGGGTGTTCGTCGGCCAGCGCCGGCGCGGTGACCCAGGCAAGCGCCAGCGCCAGGCCCGCCAGGGCACGACGAAACTGCCAGCAACGGGCCACAGCCACTGGCTCCACGGCGTCTGGACGACTCACTGACTGCATGCGCAGAGCCTAACATGCCACCGCCGCGCGATTCGAAGTATCCGGCTCACTCGTGGGCCCGGCGATTGGCGTGGATCGACATCAGCATGCCGAAGCCGGTCAACAGCGACACCGCCGAGGTGCCGCCATAGCTGACCAGGGGCAAGGGCACGCCGACCACCGGCAGCATGCCGGCGATCATGCCGCCGTTGACGAACACGTAGACGAAGAAGGCCATGCTGATCGCACCGGCCAGCAGGCGCGAATACGTGCTGCGCGCCTGCATCGCGATCCACAGGCAACGGCCGATGATGAACACATACAGGGCGAGCAGCAGCGCCACGCCGAGCAGGCCAAATTCCTCGGCAAAGACGGCGAAGATGAAATCGGTGGTGTGCTCAGGCAGGAAGTCCAGGCGTGACTGCGTGCTGTGCAGCCAGCCCTTGCCGAAGATCCCGCCCGAGCCCACCGCGATCTGCGACTGGATGATGTGCCAGCCGTTGCCCAACGGATCGGATTCGGGGTTGAGCAGGGTCAGGACGCGGTCGCGCTGGTACTGGTGCAGGAAATGCCAGGCCAGCGGCACCGCGCCGACCGCGGCCGCCAGCAGCAGGCCGATGCGCCACCACGACATGCCGGACAGGAACAGCGCGAACGCGCCGGCCGCCGCCACCAGCAGCGCCGTGCCCAGGTCCGGCTGCTCGGCAATGAGGATCGCCGGCAACGCTATCAGCACGACGGTCACTGCGATGTCTTTCCAGCCGGGCGGGAGGATGCGGCCGTGCAGGTACCAGGCCACCATCATCGGCGTGGTGAGCTTGAGCAGCTCCGCGGGCTGGAAGCGCAGTATGCCGAGATCCAACCAGCGGTCGGCACCGCGTCCTTCGCCAAGTACGGCTACCACCACGAGCAAGCTGCCGCTGAGCAGGTACAGCCACGGCGACCAGGCGCGCAGCACCACCGGCGGTATCCGCGACACCGCCACCAGCAACAGCAGGCCGAGCAGCAGGCGGCCAGCCTGACCTGCCACCATCGATACGTTGCCGTCGCTGGCGCTGTACAGGGTCGCCAGGCCGAGCAGGGCCAGCAGCAACAGGCTGCTGGCCAGCGGCAAGTCGATGCGCGGACGGGTGAAGAAGCGCTGCGCGAAGCGTGCTCCGCGCACCCGCCAGGCCTCGATCACGGCTGCGCCCCGCCAGCAACCACCTGCGGCAGCGACCGGGCCGCCGTTTCCGCGGGAGCCGCAGCCCGCTGCGGTGACGGGGCCAGGGGCGGCCGTGCGGCGGGCGCGCGTACCGGCCCACTGAGCGACGTCGCATCCTGCAGCCGCTGGGCGCCAATCAGGCTGCCGCCGTGCAGGTTCAACCATACGTCCAGCATGCGCCGCACGATCGGCCCGGCATCCGCGGCCCCCCAGGCCCCGGCTTCCAGCAGCACGGCAATGGCAATCTGCGGGTTGTCTGCCGGAGCATAGGCGACGAACCAGGCCCGGTGCCGGGTGGCCAGGTAGGCGGTGTTCTTGTTGGTGTCATAGGCATCCGTGGTGCGCGAATAGCGCTCGGCCGTCCCACTCTTGCCGGCAATCGCGTAGGGGAAGCCAGCATTCAAACCACGACCGGTGCCGGCGGTCATCACCGCCCGCATGCCCTCGTCGATCACGTTCCAGTCCTTGGGGTTCTTGATCAGCGACGACCCGGTGGGCGGGTTGGCCAGCGGCCTGGGCTGCTCCTCGCCGGTGCTCCGGGTGGCCATCACCAGGCGCGGCGCGTGGGCGACGCCGTGATCGGCCAGGGTCGCCAGCGCATGGGCGAGCTGCAGCGGCGTCACCGCCCAGTAGCCCTGGCCGATGCCGGCAATCACGGTCTCGCCCGGGAACCACGGGTTCTTGTCGTGCGCCGCCTTCCAGGCCCGCGAAGGCATCACCCCGGTGGACTCGCCGAGGGTGTCGATGCCGGTCTGGGCGCCGAAACCGAAACGCCCCATCCAGGCGCTCAGCCGGTCGATGCCCATATCCAACGCCAACTTGTAGAAGTAGGTGTTGGTCGACAACTGGATGGCCCGCACCATGTTCACCGTACCGTCGCCGTCGCGATGGTCGTCGCGATAGCATCGCGGATTGCCGGGCAGGCAGAACTTGCCGGTCGAGAGCACGGTGTCCTGCGGGGTACGCAGGCCGTACTCCAGGCCGCCAAGCGCCAGGAACGGCTTGATCGTGGAACCGGGCGGATAGCTGCCAGCCAGCGCACGGTTGAACAAGGGCTTGGCCTGGTTGCCGGTGAGTGCGCTGTAGTCGGCGTGGCTGATGCCGTTGACGAACAGGTTGGGGTCGAACGTGGGCACGCTGACCATGGCCAGCACCTGCCCGTTGCGCGGGTCGATGGCCACGGCGGCGCCGGGCCGCCCGTCGAACGCCGCCTCGGTAGCCTTCTGCAGCCGCGCATCAATGCTCAGGTACAAGTTGTTGCCCGGGATCGGCGGATGGGTTTCGAGTACACGCTGCGTGCGGCCGTCGGCATTCACCTCGACCAGCTCGTAGCCCGGCTTTCCATGCAGGCTGTTTTCGTAGGCGCGCTCCAGGCCGATGCGCCCGATGTGGCTGGTGCCCTTGTAGCGCGCCGGATCGAGCTGCTTCAGGTCGTCGGCATCGATGCGCCCGACGTAGCCCAGTACATGCGCAAACTCCTCGCCCAGCGGGTAATGGCGGATCATGTACGGCACCACGTCCACGCCGGGGAAGCGCCAGCGGTTGACGGCGAAGCGGTCGATTTCATCCTCGGTGAGGTGCATTTTCAACGGCACGCTGTCGAACCGTCGGCTCTGCTTGAGCAGGGCGTGAAACGCGTCCAGGTCGTCCTTGCCGAGCGGTACCACCGCACCGAGCTCACGCAGGGTGGTCGACAGGTCCTTGACCTGCTCGGGCACCACTTCCAGGCGGAACGCCGGCACGTTGTCCGCCAACAGCACGCCCCTGCGGTCGTAGATCAGCCCGCGTGCCGGTGGCAGCACGACCGGCTTCACCCGGTTGTCCATGGCACGCGTGGCGAACTCGTCATAGCGCGCGATCTGCAGGTACGCGAAGCGGCCCAGCAACGCCACCAGGGCCAGCACGATCAGCCCGAACCCGGCCAGCGCCCGGCGCCGGAAGCTGGCGCTTTCGTGCTGTGCGTTCTTGACGGATGCGCGCCACGTGCTCATTGGATCCGAGCCCGTACGCGAAGGTCGTCAAGCAGAAGGAACACGAACGGCCAGAGCGCCGCACCAACCACCGGTGAGAGCCACCAGCTGGCCGGGGGCAGGGAGCCGCCAGACAACATGCGCACGATCAACAACAACAGGCGATCATTCAACAACAGGGCCAGCACCGCAGCGGTGAGCTGCCACATCGGGAACAGCCGCAAGCGTGCGCGGAAGCGCGTGGCGATGAAAACCAGGGCACACAGGCGCAGCGCCTGCTCGCCCAGCACCATGCCCACCAGCACGTCGGCCACGAGTCCCAGCACGAACGCCAACCCCAGCGTGACGCGGCCCTCCGACTCCAGCGTCCAGTACAACAGCACCAGGGCGGGCCAGTACGGTTTGGACGGCTCAAGCGCATCCGGCAGCGGTATCAGCATGAGCAGCAGCGAAAGCACCAGCGTTCCGCCAAACCACCAGTTGCCGGCGTGCGGGCGGCTCACAGCCGCGCTCCGGAAGTCGGCCTTGCCGCCGCTGCGGGCGCGGCACCGGCGCGTTCGGGCGGAACATGGCCAACCGCGCCGCTGCCGGACGCCGGCGCGAGGTCGGCGGGCGGTCCAGCAGGCTTCTCCGGCGCCGGCGGCCCCTGGGGATCGGCCAGGTCATGCAGCAGCAGCACGTCGTCGGCGCGATCCATGTCGGCCGCCGGCGTGGCTTGCGCCAGGAGGAACGCACCACCTGGCGCGGGCTGCACACTGCGGATGGTGCCGGCGGGGAACCCGGAGGGGAAGCGCCCACCGATGCCCGAGGTCAGCAGGCGGTCGCCGGCACGCACGTTTGCCGCCAGCGGCAGATCCGGCAGGGTCAAGCTGCTGCCGTCACGCGAGCCGTAGGCGATCGTGCGCACGCCGGTACGCTCCACCACCACCGGCAGGGCGTGGGTCGGGTCGGTGATCAGCATGACCACCGAGGTGGTCGGCAGCACCTCGCTCACCTGGCCCAGGACCCCGTGCGCGTCGATGACCGGCTGGCCGGGCGTGACCCCGTCGCGAGCCCCTAGGCTGAGGGTAAGGCGATAGCGGAATGCTCCCAGGTCCACGCCAATCACGTGGGCCAGTTGCACCTTGAGCTCCAGGCTGTGGCTGGTGTCCAGCAGCTGCTTCAGGTGCGCATTCTGTTCGGCCACTGCTGCCATGCGGTTCAACTTGGCATTGGCCAGCAGCAGGTCCTCGCGCAGGCGCTGGTTCTGGCCGGTCAGGGATTGCCGGTCGGCAAAGGCGGTGGCCAGCATGCGCACGCCTGCCGAAGGCAAACCGGCCAGCCGGTACACCGGCTCGACCACCAGGGCCGCGCTGTTGCGCACAGCCCATAACCAGCCGTTGCGCTGATCGAGCACCATCAGCACCAGAGCCAGGGCCAGGTACATGATCAAACGCAGCGTCCCGGCGGGATTGCCGGCGAACAGCGGCGAGGATTCATCCCGGGTGCGTGCCATCACGCCTCCGCGCAGCGCGC
>ERZ778017.1483-NODE-1483-length-23038-cov-12.600705_pt1 | contig 23038 bp, 20 predicted proteins | sample MGYA00375747_ERZ778017 | MGnify/ENA primary metagenome ERZ778017 (study PRJEB29350, sample SAMN05509838) | bioreactor metagenome | biome: bioreactor; material: wastewater | place: South Africa: University of Cape Town | collected 2014-03-17 ...
CGTAGGTGGAAGCCTACCGTGGGTTCGAATCCCACCCTGTCCGCCACCGGCCTTGTTTTTGTTGGATTATTTCAACTCAAACCCACCCCACCCACCTAAAAACCCACCTACACGGCAAAACGCGCCAGCGGACGTCTGCGTCCAGTCATGAGGGCTGTGCGGGGCTTTTCATCCCTTTTCAGGGCGTCGCGGCGCGCAAGACGACTCAACCGGCTCTGCCCTGGCGTTTCGCCGACGCGCTAACGCCAAGGTCCCGGCTGCGAGCCCGCTAGAACCCAAAATCGATCTGATCGATGGATACGGCCCTTCCGGCTCGCTTTCGCACGGGCTTAACCGTCGCGAGGCCGGACGACCTCTCCGATGGGGCCGGCGTCAGGAACGACCGGGTTTCGGGTTGCGGCTTCAAAGGAACCGCCGCCTCACGAACTGGCGCTCGACGCGCCATGCCGGGAAGCCTCGGCGTCGCAGCAGGCCTGAGCGCTTTCGCACCAACCACGCTGCGGGCGCTTTTCCAGGCTGTGAGTTCGCTTTCCCACCAGCCGACCCGTCCAGGAGAAACCTGAACCGGCTCCGGGAACGTCCCAGACTGCTGCATGCGCCAGGCTGTCGTGCGGCTGATGCCCGTCATGTCCCTGACGCGGCCCCAAGGCAGGAGCCGGTCTTCAGGCCCCCCAGCCTCAATCTGTTCGCCATTGACTTTGAAGCTCATGGCTTTGCTCTGAACCTCTGATCGACCGTCGCACCGAAGAGTTCGCAGAGCATCCGGGCGTCGTTCGCAGCGTCAACGCCATCGCGCGTCATCCATTGGCGGATCACAGACTTGAGGGCGAAGCTCGCCGCAGGATCAGCCAGTATGCCGGCGATCGTCAGCGCAGCACCGTCCCTGCTTGATCGATCATTCACGACGCCGCCCTCTCGCCGCGGCCGGAGCCCCCGTCCGGATTTCGGAGATTTGCGACCGTGCCCAGTCGCGCAAGAGGCTGCGCGGATAGTGAGGTTTGGATCGAATATGGCGACAGGGCGGTCCATTCGAACCGGTCGACCACAGACGCGCCAGGGTCGCCGGCTTCATTCTTATGCCGAACTGCGCCAGGAAGGCCGAGGCCTCCTTGCGGGTCAGCAGGTCGTCGGCGCCGTCGAGCTCCGCGCCGTCCCCGGTCGCGTCCTCGATCATCGCCCCGCCTCCGGCGTCCTGCAGGCTCGCGATGAACGCACATCACGCCCAGCTGTGAGCGCAAGATAGCATTCCACAACGGTCTCAACGTATTGTTCCGTTTCTCGGATACGAGGAATGCGCCCCAGGGCGGCCACTCTGGCCGGCCCGGCGTTGAATGCAGCCAGAGCCAGCCTCACGTCCTGAAAACGCCTGAGCTGGCGGGCCAGGTAGTCGGCCCCGCCGCGCAGATTCTCGGCCGGATCGAAGCGGTCCTCGACGCCGAGCTCCCGCGCCGTGGCCGGCATCAACTGGGTCAGACCTGCGGCGCCCGCTGAGGAAACGGCGTCCGGCCTGTAGGCGCTTTCAGTAAGCACCAGAGCCTGCAACAGCTTCACGTCCAGTCCGTGCCGCGCCGCGGCCGCCGCTATCGCGTCCCGGAAGGGCGGGGCGAGCTCCGGAAGGCGCACGATCTCCTCGTCCAAGGGCTCGGGCGCCAGGAGCGCAGGCGCGCCGAACATGTCGCCGCCCGCCGAGCGCCAATCCACGGCCTGAGCCTGTACGCCGCCGGCGGTCCCAGCGAGCACGACTGAAAGGGTCAGTGCGGCCAGCCTCACCATGTCGCCACCGCAGCAAAGACGCCCCTGAGGTCGCTTGTTTTCACCGGCCCGAAATAGCGGCTGTCGAAGCTCTCGGCAGCGTCCCCCAGCAGGAAGACCTCATCCGCCTTGAGGCGGCGGCAATCCGTCCAGGCGGCAAGGTCGGCCCCGCGGCGATCTTTCACCAGAACACGCGCCTCGCCGGTCGGCGTGATCACCCGGTCGCCCTCCAGGCAAACCCGGTCGCCGCCGACCGCCGCCACCCGCTTGAGCAGGAGCATGTCGCCCGGCGCGCCAAGGCTCTCCAGGTAGCCTCGCGCGCCTTGCGGCTGGTTCGCCGCCGCCGTTGCACCCCGATGGATTTCTTCGCCGAAGCGCCGGACATAGAGCCCGCGCGGCAGGCTCCGGGTTTCGTTGACAAGCGCCAGGGTCGGCATTGCCCCCGCGACGACCGGCAGGAACGGCGCCGCCAGGGCGGCGCCGAAGATTGCAGCCCAACCGCGAGGGGTGAAGGTCCGGATCATCTGTATGGCTCCAGGATCAGGTCGCGGGTGATCATGACCTGGACGCGCCCGCCCGCCTGGACACGCACGACCGGACGCACCTCCAGTTCCCGGTCGATCAGACGTCCGCCGACTCGTGACCCTTCGATCGCCGCGGCGTCGCCTGCGTCCCCGAGGAAGGAGCCCCCGCCGCGACCGCCCTCGTCGCGCGCCATCTGGCCCAAGGTGGTGACAGCCCCCGCGAACAGAGTCCCGATCACCAGGGCGCCGAGACGCCGGTCGACCCGCCCCTGCACCCCGACGGCGCCGCGCGCGTCCACGCCCGGCTCGGCCTCGAGCACCAGACTCTTGCCGTTGGGCAGGATCAGCCGCTCCCAGACGATGAAGGCGCGCCGGTCGCCGTAGGCGCTCTCACCCTCATGACGCCCGATCAGGCGGGAGCCCTGGGGGGCCAGGAGATGCCGTCCGGCCACTGTATCGTAGAGGTTCTGGGTCGTCGCGGCCACGACCGGCCCCGGCCGCGAGGTATCGACGCCGGTCAGCAGCACCGCCGGAATGAGAGTCCCCGCCTTGAGTTCGAAGGGCGAGACCGGCGCCGTCAGGGCGTGCCGGTTGTAGACCTCGCCTCCGGCCGCCCTTCCGAGATCGGCGCTGACGGTCTGCGTCGGCTCCACGAATGCGGCGACGGGCAAAGGACGATTCGCGCGCCCCGTTTCGAACAACAGGCCGGAGCGGACGGCCAGGTCGCGCGCATCAGGCCCCGGGGACCGCTGCCGCATCGGCTCACGGTAGCCGCCAGACGTCGGCTGCGGCCGATCATAACTCCGCACAGGGCTCTCAGCCGATCCGGCCGCCGTCTCGCCCCGCGGCGGCGGCAGGCGGTCATAGGTGGCTGGCTGGTCCGTCACCTGTTCGGCGGGGCGCACCGCACGCCGGGTTTCGTCGTCGCGGACGTCCGCAGCACGGGCGCGGGAGGCGTCCCGCAGCTCGGGCTGCACCACGAACGCCCAGGTCAGGGCGCCGGCGAGCACCAGACCCGCGCCCCCGACGACCAGCTTCACCATGGACGAACGCAGCCGGACGACAGGCGGCCGCGGCGCGCGCCCGTCGAGATCCGGCGCCGCGCCCTTCGGGGCGACGGACGGATCACCCGCTCCGCGCGAATGAAGGTCGCTCATCGCCGCGCCTCCCCAAGGCGGCGGATGCGGACGACCTGCGGGCGACGCTCCCCGATCCGCAGTTCGGCGCGATCGAACAAGCGGTCCGCGATGAAGAGACCGCCGGACTGCCGGTAGTTTAGGTACTGGGCTTCCCCGTCGGGCCCGATGACGAACAGGGCCGGCGCCTCCGCCGCCTCCAGGTCCGGCCCGAAGGCGATGAAGGTGCGGCGCCCGTCATCGAATACGGCCGTAGGCGTCCAGACCGTTTTCCGTCCGTCGATGGCGTAGCGGGCGTTCAGCGGCCCCTCGGGTTGAACCGGTCCGACCTCCGGCATGGGCGCTGGCTCGTTCGGATCAGACGCTGTCGCCGCGGGCGGGGTGTCCCAGGCGATCGCCGGATTGAAGGCCTCGGGCGCTCCGCTCTTCAGCGCGATCAGGTAGACGCGCCGGTCGGTCGTCAGCACGAGGTTGGTCTCGAGCCCGCGCTGCAACGGTTTGAGCAGGACATGGGTCCGTCCTGTTCCGGCCTCGCCGGAGCTCGCCTCGCCCACCTGCCAGCGGACGGTGTCTCCGGCCGCCTTGGCGATCAGGGTCTCGCCCTCGGCCAGGGTCAGGGTCGTCACCCGCAACGGCGCGGTCCAGACCTCGTAAACCCGTCCCGGCGACCAGGCGAAGACCTGGACCCCGCCCTCGAAGCGGTCGGAGCGGGAGGCCGCTCGCGCCTCGAGGTTCGCCTCGGTGATGGCGCGCCGCCCCGTCCGCACCGGCGGCGTCGTCGCCGCCTCGACATAGGGCCGGGCCGTCTCGCCCGCCGGATCAATCGGCGCCGGCGCAGGGGACCAGGCGGCGAGCAGTCCCGCGCCGAGCGGGATCACGAGGCGTCGGGGGTCCATGACACGTCCTCTATCTTCAGTCCGAGGGGGTTCTTCATCAGCTCCGCCTCGTTGCGCGGGGCCTGAACGCCGGTGGTGATCAGGGCGCGCCATCGTTCGCTCCCCGCCGACTGGCCGTTGACGAACCGGGTCTCGCGCCACTGCAGGTCAAAGGTCCGCCCCGACCGCCGCACCACATTGAGGACCTCGACGTTGACCGCCTCCCGCCCGACCTCAGCGAAGGGATCACGGGTCTGGGCCCAGGCGTTGAGGAAGGACGCCGCCTTCGGCGTCAGCAGGTCGTAGGCCCTTAGCCAGTTCTGGCGCAGGACGATGGGATCGATGCTCTTGGAGCGGACGTCGCGTATCCAGCTGGCCAAAGCGTGGCCGATCTGGGCGTCGCTCGGCTCATAGCGACCGCCGATGGCCGTGATCCTCTGGGTCTCGCCCCAGTCGGACACCTCCACCACGAAGGGCTTCACCACGGCCCGGTCGGCCTGGACCCACCAGCCGGCGCCGAGGAAGACGGCCAGGCCGAGGTTGGCGACGGCGATGCGACGCCAGTTGCGGGCATGGGCCAGGGACAGGCCCATGCGGTCGTCCCAGACCTGGCCCGCCCTCTGGTAGGGCGTGGCCTCGGGCGCCGAGGTCAGGACACGACGCGGTCGGAAGAAGGGATGCATGGTCAGGGCTCCTCGGTCCGCAGATTGGGGGAAAGCACGCCGCTGGTTTCACTGGAGGGAGCCAGGCCGCGGCCGGCGTTGGCGACGAAGAAGGCCTGGAGCGCCCGGGACCGCCCGCTGGGCCCTCGCGGCGCGCGGCGCTCCCCGTTCTGGACGGCCCGGTGAAAGTCCCGCCGCGCCGTCTCGGTCTCACGGGCGCGCCGCGATCCGGACGAGCCCGAAGGCGCCGTATTGGTCTCGGCGCCGCCGCCGGAAGGCCCCTCCCCGCCTTGCGTCCCGGATGTCGCCGATCCCGCCCGCGCCCCGGCGTTTCGGCCTGACGGGCTGGCGCCGCCCGGTCCGCGCGAAGCGCCCGGGGCGCCCGGGGCGCCTCCGGACGGACCAGGCGTGGATGAAGGACCCGGCCCTCCCAGCCCTCGACCGCCGCCGCTTCCCGCGCCGGCCGCAGCCCGCGACGGTCCCGCCAGACGGGCTGCGCCGCCTCCGGCCACGGCGCCGGCGCCCACGAGCGCCGCGCCGGTCAGCAGACCTGCCCCGCCAACGGCCAGCCCCCCGGCCATGGCCGCGCCCGCGCCGAGAGCCGGCCCGCCGGTCACCAGGGCCGAGGCGAGACTGGGAATGAAGATCGCCAGCATGGCGAGGAGGATGGAGGCCACCAGGATGCTGAGGGCCTCGTAGATGTCGGGGTTGGCCGAGGGCTGGAGCTGGTCGAAGATGGTGCGGGCGCCGGAGACGACGATGGCAAGGGCCAGGACCTTGAGGCCCGAGGACACCACATAGCCGAGCGGCCTCTCGGCCAGGAAGGCCGTCCGGCTCCAGATCCCGAAGGGCAGGAGGACGAAGCCGCCCAGGGTGACGATCTTGAACTCCAGCAGGGCGACGATGATCTGCAGCGCGAGCACGGCGAAGGCCAGCATGATGCCGATCATGGCCACGCCCAGGATCAGGGCGTCGGTCAGGTTGCCGACCACGTCGAGCGGATTGGCGACCGGGGCCGGCGTGTCGCCCAGGGCCTTCACGATGCCCCAGCCCTGGGCCAGGATGGCGCCGGGATTGAGAAATTCCTCGCGGCTCAAGTCGCCCCCGCCCGCCGTCAGGCCCAACTCGATAAAGCCGGCATAGATGGTCTCGGACAGGGCCTGCCAGTCGTTGATCAGCCAGGCGAAGGCGCCGACCAGCAGGATCTTGCCGAAGCCGGCGGCGAGGATTTCGCGCTGGGGTGAAAGGGCCCACTGGATGCCGGTCAGGGCGACGACCAGGACGATCAGCAGGCCGAAGACGTTGTTGACCGATCCCTCGAGGGCGGCGAACCCGGCCGTGACGGTGTTCGAGAAGACCGTCATCAGTTCGTTGGGGGTCTCCATGCCGACGGCCATGGCCTCAATCCCTCGCCCGCGCGAAGGGATCGAAGGCCGGCGGCGGCGGCGCCACCGCCTCCCGGGCCCAGGCCCGACGCCGCGCGGCGTCGCCCGCCGCCTGGTCAGCCGTCTGACGAGCAGCCTGTTCGGCCAGCAACCGGGACTGGGCCAGCATGATCGAGCGCATGGCCGCCAAGTCCTCTGCCAGGACGGCGAGGATCTGATTGGACGACTGGACCGCGGCCGTCTGCCCCGAGGCCGACTGGCTGGCGGATAGGGCGCCGCTGAGGCGTCCGTTCCTCCCCTGCCCCAGCCGCTCCAGTTCGGCGGCGTGACGCGCGAGATCAAAGGCCGTGCGCCGGGCGTTGTCGCTGCGGCCAGCGCCCTGCCGGATCAGGGCCTCCAGGTCGGCGCTGAGCAGATCGCGCGCGTAGAGGCTCTGAAACTGCCGTTCAAGCTCGGCCGCCGTCGCCCCCAGACCTTCGACGCTCCGGGCCAGGTCAGCCATCTCGCGAAGGGCCTGACTGTTCTGCACCAGGTGGCTGTAGGGCGAGGCCGCGAGGCTGCGCGCCTCGTTGGCGAGGCTCTCCAGCTGGCGCGCCGTCTGCAGCGCATTCTCCAGGTGGTTTTTCGGATCGAAGACGATCTGCTGGGCGCTGGCCGTCCCTGTTCCCAGGACGACGAGGATCGCGGCGACCGCCGCGGCGAAGCGCCTATTCCGCTGCAAGCGGCGGCGCGAAGGCGTCGAAGACATCATCGACATGCTGCACTCCCTTGGCTTTGAGGAATTCACGGGCGAACCGCTCGGGGCCGCTCCGTGCGAGGACCCCGTCGATCAGGGCCTGATCTTCGGGCGAGCCGGCGCCGCACAGGGCCAGGGCCACGCCGGTCAGGCGGAGATCGAACAGCCGCCTGCCCCGGGGTTGCCGCCAGTAGTAGGCGCGCTTCGGCGGCGCGAAGGCGATGAGCTCGAGCTGGCGCCGCGTCAGGCCGAAGGCCCGGTAGAGGTCGCCGGACGCTGGCTCCAGCGCCCGGGGATTGGGCAGGAAGACCTGGGTGGGGCAGCTCTCGATCAGGGTCGCGGCGATCGGCGAGGCCGCGACGTCGTCCAGGCTCTGGGTGGCGAAGACCACGGCGACCCTCTTCTTGCGCAGGGTCTTGAGCCATTCACGGATTTTGGCGGCGAATGCGCCCTCCCCCAGGAAAAGCCAGGCTTCATCCAGGACCAGCAAGGTCGGCCGACCGTCGAAGCCGGCCTCGAGCTGATGAAACAGGGCCGACAGGGCCGGACCGACGACCGACGGCGTGGCCATCAGGGTCTCGAGTTCGAAGGTGTCGAAGCGGCTGGACGCCAGGTCGCTGTCGGCGCCGTCCAGCAGGCTCCCGTGGGGCCCCTTTAGCGTCAGCGGCTCAAGCGCCGTCGAGACGTCCCGGTTCTGCACCAGGGCGCAGAAGACCGTCAGGGTTCGCTGGGCGCGGGGCGCGGCCGCCAGGGCGTTCAGCGCCGACCAGATCTCCTCGCGCAGTTCGGGACGCGGCTCCACGCCCGCAAAGCGCAACGCCTCCCCGATCCACTCCGCCGCCCAGGCCCGCTCGCCGGGATCGTCAATCCCCGCCAGCGGCTGCAAGGCGACGGCGCCGCCGGGCTCCAGGGCGCGCCAGCAACCGCCTGCGGCCAGGGTCGCCGCCCGCGCTGACCGCCCCTTGTCGAAAAAGACTACCCGGGCGTCCGGATAGCGGAACCACTGCAGGGCGAGAAAGGACAGGAGGGCGCTCTTGCCTGCACCCGTCGGTCCCACAACCATGGCGTGACCGACGTCGCCGACATGAAGAACCAGCCGGAACGGCGTGGACCCGGTCGTGCGCGCCGTGGCCAGCGGCGGTCCGTCCAGGGCGCCGTCGCCCGCCGGCCCGGCCCAGACGGCCGAAACCGGCAGGAGGTCGGCGAGGTTGAGGGTGGAGACCAGGGGCCGCCGCACGTCGGCGTAGGGCTCGCCCGGCAGGGATCCGAGCCAGGCCTCCACGGCGTTCAGATCCTCGACCCGGGCGATGAGGCCCTGGGCGTTGAGCACGCCCTCGATCGCCCGCGCCTTGGCCGCCGCCCCGGAAGGGGACGCATCGAGAACCGTGACGGTGAGGGTCAGATAGCCGAAGGCGCAGGCGTCGGCTCCGAGCGCCGCCAGGGCGCCGTCGCACTCCTCTGTCTTGGACACGGAGTCCGTATCGAGAAGCGGCGTCTCCTCCTTCGTCACGGCCTCACGCAGAAGCACCCCGACGCCCTTTCGCCTGGCGAACCAGCGCTTGCGCAGCTTGACGATCTCGAGCTCGGCCTCCGCCTTGTCGAGCGCGATCCAGCGCGCCGTCCAGCGATAGGCGAACGGCAGGGCGCCGAGCGCGTCCAGCAAGCCGGGCCGGGTGGCGGCGGGCAGGCCGCGCACGGACACCACCTTGAGCCACTGCTCGCCCAGCCGGGGCGTCGCGCCTCCCGTCATGGCAGTGTCGGCCAGCCAGGCGTCGAGGAACATGGGCGGATTGGGCGGTTCGACCGTCATCGAACGGGTCGACACCGTATCGTGGAGCCATGTCAGGAGCTCCGCGTCATCCAGCCATTCCATCTCGGGCAGGGCGTCGCTCAGGAGGTCGAAGGTCGCCCCCGCCTCGCGCCGGAACCGCTCGAGAGCCTGGCGCCAGTCGGTCGCGGCGGCCGACAAACCGTCAAACATCCAGCGCTCCATGCGGCGGCTGTCGTCGGCCGGGGGCAGCCAGGTCAGGGCCAGGCGATAGTCGGTCTCGAAGGCCGGATCGGCCTCCGCGAACCGCCGGCGGCGTTCGGCGTCGACCAGCCAGGCCGCGTCGATGTCGAAGTCGCTCTCCGGATAGGGCGCCGCCGGTCGCCGGCGCGCCTCGACATGCAGGCACCAGCCTGTGCCCAGTCGTCGCAGCGCGTTGTTGAGCCGGGCGCGCACCGCCATCAGCTCCTCCTCGGTCGACGACTCCAGGTCCGGCCCGCGAAAGCGAAAGCCCGTCATGAAGGAGCCGTCCTTGTTCAGCGCCACGCCGGGCGCGACCAGAGCCGCCCAGGGCAGGTGGTCGGCCAGACTGGCTGGACGCCGGCGATGTTCGTCGAGGAAGCGCATCTCAGACGTCCAGGTGGCCGGGCAGCGCCAGGTGCCGCCGCAGGACATCGAAGAAGCGGGCGTCCGACCGCGCGGCCCAGAGGCCGACCGCATGGGCGCAGGCCCACCACAGCAGGCCCAGCCACCAGATGCGGAGCGCCAGACCCAGGACGAGGGCGATGGTGCCCATGGCGATGGCGTATTCCCGCGGCATGCCGGCCATCAGCACCGGCGTGGCCAGGGCCTGGGCGACCGGCAGGGTCCAGCCCTCGGGATGATCGCTCCCGCCGGCCATCATGCGACCTCCACCCCGCCGGCGAAGCCGAAGAAGTCGAGGAAGAAGGTCGAGGCGGCGAAGGCGATGCAGAGACCGAACATGATGCCGAGGCCGCGCCGCAGGTTCGAGCCGCTCTCGCTCATGGCCACGGCCACCCCGAAGATCACCACCGCCACCACGGCGATCGCCTGGACGACCGGCCCGGTGATGGACTGCACCACCTGCTGCAGGGGCCCTTCCCAGGGCATGCCCGATCCACCCGCAAGGGCCGGACCGGCCGCCATCAGGGCGCAGGTCATCGCAGCGCCGCCGAGGCGACGTGATAGAAGTCCGCTCATGGTTTTGCTTCCTGGTTCAGGACATTTCAGCGCGTCCCGACTCATTGCAAGCAAACTTATCCACACCCTGTCAACAATATTTATTCAGTGTTTTCCATGACTTGAAAGCAAGTCCTGACCAAGTCTTCCACAAGTCGCACGGCCTCACCCCTCGTGCCAGAAAAAGCAGTGACTCTTCATGAGGGTTAGGGCCGCCACGACTTGCGACGACTTGCGACGCCCCGCTCAACCCCATCGGCGTGACGCTCGACGACGAGCCAGAACCCATCTGTCGATGACAGGTCGTCCCGAAAAATCTGAGCCCATCTGGTCGATGCGGCAGTCCCCACCCGCGCGTCTGAGGCCCGGCGAAATGCCGCCCAGCAGCACAAGGAGACAGAGGCTTGCGTGTGATGAAGCGGCGTCAGGCCAGACGGTCGATGCGATAGCCGCCGTCGTCCTCGCCATGGACCCCGAGCACGCCGGTCACCCGCCGCCCGGTCTTCGTCCGGTTGATATGGACGATGCGATCGACAGACTGGCCGATGAGGCGCCGGGGCATGCGCACGGCCACCTCGCCGATCAGGTCCTCAAGCCGGCGCAGAACATCCTCGGCCGAATTGGCGTGCAGGGTCGACAGCCCGCCCGGGTGGCCGGTGTTCCAGCTCTTGAGCGTTTCCAGCGCCGCCGCTCCGTCCCGCATCTCGCCGATGACGATGCGGTCGGGCCGCATGCGCAGGGCGTCCCTCACCAGATCCGCCACGCCGATCGCCGCCGGGGACCGGCGCGTCAGCACGGCGACGAGGTCCCAGGCGGAGCACTGCAGTTCAGCCGTATCCTCGATCAGGAAGACGCGGTCTCCGGCAAAGGCCGGCTCCGCCAGGATGGCGTTGGCCAGGGTGGTCTTGCCGGACCCGGTTCCGCCCGAGATCAGGATGTTCTGTCGCCCGGTCGCGGCGGCGCGGAGCGCCTGCGCCTGATCGGCGCTCATCACCCCGTCGCGGACATAGTCGTCAAGCGTCCAGACGACCGCCGGACGTTTCCGGATCGAGAAGGCCGGCGCGGACGACACCGGCGGCAGCACGGCCTGGAATCGTTCTCCACCGCCGGGAAGGACGCCCGACAGCCTGGGCTGGCTCCGTCCCATCGTCTCACCACCGAAATCGGCGACAAGGCGGATGGCGCGTTCGCGGTCCTCCGCCGCCAGCCGCACCCCCGTATCGACGCGCCCCTCGCCCGACCGGTCCAGGATCAGACGTCCGTCGGGATTGGCCAGCACCTCGACCACGAGGGGGTCCGCGAGCGCCGCCAGGATGTGTTCGCCGAGCGCATGCCGGAGCGCCTCTAGTCGACGCTCGCCGGTCGCCGTCGGCTCAGACGTCACGGTCCACGCCCCGGCCCATGGCGGCGGTCGCCCGCGTCCGCATCCGGCCGGCGACGATGCGGGCGGCCGTGTCGTTCAGCATCCGGTCGACCCGGCGATCAACCGAGGCCTGGACGGTCGGATCATCATCCGGCTCTGCGTCCGGCAGCCGCTGAAAGAAGGCCCGGGCCATCTCGACCAGGAGCTCCTGCACGATCTGCATGTCGCGGGCGGTGGATCGCATGTGGTCGCGAAAGGCCCGCTCCAGCGCCTCTAGGCGGTCCTCCGCGTCCCCGCGAGCAGCCGTCTGCAACCCCCGGGCGATTGCGCGACCCGCCGCCTGGCTCAGCGCCATCCGGCCCGCGCGCGCCTCGCGGTTCAAGCCCGTCACCACCTTGGGGTCGCTGAGATAGACCTGGACGCGGCAGGTTCCGCCGGACTGCCTAGCCATCCCGCCCTCCCTGCATATGGTCGAGCACCGCCTTCTGGGCCGCGAGCCCCCTGAACATCTCGTTGTAGGCCTCGGCCATCTGGGCGGCGGCCTTGCGATCATCCATGGCCGCCGCGGCCTCCTTGAACAGGGGCAGGACCGCGCTCTCGTCCTCTCCGAAGCCGCGGCGGCCCGACCAGGGATGCGGAGGAACGCCCGGCGTATCCAGCTGCGCCGACTGATCCGGCGGCGCAGCCCGCGCCCGCGAGCGAAAGGGCTGCACCGCGTCGTAGCGCAGCTTGCGCGCGCGAAGGGGCCGGACGCCGGCGGCGAAGACGATCTGCTCCTCGTCCGGCAGCCCCCGCACCTCGCCCGGCTCGAGGAGGGGGCGTTCGGTCTGCGACCGCGACACCGAGCTCCGACCGGCGCCGAAGCCCGCCGGGCCGCTCCGCCCTGTCCGGGTCTCGAGAACGACGCCGGTCATTTTCGACACCTTGTCCTGGGTCAGGGGGTCAAGGGCGGCGAAGGCGGTGTAGACGGCGCAGTTGTCGAGGATGGTGTTGTTGGGGCCGTAGGTCTCGACAATGTCGTTGAGGGACTGGGCGACGAACATGACCTTCACGCCGTAGCCGCTGAGCAGGCGCAAGGATTTCTCGAAGAAGCTTATCCGCCCCAGCAGCGGGAACTCGTCCATCAGCATCAGAAGCTTGCGCCGCTTGGCCCGGCCGTCTGCCACGCGCGCCTCGTCGACCGTGAGGGTCTGGGACGCTGCATAGAAGAAGAGCCGCACCAGGGGCCTCAGGGCGGCGGCGTCCGCAGGCGCGACCTGGACGTAGAGCGACACAGGCGTGTCCGCGCAGACCAGATCCCCCAGCGCAAAATCCGAGCGCGAAAGGACCCGCTCGATGTCCTCGCCCGCCAGCCATTTGAGATAGGACCGCGCCGTCCCTTGGACCGAGGTGCGGAAACGGTCGTGCATGGCCGCATAGCCCCGAACGGCGACAGCCACGAAGGGATGGGTCTCGCCTTCGCCGTCCGGGCCAGGCCGATGCAGGGCCCGCGTCATCGTCTCGGCGGTCCGGTCGAGGTCGGCCAGCAGCCGCCTCACCGTGAGCAGGGTCTTGTCGCCGTCAGCGGCCGTATAGAGGACGTGCAGGATCACGGCCTCGAGGATTTCCGACGCGGCCTTGTCCCAGATGGCTTCGTCCTCGCGCCCGCCCCCTGGATCAGCGAGGATGGCCACCAGCCTCTGCACCTGGGCCAGTTCACCCGGGCCGGGCTGGATTTCGGCCAGCGGATTCCAGCAGGCCGATGCCGGATCGCGCGGATCGAAGTAGAGGGCGTGGCTGAAACGCGAGCGCCATCCAGCGCTTAAGCGCCAAAGCTCTCTCTTCGGGTCATGCACCAGAACGCTCGAGCCCCAGGACAACAAGGTCGGCATCACATGGCCCCGCCCCTTTCCTGACCGCGTGCCGCCGGTGACCAGGGTGGGACGCAGGTCAGTGGTGGCGAGCAACCGGCCGTCAAGTCGGCCCACCACGCAGCCCCCGACAGCCGTCAGCCCGGCGAGACGCGCATCGCGCCGCCCGCCCCACCCCCGCAATCGAACCGGACCACGACCACCGGCCGCCGCACCGGCGCCTAGCCCAAGAGCGCCGCCGATCAGGATGAGGGGCGCACAGCGCGCCAGGGCCTCGCCGGCCTCCTCGCCGAAGGCGTATCGCCAGAGGATGATCGACCAGGGCGCGTAAAGGGCGAAATCGGGCCCCGAACGCAGCGCGCCCCCCAGCTCGGGCGCCCATCGATAGGTCCAGGCGAAAGCCTGGGTCGCGGCCTGGAGTCCGAGCAGGAGGCCGACCGTGAAACCGGCCAGACGGCGACGAAGTTCACTCCCCATCGCCAGCCTCCCTTCGCCCGGCCTCGACCTCGAGCATCAACAGGGGAGCGGCTTCGATTCTACGCCGATGGTAGGCTGCCAAGGCCTCGACGAGGCTGACGTCAGCGACGATCCGCGGCTGGTCGAACTGCAAGACGATACGGCTTGCCTCGTCCACGATATCGCCAAAAAGCCGCTCTTCTGCGGCCTGCAACTGGATGAGCTGGCTGCACACCCTCTGGTAGGCGTCCACCAGAGCCGCGTTCCCCGTCCGCTTGACGGCCTGCAGCATGTGCCCCGCAAGGTCCGGGCCGGCGTCATTTGTGCCGCGCAGCTCCTGGTCCAAACTCCCGCCGTCGACCGCGCCCGTGAGGCTCTGGACGACGCACTGGAGCCGAAAGGCGTACCGGTCCCTGATGATCGCGCGGTCCAGTCGTGGAGCGAGAAAACCGCCCGTCGGCGATCTCTCGATCAGCCCATAGCCGCAAAGCCAGACCAACGCCTCGCGCACCGGCGTGGTGGACAGGTTCAGCCTGCGCGCCTCGTCCATGATGACGACCGGACTTCCAGGGACATAGACGCCCTGTTCGGCGCGTGACCGCAGGCTCTCCCGAGCCAACATGAATGGGTCGCGTCTTCGGGCCATGATCGCCTCCGACATTCAGTCCCGAGTAGCGGCCAAGCCTCGTCCCGCCGCCATAGCCGGGGCCGAGAAAGTCGGGTTCACGCCGAAGAACGTCGCGAACCACGCCATAAAGCGCGTCATTCTGCGCCGCTTTTTGTCGCAGAACCGCGATTTCTGTGCTCACCCTTGGGTTGAGCAGATAATGGTAGCGCCTGCGGCCGCAGGTTCGGAATCGGGACTAGGGGTGGAAGGTGGTCTTTGCGTCGGAGCCGATGCGTGACAGCGAACTGCTCTCGGCGGCGCTCAAGCTGGTGCGCAAAGCCCGGGGCATGTCCGCCCGGCAGACCGCGGCCGCCATGCATATGTCGATCCGCACCTATCAGCGGTTCGAGGCGGGCGTGACCCGTCTCAACCTCGACCACATCCACCGTTTCGCAAAAGCCACCGCCAGCGACCCGCACGCGATCATCTTTTCAGTGATGATCGGGTCGCCCCGGTTCGCGCTCAACGCCGCGGACAACATGCTCTCCACCGTCATGGTCGTCGGCGTCCAGAAACTGGAGCGCGCGGTCGGCGACCGCATCGCCGAACTGGATACCCGTAGTCTGGTCAGCGCCGTCGCCGCCCTGTTCGACGGTTTGATCGACCAGGTCCGCTCCGCCGATCCGACCAGGGAATGGCTGGACTCCGGCCGTGCCGAACTGGCCGCCAAGCGACCCAAGCCCGGCCGCTGACGCTGAATATACGTCGGATATAGCTTTATTGCCGGTCCACCCGGGCGCTCACTCCCATGGCCACATCCGTGGCGATCAACCTGGGAGAGAGTGATGAAGACCTTCAAACTGCAGCGGCTCGCCTTCGGCAGCGCCAAAGCTCTGACACGCGACGGCCTGATCGGCGAGTTCACCGAAAAAGACGTTCGCGACAGCCTTTACCCGCCGATGGGCTGACCAAGGCGCGGGCGGTAGCAGTAGCCGCCGCCCGCATCCTGGCGTCGCCCCTAGACGGAGGCGCACCTGATCATCCGGTTTCTTACTTCACAGTCTGCCCTCCAGCCAGCGGGAGTCGAGTCATGACAAGTCACCTGTGGTGCGCGCCTCACGTCCATTTGGCGACGATCGACGAAGACGTCATCGTTCTCGACCTGCAGGAAGACCACTATGACTGTCTGGTCGATGCGGCGGTCTGGCTCAAGGCGGGCCATGACGGCAGCATCTTCGTTCGGGACCCAGCCGCCGCCAACGCTCTGCGTGAGACCGGTATCGCGATCGATGATCCCCCGCTGTCGCGTCGTGGCCGATGCGTTCGGCCAAGCCGCGACGTCCCAGTTCCAGCCGGCTCGCAAGGGATGGAGATTTTGAGAGCCCTAGCCGGGATGATGACGGCGACCGCGGTCTTTCAGAACAAATCCCTGCTCGAACTGGTGGGTCACGACCGTTCTCCGTCCACGACGGAGTTCAGGCCGACAGTGCACGGCGCATTTCCGGGAAGCGATGTTGCAACGTTTCTGGCGGCGGCGCGCCGTGCGCGTCCCTGGATTCCCTTCGAAGGGGAGTGTCTCCAACGCGCCTTCCAGCTCAGATACTATCTGGCACTTCGCGGGATCGCGACCGACTGGGTGTTCGGCGTGCGCACCTGGCCGTTTTCGGCCCATTGCTGGTTGCAGATCGGCGATGTCGTCATCGGCGACCGCCTTGAGCGTGTGGCGCGCTACACGCCGATCATGACGGTCTGACCCGTGGGCGACTACCTCCTCGTTTGCACCCACCTAGACAGATCGGATGGGCAGATCCTGTCGGCCGAACTCGCGGTGCTCGCCCGCCGTTCCGGTCTGGTGGTCTCTGAAATCGGATCGGGCGCCTGGATCGCTGTGGGCGGCCCCCATCCGCCCAAGTTGACCAGAATTTTTAACTGGACGCTCATCGGTGACGTCCTTGACCGTCGGTCGCCGAGCCTGCCGGCCTGCGCGCCAGACGACCCCTGGGGCTATGAACGCAAGCTGGCGGCTCGCTTCTGGGGCAGATTTGCAGGCGTACAGTTCGGGCCTCGCAACCGGCCCCTTGCCCTGCTTCGCGATCCTTCAGGCGCGATGGAATGCGTCGCCTGGGTCCAGAGCGGCCTGTTGATCGTGGCCTCGGCGGCCTTCGACTGGCTGCTGCGGCGGTTGCGGCCGAACTGGCGCATCAGCCTCAGCCGTCTCGAACAGGCTTTACGAGATCCCCTCACCGGTTCCGGCCCCCTTATCATCGAAGGGCCGGTCGCGCTTTCACCAGGGACGGTCCAGCCCCTGCCTCTCGAGCTGCCGCCGGTGGAGATTTGGACGCCGGGCCGGATTGCGGGACAGAGCCTGGAATCCTGGCCTTCTGCTGAAGAGGCGTCGGAACATCTCAGGACGGCTGTCGACGAGACCGTGATGGGACTGGCCGCCCTGTCAGGGCCGGTCGCCGCCGAGGTCTCGGGAGGGCTGGACTCGGCGATCGTCGCCGCCAGCCTCACGCGAAACGACGTGGACGCCAGGCTTTGGCTTAACGCCTACGGCCCCACCCCGGAATCCGACGAGCGAAACTATCTGCGCTGCCTCGGCGCGAAGCTCGGCATCGATCCCGTCAGCGTGCCGCACGCCCGCGCTCCGATGACGGAGGCGGGGTTCGACGACGTCTCTCGGGATTTCCGGCCCGGCCTGAACGCGCTCGACCGCGCGCACAACCTCGATTGGGCGCGACGGCTCGACGACGTCGGCGCCGGCAGCCTACTGACCGGCCGAGGCGGCGACACCATCCTGCTTCAGAATGCGACCGTGGATGTCTTCGTTGATCGGTGGCGCACCTCAGGTTGGCGTACCCTGCTTTCCAAAGACTCCCGAGAGCTGGTCGCCGCAAACGAAGCCTCCCTTTGGACGTTTGTCGCAGAGGCCCGACGGCGGGACCGAGGGGGGCATACCCTTCCCCGTCGATCACTTTCGCTCCTCCGTCCCTCATCGACGCCCTTGCCCCATCACCCCTGGTTGGCGGGCTGGGACGATTTCGGCCCGGCCAAGGCCCTGCAGATCGCGGGCCTGGTCGATAGCGTCTGCCGCCATCATCCGTCAGCCCTGACGCGCACCATTGATGTTCGAAATCCCCTGTGCGCCCAGCCGGTGATCGAGGCCTGTCTCGCTCTTCCCGCCCCCGTCCTGACCTGCGGCGGCCGCGACCGGGGCCTCGCCCGCCGCGCATTTCGGGACCGACTGCCCCTCGAGATCGTCGAGCGCCGTTCAAAAGGCGACATGACCAAGATCTACGGCCGGCTTGTCCACGACAACCTCCCCTTCTTACGGCCCTGGCTGATCCACGGTCGCCTCGTCGATCTCGGCATGGTGGATCCTGCCGCAGCGGACCGCGCGCTCACGCGTGAAGCCCTTCTATGGCACGGAGGCTATTCCTCGATCATCGTCCTGGCGGCTTTCGAGGGATGGGTTCGGCGGTGGGAAGATCGTTTGGGCCCCGCTCGCTGAGCAGGCCCGGCGCGCCGAGGGTCGCGTCTAGCCACGCGAATATCTGCGCATAGCGGTCGCGGATATTGGCGGGGCTCCATACATGATGGTTCTCACCCCAGTAGGTGACCAGGCGGCTGGTGCCTCCGATCCGGTGCAGCGTGCTGAACATCCGTTCGGCTTGGCTGGGCGGTACGAAGTCCATATCGGCGGTGAGCAGGAGCACCGGCGCGCTGATGCGGTTAGCCACCAGGTAGGGACTCGCCGCCTGATAGGTCGAAACCGCCTTCCAGGGTGGCGCCCCCAGGCCGTGTTGTCCTGTTTCCGCCGCCCCCTGATTGGTCCGCATCTTCATGCCCTCCTCGGGCTGGATTCGGCTGGCGGGCTCGAACTCTCCCCAGAGGCCGAACATGTCGCTGAAAGAGGAAGAGGCGACATAGGATCTGTAGCGGGTCGAGCGGGCGGCGATCTCGAGCGCGGCGTACCCACCGAAGCTGTGGCCGAGCACAGCCATGCGAGACCCCGAAAGGTCTGGATGAGCCGCGAGCGCGGCGTCCACGGCGAGATCGACGCTGCGTGCATAGAGTTCGCCCCGGGTTCGCGGCGTTCCCGTGGGCATGGAGGGGCTGAGCACGGCGAACCCCGCCCCGGCGAGAACCTGGGAGCGTATGCCGTAGGTCAGGACCATGGGATCGGACCAAACGAGCCGGTCGATGGCGCCCGGATAGACCTTGACCACAAGCCCCCGCAGCGGGGCCCCTCCAGGGGGCATGAAGAGCCAGCTCGTCGTCGGCTTTCCATCGACACCCACGTGGGACACCGGCATGGGATCGACCAGGACCACATCGGTCATGGCGGCGTTGACGACATCCAGGTCGCGTTCCCCTTCCCCGGTCCGCAGCCTCAGCGTTTCCGCGAGCCCTTTGCGAAGCAACACCACGACGCCTTCCGGCGAAGTCGTCAATGAACGGACGTCCGTCCCTCCGCCTTCGCCAATCCGGCGTAATCCCCCGTCAGCCGATACGAGCAAGCTCTCGCCTTCAGCATTGAGGGCGAAACTCCATCGCCGACGCGGCGCCTCATTGCCCGACTGTCGCCGTGAACGGTCGGGATCGAAGCGGGTCGCCTCGCGAAGGTTCGTCTCCAACGGCGTAAGACGCCGCAGGCCTTCCGCCGTCATTGACCAGTAGCCGCCGTCGGCGAAGACATAGAGGGCGTCCTCGCCTGAGTTCGCGATCCGCGCGGGCGCCACGTCCAGCTCGGACGTGAGCGTTCGCGGCGCCTTCCCCTCCCCGATGAGACGCCAGTCCAGTCGCCCGTCCTGAGAGCCGCGCGCCAGGATGACGGGCGTCTCTCCCAGCCAGTCGGCCTTGACGCCCCACAGCACCTCCGCGTCCGTTCCCGGAGTGAGAGCGCCGATGTCGATCCTACGGCTCCCCTCCATGGAGGCCCGAACCAGCCCTCCCTGTCTCCACGCCGCCGCGTCCCGGCGAGCCCAGATGAGCACCTCTTTCGAATCCGGCGACCACCGCAGTAGATGGGGCGCCACATCGAACCCCGGCGCCGCCCGGACGACCTGTCCGCTCACCAGGTCGATGAGGCTCAACCTCTCCCGGCTTTCGCTTTCGACCAGGACGACCCGTTCGCGAGAGATCGGAACGGGCTCGTCCCCATGGACCACCGCCACCCGCCGTCTGTCGGGTGAAACCGCGAAGTCCGTCAGCCGCCCCTCGGCCAGAATCTCGCGTCGGCCATCAGCGACAGTGAACCGCACCAGCTGCCGAGACGGCCTTGGGCGCTCCGTCGTCTCGACGCCGTCTCGCGTCTCCACCACGGTCCGGGAGGGCGCCTCGCCCCGCGCGGTTCGTCGCCAGGCCTCGGTCAGCCGGGGCTGCGCACCGCCGTCCTGTCGCATGGCGACGGGCAGGCTTCCGTCTGGCCGGGCCAGCAGAAGGAGCGCCTCTTCCGACAGCCATTCCGCTTCCGCCCCTTTGACGTTGATCTCGGCCGCCAGTCCTGTCCACTTGACCGACTGGCGCGACACATCAACGATCCCGTACTCGTAGGTCTGCCCCTGCAGGCGAGTGATAAGCAGTCGTTCGCCCGTGGGAGACCATGCCACTCTCTGCAGGCCGGGCCCCTCGCCGGGCAGCAGGTGGCGGGGCGCCGCGGCCGGATTGGCGAGATCGACGATCCAGAGGTCCATGATGGTCCAGGCCGATCGCCAGGACAGGTCGAACCGAGCGGCGGTGTCGTAGGCGCCGCGCTTCTCGTAAATCAGCCAGCGCCCGTCAGGCGAAACATCCGCCCGGCCGAAGGCCTCCAGGGAGACGATGTCCTCGACGACGACTGCGCGGCCATCGACGCTGCTGGCTTTGGCCTGTGCAGGGACGGTTGAAAGACAGGCAGCCGCCAGGGCCGCCGCAAGGCGGTTTGCAATCCTCAGCATGGCGAGTTTCACCAGCGTTTGATCAGTTGGAGCGATACAGCGCGCCCGAGCAAACTCGCCTGCCCTGCATCAAATCCATATCCGGTCGGCGCGTCATAGAAGGGCGGATCTTCGTCCAGAAGGTTTTCAACCCCAAGAGCCAGCCTCAATCCTGAACCGGGACCGTCGCTCCCATCGCCGCCAAGATCCCAGCCGAACCTCGCATCCAGGGTATTCCAGGCGTCGATGCGCGCCCCGACGACGTCCTGGTAGGCGGCGACGTGCGTCCAGTGCAGGCTGAGATCAATATCCGCCCTAGCCCAAGTCACACCGCTCCGCGCCCGAAACTCCGCCGGATAGCCGATGAGCCCGGCAACCTGTCGCACGGGCGCCGTTGGCGTCGGGCGGGTTTCATAATCCAGGATCCAGGAAGCCGAGGCGTCGAGGGAGACAACCCCCGTTCCGACCGGCCGGCTGTATCGGCCAGACACATCAAGCCCCTTTACCCGCACTGCGCCTGTATTGACCCAGCGGCCGTCCACGACCGCGCCATAGGTGTTGATCGGATAGAGGGTCGAGAAGCCCGGCAAGCCGGAATAGCTTTCGATCAAGGCCTGATCGGCGGGGTTGGCGGACGGATTGACGAAGGTCACGAAGGGCCGGGCCGCCGGGTCGGTCAGGGTCGCCCGCGCGTTCTCCGTCAAGGGTCGGCCGATCCTGTCGGTGAACCGCGTATCGAAATAATTGAAGCTGAAGGTCGTCCCCTCGCGCAGCCGGTAGTCGAAACCGAGCGTGAAGGTTTCCGCCGTCTCGGGCTTCAGGTCGGCATTACCGCCGCTCAGCTGCAGGGTGAGGATGTTGGCTCCGTTCTCACCGCTGAGAAAGAGAGGAGAAACCCCCATGGGATCGAAGAGCTGAGGCAGGGCCCCGGCACGGAATGAGGTCCCCCAGGACGCTCGCACGCCGAGGTTTTCGATCGGGGACCAGACCAGACCCACCTTGGGATTCGTGGTCGTTCCAAAGTCGTCATAGTCCTCGAAGCGCCCGGCGATGGACAGGTCAAGATTGCGAACACCGGGCCGGGCGTTGCCGGCGCCGACCAGGGGAATGCGCGCCTCGATGAAGGCCGCCGCGATGGAGCGTTGGCGCCGAGGCGTGAGCCTCAGGATAGGCGTCACGCCGGAGATGGCTGTCTCGCCTTGCGTCTCGAAGGACTCCTTCCTGAACTGGGCGCCGAGGGCGACCGAGACCTCGCCGCCCGGGAACCGCACCATCGGCCCCTGGGCCACGAGGTTGGCTGAGGTCGCCCGGCTCTGGTTGCGGACCCGGCTCCATCCGCTGCCGATGAAGTCGAGGACGGCGCGACTGTTGGCGCTCCCGTCCCCGAAGAGGTTGTAGTAGCCGTCGACTTCCGCCCTGTAGGGCGTTGCGGGGTCGTCAGGGATATTGCCCAGGGCCTCGGCCAGGAACCGGCTGTTGATGCGGTTCGAATTGCCGAAGTCGCCGTGCTCCTCAGCCCCCGCCAGATAGGCCTCGACCGACCAGGTGTGGGTCAGATCAAAACGCCCGCCGAGAGTGACGCCCAGGCTCTCCGAGCCGCCGCGGCTCCGTCCCGGCCCCAGATCGCGGGCGAACGAATAGGCGATAGTGTGGGACGCCGCCCCGGTCGGGGAAACGAACCAGGGGTTGGCGTTCGTCACGCTGAAGATCCCGCCGCTCGCCGCCGTGGCGACATCGTGATCCCTGCGGCTGTAACGCACGTCTCCGGTGATCTCGAACCGGTCGCCCAGGGATTGGCTGAAGCGGCCGTAGGCGCTGTGCCGTTCCAGGGAAGGCAGCAGATCGGCCCCCAGACTGTTTGCCTCGAGGTTTTCCGTTCCCGCAGCGAAATCCGCCGGCCCCTGGGCCATGCCGCTGGCGTTGGGGCGGACGGCGAACTGGGTGACGTAGGCTCCGCCGACGAAGCTCACGATATTGCCGGGCGCACTGTAGAATCTGCGATGATCCGTTCCGCCGAAAGGCCGCAGGTCCCCGTCCGCCGTATAGGGCCGGTCCAGGCTGCTGAGACCATTTACGGTCTGATACTCGTAGGCGAGATAGGCCGCGCCACTTGACCAGCTTCGTCCCGCCAGATGCGAAAAGATCAGGTCTTCGCCGCCGCCCTTCGCGACTGAGCCGCGCAAGCGCGTCTCCTGACCATCGAACGACCGCCTCATGATCACATTGACCACGCCCGCGATCGCATCGGAGCCGTAAAGCGCCGAGGCGCCGTCCAGCAGCACGTCCACCCGCTGCACCGCCGCGGACGGCAGGGCGGAAACATCGGCGAACTCGGCTCGCGATCCCGTGCCCGCCATCCGTCGTCCGTTGATGAGGACCAGGGTGGACGCCGGTCCGAGCCCCCGAAGATTGACCCCGGTGGCGTAGACGTTGTTGGAGGCCCCTACGTCCGAGCCTGCGGCCTGAACCAGAGGCGTCGCCGATCCGGCGTAGTTCTGCGGCAGGCTGGCGAGGGTCTCGGCCACCGTCCCGAAACCCCGTCGATCCAGGGCGTCACGGTCGAGGATCACCACCGGCGAGGCCAGGTCGCCTGACGACTTCAGCAGGGTCCCGGTGACAATGACGTCGTCGACCACCGTCGTCGCCTCGGTGTTCTTCGCCCTGCCCTCCTTGCGCAACACGATGACGCCGACGTCCGTGCGGGACCAGGCCAGGCCCGTGCCTGAGAGAAGACGGTTCAGCGCATCGGATGACTGTTCGGCGTCAGCGCCTTTGGCACAGATCTGGGGTTGCGGATAATGGAGGG
>ERZ778017.1484-NODE-1484-length-23037-cov-6.348403_pt1 | contig 23037 bp, 11 predicted proteins | sample MGYA00375747_ERZ778017 | MGnify/ENA primary metagenome ERZ778017 (study PRJEB29350, sample SAMN05509838) | bioreactor metagenome | biome: bioreactor; material: wastewater | place: South Africa: University of Cape Town | collected 2014-03-17 ...
ATGATGCTGGAGCACTAGAAGATGCTGGAGCAGAAGATGATGCTGGAGCACTAGATGATGCTGGAGCAGAAGAAGAAGAAGATGCTGCCGTTGGAGGCACTGGCATTGGGGCACACATTTGACAAACGCTTGGAATAGAATCTGGGTGTGCTGCACTGTAACAGATCTTGTTATCGATCGAGTTCAATGGAATACTTAATCCAAATGTAGAAAGTACCCCATTGATGGTATTAATAAGACTGGTAAGCACGTTAAGACTATCCAGGATTCCACTAAGTGCACCACCTTGACCAACAAGTGAAAGTTTATCGGTGATTGTGGACAAGTCAGTTACTGGGGAGTATGTGAAACTTTGTGTATCGTAACCGGGACCAATTTGGAACGATTGACTAGCGATACCATTAAGAATAGGACTAAGAACCGCGTCAAGTGCTGTTCCAACAGTTTGAGTGAGAATAGCAGGTACACCAGCAGCATCAAGAACAGCCAGTACTGTAAGAGGATTAATAGTCAATACACCTGTGCTTGAATCATAACTGACAGTGGATTGAACAAATGGAATAAGAGTGATGATACAGTTACCATCACCAAAACCTGCAACTGTTGGAGTCGAACCTAATGCATTCAATGCATTCAATGTGGCATCAGCACCGTTCAAGTAGAAGGTCTGGTTTGGATCAACAGGAGTAATACCACCAAGGATGGTAACAGAAGAAGTACCCTCAACACTAACACAACCACTTCCCAGAACTTCACTAGTTAAAATATAATCAGTATTATGCAAGCAAATATCACCGTTGTTTGTGATTGGAGTCAAAGCAGGAACACCTAATTCAACGACCCCTCCGGATTTTTCTGTTTGATAAAATTCAAGTAAACCTTCATTATCCCAATCTGGTGCAATAATTGACATAACAGGGGTATCAGTGAGAGAACCACCAGCACCAAAAAACATTTGACCGGTTGCAGAATTTTGAAACGAAGCTGCAATAATGGCATAAACTGGAGACACAAGATCTTGAAGGGAATTAAATGCAACAATACCGTCGTTATCAACTGTGGTTAATGCGTTTGCGTTAAGATTTAATGCTCCACTGGTTTGGGTAATGTAGAAACCACCACCTTGACCAACCGTCAACGACCCAACTAAAGCTGAAATAGTACTATCCCAAATAGAATAGTAAACGTTAGGGTCAACAACAAGATTACTGATCTGCAAATTTACAAGACCATTTACTACAGTATCTTGACTAATTGTTTGAGCGTTGATTGCAGTAGCAATAGAAGCTGCACCAACCAAGAGGTTTTTGACTAACATATTGTTATCTTTGAGCTTCAGATGCAATTACAAAAATCAGAAGTTCAGTTCATGGAAATTTTAATTCATTAAATACCCACCTGGGAAATGCCATGAAGGCTTTACACCATACTCCGGAGACTTTGCAATCGCCAAAAACAATAGGACGAAAACGGCATATTTTTTATTAATGATTGCAGAATGCATTAACACTTTTCTTGGAAAGGATGCATGTAGATCTACTTGTTCGTAAACATCCGCATATCGAAAATATTATTGTCCCAAATTGGTTTTAATAGGCATGTATAGTTTGGATGCAGGTTAATTTTTAAACCAACGTAGACCTGCAAATTTATTTCGATCACAATTATTTTGTAATCAAGTCATAATACCAAGTTTTATGAAAGGGAAGCCAACAATCATCCACCAAAAAATTAATTGTTACACGACAACCAGATGACAAACAATCGACAACAATATTAGAAAACACGGGTATACTTTCTAGTTATTTTACTGCCAATTCAAATATTTACCCGCTAGTAAATTTTACTGGAGCAACATACCACTGCCAATATTCAGTATTTTTTGCAAATGTAAAATGTTTCAGCTGGTGTATGTAATCCACAATTGTCCGTTTGTCATTACTATTTACCTATGAGTAAAATTGATTCGAATTACCTGGTTGCCTGGGCCCCGTGAAATTATATGGAACTAGCACCAAGCTTGTGTATGCATTTTCATTTAACTCAATAATGCTAGTATGCCATATGAGCAATTTCTTAATGATATGTCAGGGTAGCTCGAGTATTACATTTACTTGAAAGAGAGATATTGACAATTTGCAGCATTATTTTACAAATGGTTTTACCATTATCACCATCTTGCATAAATTATTTAAATATACAAAATAATTTGTATTGTGTCCTCGCTTCGATCTTAAGGCATGGTCAACCACAGATTTAGACGAAACTCTACCATACTAGTAATTCTCCGAAGGTTTGCGTAAATTTTAACTCTAGGCGTTGTTGAAGAAATGTAGAGAATCCCATTTCTTAGCATTTTAGGTCCCAATAAAGCAGATATTAGGTGTTCTAAATCGACCAATTAATTTTTTGGTCAATGGTGATGTCACCAATTGACAAGTTTGTTGTGCCTTTATTGTTCATAACCAATTTCTTTCGGAGCAACCACTATTTACGAACATGTGTAACTTATATGCTTCTCGAGACAATTGTTAACCACGTCATTTGTGATGATTTTGACGAGAAGTTACGACGGAAACACGAACACTTCCTTACACATTCCTTAAAGCTCCCAGATAGGAAATGCTGTGTAAATGATGCAGAAGGGCTCAACTTACTCAATTTATGCTGGTAGTAATTAGATAAATTCGTAGTCGTATGCATCTCGCATCTAAAAAATACTTGCATAATTTCATGTCACCATGCACTGAATCTAAAATTGTACTAAAACCAACTGTACATTACAATTTTGAGAAAACCCTAAGATATTCATGTGACCAAAATATAGTATTTTTAGATGTACACTAAGACTATTTTGGACATCCTTGGTATGAAACGAGAAACACACTTCCCTTGAATAATACCAATGTAGTGCATGTCCGAGATAAAGTATGAATTTGGCGTAGCATGCAATTGCGCACTGTAATAGCAGCATCGATTCGTGGTTGCAAATGCAAATGCACCTTAGTAACTCCACTTACGAATTGTGATGCTTATACTCAAAATTATGAAACAGCTGTATGGGTGAGAGTTTACCTTTGTAGTAACGAGTATGGAATACACAAAGTGATGTATGTTGAGCATGTATTTTGAAAGTTCATATATATGACTAGTGCTTAGAAATAATTATACTTGGTAGAACTGAACAATGCAAGAAAAGCCATGAGATAGTTTGTTTGCAAGTGATTGGAAACTAAATGGTGAAGCGTTGTATGCTTCGAATTAATTATCAGGTATTGGAGTGCAAGTATTATCGGATACCTAATTGCATAACGGTGAAGACCATTCTTGGGTATCATACACAGGGCATGTAGAATGGTTTGTACTCATACTAGCTTTGTTTATGGCAGTCAAACTGGGATTGTTGCTGTCACATGGAGAATAGTCCAGGAACGTGGTGGAAGATGAGTGCCCTCCACGATGTTTTGATATTTTGGATTTGGTTCGTAGAATGGATGAACCACTGTTGTAAATTGATGATGAGTAGGTGGGTGTCGTATTCGCAGAACTTCGTTTGTTAGAAAATACTGAATATTGTGAGGTTGCAGATGGTGGGGTGACAGGGACAGGGATATTGTCTTGCATAACGACTAAGGGTGATTTGTCTAACGAAAATAATGAGCTATTATTGGAAACATCAAACTTAGGGAAATTTAACAAAATTTCCGCCGATTCATACAACTGGTCATCGATACTATCCAGTAATATGTTTGATTGTTTGTTATGAATCGATTGGATTATGTGGTTGAATCTGGAGTGAAAGTTGTTGATAACTTGAATAACCCCGAGCTGTTCATATTTCTTTGTCAAGACTTCAGTGACTTTGGTCAACTGGACAATAAAATAAAGGGTTATTTTCTTGATATTTTGTAGTGCGCATTCATCGAACCCTGATAGAAAGGCACCCAATACGTCGGGTTGGATATTTTCCAGCTCCAGTTTGATAGAGTCATTTTTGTCATCATTATCATTATCATCGTTATATTCATCAATGTCCTCACTGAAATAGTCAGAGTCCATATCATCGTCCACCATGGTGAAATTTTCTGGGTCTTGACTATTTAAGTTCATTGTGTACTTGATGGTATTATGCGAAAAGTTGGATTCATTCGAATTGGCATAAAGGGTTTGGTTAGATGATTTTCTCTTAAGTTTTCTCATCAATTCCTTTAAAGAATTAGATGCATGAGGTAATTGCAACATGTTGCACGCCAACAAGTTTGCCGTAATAGATACCAAAGAAGTTGGTAAATTCATGAAACATTTATCATACATAGACAATTCGCACAAGAACCTTCCCACAGCAGTGACAGCAGAAACCGATGAATTTGATGCAGAAGTCGATGAGTTTCCCACACTATTATATTTACAAGGGGTCGAGTCACTTTTTTGGGAAATCTTGGAATGGTGAATTGCCAATTGTAAACAGTCTTCCAAGTTTGGATGGGCCAACGACCATTCCAACGTAGAAAGTATATGCATTTCCATTTGGACAAACATCTCTTCATCATAGGCATTACGGCACATGACTGTCAACTCTTTCAAAGTAGGTACTCTTGATTTCTTGTCTTCGTATTTTCCTGCAATCCAGAGAGCAGTGCATCCGACCAACTGGTAGTGACGCTTGAAGACAATTCTTTTGGCGCAATATCTGTCGATGATGTTCAAACAAAGAAACAATGTAGAAGGTTGCAATTTGAATGACGAGTGCAATTCGATCAAGAAGTCCAAAAGAAATGGTCTCATAAACCATTGAATCTCGGGCTGCAAATCAATCATGGCCGAATTGACGGACGAAGCTGATTCCAAATTTGCCAACGTCTTGGATACGTCACTAAAATATTCGTCAATCAACTTTCTGTTGGCGTTGGTTTCCAAGATTTCCAACATGACATTGTAGGGCTTGTGTTTTATGTGATGAGGAGGACCATATTTAACCGGGTTCATGATTATAGACTATAGAGACGTAGAGTAGGATCAGCCAACTATGGTGATTGTATAGAGCTGATGTGGATAATGGAGACTAGGAGGTGATATTCAGTGGGTAGTACCAAACTTGATAACGGCTAAGCAAAGATGGTGCAATAGGATAGATACACTAGATGCAACAGCAGTAATAACCAACAAACAATCTTAACTGTAACAGTACTAAATGCTCCACTGACAGGACCTGGCTAAGTTCAATTATACTGAAATCCAATTTACGAAACTATGGATTCACGGACGTATTATACTATGCTCATAGTATGGGACTACTAAAAATTTTATAAGGAGGTGTAGCCATAGTATACGCGTATCTGGTATAATTTAAAGAAATACCGTGGATAAAATTCCGTGTAGCAATAATGCGACCGCATCACTCCACCGACCGCCTAGGCATTCCAGAACATCGACAACATTTTCACGCCCGACTTTTGTGCCAAGTGGTACCTAGTGTACGTGTTGTAGCAACATCCAACCCATTGTCATGTTGTAATCCCCTGGTGGTAGTTGTATGGTGATACAGTGACACATTTGATGGTAGTAAACCACTGTCTCTATCCCTGGAGGTGGTACTGCGTCCGCGACGTCCTACGTCTAAGGCAGCCAGGGTCGTCAAACTACCACGTTAACCGTTAAAACGCGACATGCGCGTTCGTTCACACGTCAAGGAATGAAAAACAGTTGTTCTACATACTAGATCTGATGCAATGTGAAACCTCGTTCACCGACAGGGCGATTGCAGCACGGACATGGGATTGTTGCTCAGGTCATCGTCGTGCCGGTGTGGTCGGCCTTGTCTGTACCAAGCGTCGCGACGCGAGCCGTGGACCAAATATAGAAGGCCGATTGTAGTGATTTGATGTTGCAACTCTGTTGTGACCCGCGGTGGGGATTCGTAGACACGATTTTGTGAATAGCGTGGACCTTGTTGACATACACATTTTCAATGGAGCCATATAGCTCCACAAAAAATACTCTGGTATCCACGAACACTCGAGAAGACAGATGCAGGCAACATCAGCGATGCAAATAAAGGTGGCAGCGCAGCCGTGGCGTAGTCATATGCCACTTCGTGGCATCGCGTTTGGTGTCTTTCATGTGCGTTGTGTTCCTTAATCAGTTGAACCGCACTACAACATGTACTGTATGGCACGCTCATTGCAATACCAATACCACATTGAGTTGGTCCAGGCCATACACTGATACATCACCGCCATGAAGCAACAAAGCAGATATCTACGATGTTGGTGTGATTTGTGCCATGTTGTATGATAACAAAGTGTTGATTCGTGTGCTAGAGTGTTCTAGTTCACTTTAAAGCCGACAGCGTTTACCAACATACCACTGGTCACCAGGGCCCTACCCATCACGCTAATTTTGGCTATTCCATAGCACTATTCATTGTACCACTCCTCGTACCAGCCAATGCAACTCCGATGGTGCTACAGATTATGCTGGGGTGCTTCCGTATAAATCTCCTGGCTACTCCGTTGCCAAATTTTGCAACTAACTGTGCTGCATAATGTTCATTTTTCACCGTGTATAGTAAAATCCATGTGTCATATGCAATACTCTATTTTTACTCTTACAGATGCGGTACATTTGTCGTAATTTTATATGCCATAATGCCCTGTCAATTCTGCAGGACAGAATTCTCACGGCTCAGGTTTACAACTGATGGCTTTGGTATTCGAGGATGCCTCAGGTACCCGAATGTACCATTTGGCCACATGGAAGGTTGTTGCAAGTTGCAGCTTTAATTTTTTGGCACGGTAAATGCGACTTTGTGCATTCTTTATGATAATGACAACTCTTATGCGAACTCTAGTGGAAAAATGGCTACAAATGATGCGGCTCGGATATACTGTCGGAATCCTGACACTGCCAAAGGCTTTCAATTGTTTTGGAACATTGGTGGTACATTGGTATTCCATTTGTGGTACATTTGTGTTACATTTGTACTACAATTACATTGTTCATATTTTGTACCAATGAGGAACATATATGCTGCTAGCTAGCATGTGTGAGGTATGCGGGTAAATGTATGCTCGTATTGTATGCTCGTACCCTGTAGTGTTGTTTGGTCATGCCTAGTCATTTGTATTCCTTTGTACCTCAGACTATTGTTTAACATGCTCGTACATATTTTTTATAAATACGGATTAGTGTTCAAAGATCTACATTGGCGCATCACCTCTGGCCCTAATGCTAGACAAGTATTGGTGGATTTAGTTTCAGTTGTATTCGGTAATACGACATGATTATTTAATATTTCCGAACCTATCCTATTGGTGTTTGTGCACAAATAAGCTTACAACAACACTACGAGTGTGCTGCACCATAACGGTGGCTGCCATCGTATATTCGCGGTTATATGAATGCAATTGACGAGTTTAGCATGGATTTTCTTTGCGGACCCTATTACGGTTCGTAGGTGAAAGTTGATCGTATCCCAATTAGTAAATTCTTTGTTGAAAAAATATTTTTTATCCTTCAAGCTGTACCTTAAAAGTGTTCTCTGGGAGAGACGTTGTCATGAAAATTTTCAGTCCCAGTCTTTTTTACCCCTGGTCAGATAAAATTTTCGCCTATTGTTCGATGTTCAGCCCAGGTCCAATTGGCAAATCTTGCCATGGAGTGCTGGTTATGGTTTAGTCATTGTTCGATGTAAAGCACATATTTACGTGGTAAATCCTGCCTTGTAATTTTCACAATGGTTTATCCATTGTTCGATGTAGAGCAGATGTAAGTATTTGGCAAGTCTTGCCTCACAAATTGCGAGATGTTTGAATACATTGTTTAAGTAGAACACATGTGTTTGGCAAGTCTTACCTTTTAATTTGTGTAGTGGTTTAGTTATTGTTTAGTGCATACTTCAAGTATAATTATTTTCTCATTTGTTCAGCACATCAACATGCAATCGGATTATTTGCAACTTTGCATTTCCGACCCTGTTCCGCTTACATTCACTTTCCATTTCGAAAGATTTGTACCTTGTCAAGACCTCGTTAATTGTTGGGAAATCATAGTTTGATATGCTATCCATGATTGTTGGGAATTCTACAGGTGATTGAGAAGGCTTCCCAAATCTTTCATTTGTCCGTCTGCACGGTCTACTCTTCATAAAAGTCGTACACATGTTGGTGAGATCTATATTCAGTTAGCTATCTATTAATATCCACCTCTACCTCGTCCACCAGGATTACCATTTTCTTGTTCATCGTTTCTTATACTCTCGTCAACTGATAATAACAACGTGGCGGCTTCAGTTGCGGATTGAAGTGCGTTGAGTTTGACCAATGCTGGCTCCCAAATGAATGATTCCATATTATTCCCGACATCTTCTTTTTGGAAGTCAATACCATACCATATTTCTCCTTTGGCGTGAGCACTTCTCAATTTGTTTAATAATTCAACTCCGTCAAATCCAGCATTTTCACATAATTGTCTTGGAATAACTTCCAATGCTTTGGCAAATGCATTTATGATTAATTGTTGTTTTCCGGCTATGGTTCTAGCATATTCCCTCAAGTATTTAGATAACTCCATCTCGATTGCTCCTCCTCCAGCAACAATAGTGTGGTGTTTGACTGCTCGTTTAACAATCATAATGGCATCATGCAATGATCGTTCAACTTCAGCAATTACTTGTTCAGCACCACCTCTCAAAATTAATGTACATGTTTTGGCCTGTGGACATCCAGTGAATAAGTTGTATCTTTCTGATCCAATTTGGACTTCTTCGAACTTGTCGCAAGTACCTAAGTCTTCTTCACTAATGTTTGAACATGTCGATTGAATATTACCTCCGACAGCTTTAATGACTCTGTCCATATCTTCACTAGAAACTCTACCAGCACAGAATATATTTCTATCGGCAAAGTATTGGGTTGCTAAATCCCCAATAGGTAATTTCGACAACACAATGTTAGCTCCGGTTTTTTCAATAGCTTCCAATTTCTTGAAGATGATTTCCCATTCGGCATCAACAATGTCTTGATAGTCTTTAACTTGTTCTACTCTGACTTCAGCATTGTCCTTTTCTGCTTTCAATTCCAATTCAACGTTTAAGTTAACAATCTTAGGATTAGTGAATTTCTTTGGTTGTTGTTCAAAACCAGCGTAAGAGAATGTCTTTTTGAATGCAACCCCGTCAACAAATAAGGATTCTTCCATAGAACCACCTGGCACCTTCTTGATCCCGATTAACTTTTCGTCCAAGTCATTTTGATCCAAGCACAACACGGCATCGACAACCATTTTGGTGAAAAATGACGAGTTTTGACTAATCAACTTCGACGACATGGCTGTAGTAGCACATCTTTCTAATAATTGGCGGAATTCACCATCATTTTCCTTCTTTATATCGACTGCAATGGAGTTCAATTTTTCAACTGCCAACTCACAAGCTTTATTAAGACCTTTGTTAATTAAATGAGAAGAAATCCCATCCTCAATAAAAGTCTTGGATTCTTTCAACAATTCTCCGGCAAGAATAGTTACCGATGTAGTCCCATCACCAACTTCTGCGTCCTGAGCTCTACTAACATCAACTAACATTTTGGCAGCTGGATGGACAATGTCTAACAATTTCAAAATAGTAGCTCCATCATTAGAAATAGTAGTCTTTCCGTTTGAGGAAACAATCAAGATATCGGACCCAAAGGGACCCAAAGTAGGCTTCAACGTATCTTGAATCGCCAAGCAGGCATTGATGTTGTTCAAAATTTGCCCTTTACCCTGGGACGCATCAGTGCCCTCTTTCAATACGACAATTGTCGGTGTCTGATTGGAAAATGCCATAGTCCTAGATATGTACAGTTAGAACCACGTAACAGGTATCACAATTCCGTTTCCACAAACAAAGATACACCTGGTGGTATTGCTATAGTGTAGTTTAACATTAACAGTAGAGAAAAAATTCGCAAAATGTCGCACGATCCTGGAAACCTACGACATTTTTTTTTTCACGAAATTTTTCAGGTTTTGCGACACTGGTTCCGTTTGGAGAATAACCATCGTAGTTACAGGCACAGAAAACAAGTACAACTTGGGTCATATTGGAGGCTGTTGCAATGTCAATAATCAATTCTAGTTTCCGTGGGTTTGTTTCCCCAGGATGTACATCCGTAATGGCCCGTAGAGGGGTTGCCATGAAGGGAGAAGTGCACTTATCTAATAGAAGAGTTATGAGGAAGATCAAGTTGGGGAAGGCCAGACCAGCGATTTTCTACCAGTTTGACACTTTGGTGGAGTTAAGTGATGGTTCGGTTATAAAAAGAAGATCCCAAGCTCCTAAAGATGAAATCAGAATGATTTCTGATCAAAGAAATAGTGGTTTATGGAACCCTAACAGATCTGATTTATCTACTGCCGATCCTAATGCCACTGGTAAGGTTTCCAAATTCAAACAAAGATTTGCCAACTTTGATGAATCGGCACAAGAACCTGAAAAAACTGAAGGTTCTCAAGATAAACCTAACAAGGTTGATGATTACCTTGAATTATTGGGCCAAAACGTCAAGGAAGTTCAATCTGGTGGGGTGTTATTCGATAAGAAGAAATCCAGAAATAGATAAACCAGTCATAGATACTCATTGGGGTAGTACTCATTGGGGTAGCATACCCCGACCTGGGTCTCGTTTGTACAATAGTTCTTCATCATGTATATATTAAGAAATTCTATTATTGAACATATTCTGTAGATTTGGTAATGAGTATTTTCAGTGCCATGAGGTCAGCAATAACTGCAATATTGCAATTAGAGTCTCAGTCTAGGCAAAACTGGGAATTTCCAAATCGAAATTCAGCCCAAGTTGTATCCTCTTATAACATCTAATTGTGAATTTAAAATGTTTATATTGGCTAATACTATTCAATGGTAATGACTGAACTACTTTTACATTTTCGTAAAGTGGAATTTATTTGTCTATGTACAATGCAATTTCTTAGGTTTCAAGGTCTACAACTCTCCAATACATCATCTCGTATGATATCCAGAAGAATGCCCTGTTCATCCTTGTCCTTTACCATGCAAATTATCTGTTGGTATGCAAATCCCAAGAACCTCAATTCTTCGATAGCCCATTTCACAGTGCTAGTATCTCGTTCTTTGAGGGATTGATGTAAAATTATCTCTAGTGTTTCCACCATGATACGTTTATCAGAAAACCTGAAAAGTCTATAAAATTTGTCTGGAACACCGAATTGGCTCAAGTTGATCAATTTGTCGGAGTTTGGTTCTGACCTCGTAGTGTACTCACTAAAGACATTGTAGTATTTCTTTCCGAGCCGGTTATTTATTCTAGTTGACAAAAACCAAATAAAGTTTTTGCTCAACTGGGCAAATGATTCGTCTTCTTTATTCAATTTAAGAAACTTTCTGTATAGGTCATCAAGGAATGCCGACTCTAGTTTGTTTTCAATTAGCATTCTTCGGAATATACTAATATATGCCGATTTACTGACATGAATATCAGCAGTTTTGACCATAGTTAAACATTGGGCCATTTGTCCCTGCTCGAGTAGCTTTGTAATGATTGCATTAAACTCTTGGTCGGATATCCCGTTCTTGGATTTGAATATCGACTGAAGAACCAGCTCTGCAGCTTTCTCTTTGTTTTGATGCAAAAACGACTGGAATAACAGCGATAATGTCAGTCGACGTAAAGGAGGCTTCAACGTTTTTACTAAATTTTCAAATTTATCTAGCGATGTGTTATTGGCTCCATAAAGCTTCAAGAGTAAATCTATAATCTTGTGGTCTTGGAAAACATCGGGCGGTAATTTGGATACTATCTCTTTGTGATTTTTCTGGCACTTTGTCAAAAGTAATTCAATCATTGGCATATCGTGGTCGCATAATGGGTATATGTTGGACCTATTAAAAATGTCAAATGCTTTGTAGATATTTCCATTTTCAATATTGAGTACAATCAACTTGTTCCTGAACTTTCTAAATGAAGATTCTTGACACTTATTTAACGACTCGCCCGCCAATAATTTGTCATAAACAAGATTTGGGAAATACTGTAATTTAGTGTCCATTAAAAAGAATTCCATAATCAGTTCAATATCACTCGTGTTTAAAGATTCTGTTCCAAAAACATCAATCAACTTGAGTGTTGCGTAACAGTGGTATAAATGGTTATTTTCATAATTGACAGTCAATGACAGTATCAAGTTGTGTAGGTTCTCTTCGGTGACACGAATGCTTGTGTCATGAAACTGAATCGCATAGGCAGACGCTAGAAGAGGTTCTCCTGATGCAATAGTCTGATCTAGAAGTATGTTTGCTAAAATCGGTATTATGTTTTTACTGATGAATGGATCTGATTTGGTATTGTTAAGCTTTTCAAGACTTTTGGTAACAGTGCTAAAGGTTTGATTTTTGTCCATCATTTTCTGAAATATTGATAATGCTAGTTCGGGGTTTTTTAGTATGATAGCCTTAAATACATCGTTGAGGACGAGAGCCCGTATAGAGCTTGAACTATTGAAATTCTTTAATATAAAATTGATCATGGGAGTATTAATTCTGGGAAATCGGAGTAAATCTTCAAAAAATATCAGGTTTGTAGTCTCATAATATCGACTGCAGTTGTATGTTGAGTATTTGAAGCTCACATTACTATCAAGTATCTCATATGCTCGTGATAATCGCTGGAATAACTCAAGGTTAGCCCTGTTCCCGTCATTAATTTCGTCAATATTGAACGATTTTGGCTGGAAATTGAACTTTTCAGACTGTGAGTAGCGTCGTACTCCGTATAGATGTAAAAATCTCCCACTTCTCCTACTCATCCCCTTCATATTGCTCTGGGCATTTCTTATCATTCTATATCTAGTTTCTACTCTAGTAGAAAATTTCCTAAGAAGATATCACGTGATTCAATGAATGCATCAAATTTGGCTGCAAATTGTTTACATTCCCAATAGAAAATGTAGATCGGAAGAGGTGTGAATTACATGTTGTGACGTGTGAGCCTTGGTGGAAATTTCTAAATGATTTTGCTACAATTTAGGAAATCTAACTTTTTTCTGAAGTTGGTTTTTACAATAAACATCAAATTATCTTCAAAAATATTGTAAAAGTTAGAAAAAGTATAAGAATTATAAAAACCGCAAGACTCTCAAATCATCAAAGAATGCGCCTTCTATTAGAATATTTCACTTTCAGTAAAGAAGTTGTTCAACAAGGTGCACTTACTCCTTTATATATTTGATCTCCGTTCTTAATTCAAGATCTTAATTCAGTAAATTTCACGCTATTGGTAAACTGTTGTAGTTCCTTTATATTTAGTTACTCAAGAGCCTTTCATTGTATTTCCTAACTATTTTACATATCCACATCATACCCGTTATTGTAAGATGCAATGTATATTAACTTCCGGAGTTAGTTTTATAGTGTCTATAAGTTACATAAATTTACAATCGGCCAACCCAAACCCATACATGATCTTTTCGACATGTCTTTTGATCACCGGCCAGTCCTCCCGTCGCTGCACAAACTCATAGATCTCTTCCTGCCCGAAAATACCGTTGAACTTGGACAAGTCGCTCACCAATTTTCCAATTGCATGAGCATCGTCTCCACTAATCAAGTACATACTTCCAATGTTCTTGAGTGCTTGGAACAACGGCATGATCATTCGCTTATTTGACTTGATATGAGATGCAAAAAAGTCGTTATATGAGTTCAAATCAGAAATGAGATTTGTGGCACCAGCAACGGAAATTGTATTTTGTTTCACTGTCTTCACAACAATTTGGAAAAATCTCTCAGCAATTTCTTGTTGGAATACTTCTACAATAGACTTATCTGCACTGCCCGTGAGTAGGTCAATGTTCTCTTCCAAGATCTCGAGAGCTTTTTGAGCAGCGTCAGTCTGTCCTATGACATTGTTGACATCACTACGAGGACAATAGTCCTGCGGAGATAGCCGTGTTTTGTAGACTCCATCAATTTCATTAACCAAAATTTCAATACCAATGTTCAACCCATCAGCAACGTATTTGTCCACTAGAGCTTCGAGTTTCTTTTTGTTCTGCAATGATGGATTCAAGATGGAGTTTTCATGTTTTACAATGTGCCGGTTAAGCATCTCTTCTTTGTAAAATATATCAACCATTTGAATGATCAAATCAGCCACATTGATCAATTCAAAGAATAATACTAATGGCTGCGAAAATGCCTCGTTGTGTGATTCAGAATAAGTGGGGGAATTTGGATTGTATGTTTGTAAATAAGTTAATGCTTTTCCAAAACCAGGTTTTAAATGCTCGTTACTTATGGTGTCCAATATGTTGATGAAGATATCTTGCATCGTTGCTAAAATGTCAGATTTTAAAGAGTGAATTGAAAACGATTGGAACCGAGAAAGACGATATAGGGAAATTTTGGCTTCATTCAATGATTCCAAAACTAACTGAGGACTAAGCATTTTGTCCAACGACTTGATGTTTTCTGACAAGATTTTTGCTTTTGCTTGAATTTCCGAGTAGTTCTGTTCATCATCTTCCGTTTTGTTATTGCTTGATTTACTGGTGATAAACACTTTTTTGAAACTGGTTAAAAAATCATCCTTAGTTTCCACTTTAACATGCCTTAGAATGCTTTCTGTTGTTTCAGCTTCACGTTTTGATAAAGATTCGTTCCAGTCTCGAATATTTCTACTACAACTTTCTCGAAAGTATGAGAGCTCTTCCCTCATAAACTCAGCTGCAAATGATTCGTACAGCATATCAATTAACTCCTTGACTAGTTGAAAGTACGTTTCACCGACATTGGTACTAGGATGCAACAACTTGATAAAATCGTTAGTTATTTTGTCATAAATGTACGGCACAGCCTGTAAATAAAGGTTTTTAGACTTTGAGAAATCAATCAAAATCATTATTAGTTCAGTTAACTGGTTGGCGACCAATTCTTCACATACTTTGTACATCATTGGAACTGAACTAGGGAAGATCAAGTCGATGATGGCAGACTGCTGATTGAACAAATCAGCCAAACTACTGATCAACTGATCAAATGCACTGTGACACATCTCAGAATCCACAAAATACATTTCTGGATTGAACGAGTCTAGATTGAATATTTCGTTTTTCTCATTATTGAAGATGACCTTTTGGAGAAAGAATTCAATGAGAGTTTGCTGGTTTTCCAAATCTATCAAGATTTGTACGAATCTTCTGGCCACTTCATAATCCTCAAGATCGTAATGTATGTCCAACTCTCGCAACAATGCGTTTTCGAAGATTTCTAGTAAAGCGTTGATTTTATCTAAAGCAAGACTCCTCGACTGTTCGTCGGTATCGATCTTGTTGAACTTGAGCAAATTGCGTAGGATTTTTGACTGTTCTTCAGGAGTGTCGAAATCCTCGAAAATCTTCAACTTATCGTATGCCTTGTTCATGACAAAGTCTCTATAGTATGGGTTTAAGCACTTGTAGATGACTAACAACTGCGTTTTCGCATGTTTTCTCGATACAACCACATTATCCAAGCACGTTAAAGGATCTTTCAACGCAGCAATGCTTCTGGCAGTGGACCCCAGGGAACCAGGTTTCTGGTTAACAGACGAAGACGTCGAATTTTCTGAGAAACTCTGCGAATTGGCACCATCAGCACCATCGTTATTCCTCGCTACCTTATTCCATACGCCCATCGCCTTGAATTTAGACACCCACAACTCGGGATCATTACCTGCTTTATATGTGTTTCTTGAGACATGGGAAAACGACACTAGATCAGGAACGGAAAGATACCGGCAAATGTTGCAAGCAACCGACAGAGGAATCACGTCGGCATTGTATACATCAATGTCAGCGTTCCATATCACCTTGGACATCGCGGTGGGTAGCACGAGATTGCGGCACGGTGGTGGTATAAAGAAGCAGTAGATTGTAAATGTAGAAGAATGCGAATTTCTAGAAATGTAGAAAATCTAGAAATTTTTCACCTAGTCAAAAAGACCCTAACCAACTGGTGGTAATGAACGATGTTTAGAATGAGAAATGTGGTTATACGAGCGCGAATACCACCACGATGGTATAGAGCACCATCGATATTGACTTTTTACCGAGTAAACTCCACCAAACCGTTCCAAGACACACCCCAACGACTACCAATCCAGAACAAGATCGGAAACTTCATCGTGAAGTTTTTGAAACAAGAATCGCAGGCACTTAGACATAGCTTGACTGATGATTCTGGAGCGATGCAGAGTATTTTGGACGAGTTAGACCCAGCCTTGGCCCTGCGACTCCAGCGTGAGCTCGATGACTCCAACAAGCTCTTTGTATTGATGAGCTACAATCCAGTGTACATAGACCCAGAAATATACCTATATTTCTACGACCAAGTGGACAGCATGGACATTGAGTCCAAGAACTTGCTTTATCGCCGGCTTTTGTTTCATCAAAAGTACGATACCTGCTGGGACATGTTCAATTCATCATACACATCGATCAATGACGTCGAGGAATTTTTAGATTTGTGCATCAACGAGTTGAAATCGTTGAATAACTTGACGTTTGGACTACTCGAGCTCATTACTGCTTCGCAAAACCCCCAACTTTGTGGTGATTTTAGGGCGTTGGTGTTGGAAACAATCTGCTTCAAGCTCAAGCTAAATAAGGACTTGATAGACAACTGCATCTCCGTGCATCAAGACCTCGAAGCGTTAGATACATCCGAAGAAATTGCGGAATACCGCACGGCAAACGCGGCATCATTTACTCACTTGTACATAAACCATATTTATTTGAAACGATTATTCTTATTGATGACCCAGGAAGGTAAGCTTGATCTGGAACAACGATTTTTTGACATTTTAATAGACTATCCAGATATCACGAGCCGGCCAGGATGGCTAGCTCTGACAGGACCGAAGTTTCCCCTGTCATCATTCATTCAACCCAAATTGCATAACAAGCCCCGACAAAATGGATACAAACTATCCAACATAACACTTAATGAACTTGACATAATTTATTGCATTAACAGTGGCGCAAATATCGACTTTGATACCATTTATGACATATATTCCAACAGCAAGAAAGTTGACTCGGTGGAGAAACCAGTGATTAACGGAATCTTTTCTGTGCTTATAGAAGGAGGATCGTACGAACTTTTCAAAAGCAGGTTAGTCGAACAGGCACAAACATTACAGAAAGACTTGTTAGTGCGATCATTTACTCGTCTTTTAGACAATACTACCGATTTCCAACAAATAGGCCATCGATTTGAGACCCTTTTACCACGAAGCTATATGCTTGATATTATGACGAAATCAATCGAAATGAAATACAATGAAGGATACGAGCTTGACAATACTGCTGAACTAATACGAGCATGTAATACGTTAGATAACCGGACAAAGTTGATACGGACAATCTTAAAGTACGTCAAGAACGACGACGAACAAAAGATGGTTCGGTTCTACCGAGACATCATCAAGGATATCAAATCCACCCAAATCTTACTAGAAGTAATGAGAAACATGATTTTACGAAACGATATGATTGACAAAAGTGTCATTTGCACCATCTTTGACAAGATTCTCCATAATGGAATATCCAAACGGCCGGTGTCGAAAGAAGAAGTATCACGAGACTTCCAATTAATGTACCACCACGCAACCCCAGCCGAACGGGCCCATTGCCACAACAGTCTCCGTGCCATGGGCCAGATGTTTTCGTTGATTGGGGCCCAGGATTTCTGTCGAGTCATCACCATCTTGCACCACCATATTGGCCGGTTTGACTACTGCCATAGTCCCTATGGAAAAAACTACATTTACACCAACATAGTCAAAGAGACCATGCGATTCATTGACCGAGGAAATGACATGAAGACGGCGATCTTCAAGATGAGAGATATCTTGGGCAGTCTACAATGCAATGCTACAGTGATACGAGGGTATATATTCAAATTGATGGTGAAACAGGACCCGTCCAAGTCGATCAAACTTCTTCAATTCTACCAACAGAAGAAGTCCAGCCTCTCAAACCTAATCCCTTACATTATTTCGGGGATTTTCGAGACTGGTATGTTGTCAGACAACCGAAAAATCCAGTTGTTTGACATGTTTCTTACTCAGTTGAACGAGCTTGGGTACAGGCACAAAATCACGTTAACTACGGCACACCAGTTGTTGAAATTGGTGACGTCGTCGCCGGAACTCAATCACACATCACGACAATGGATCGCCAGCTTGTCGAAAAAACACAAGTCAATCCAACGTGCTCTTTGGATTCATTCAAAGAAAATGGGAGATTTACAAAAAACGAGTATTATTGAGTAGGCAATGAAAGTTTTGGAGGTTGTTGTTGTTTCAATTTTATTCTCATCCGTTTATTATTGAACTGTATGTTAGTCTGATATGGGATAACTGCTGCTCTAAGATACTTACCCAAGTTCGAACCTGTGTATCCTTTAATTTTAATTTCGTCGCCAAGATCTCTATATCCTTTCGGTTTGGGAATGGCTTTATTTGAAATGCATGTTCCAAATAGCTCTTTGCCGCTCGAGATAACGCTGTTCTCTTTGATTTGGAATGAAATGAGTAATTCATGTTAGCCAAAGACGTTTTGCATTTTCTTGAGACTTTGACAACAACCTCAACTTTTGGATTATTATCAATAGCACATGTAGTAGTTAGAGGATTAGTTAAATGATCGTTTGACGAACTTTTGTTATCTTTTGTACTCAAAATATTTACGACATTATCTTTCAAATTTGTAGCAAGTTCCAATGGGACACAGTCCAAATACTACAATGTTAGTGAAGCAGGTGCAACAGCAAATCGATACATACTGACAAAATTCGAATTTTTGTTCCATTTGAAGTCCCGTCGTTCTCAAAACCATGCCTTAAAATGCTCAAATCCAGGTAAATTTCGGGGTCTATAAAACCTGCCATTAAAGATTTGAGGTTTTGCGTTGATTCAATAACTGAAACTTCTTCGGAGTTCATTTTGATGTATTAAATCTCATCCTTGCTATATTAACTTGATATAATGTAACAAAAGCTTGGGATAGATTCTGTTTTATGTAAAGGAAATCAGAATGTGGAAGTTTTTTGGGGTGCTTTTGAAACTTAAAAATACTGATGGCCGAAACAAGGATTACTGGAAAATATCCTCCGTAAGACAAGTAAAATGCTGAACATGAAACGCTTTTCTGGATTTCAAACATTTCCGCTTGTTTGAACTTAGTGTAACTTTAAATTTTGTACACTCTGAAACTTGATACAGCTTCTTACTATGATAGGTACTGGAACATAGAAATGCGTAATTAGATTTCTTGATGCGTGGAGGGCGTGGCTTTGAATTATATTTTTTAAATTTTTCGTACCACTCTACTTCTAGTAGTGAAATATAGTCGAAGTAATTCTGAAATTGTGACGGACTTTTCTTCCAAATCTATGGTGTTAGTATTAACTATCTATATATTGTAATGACTAAAACGTACAGTAGCAGATATTTGCGATATGTGACTTAGTTTCCTTTGTTTCTTTTTCAAAATAGTACCTATGACGTGATGTGCAATTATAAACCTGTTTCTAGGGCGGAAACTAGTTTCTTCAATTTCTATCTTTGGACATTTAAGTGAGACATTGTTTGCGTACACAAAGTTGTCCTTGTCAATGACTTTGTAGGAGGATATATTTGTTGAAACCATGGGATAGCTATCACCTGTAGTTAACTTTTGTACAGAGCCAATACAATGCTTACTACCAAGTTTGGGGAATGAGAAGCCGAAGGAAAATGGTTCACACATGAGATTTGAAATACTTTTCGGTAATCTGTATATTTTGCGGTCTTTTAGCACTATATATAGCTAATTGATTTAATATATGTTGAAGCGTAGTCGTGAGGTTTGGTAAAAAATACCACAGACATTTACCACTTTCAAACTTAACTGTATATACCTTGTGTTATCATTTGAAATTGATCATATAATCTTGTGTACATGCTTCCAAGACTCTTTCCTATCAAAACATTTTCCACAAACGCATCACTTTCTTCGTCTGTCAAATGAGTCTGTAATCTCTGTTTTAACAAAACACTTGTAGTTTCTCCGTTTTTGAAACAAGGCAACGAAGAATCTTTTTGCATCAACTCCACGATGCTAACAAGCTGATCACAATTTTTTCTCAAGGCATTAAAACAGCTTTTACACAACTTTTTGAAGGTATCATAGTGTCGACTATTTATACCACCTAATAGATCCACATATTCAGTGGTCAATTTGAACGGTGCTGCCTCAAATCCAACGCTGCCTGGGGAATTAGAGAGCAAAAATCCGAAATCAATATGCACTATATGTCCCTCATCATCAACCATAATGTTTCCGTTGTGTCTGTCCTTTATTTGAAGAACATAACAAATAATGGAATATGATGCAAGACTTTTGGCAAAATTTGCCTGCGCTCTGTTATACCTATTACTGTTGACATCTCCAAACATCTTTTCAAAGTAGTCTTGTAATGTGAATATTCTGCCTCTCGAATTCTCGCCATTCTTGATCGAAATTTCTGTTAGAGACTTTTTGATTGAATGAATTGAGATAGCATTAGTGATGGTTTCAACCAATCCTGTGTTTGCACTTGTAATCAATATTTTCATTCTACGAGTCCAAGCACCAATGCCATTTGACTTCCAAATATTGGTGATCATCGAAATTAACTGAGTTGCAAATGCTTCTTGTGGTAAATCATCACCATTCTTGACAATAACTGAACACAAGTCCCAATTTGGTAAATGTCCATAAACACTTGATTTTCGAATTCGTTGTTTTTTAGCATTCCAATCTTCTCCCAATTTGAAATCGTTTTCCAATTTTCTTTCACCAGCATCTTGGTTATCCCCTTTAAGTTGGTTCAATTTTTCATAATTGATTGAATCAAATTGATCCTGTAAAGCAATCATAGATTCTACAATTCGAGTTTTTATCGCAATTGATTGCTCTGATGTTGCTTTTCCAGAGCTTTCTAATTGTTGCAACATTAATGATGCGATCCTCATTTGACTTGCAAGTGCTGTAGTTGAACCATCGGCACCAACAACTGGACTAGAGGTACTGTTTCGATCATGTATCGAATGCTCATCCGAGTCTGACCCAATAGCACTGCTAAATTCTCTTGAACTTCTATGTGACAACATCGTTAAATCCCCCAAGTCTGCCTCTAAATGAACACTTTTGCCAGGAATCGATTCATTCTGCGCAATGACAGGCACCCCATTTGGTATAGACATTTGTAATTTATCTAAACCACTACTTGCATCTTTAACTCCGTTATCATACAGAGAAATTAAAAGCTTTTGATTGTAGTCGGAATAAGGACTGAAATCAAATTCGTCACTTAAATACTCAATGGATAATAGAAATGGGACTCGTTCCGCAGAATTTAAAACACAGGCTTCATTTATACTTAACCTTAAAATCTTGTGGTATTTCTTATTCTTGTTACTAGTAACAGGAAAAAGTTGAGGGATGTCGATTTCTGATGGAAGCAAAGTCTCATTAATGATGGAAAGTTCTGCTCTAAGTGCAGATAACCTTGCTTCTTTAGGAACTTGCGACAATCGTAAAGATACGTTCTGCAAAGCAATGATGAAAGACGTCACACTCTTTGAGTAATGAGCTTGTAATCTATTTATTAAATTGTCCTGGGTTGTTAGATTTGGCATTGTCGCAGACGTTTTGAAAGTCTCCTCGATGGAGGAATGAGGGAAGTTCAATGAGGTTTCTGATTCAGTTGGATACAATTTGGGACGATGCTCTAGTTTAGATAAATCAGGTAAAGATTGAGAATTTATATTGTACAGTTCTAATCCACTTGCAACTTCCGCTTCTTTGATACTTTGTGCCCTTCTAGACTTGATAACAGTATTGATATTCAAATTCTCTTCCACACGTTCCATTCTATCCACTATAGCTTTCTCACCAATTAAGTCTGAAGTCGTAAGCACCTTCAGTAAACTTGAACTCACCCTAGGTTCTTGTTCATCATCAGTTGTATAAAACTCTGACTCGTCAGACAGTAAGTTTAAACTATTCTTTTTAGAGGACAATCTAGATACAGGCTCTGATCTTGGTTGAGAGAAATTTGGTGGCCTGTTAGCTACTGTACTTTCATCATCTGAAACCGAAGTTGAATGTTCAGCTGATAGCCTGGTATTTTTTAATGTCAAATTTTTAGTTAAAGACTTTTGAAAATTTGCAAGTCTAAACACAAGTGATTTCTGTTGTTTTGATTGCGACTTGATTAATGGAGAACAGTATTGATGTAATTCAGGAACACCGAAAGATGCGGCAATTGCACCAACCATGATTATAGCGGGTTGAAGATTTTCTCTGAACTCATGCTTTTGTCTTTGTGGAAGATCTGTGTTGAATAAGATGTTTTGAAGTTTGTTGATGAACTTCCTAGCTGTTTGGAATGAATAAGACTCCGGGTCGTCTCTCAACTCGAAGATTGACGATTGAACGTTCCAAAATACAATTAGACTAAAATGTGGGTATTTTGCACAATAATCAAGCAAGAACTCTTCTAGAGCCATAGAATCAGATTCAAATGCGATCAACAATTGCACAAATTGAGGAATGAAAAATTCAAGATCGTCATAAGTATACTTGTACAATTTTTGAACCAAGACATGCTGTATACCAATATTATTTCTGTAAATCATTAAATATCGAATGCATTGAAAGCAGTTAAACCCTTCCGAGTTTATTTCAAGGAGCAAATCATCTTTGTCCACGAGTTGCATTGCAAAATTCGCTGGAATCTCTATTACAAGTTACCACCTACTCAGTATTGTCTGTATGAATTTTGTACTTATACCGTGATATGCAGTACGGACTACTCTTCCTTGAATTCAAGTGCTCTAACTAAATCGGAAGTTGGACATAATCGTAACCACTACACGAATTTGAGGTATATCAAAACAACTGTTTAAAAAGAACATTAAAAGGAACTATAAATTATCTAAAGTAATATAA
>ERZ778017.1491-NODE-1491-length-22979-cov-5.018889_pt1 | contig 22979 bp, 16 predicted proteins | sample MGYA00375747_ERZ778017 | MGnify/ENA primary metagenome ERZ778017 (study PRJEB29350, sample SAMN05509838) | bioreactor metagenome | biome: bioreactor; material: wastewater | place: South Africa: University of Cape Town | collected 2014-03-17 ...
GCCTTTCTCGATCTGACGCTCAATGCCTTTGATCTTTCCGATCGTGGCGTCAAAGGCCGTGACCCCGCAGGTCCGGTCGACGCCTACATGTATACCGAGCGCGGCGTGTACCGTGGCGGCGAAGACGTCAACATCACTGCCCTTGTTCGCGATCAGCTCGGCAAAGCCTCATCCATCCCAACGACGCTGATCGTCTCGCGCCCCGACGGCGTCGAGCAAACGCGCACGGTAATGAACGATCAGGGACTGGGCGGCCGCGACTTCACCCTTCAGCTTGCCAAGACCGCGATGACCGGCACGTGGCGTCTGTGGTTGCACACCGACCCCAAAGCACCCGCAATCGCCGAACGCTCATTCCTTGTCGAGGACTTCGTTCCCGAGCGCCTCGACATGAAACTCTCGGCGAAAGTCGCGACGCTGACACCCGATGCCAACCAGACGATCGACGCCGATGGGCACTATCTCTACGGGCCGCCCGCAGCCGGTCTGGCTCTCGAAGGCGACGTCGTCATCAAAGCCTCGAACAAGGATGTCCCAGGCTACGCAGGTTATGTTTTCGGACAGGCCGACGAATCTGTAACACCCGCGCGGCAGCCGCTTGAGTCGAACCTCGCGATGGACAAGGACGGCAAAGCCGCGATCCCGATCGTCCTGCCGCAAATGCCAAAGACGCCGAAGCCGCTCGAAGCCGCGATCAGCGTCAAGTTGCGCGAAGCCGGTGGCCGCACAATCGAACGCAATCTGACATTGCCCGTCGATCTGAAACTCGAACGCATCGGTATCAAAGCGCTGTTCGACAACCTCACCGCGCCCGAAGATCAAAGCGCCGGCTTCGACGTCGTGCTACTCGACGCCAACAACAGGCCGGAAACGAATAGCAATTTGACGTGGACGCTGACACGCCTCGACACCAACTGGCAGTGGTATCGCCGCGACGGCTCGTGGAGCTACGAAGCCGTCACCGTGAAACGCAAGATCGGCAGCGGCCCGCTTTCTGTATCCGCCGATAAGCCCGCGCGCATCTCGCAATCGATCGGCTGGGGACGCTACCGCCTCGACGTCGCATCGAACGATGCGACCGGGCCTGCATCCAGCGTCATTTTCAACGCCGGTTGGTATACGTCCGGCGACACCGTCGACAGCCCCGAGCAGCTCGACGTCGCTCTCGATAAGGACAGCTACAAAGCCGGCGACACCGCCAAGCTCCGTATCGCGTCGAAGCTCGGCGGCAAGGCGCTCATCACAGTTCTCGGCAACGGCCTTCACATGATGAAGGAGGTCGATATCGCCAAAGGCGGCGGCGAAGTGGATGTGCCCGTCTCCGACACCTGGGGTCCAGGTGCTTACGTCGCCGCCCTCCTCTATCGCCCGATGGACGAAACGCTGAAGCGTATGCCGAGCCGCGCCATCGGCATCAAGTGGCTGCCCGTCGATCAGAGCAGTCATCAGTTGAAGGTTGCTGTTACGCTACCTGACAAAGTCAAGTCAGGCAGCAAGATCGACATTCCGTTGAAAGTCGAGGGCCTGGCGCCGGGCGAAGACGCACGCGTCGTTGTCGCCGCCGTCGATCTCGGCATTCTCAATCTCACGCGCTACCAGACGCCAGCTCCTGAGGACTGGTTTGCACAACAGCAGAAGCTGTCGTTCGAAATCCGCGACTTCTACGGACGGCTCATCGACGGCATGCGCGCCGACCGCGGCAAGCTCCGCTCAGGCGGCGACGCGGGCGGCCCGGCAATGCAGGGCAATCCAACCGTCGAAACAGTCGTGTCACTCTATTCCGGCATCGTGCAGGTAAAGGAAGACGGCACGGCAAGCGTTGATTTCGAACTGCCCGATTTCAACGGCACCGTTCGCGTCATGGCTGTTACCTGGAGCAAGGACAAAGTTGGCCACGGGTCCGGCGACCTAATCGTTCGCGACGCGGTGGCGCTGACCGTCGCCGTGCCGCGCTTCCTGACGCTTGGCGATGACGTCAAACTTGGCTTCGACATGCACAATGTCGATGGCCCCTCGGCTGCATACAAGCTCACGCTTTCGAAAAAGGAAGGCGACGACACCAACGAAACTCTGACGCCGATTGCGGAGAAATCGGTCGATCTCAAGACCGGCGAACGCGAGATGCAGCGCATCGACTTCAAGCCTGATGCGCTTGGCCGCCTGACACTCAAAGCCGTCGTCACCGGCCCGAACGATCTCGCGGTCAAACGCGAAATGACGTTCGACGTCCTGCCGCCTGCGGGCGACATCAAGCGCACGACGATCTCGTCGTTGAAACCGCATGGCGGCAATCTCACCATCAACTCCGACCTCGCTTACGACCTGATCCCGTCGCGGACACGCATCAACGTCTCGGTCGGACCAGCCGCGCGCCTCGACGTGCCGACGCTTCTCGCGCAGCTCGACCGCTATCCTTATGGATGCGCCGAGCAAACGGTCTCCCGCGCCATGCCGCTCGTCGTCGCCAACGCACTGGCGGCACAAGTCGGCGTCGCCGAGGACAAGGAACTCAAGGAACGCGTGCAGAAAGCAATCGCTCGCGTGTTCGAGATGCAGGATTCCTCCGGCGCGTTCGGCGTCTGGGGTCCCTCGGACACCGATCTCTGGCTGACCGCCTACGTCACCGATTTCCTGACCCGCGCCAAGGAAGCGCATTACGACGTGCCGCGCCAAGGCTTCAATCGCGCGCTCGATCGGCTGCAGAACTTCATCGCCTATGCCTCCGACTTCGAGAAGGGCGGTGAGGATCGCGCCTATGCGCTTTACGTGCTCGCCCGCAATGCCCGCGCTCCGATCGGCGATCTCCGCTACTACGCCGATACGCGCATCGATCGCTTCTCGACACCGCTGGCCAAGGCACAGATCGGCGCGGCACTCGCGATGATGGGCGACAAGGAACGGGCCGAACGGGCATTCACTGCAGCACTCGCGATGATGCCCGACACGACGCCCGACACGGGCTATCGCAACGACTACGGTTCAACCCTGCGCGACGGCGCTGCGCTCGTGACACTTACTGCCGAGACAGGCGTCGCCAAAGCCGAGCAGCCGAAGCTCGCCAACGTCATCGCCAAGGCTTACGAGTCCCGCAACTACACCTCGACCCAGGAGCAGGCCTGGATGCTGCTTGCCGCCAAAGCGCTCAACGACGAGGTCAAGGGGACGACGCTCTCGGTTGACGGCAAGCCGACATCGGGACCGGTGCTGCGCGGTCTAACGCCCGCCGAGCTGAAGAACGGCGCGCTGACGATCACCAACAACGGCGACACCGCTGTTGATGCCGTCATCTCGGTCATCGGCGCCGCTCTGACGCCCGAACCCGCCGTCTCGAAAGGCTTTACGATCGAGCGGCAGGCCTACTCGCTCGACGGCAAGAAAGTCGATCTCGCCAGCTCGACCGGTGACAAGGCCGACGTGAAGCAGAACGACCGCTTCGTCATGACGGTGAAGATTACTTCCGATGAGGACAGCGGCCGCGTCATGGTTGTCGATCGCTTGCCGGCGGGCTTCGAGATCGAGAATCCGCATCTGGTGGACAGCGGTTCGATTTCGGGCCTCACATGGCTGAAGTCGACGGCCGAGCCGGAGCACACGGAATTCCGTGATGATCGCTTCGTCGCGGCATTCAACTTCGCCAACGTTCGCACGACAAATGAAGGCAACGGCTCTATCGAGGATTCGACTCCGACACCGGACGATAATTCCGCAGTCGCGCCGGACGGAAGCACGCAGACAAAGTCGCCACCTGTTTCCGCGACTCTTGCTTACATCGTCCGCGCCGTAAGTCCGGGAACCTTCATCCATCCCGCGGCAACAGTAGAGGACATGTACCGCCCCGAACGCTACGCCCGTACCGCCGCTGGCACGTTGACTGTCTCGGCGAAGGAGTAAGCGATTTGTTGCGGCTGGGGTCTTTCTCGAAGCGCATCGCGTCTCTAATTCCCCTCCCCCTACGCGGGGAGGGGTTAGGGGTGGGGGGAGGCACTAGCTCAATCGATCGGACGGACCTCGATTCTAGTGACACCCCACCCCCGACCCCTCCCCGTCACGGGGAGGGGAGAAGTGCCAGCTTCCGCCGCATCGGAATGGCGGTCGGAGTGATGTTCGTCATCTGCGCAGGCACTGCCTACGGCCTCTATTGCAAGGCCTTCACCGACGCCGGGCCGCTGCTGCTCGAAGAAGCAAAGGCGACGTCCGTCACCGTCGTCGATCGCGACAATCGTTTGCTGCGCGCTTTTGCGACGACCGAAGGCAACTGGCGACTGCCGGTCAGTCCGAAGGACGTCGACCCGAAATATCTCAAAATGCTTTTCGCCTTCGAGGATAAGCGTTTCTACAGGCACCACGGCGTCGATCCGAAAGCCGTTGCGCGCGCCGTCCTGCAAATGGTCCGCCACGGACGCATCGTCTCCGGCGGCTCGACGCTGACGATGCAAGTCGCACGGCTGCTCGACGGCAAACACGAGCGGACGGCAAGCGGCAAGCTGCGCCAAATGGCGCGCGCCGTCGAACTTGAACGCGCACGCTCGAAAACAGAAATCCTGAAACTCTATCTTCGCCTTGCGCCGTTCGGCGGAAACCTCGAAGGCATTCGCGCCGCGTCGCTCGCCTACTTCGGCAAGGAACCAAAGCGTTTATCGCTCGGCGAAGCGGCATTGCTCGTCGCTCTGCCGCAGTCGCCGGAACAACGCCGCCTCGACCGCTTTCCCGAAGCCGCCCGGCACGCGCGCAATCGTGTGCTTGCTCGCGCCGTTGCGGCTCACGTCATAACCCAGGCGGACGCAACGAAAGCCAAGGCAGAGCGCATTCCAACCGTGCGTTATCCGTTCCCGATGTTCGCACCGCATTTGACGGAAGCGCAGGTCGCCGCCCGTCCAACCGAACCGCTCATCAAGCTGACGCTCGATCGAAACCTGCAGGCAAGCCTCGAAAAACTTGTCGCCGAGCAAGCGCAGCTCATCGGCGACAAAGTTTCGGCTGCTGTTATCGTCGCCAATCACCAGACCGGCGAAATTCTCGCCGAGGTCGGATCGCCCGGATACATGGATTCAGAACGTCAGGGTGCCGTCGACATGGCGACAGCCGTGCGCTCGCCGGGCTCGACCCTGAAGCCGTTCATCTATGGCCTCGCATTCGAAGCGGGCCTCGCGCATCCTGAAACCCTCATAGACGACCGGCCGACCCGCTTCGGCACCTATGCGCCGAAGAATTTCGACGAAAATTTCCACGGCACCGTTTCGATCCGAGAAGCCCTCGAACAATCCTATAATATTCCCGCTGTCCGCGTGCTTGCGCGCGTCGGACCAGGCAAGCTCGTCGGCCGCTTCCGGCGCGCGGGCGTCGATGCACGCTTTCCAGATAAGTCCGAACCGACGCTTGCCATGGCGCTTGGCGGAACGGGGCTGACGCTCGAAGAGATGGCTCAGCTCTACGCCGCCCTGGCACGCGGCGGCGACAGCATCACGCTCGTCCATCGCTTCGACGAACGCGCCCGCGCCATGGCTGCAACGCGGGTCAAGCCACTGGTGAACGCTCACCGCCTTATGTCGCCGCTCGCCGCCTGGTACGTGACGGATATTCTCAAGGACGCACCGCCACCGCCGAACGCCAAGGGCGGCCGCTTCGCCTACAAGACCGGAACATCGTACGGCTATCGCGACGCCTGGGCGATCGGCTACGACGGCAAGTACGTTGTTGCCGCATGGGTCGGCAAACCCGACAACTCCAGTGTACCGGGCATCCTCGGGCGCACGGCAGCAGCGCCGATCCTGTTCGACGCCTTCGCACGCATTTCTGAAAAGCGCGTGCCGCTGCAAAGCGCGCCGGCAAATGCCATCAGAGGCACCAACGCCGATCTTCCCGCCCCGCTGAAACGCTGGCGCGATCCAGGCGACGATCCAGCAACCGGACGTTTTATTGAACCGCCTGTGCTGATCTCCTTCCCGCCCGATCAATCCGAAATCGACGAATCCGATCTCGGCGGCGATCCGCTGGTGCTCAAAGCCGATGGCGGCGCGTTGCCGTTGACTTGGCTTGTCGACGGCACCCCGATCAAATCCGATGCCCATCAGCGAGAAGTCACATGGCAGCCGGGAAGCGCCGGGTTTACAAAGCTGACCGTCATCGACGCCAACGGCCGCACTGATCGCGTGTCCATCCGGCTGAGATAACGCTGGCGTATGTGGCGCAGGCGCATGCGGCGCGCTAATCTCCAGGCGACGCAGCCCCGCTTTGCTACCTCAACCGCAATTTGGCCTCAGCCGCGCCGCGAGATTGTATTCTGTTCGCCGCATGACCGGATCTTTCGCACGATGAAATGCAGCCTCCGAATTCTGGCCAGAACAGTTATCGCCGCAGCAACGGTGCTCGGCCTCGGCGGCTGCAACGAGCCGAAGCAGGCAAAGGACGCGCGTCCGCTCCCAGCGCTTGGTGCGAATGTCGACGAAACCACCGTGTCGGGCATTTCATCGGGCGCCTATATGGCAGGGCAATTTCAGATGGCTCACGCCAAGCGCGTCATCGGCGCCGCCATCATCGCGGGCGGACCTTATGGCTGCTCGGAAAGCATCTTCGCCAATACGATCCCCGGAACCGGCACCGCCTTCCTCAATCTCAGTAAAGCCGTCAACGGCTGCATGCTGGATCTGCTCGAATCCTGGGGCGTCGCCGATCCGACCGAGCTTGCCAAAAAAGCCGAGGAGCGCGCCGCAAACGGCGAGATCGACCCGATCGCGGATGTTACGCGCGACCGCCTTTATCTCTTCACCGGCACGTCCGATCACACCGTCGCACCATCGATCGTCAAGCACGCCGCCGAGTTTTACGCCAAGCTCGGCGTGCCGGAATCGAATATCAAGCTCGTCTCGAATGTCCCTGCTGGTCACGCGTTCGTCACGGACCATGAAGGCAACGCCTGCCCAACATCGGCCGAACCCTACATCGTCAACTGCAATTACGATCAGGCCGGCGAATTGCTGAAACAGTTGTACGGCAACCTTCAACCCCGCGACCAAACACCGACAGGCCAATTCGTCGACTTCGATCAACGGCCATTCGATGGCAACGATGCGAGCAGCGGACTCGCGGAAACCGGTGTCGTCTACGTTCCAAAAAGCTGCCGCGAAACACCCGGTTGCCGCGTTCACATCGCCTTTCACGGCTGCTCGCAGAACCGCGAAATGGTCGGCGACACGTTCATCAAAGAGTCAGGCTTCGCACGATGGGCCGACACGAACCGCCTGATCGTTCTTTTTCCCCAGGTCTCCGCATCGCCCATCAACCCGCAGGGCTGCTGGGATTGGTGGGGATATACTGGGTCTCAGTATTTGACGCGGGACGCGCCGCAGATTGCCGCAGTGAACAGAATGCTCGATAGCTTGCAAGCAAGTGGTGGACCCGCGTAAAGCCATTGCGGCCGCGGCAGATGCGGCCAAAAGGGACACCTGTGAGGCCGATCCCAAAGATCGGCACGCGCTGTCCGGGGGAGACTGACCATGTTGATGCGCGAAATTCTATCGGCCCCATTATGGCCGACGCAAACGCCTGCTCTCCCTGACATCCCGCGCAGCGCTCAGATCATCGCGACCGTCGCCGCGATGGGGTTGCTCGTAGCGGCAGCCGCGCTTCCCAATGATCGCGACGCCGCCCCCCCGACGTCTGCAAGTTCGCCCGTTTCGACGGCACACAATCCCGGCCGCGAATCCGATTTCGGCGCCTATCTCGGTGCGCCTTACCACTACCCGAGCGACTTTCATCTCAAGAAGGCGGGTGTCAGCGACCTCACCATCAAGGACATCCCCTGGTTTACGAAGCCGTTCGAAAATCCGCTCTATTACGGGGTCCGCTTTCAACGCTGGTTCGAGGGCGGCCGTTTCGGAACGATGCTCGACTTTACTCACTCCAAGGTCTACGCGCCGCTTGATGACACACGGCCGTTCGAGGGAACGCTCAACGGCAAGCCGGTGCCAGCGAACGCCAAGCTTCGCGATTACTTCGATAAGCTTGAATGGACGCACGGCCACAATATGCTGACGCTGAACGGGCTCCTTCGTCTGCCCTCGCTCGGCATTATCTCGCCCTACGCAGGCATCGGCGCAGGTTTGTCGTTCCCGCACGCCGAAATCCATTTGCGGACCGATGCGCACCGCACCTACGAATATCAATACACCGGACCTTGCGCGCAGGCGCTATTCGGCCTCGAGTTCCGGCTCCGCACTGGCTCGATCTTCGTCGAATACAAATTCACGATGGCCAACTATCTGGGACCGCTCACGGGGCGCGACGGGACCTGGTTCCCGATCGATATGTGGCACCAGTTCTCGCGCTGGTGGAAGGGCGAAGAACCACCGAACGGATGGGCTGGTGCCAAGCTCGTCAGCCATCAGGCAATTGGCGGCTTCCTTGTCCGCTTCGTGCCGAAGACCGCGACGCAGTAGAGCGCACTAAACCGAGGATTTGCGCCAGCACGTCGATCTCGACCACAGAAGCACCGAGCGAGAAAGCGGCCTTGATCGCGAGCAGCGGCGGAACGCGTGCGCTCGCATTGCCGAGATAAAGAAGAGCGCAAGCGGACACGACAGCCCCGCCGATGAGCACTCTTTTCTCAACGGCTTAGAACCGCTTCAGCAGACGATCGATGTAATCAAGTTCTTCCTGCGGCCTGAGGCTATCGCCCGAACGTTTGCGCAGCTCTTCGAGGATTTCGCGCGCCCGTTGAGCATCGATCGCATCCGGCACCTTCACCGACGTACCGAGGTCCGGACCTTGCGCACGCTGCGGCCGTCCGAGCGGATCGCGCGGAGAATTGCCGCCGCGTCCTATGCGCTGCTGCGCATTCTTTTGCATCTGCTCGGCCATCTGCTGCGCGCTCTGGCGCATCTGCTCCAGCGCTTGGCCCTGCTGATTGGACGCTTCGTCGAGATCGTTCTGCTTCAGCGCGTCTTCGGCCTTGCCCATCGCGTCCTTGGCGTTGCCGAGCTTGTCGGGGTCCCCGGCGCCCATTTGCTCGAGATCTTTCTTTAGCTTCTCGAGCTCTTTGCGCAGCTGCGCCTGGCGATCCTGCAGACTGCCCTTGCCGCGCTGCTGCCGCCCAACGTGGTTCCCATCCGATCCTTGCGGACCTTCGCCTTGCTCACCGCCGCCCTGCTCATTGGCGTCCATGCCATCCTGGCCGCCTTGCGGGCTCGAGCCCTGCTGACCCTGACCGGCCTTCGGCAGACCCTGGCCGTTTGGATTGTCCTGCGAACCCCCGCGCGGCTGCTCGCCTTCCTGGCGCCGTTGCTCGCCGAAGGTATCGTCCATGAGCTGCCGCTGCTTGCTCGCAAGAGTGTCCAGCTCATTGAGCTTCTTCATCATCTGTTGCGCGCGCTTTTGCTGAGCCCGCGCTTCCGGCGAATTAGCCGCTTGCAGCCGATCCATCAGCTCACGCAGCTGCGACAGCATCTTCTCGGCCTCTTCGCGCGACCCTTGCCGGGCGCTCTTCTCGAGGTCCTTCATCATTTGATCGAGATCTTGCTGACCGAGTTCCTGCATCTGGTCATTCTGCTGCTGATCGCCAGGAGGATTGTCCTTCTGGGCGTTCTTCTGCATCTCGTTCAGATAGTCGTTGAGCTTCTTCTTGAGATCGGCCAGCGCGTCCTGAATCTCCTTGTCGTCATTCTTTTGGAGCGCATCCGACAACCGGTCCTGCGCGTCCTTCAAAGCCCGCTCGGCCCGCGAGAGATCCCCATCCTCGACTTGCAAAGCAATCTGCCAAAGCTCATTGACCGACTCCTTGAGAGCCCCGCGCGACGCTTCGCGATCGAGCCGATGATAAATCGTACGAAGACCGAGATAGACCGACGTATCGTTGATGAAACCCTCAGGCTCCAGCGTCAGCGCATCGAGCGCGCGCACGACCATCGGCCGGTTGCGGGAATCCTCGGCAAGTTTCCGCCGCTGTTCGATCAGCGCACGCGCCAGCGGGTTCTTGAAATGCCGCGATGGCAGAACGATCTCGATCGGCTTGCTTCGACCGACCTGCCCGCCAACGTCCGTCGCTTCAAGCCATAGCTTGACGCGCTGCCCAGCCCAGGGATGTTCCCCAACTTCAAGCAGCGTCGACGCATCGACTTTTTTCTCTCCGGGACGCGGAATCCTGAGGCTCAGCACCGGCGGACTTTCCAGCGGCAGCCGCGGACCGGTCAGCGGCGGCGGTCGCGCCCAGGACGTCCTCGGGTCGCCCGGTTTCGGCGGCAGCAACTGCAATTTCACCTCGGCGCTGGCAACGCCGTAATCGTCTTCCGCCTTGTAGGAGACCCGCATCGAACCGCGCGGCGTGGCCGAAATCGCCTTCGTCATCGAAATCTTCGGTAGCGCATCGGCAACGACATCGAAGGTCCATTGCCCGAGTTCGCTGGAACCGGATAACGCCCTTACGCGTGAAGCCTTGCGAAGCTCGTAGCGCACTTCCGAAACGCTCGACGTATCGCCGGGCTTGCGCTTTTCGGGATTGACCCGGACGGGCCCCGGGGCGCCGTCGCTTAAAACTTCAAGCGAAACACCGCCGGAGCCGAAGCCAACGCCTCGCAGCGTCAGCAGGCTGTGATCCGGCACCTCGAAAAATGTTTTCTTCTCGCCGTCGTCGGTTGCAGCCGGTTGCGAACCTTCAGACAACAATACGGGAGGAAGCGCCGTGTAGGGCGGCGGCGTCACCCAGGCATCGACGCGCGTCGGTGCGCCTGCACCAGTAACGCCGAACCGGAACGCGGTCGCAATCCGGTCTCCGAGGCTTCCGGTGACGAGCAAAGCCGCCGGGATCAGCAGCAGCACCGCGAGTCCGCGGAGCGCCCACGGGTCGAACCGGTCCGTTCGCGGACGTGGCGTGCCGACGCGGAGCCGTTCGATCGCGCGCGCCAATCGCTCGCGGTGCGCCTGCCAGAGTGCGGCCGTCGCGGCATTCGACGAGCCGGACGACAGCGTATCTTCGTAAGAGGTCGCCGGGCGATGCGGAATACCAGACCGCTTCTCGATCCGCCGGATCGCCTCATCGCGCGTCGGCCACGGAATACGCACGGCATAAATGGCGGCGGCGATCGCGGCGACTGCAAATAACGCGAGCACCAGTTTGTGGATCGATGCATCGAGATATGGCCACACGCCCGCGAACGACAGCAGCGCAAAAACAACGGCGATGCCGATCAACAGCCAAAGACGCGGCCAGAACCGCTCGAAAACCAATGCAAGCGTGCTGAGGCGAATCTTGCGGTCGAACGTTCGCGAAAGCGCGGAATTGAGATCCGTGTCTCTAGGGTCAGCCATTACGCGTAGATTAACATGGGGTCCTGGCCCCGTCCCTTAACAAAATGCAACATCTTCATAAGTAAAATGTCTTTAACTTCAACGCTCATACCCCACAATTGTTGCCAAATTCAGGGCGGTTCTCGCCAGCCGTCCTCGTAAAAGCGGAGATACAGTGTTCTGCGCGCTCCAACGCCATACGGGATAAGCGTCAGCCATTAGCCAGACAGCCGGGATCACTTCCCCAGCCAATCCGGCAGACGATCGGCGCCGATCAGGTCGTCGTAGCTCGGGCGCGGACGGACGACCGCATACCGGTCGCCGTTCACGAGCACCTCCGGAACCAGCAACCGCGTGTTGTACGTCGACGACATCACCGCCCCGTAAGCGCCCGCGGTCATGAGGGCCAGAAGGTCGTCGGGCTTCGCCGGAGGAAGCGCCCGATCCTGCGCCAGATAATCGCCCGTTTCGCAAACCGGCCCAACGACATCCTGCTGCACCGGCGACATATCGGACCTGAGTTCCTCGACAGGCCATATGTCATGATGGGCTTCGTAAAGCGTCGGCCGCAGCAAATCGTTCATCGCCGCATCGACGATCGTGAACGTCTTTTCCGCGCCCTCCTTCACGTAGGTAACGCGCGTGACGAGCACGCCCGCATTGCCGACGATCATGCGCCCCGGTTCCAGCACGAGCTTGAGCCCGAGATCCCCGAGCGCAGACTTGACGACCGCCGCGTAGTCGTCCGGCGTCGGGGGCACATCGTTGCCCCCCCGATACGGCACGCCGAGCCCCCCGCCGATATCGAGATGCTCCAGCGAAATGCCGTCGGCCTTGAGATCGCGAGCAAGATCGCGAAGCAGCGCAAAGGCGTCGCGAAACGGCGCCAGATCCGTAATCTGGCTGCCGATGTGCATGTGAATGCCGGAAATCTTCAGCCCCGGCAGCTTGGCCGCACGCCTGTAAAGCTTCCGCGCATCCTCGTAGGGGACGCCGAACTTGTTTTCGGCTTTGCCCGTTGAAATCTTTGCATGCGTTTTGGCGTCGACGTCGGGATTGACGCGGATTGCGATCGACGCCGTCTTGCCCATGCCCGACGCGACCTCGCTCAACGCGATCAGTTCCGGCTCACTCTCGACATTGAAGCCAAGAATGCCCTCTTCCAGTGCGTAAGCCATTTCAGCACGGGTTTTGCCGACGCCCGCGAAAATGATCTTCGACGCTGGAACGCCGGCAGCCCGCGCACGCCGAAGCTCGCCTTCCGAAACGACGTCCATGCCAGCGCCCAGCCGCGCCATCGTCGCCAGGACCGCCTGATTTGAATTGGCCTTGACCGCGAAACAGATGAGCGCGCGCTGGTCGCGGAACGCCTCCGCTAACACCTGGTAGTGACGTTCGAGCGTCGCGGTCGAATAGCAATAGAACGGCGTGCCGACCTCGTCGGCAATGCGCGTGAGGCTGACATCCTCGGCGTGGAGAACGCCGGACTTATAATGGAAATGATGCATTGGGCCTTTGATCTACGGACTGGTCGGATCACCCGTCATGCCCGGCAAGGCATGGTCCGTCCAGATCTATCGTCCGAGGAACAACGGAATTTCCAGGTTCGGCTAGAGACTAACGCAAAAGCGGATCGAGGAAGAACCCCTCATGCGGTTTTTTCGGCGCATCCGAGTTGGAGCCTGGATCATGTGCCTCCGGAGACTTCGCTTCGCCCGCGACCTTGGCGCTCGGTGGCGGTTCCAGCGGACCTTTGACGCCGCAACCTGCGAAGCCCAGGCCGACGGCACAGAACAGAGCCACGGCGATCAGGGACTTTATGCGCAAGAGCGCAGCCATGCGTGCGATTCTCCAATATCCCTCGGCCCGCGACAAAGGCGAGCGACCCGTCCGTGAGTTTTAGCCCTTCCCCCGATCCTTTTCCAACCGCCGCAGCCAGTGACGCGCCATTTTGAGGACGTTCTGTGGCGCGGTTCCCCCATAGCTGGTTCGGCTCTTGACCGAGTTTTCCACGGAAAGCACCGAAAACACGGCTTTGGTAATCTTAGGTTCGACGGCTTGCATGTCGGCCAGCGGGAGCTGGTCGAGATCGACGCCCTTTGTTTCAGCGGCCTTGACGATCGCGCCCGTGACATGATGGGCGTCCCGGAACGGCATCTTGAGTTCACGGACAAGCCAGTCGGCAAGATCGGTCGCGGTCGAATAGCCGCGCCCGGCAGCTGCGCGCATGGCTTCTGGCACCGGCTCAAGATCGCCGATCATTCCCGCCATCGCGGCCATGACGAGGCGGAGGCTCGCCAGCGCGTCGAACGTCGTCTCTTTGTCCTCCTGCATGTCCTTCGAGTAGGCGAGCGGCAAGCCCTTCATCACCATTGAGAGGCCCTGGAACGCCGCCGCAATGCGCCCGACCTTGGCCCGCGCCAGCTCGGCCGCGTCGGGATTGCGCTTCTGAGGCATGATCGACGAACCGGTCGTGAAACGATCGGACAGCTTCACGAAGCCGAACTGCGGCGTCATCCAGATGACGATCTCTTCCGCAAGCCGCGAGAAGTGGATCGCCGTAATCGCCGCCGCAGCCAACGTCTCAAGTGCGAAATCGCGATCCGAGACCCCGTCGAGCGAATTCGCCATCGGCCGGTCGAATCCGAGCGCTTCAGCCGTTTTCTTCCGGTCGATTGGAAACGACGTACCGGCGAGCGCCGCCGAGCCCAGCGGGCATTCGTTGAGACGCTTGCGGGCATCCGTGAACCGGCTGCGATCACGCGCGATCATTTCGACGTAAGCAAGCAAATGATGGCCGAACGTCACGGGCTGCGCGGGCTGTAAATGCGTAAAGCCAGGCATGACGGTTGCGGCATGCGCTTCGGCTTTCTCGGCAAGCGCCTGCTGCACCCGTGCGAGTGCTTCGTCGATTCCATCGATGGCGTCGCGGACATAAAGTCGGAAATCCGTCGCCACCTGATCATTGCGCGAACGCGCCGTATGAAGGCGCCCCGCCGCCGCACCAATCAAGTCCTTGAGGCGGTTTTCCACGTTCATGTGTACGTCTTCAAGTGCTACGGAGAATGCGAATGTTCCGCCTTCGATCTCCGTCTGAATTCGATCGAGGCCCTTGGCGATGTCGCGCGCGTCAGCTTTCGTTATGATGCCAGTTTCGGCCAGCATCTGAGCGTGCGCCTTTGAGCCGCGAATATCTTGAGGTGCAAGGCGCTTGTCGAAGCCGATCGAGGCATTTATCTCCTGCATGATCTCGGCCGGAGACATTGCAAAACGGCCACCCCACATGGCGTTGGCGGGCTTATCAGTCACGAGTGGCTCCGTCATAACGAGAGAAACAAGGAACCCAGATGGCAGCGAACAGCGCGGGCAAACCGCAGAAGGCCCTTTGGATTGTGGCGCTGTCGGCGCTGATCGGGTTTGGCGCCGTATACTTTATTGGAGGCGGGTTCGACAACGCAGGTTCGTCGAAATCTGGAACCGAGGCACAGGATTCCTCGCCATCGGCCGCCGCTGACTCCGGCCAGTCCTCGCTTAAGTCCGGTAAAATGGCGGCGTTCGTCGAGAAAAAGACGCCTCAGCCCCTGCCTGACATCACCTTTCAGGATGCCAATGGCAAGGACGTGAAGCTGTCGAGTTTCAAAGGCAAGACGATCCTGTTGAACCTCTGGGCGACGTGGTGCTCGCCGTGCCGCGAGGAGATGCCGTCTCTCAATCGCCTGGAAGAGGCCCTTGGCAGCGATAAATTCGAAGTCATTGCGCTGAGCCTCGATCGCAAAGGCTACGAGGCGTCCCGCAAATTCCTCGACGACGTTAAGGCCGATAAGGTGAAGCTTTACGTCGATCCCACCGCCAAGCAGGGCATGGAGCTGAAGCTCCTCGGCATGCCGACGACGCTGCTGATCAACAAGGACGGCCTCGAAGTCGGCCGCCTCGCAGGTGCCGCCGAGTGGGATTCCGATGATGCCAAGAAGCTCATCCAGTCGGTGATGAACTAAGCCAAACACCGTCATCCCCGCGTAGGCGGGGATCCGTCCAGGCACGAGGTTTTTCGCAATAATCGAGCTTGGACAGATCCCGGCCTTCGCCGGGATGACGGCTTTGAGGGCCGAATGACTACTTCTTGATCTTCTGCGTCAGTTCAAAAAAATCATTCACGCCGTTGGTTTTCGGTTGTAGCTGCGCAGCATTAGGTTGACGCCCTCTATGAGGAGCGCCTGCACTGTCGTTTCCTGATCAAGCGCTAGTTGCTTAAGCTTATGGTGCGTATCCACATCGAAGTAGATCGTCGTCCCCTTCTTCCCGCGCCGGGACGGCGTGGCCGAATTGGCATTGGGAATTTTCGGCCTGCGACCGTTCCCTTCACCGTCCTGCATATCCGCTTCCTTTTCGAACGAGACTTCGTCGCTTGGCATCTTGTTTCTCCTGTCGTGCCTCCGCTGCGTTCAACAAAGGAGAAATCAGCCCCTTAACGTCATCCCCGCGTAGGCGGGGACCCGCCCAAACATCGATATTTTTGCGTAGATCGGGCCTGGACAAGATCCCCGGCCTCGCCGGGATGACGACCTTGTTTGTCGAATTATTTCTTCTTCTTGGCCTTCTGCGTCAGGGCGGAAGCCGCGGCCAATTTCGCTGCTTTGCTCGCTTTGGGATCCCGCAGGACCTTCGACGCCGTCGCCGCCACTTTGGCGCTCGTCGTTTCGGTACTGCCCTTCTGTGTCAGCGCCGAAGCTGCCACCGCTTTTTCAGCCTTGCTCGCCGACTTGCTCCGCAGGACCTTCGAGGCCGCAGAGGCTACCTTTTTGCTCGTGCTTTCCGATTTCGCCATGGACGTCGCTTCCTTTTGCGAGGGCCGCAGAACGGCGGTCCGACGAAAGGGCACCATGTCAGATTCGGTTTCGCCGCGGAGTCGCGCGCAAGGCACATCCGCGTCTGTTCTTACACGGCCTATCCCGCCGGCCGAATCCCGAACTCGCTGAATTGACAGGCTTGCAGCGAGGGGCGACAAGGCCCGTCGGCATTCCTAATGACTGAGAGACGGAGATCCGCACGAAATGGCCCCCGCTGATAACCAAGTCGAACTGCAGAAGATTATTGAGGCCGCATGGGAGAGCCGGGATACCGTTTCGTTCGACACCAAAGGGCCGGTCCGGGACGCCGTCGAGACGGCGCTCGACCTGCTGGACAAGGGTGCAGCCCGCGTCGCTGAGAAGAAGGACGGTGCCTGGACGGTCAATCAATGGCTGAAAAAGGCTGTCCTTTTATCCTTCCGCCTCAACGACATGGAAACAATCTCGGGCGGTCCGGCGGGAAGCTTCTACTGGGATAAGGTGCCGCCGAAATTCGCTGGCTGGTCGGAAGCCGACTTCCGCAAGGGCGGCTTTCGCGTCCTGCCTGGCGCCATCGTCCGCCGCTCCGCCTACATAGCCCCCGGTACCGTGCTGCTGCCGTCCTTCGTCAATCTCGGCGCCTACGTCGACAGCGGCACGATGGTCGACACCTGGGCAACGGTCGGCAGCTGCGCCCAGATCGGCAAGAACTGTCACATCTCGGGTGGCGCAGGCATCGGCGGCGTTCTCGAACCGCTGCAAGCCGGGCCGGTCATCATCGAGGACAACTGCTTCATCGGCGCCCGCGCGGAAGTCGCCGAGGGTGTGCAAGTCGGCGAGGGGTCCGTGCTGTCGATGGGCGTCTACCTCGGCGCTTCGACCACCATCATCGACCGGACCACGGGCGAGAAATTCTTCGGCAAGGTGCCACCCTATTCCGTCGTCGTCTCGGGCTCAATGGCCGGCAAGCCATTGCCCAACGGCGAACCCGGTCCGAACCTCTATTGCGCCGTCATCGTCAAGCGCGTCGATGAAAAGACGCGCTCGAAGACCAGTATCAACGAGCTTCTTCGGGATTAGCAGGTGCGCAGCGCTTCGAGATATTGCCGGCTCGATCCAGGGCTCATCATCAGGGTCCTGGAAACGCCGGTGCAATATATCAATATCACGGTTGTCCGAACCCTCGGAGGCCGTGATAGCCCGCTTCCCTTCCTCGAACGGTTTTATAGTACACAGAGTCCCTGATGACCCTCGTCCCAACCGATCCCGTTGCCCTGGCGCAAGCGCTCATTCGCTGCGAAAGCGTGACGCCGGACGAAGGCGGCGCTCTGACTCTCCTGCAGAATATTCTCGAGCCCGCAGGCTTCACCTGTCACCGCCTCGTCTTCACGGAGCCCGGAACGCCGGACGTCGACAATCTCTATGCGCGCCTCGGCACCGGCCGCCCTCATCTTTCATTCGCCGGTCATACCGACGTCGTGCCGGCCGGCAATGAAGCGGCATGGACCGTACCACCGTTCTCCGGCAGCATTCGCGACGGCAAGCTCTACGGCCGCGGCGCTGTCGACATGAAAGGCTGTGTGGCAGCCTTCGTTTCCGCCACCTTGAAATATATCCACCATTACAGCGGCCTGCCGCGCGGCTCGCTCTCCTTCCTGATCACGGGCGACGAGGAAGGTCCGTCGATCAACGGCACGATGAAAATGCTCGACTGGCTCAAGACGCGCGACGAAGCGGTCGACGCCTGCCTCGTCGGGGAACCGTCGAATCCGTCCGCGCTCGGCGACGAGATCCGCATCGGCCGCCGCGGCTCCGTCAACGCCGACATCGTCGTCCACGGCAAGCAGGGGCATTCCGCCTATCCGCAGATCGCCGACAATCCGGTGCCGAAACTCGCCCGCATCATCGATCGCCTCGCGACGGCGAAGCTCGATGACGGCACGCCGGATTTCCAGCCGTCCAATCTGCAGGTGACGGTCATCTCGGTGCCGAATACCGCGACGAACGTCATTCCGGGAAAAGCCCTCGCCAAGCTCAACATCCGCTACAACGATCTTTGGAACCGGCCGAAGATCGAAGCGTGGGTTCGCGATAGGATCGCGCACGCGGCAGCGGAAGTCGGCGCGAAATACGATGTCAGCTTTTCAGGAACTGGCGACGTCTTCCTAACGAAACCCGGCCCTCTCGTCTCGACTTTGAAAGATGCGGTGAGATCCGTCACGGGCCGCACTCCGGCGCTGACGACGGGCGGCGGCACATCGGACGCGCGCTTTATCAAAGACATTTGCCCGGTCGTTGAGTTCGGCCTCGTCAACGCAACGATCCATCAGGTCGACGAGCACACCAGCATTGCCGACCTTGAGACGCTGACCGAAATCTACGGCCGCTTCATCTCGAACTATTTTCAAAACGGCTGACCCCTCTCCCTCCCCCCATTCTCTTCACTCCAATGGGGAGAGGGAAGATCAACGCGATCAATGATCGGCAAGCCGCTCTCGGCTGAAGTGGAGTCGCCCGCCGCGTACACGCATGCTAGGCAAAAACAAACAAAAAAGGCCGCCCCGAAAGGCGACCTTCTTGATTCCACCCGCTAGATCGATCCTTAGACCGACTCTTTGAGTTCCTTGGCGGCGCGAAACGCGATCTTCTTCGACGCCTTGATCTTGATGGCTTCGCCCGTCGCCGGGTTGCGGCCCATGCGCGCCGGACGCTTGCGAACCTGCAGCACGCCGAGACCGCCGATGCGGATGCGTGCACCCTTCTTCAGATGCTTGCCAATGGCGGTGACGAGATCTTCGAGCAGCGCAATCGACTGCTTCTTGGGGATCTCGTGCGCCTCGGCGAGAGCCGCCGCCATATGCTTCAACGTAACGGTTTCAACCTTTGCGGCGGCCTTTGCTGGAGCCTTTGCCGGTGCCTTCGCCATGGTATCCCTCTCATTTGCGAATCGGTTTGGTGTCGAACACTACATCGTCGAAGTCCGAAAACACGCTGTTTCTGGGCCTTTTTCGAATGATGCGCGCGAAAAGAGCAGCATTTGTTGCCCGAAAGCAAGCGGCAGATTTGTGTCGAACGAAAAAAAAGCGCCGAAACCCATAGGAATCGGCGCCAGTTTGGGGGAAGGACGAGAGAAAAGAACGAGAAATCAGAACGTCCAGGCGTTGTCTGCGAAGGCTTCGACGACCCGACCGGCGCCCCAGCGAAGCTCCCGATCAGCCGGTAACATCGCGACCTGCCGCAGCCGTTCGTCCACTTTGAAGACGAGCGAAAACACGAAGCAGCGGTAACAACCCGGGGCGTTTTCGGTCAACCGCTCCAAGTGTAGCAGTCCACGCCTCCAGCCCCATGCACACCAATAAAACCGGCCTTTTGCGCAATTAGCAGCGGCGGATTCACGCGCCTAGAAGCAGGGCGAAACTATGCCCTTCGTCTATGGCTCTGCCGTTTGCGCTCTCCGAAAATGGGTCTCGGATCACCACAGACGTGCGCCAGACCGGCATGAACTTGGCTCGGGCTCGGCGCACGCGAATACGTTGAATGGCTGGTGAGTCATGCCTTGGCAAAACGCGCACCTTCGCGTTTTTCGACGCCGCCTACCTGAAATGCTTCGAGAGCTTTAGGCCTTGGCCCTGATAGTTAGATTTTAGCCCCTGCCCGTAGACCATTTCCGGCGTCTCGATCATCCGTTCGTAGATCAAGCGCCCGATGATCTGTCCGTCCTCGAGAATGAACGGCACCTTGTGCGAGCGCACTTCTAGAACCACGCGCGAACCGCCGCCACCGGCGGGAGCATGACCGAAGCCCGGGTCCATGAAGCCGGCGTAATGCACGCGAAACTCGCCCACGAGCGGATTGAACGGCACCATCTCGGCCGCATGCGTCGGCGGAACGTGCACAGCTTCCTTCGACGCCAGAATGTAGAATTGATCGGGATCGAGGATCAGCCGGTGCTTGTCCTTGACATAGATCGGATCCCAGTACTCCTCGATGGGATAGGCGTCCGGCTTATCGACATCGACGACGCCTGTGTGCCGACGCGCCCGGAATCCGACGAGGCCATTCGCATCTCCCGCGAGATCGACCGTCAACGCGATGCCGCCCGAGATGTCCGCGTGCTCCGTCGAAACGAGCCGCTCGCGTTTATGCAGCTCCTTGAGATCGACGTCGCTGTCGGCGGCCGTCCCGATGCGGAACCGAATTTGCGATAGTCGGGAGCCCTTGCGCACGACGATCGGAAAGGTTTGCGGACAAATTTCCGCGAAAAGCGGCCCCGAATACCCGTGTGGAATTTGGTCGAACGCGCCGACGCCGTCGGCAATCACCCGCGTGAAAACGTCGAGCCGGCCCGTCGAGCTTTTTGGGTTGGCCGAGGCTTCGACGTCGGCCGGCAAGTCCAGGCTCTCGAGCAACGGAACGATATAGACGCATCCCGTCTCGAGAACGGCGCCCTGGCTCAAGCTGATGGAGTGCAGCGCCAGATCGTCGAGCTTCGACTGCACCCGGCCTCCAGGCCGTGGCAAAAAGCTCGCCCGGACGCGGTATGCAACGGGTCCGAGCCTCAGATCGAGGCTCGCCGGCTGCACCTGCGTTTCGGCAGCCGACTCCGCGAGCAAGATCTGCCCGGATGCAATCATCCGCGTGATCCCCTGCGATGCGACGATGCCGGTCGCCTCGCGCCGCTTAGCCGCCGGAATGGTCTTTTCTGCTTTTGCCATCTGCTGACTGTACTTCCGATCTGGTCTCGTATCGTGCGTCCGTGCCAATGAATCCGATCCCTAAGCCAGCCGCCCCTTGACGCCAAGAGGCACGGGCGTTAATCCCCGCGGGACTACGTGGTCCTTTGGCCGGCCGGCTTGCAGCCACGTTAAACAAGTCGCTAAAGAGGCCGTGTGCGCTCCCGGTTTCCCGCGCCCGGCCCGACGTCAGGCGTTCGTGGACCGGGTTTTTTGTTGGCGCGAAAGGCTTTTCCCGATGGCGAAAGACGAGCAAGATTCTGCTGGGCGCGAGTGGCGGCCAGAAACGGCCCTTGTACACGGCGGTGTAACGCGATCGCAATACGGCGAGACCGCGGAAGGGCTCTTTCTCACCCAGGGATTCGTCTACAACAGCGCCGAGCAGGCAGAAGCGCGCTTCAAACAGGAAGATCCCGGATTTCAATATACGCGCTTCGGCAATCCGACGATCCAGATGTTCGAGGATCGTCTTCGGATTTTTGAAGGCGCCGAAGAATGCCGCGTCACGGCGACGGGCATGGCCGCAGTCGCCGCTTCCATTCTCTCATATGTAAAAACGGGCGATCACATCGTTGCCGCCCGAGCCATGTTCGGCTCGTGTCGCAATGTCATCGAAAACATCTGTGCGCGTTTCGGCATTACCTCGACCATAATCGATGGCAAGGATCTCAACGCGTGGCGCGAAGCCATCCGGCCAAATACCAAGATTTTCTTCTTCGAAACGCCCTCCAATCCTAATCTCGAACTGGTCGACATCACTGCGGTCAGCGAGATCGCGCGCGAGAAAGGCATCCTGACGATCGTCGACAACGTCTTCGCGACGCCGATGCTGCAAAGGCCGCTCGCGCTCGGGGCCGACGTCGTTGTTTACTCGGCGACGAAGCACATCGACGGCCAAGGCCGCGTCCTCGGGGGCGCCGTACTCGGCGCGACGGACTACATCACGAAATATGTCCAGGAATGGGTTCGCCAGACCGGCCCGTCGCTTGGCCCCTTCAATGCCTGGGTCATGCTCAAAAGCCTTGAGACAATGCCCGTCCGCGTTCGGGCGCAATGCGCCTCAACGGCAAAGATCGCTGATCTGCTCGCCGGCTTGAAAGGCGTGTCGCGCGTGATCTATCCCGGCCGTGCCGACCATCCGCAGGCAAATCTCGCAGCAAAGCAAATGCCGGGCGGCGGTCAGATGATCGCGTTCGAGATCGAAGGTGGCAAAAAGGCGGCCTTCAAATTTTTGAATGCGCTACGTCTCATCCTCATTTCCAACAATCTTGGAGATGCAAAGAGTATCGTTACGCACCCCGCAACGACAACGCACTTCAAACTGACTGAGGCCCAGCGCGATGAATTGGGCATTAGTGATGGCATGATACGGCTTTCGATCGGACTTGAAGCCGTCGAAGATTTAGCCGACGATCTCACGCAAGCAGTAAAAGCGGCCAAGGGCTAACAGGAAACCCATGACCAAGAATTCGATGACATCGGCGCAAAAGCGCAGGGGCCGCGCCAGGATTCAACCCTACGAGGCCATCACGCGCGGCATCCGCATTCGTGTCGAACCGCAATACATGGAAGATCAATCGTCGCCGGAAGACGGCCACTTCGTCTGGTCCTACGCCGTCGAAATCAGCAATGACGGCGCCGAAACGGTTCAGCTCAAATCCCGCATGTGGCGCATCACCGATGCAGTCGGCCATACCGAGGAAGTGCGCGGCCCCGGCGTCGTAGGACAAACCCCTGTCATCGAACCTGGCCAATCGTTTAATTACACGTCTGGCTGTCCTTTGAAGACGCCGCAAGGCATCATGGTCGGCAGCTACCAAATGACCGATGAAGCCGGCCAGCTGTTCGACGTCGCGATCCCTGCGTTCTCCCTCGACAGCCCATACACCCGGCGCAGCATGAATTGATCGCAGCGGACAGGCGATAAGTGCGAAAGGCCCGATCTGCACGCCGGCCGAACTGTTGGCCCGGCTCGTCGCATTCGACACGACGAGCCGTAACAGCAATCTCGGCCTGATCGCCTTCATTGAGGACTACCTGCTCCAGCACGGCGTTCTGTCCCGCAGGGTCGCCAGCGACGACGGCGAGAAAGCGTCTCTCTACGCCACGATAGGACCCGAACGCGAAGGCGGCATCGCGCTTT
>ERZ778017.1495-NODE-1495-length-22912-cov-5.419871_pt1 | contig 22912 bp, 22 predicted proteins | sample MGYA00375747_ERZ778017 | MGnify/ENA primary metagenome ERZ778017 (study PRJEB29350, sample SAMN05509838) | bioreactor metagenome | biome: bioreactor; material: wastewater | place: South Africa: University of Cape Town | collected 2014-03-17 ...
AACCCGCGCTGTCTGCTTGGGAAGCAGAAGTTCTGCCATTGAACTACAGCCCCGAACGCACCGAGGTGCGCTCGGGCCAGCATAACAGGGTCGGGCCGCCTCGTTCTGCGGGGCGGCGGTGGCTCCGTGCGGCACCGAGACGGGTCTCGCGCCGCCGAGCAGACCGAGCAGGAAGAGATGCTTGCTTTCGGGTGGGGGTGCACTGCGATAATGGCGTCAGCCATCTATGTCCCGCCCGCGCGGTGGGGCCGCACTCTGGGGAGAGTACGTGCGGATGGCGGTGTGATCGGACTGGGGACGACATGGCCATTGAACACGTGCCTGCGGGCATGCCGGCAGGATGGTACCGCGACAGTGACCCCGCGCAGCTGCGCTGGTGGGACGGTGCGCATTGGACTGATCGCGTCAAGGGCGCGGTCGAGAGCCCCGCGTCGTTGCGTGCGCTGAACACGACGATCGGCGACCCGTTCGTGGAGCGCAATCGCGCTGCCGCGCTGGCGCTCGCTGTGGGGATCGTCGTGCTTGCGCTGGCGGGCGCGGGGGTGGCGGGCACGGCGATGCTGCCGTGGGCGCTGCCGGTGACGGCGCTCGTCGGCGGCACTCTGACTCTCGTGCTGAGTGTGGTCGCAGGACGTCGCGTCGAATACACCGGGGCGGGCCGCGGTGCCACAGTCGGCGCCCTTGTGCTCAGCGGCGTGCTCATGCTGGCCGGCCTCACCGGCGCGGTGATGCAGTTGGCGCTGGCCGCGATGTAGCAGAGCGCAACCGAGAGCCTGTGCGCCCGGGCACGCGACGCGCGCGCGAGCGAGAATGGCGGGTGTGATGCTCGCCCACCCGGCTGACCTGGCCGGACACACGGCTCTGGTGACCGGTGCGACCAGCGGTGTCGGCCGTGAGATCGCACGCGCCCTGGCGCACAGGGGCGCGCGGGTGATCATGCCGGTGCGCAGCCGTGCGAGGGCGGCGGAGGTCGTGGCTGAGCTCCGCGCCCAGGTGCCGTCCGCCGACCTGGTGCTGGCCGACCTCGACCTTGCATGCCTCGACTCGGTTCGGGCGTTCGCGCGCGAGCTCGACGAGCCGGTGCACCTGTGCGTGCTCAACGCCGGGATCGTCCTGCTCGGCGACCGCAGCCGCCACATCACCGCCGACGGCCTCGAGCTGCATCTGCAGACCAACGCTCTCGGCCACGCGGTGCTGGTGCGCGCCATCCTGCCGTTGCTGCGCGCCGGTGACGCCCACGTCGCCGTGCAGTGCAGCATCGCCGCAGCCTTCGGTCGCGTGCGCGAGGACGTTCTTCGGCCGGCCGGTCATTACCGCGCATTCCGTGCGTATCGCCGGTCGAAGGTCATGCTCGGACTGTTCGGCCTCGAGCTCGCCCGCCGCGAGCCCGGCCTGCATGTCGCGCTGTGTCATCCCGGAGTCGCGCCCGATACGGCGATCGCCCCCGCGCTACGCGCGATGCTCCCGCCGCGTCTGGTGACCTGGGCCACGAGCCGCCTCGGCAACCCTCCCGTGCGAGCGGCCTTGCCGGCTCTCGCGGCGCTGGCGGCGGATGCCGTACCGGGCACCTTCGTCGGCCCCGGCGGGTTCCTCCAGCTCTGGGGAGAGCCACGCCGGTTGCCGCTGTACCGTTCGCTGCGCGACCGCGCGGCTGCCGAGCGCGTATGGGAACTCGTCGCGGCGTTCGGCGATTGAGCACGTGCACCCACGTATGAGCGGCCCGACCGTCAGACGTCCGCGGCCAAGCGCGCTTCCAGTCCGCGGATCACCACGTCCAGATCGAAGTCGAACTGTGCGCTGTCGAACGTCGAGAACCCGGCCTCGTCGACGCGGCGCAGCAGGGCATGGTCGGCGGCATCCGCCGTCGCCAGTGCCCGATGCAGCTCGGCGCGCTGCGGATGCCCACCGGCTCGGGCGCTCAGAAGCACTCCCTGTGCATGCGCGGTCGCCGTGTCGACGATCAGCGCGATCGCACGCACGGCCGAGGCCGCATCGAACCCGGCCGCCACGAGCTTGGCGAGCACGTCGTCGGCGGGGCGCAGCGCGGCTGTGCCCGAGGCCCGATCGAAGCGGAAGTGGGCCACGAGCACTCCGGCGCCCAACAGGATGTCGCGCATCGCTGTGGCCACGAGGCGCAATGCCGTCTGCCAGTCGGCGTCGTCGGGGATCTCGAGCACGTCGAACCGGCTGGTCACGGCATCCGCGGCAAGCAGCTGCAGCAGGCCATCGCGGCCGGAGACGTGGTATGCCACGGCTTTCCGGTCGACGCCGAGCTGATCGGCCACGGCCTGCACGGTCACCGTCGCGGGATCGAGCGCGCGGGCGGCTGCGACGATCGCGTCGGGGTCGAGGCCGGCGCTGACTCCTCGCCCTCGCCGCGGCATCGTGCGGGCCATCTGTGCTCCTTCTGCGTGCGGTCGGCGTGCGCCTGCTGTCTGGATGATTCGACCGTAGCCTCGGATAGCGTGGTGGTCGAAACGAGGAGGTCGTATGACAGTCCTGTTCGCCGGAACGTACAACTCCCGTGACACCGGAGGGATCCCACTGGCCGGCGGTGGTCAGACCCAGGCAGGGGTGCTGCTGCGTTCGGACGCCCTGGTCGCGCTGACCGACGTCGGGCTGGGCGAGCTGGATGTGAGTCCGATCGGGACGATCGTCGACTTCCGCACGGCGACCGAGCGATCAGAGGCTCCCGACCGGCTGCCACCTCGTCCGCTGGACACCGTGCATCTGTCCGTGCTCGAGGGGGCCATGACGGGCATGGCTGCCTCGCCTCAGGTCTCGTCCGACGCGGTGAAGGCGGCGATGGCGCAGGTGCCCACCTTGGCCGACCTGTATGTCGGGATGCTGCGCCATGGCGCAGCATCCTTCGCCCGTGTCGCTCGACTGGTCGCGCGGCCGACCGACGGTGTGAAGCGTGCGGTGCTCGTGCACTGCACGGCGGGCAAGGACCGCACGGGCGTCGCCGCCGCGGTGCTGCTGGATGCGGTGGGTGCCCAGCGTGACGCGGTCATCGCCGACTACACGCTCAGCCAGCAGAACCTCGCCGGCGAGTGGGCCGAGAGGATGCTGCACTACATCGCGAGCAGGGGCGTGTCGGTGGGTCCGCAGGTCGAGCAGCTGGTGACGGCCACGCCGCCCGAAGCGATGCAGGCGGCTCTGGGATGGCTCGACGACCAGGGCGGCTCCGTCGCCTACCTGCGCGCTGCCGGGATCGGCGACGACGAACTCGCCCTGCTGCGTGCGCGTCTGGGCGGCTGACATCGTCACAGGGCAGGACGCCTCGGTAGGCTGGCCTCGTGCTGCTCAGCGACCGAGACATCCGCCGTCAGATCGCCGACGCGCGCATCGGCCTCGCCCCGTGGGACCCGCAGATGGTCCAGCCGTCGAGCGTGGATGTGCGCTTGGACCGGTACTTCCGGTTGTTCGACAATCACAAGTACCCGTTCATCGATCCCGCCGACGATCAGCCCGACCTCACACACCTCATCGAGGTCGCGCCCGATGAGCCGTTCGTGCTGCACCCCGGCGAGTTCGCGCTGGGGTCGACGTTCGAGCAGGTGACCCTGCCCGATGACATCGCGGCACGCCTGGAGGGCAAGTCGTCGCTGGGGCGGCTCGGGCTGCTGACGCACTCCACGGCGGGGTTCATCGACCCCGGGTTCTCGGGACACGTCACCCTCGAGCTGTCGAACGTCGCGACCCTGCCGATCAAGCTGTGGCCCGGGATGAAGATCGGCCAGTTCTGCTTCTTCCAGCTGTCATCGGCCGCCGAGACACCCTATGGCGCGGGATCGAACGGCAACCGGTATCAGGGACAACGCGGGCCGACGGCATCCCGTTCGTTCCGGAACTTCCACGTCACGGATGTGGGCGTCAGCGACACCGGCTCGCACGGCGGCTGAGCCGGCCGACTCGTTCGGGCCTGACATCGACGCCGGCGGTGCGTGCGGCCTCGATGAGCTTCGTGTCCAGCGTCGCCAGAGGGGCATCCCGCCGCTCCGGCCCTGTGCGTCCGGGTCAGACCGAGCCGGTTCCGTTCGAAGGGGAATCCGGCCCACCGGCCGGACGGGCGGCTGCGAACCCGGCTGCGAAGCCGCGCTCGTACGCACGCTCGGCGCGCCGGCGCCGGTGCACGCCGTGCCCGTGCGCACCGTGCGCGTGCGCGGCCCCGTGGTGGCTGCGCTCGACCTCGGTGTGCGCGCACTCGTGGCCGATTGAGTGTCCGCGACGATGCGCGGGGCCGAAGCCCTGCGCGTGCGGGCCGAAGCCCTCGTCGTGCGGGTGCGGGTGCGCGGGGCCGAACCCCATGTGCTCATGGTGAGCTCCCCACCCGGCGTCGTGGCCGTGCCCCCAGTCCTCCCTGCGGTCGTGCAGAGAGCGACTCCGACCGAGGCCGCGACCGCGCCGGGGCATCGGCTGTGATTCATCCCAGCCGAGCTCGCGAGCGATGGCCTTGAGTGAGGTCAGCAGCTGGGCGAACTCGTCGTCGGAGACCGCGCCGGCCACGCGGGCGCGCACGGCGGCGACCTTCTCGCCCAGTCGCTTCTGGGCGGCGTGCCCGTCGTCGGTGAGCGTCCAGTCGCCGCTGTCGTCCCGTGCGATCCAGCCGCGTTCGGCGAGCCTGCGCACATGCTTTGCGCCGTGCGCCAGTCGTTCGGCGATCCACGGCGCGTCTGTCGCCCCCGAGATCGCGTTGAGCAGCATCCAATCGCGGCGGGAGAGGTCGTCGGGATCGAGTGCCGATGCGAGCTCGCGCGTGATCAGCGCGTCGACGAGTCTCAGCCACGCTCCCAAGGGGATACGCGACGGGCCCTCGTCTCCGGTGTCATCGGGGGTGTTGTCATCGGTCGTGTTCATGAGAAGTCCCTTCATGCCGGCGGCGGGTCGGCCGTCCAACCTACATGTCAATTGACATGCACATGTAGTCTGACATGGACTAGCAATACATGTCAAATCACATGTAAATTGAGAGCATGCCTGACGCCACGCCCGATCCTGCCGACGTCATCGCCGCCGCGCTCGCACGTCTACGGGGACGCCGAGGCCCTCATCGCCCGGGTCCTTGGGGGCCTGATGATCGTCTCGACGATCCCGAGCACGCAGGGCCCCACATGCACGGCGGCGCCTTCGACCCGGACGATCCATGGATGCGCGGGCGTCACGGGGGCCACGGCGGGCCGCACGGTCCGCACGCCCACGGGATGCCGCATCCGGTGCCGCCGTGGGCCGGTGGTCACGGCCGCTTCGCAGGTCCTGCGCGCATGCGCTTGCTGGAGGCGCTGGCAGCGGCATCCGACACCTCGCTGTCGGTGAGCGACCTCGCCGAGCGGATCGGTGTGGACCAGCCGCGGGCGTCGCGGCTCGTGCAGCAGTGCGTGGAGCTCGGGCTCGTTCGTCGCGAGGCCGACCCCGCCGACGCCCGGCGCACACGCATCGTGCTCACCGAGCAGGGCACGGCGGTCGTCAGCGGCTTCCGCGGCGACCGGCGGGCGGCGATCGTCGAGGCGCTCGCCGAGTTCACCGACGCCGAACGCGCGGACCTCGCCCGCCTGCTCACCAAGCTCGCTGACGGTTGGCCTCGCTGAGGCGCTGGGCACGGCCGGACGAGTCAGTGACCGGGGGCGGGGCGCCGGAGGGGGTCCTGGTACGGCGCGGGCGTCACGGTGACGTCGCCGGTCTCGTCGGTCCACGACAGTGCCCGGCCGCGGTGCAGGCGGCGGCGCGCTCGCAGGACACCGCCGGCCAGTGGAAGCCCGATCGCCAGTGCGATCACGCCCGAGGCGGAACGGTCCTCATGCCCGAGCACGCTCTTGCGCTCGAACGCGCGGTGCAGCACGCCTCCGCGCGGCGGCGGCACCAGGCGTGCGGGCAACCGGCCGCGACGACGCAGCTCGACGAGCTCTTCGACCTGGTCCCACCAAGTGGAGTCGGTGGCCGCGTGGAAGTAGTTGTCCCTTGCCCACAGTGGGTGTGGCTGGCGGAAACGGCGGGCGATCACGTCGTCGGTGCCGCCCAGCAGACCGCTGCCGCGGAACACCGTGTTCAGCAGCGTCTTGTGCACACCGAACGTGTCCAGCGCGATCACCGGCACGCCCATCGCGATGGCCTCGATCGCCGCGGTCGAACCGACCGTGACCAGTCCCTCGGCCGACTCCAGCACCGTGCCCATCGGCTCGTACGACACGACGAGATTGTCCGGTCGGTCACGCAGCAGATCGAGCAGCGGCATCCGCTCGTAATGCGTCTCCGCCTCGCCCGCGCGTGAGCGCAGCTTGAGGACGACGCGACGTTCGGGTCGTGCGATGGCGGCCTCGACCAGCAGGTCGGCGACCTGCCGGCGGTGCTCAAGGGCGCGCGGTACGATCGCCTGCGCGGCGAACACCAGGTCGGTCCCGGCTGCGCCGCGGGCGCGGGCACGCGCATACGGCAGCGTCGCCAGTCCCAGCCGCAGCTCCGCGCCGAGCCGCGCGGACAGTTCCGCGAACGCGCGTCGCTCGCGCAACGAGTGCACGACCATCAGGTCGCTGTGCTGCCGGTACTGCACGGCGCCGCGCTGCGCGGGAATCGAGATGCCCGGCAGCCCGGTGACCACGACCGGGCGCACGGGCAGCCCGTCCACCTCGCGCTGCACAAGACGCACGAACGGCCCGCGTCCCGCGATGAGCACCACTTCCGGTCGCAGCGCGTTCAGCCGCGTGGGCAGCTCGCCGTGCGTCACCCGCTCCACGGCCCGCGCGGCCGGCTCTCGTCGCCCGATCGAGGTGCCGGCCAGGGCCGCGCGCTGCTGCCCCGGGCTCACCGTCAGCGGCGTGCGCACGATCAGCATCCGGCCGTCGATCACGTCGGCAGCGTCGAGCATCGCGCCCGCCCACTTGACGTAGGAGTCGGCGTCGGCGATCGCGACCACACGCGTGGTCGCAAACGACGGCAGCGGACCGCGCACCACGGCCGCGTCGCGGCCCACCGGTCCGCCCACGGTCCAGCCGGGTGCGGTCATCGTCATGCCGGCACGCGCCGGAGCTTGGCCATCGGAGCGAGCTCTCCTGGGAAGACCCGCTTGACGCCGTCGCCCAGGGCCTGTTCGACGATCCGGATGTCGCGCACGAGATGCTCCAGACCGGCCGGCTCCAGCGAAGCGGCGTGGTCGGATCCCCACATCGTGCGGTCGAGGGTGACGTGCCGCTCGACGGCCACGGCGCCCAGGGCCACGGCCGCCAGCGAGATCTGCAGGCCGCGCTCGTGGCCGGAATAGCCCACCGGGATGCCGGGATAGCGGTCGCGCAGCGTCGCGATGGTCTTGAGGTTGGCCTCTTCGGGCTCCATCGGATAGGTCGAGGTCGCGTGCAGGAGCACCACTCGTTCGGTGCCCAGTGCGTTCAGGGCCCGGTCGATCTCCTCGATCGTGGACATCCCGGTCGACAGGATCACGGGCTTGCCGGTCTCGCGCAGCGCGGCCAGCAGCTCCAGATCGGTCAGTGCCGCCGAGGCGACCTTGTGCGCGACCACGTTCAGGTCTTCCAGGAAGGCGACCGACGGCACGTCCCATGGCGAGGCGAACCAGTCGAGTCCGGCCATCGTCGCATAGTCGGCGATCTCGACGTACTCGTCGCGGCCGAACTCGACGCGGTAGCGGTATTCGAGGTAGGTCATGGTGCCCCACGGCGTCTCTCGCGGCATGTCGCGCATGTGCGCGGGAGTGGAGATCTCCGGGGTGCGTTTCTGGAACTTCACGGCGTCCGCGCCCGCCTGCGAGGCGACGTCGATGAGACGCTTGGCGAGCTCCACGTCGCCGTTGTGGTTCAGGCCGATCTCTGCGACCACGTAGACCGGGCTGCCCCCGCCGATCACGCGCGAGCCGATTCTGACGGTCATCTTCGTTCCTCTCCGTTGTGACGCTTCGAGCCTCGGCGGTGCCGGTGAACGGAAGGAGACATCGCGATGACGCCGGTACGGCGGGATGCCGTCAGTCGCCTGGTGCGCGATCGCCGGGTGCGGGACCGCCTGGCGCACGGCCAGCGAGCACACGATCGGCGAGCTCCCGGACGGCGCCGGAGCCGCCCGGGTTCGACAGCACCACGCGCGCCGTCGCACGCACCTCCGCACGCGCATCGGCGACGGCGACCGGCCAGCCCACCAGTGCCATCGCCGGCAGGTCGTTCACGTCGTTGCCCAGGTATGCGCAGGCGGCGAGATCGACCCCCGTCTGCTGCGCCCAGTCTCGCAGCGCAGCCGCCTTGTCGTCGACGCCGTGGATGACGTGTGCGTGCAGCTTCTGCCCCCGCGCGCGGACGACGGCGTTCGTCTCGGCGGAAAGGATCACCAGCGGGATCCCCGCCTCACGCAGCAGGCGCGCCCCCATCCCGTCCGATCGACTCACCCGCACGAGCTCTCGGCCGTCCTGGTCGACCAGCGCGGTGTCGTCGGTGTGCACGCCGTCGAAATCGGTCACCACCGCACGTACCGGGATCGCGACGGGTGCGTCCAAGAGCGGGGCCAGGGCGGATGCGGCAGCCAGCTGATCGAGATCGTCGATCTCGATCGCGGTGCGCTCGGGCACCGGCACGATGCCGATCCGGCCGAAGAAGCGGTGACCGGTGGTACGGAAGCCGGCGGCGTCGAACACGTAGAACGCACCGGTCTCCAGGTAGTGGGGCTCGCGGTCCTGCCGACGTGGCCGGTGCGATGCGGAATGGTTGATGCCCACGGCCTCGCCGGCGTCCGTGCGCTGCCACAGGAAGCCGTAGGTCTGGTATGCCGAGAAGACGCTGTCGAACCGCCCGGTGCGCACGTCAGCCACGGCATCCTCGATACCCTCCGAAGGGATGAACGGCGACGTCGCCTGCAGGAACGCGACCGTGCTCACCTCGACACCGGACTCTGCCAGCACGTTCAGCGCATGCAGCACGGCGCTCTCGCTGGTCGCGCTGTCGCCTGCCAGCTCGGCCGGGCGTCGCACGATGCGGGCCCCGGCACAGGCCGCTGCTGCCGCGATCCCCTCGTCGTCGGTCGACACGACGACGAGGTCCAGGCTCGGGGCCGCCTGCGCCGCACGCACAGCGCGGACGATCAGCGGCACGCCGCCCACCGGGCGAAGGTTCTTGTGCGGCACGCCCTTGGATCCGCCGCGCGCCGGGATGATCGCTGCGACGACGCTCATCGTCCGCTCGCTGCGTTCCATGCGCGCCGTGCGCGCCGCCTCGCACCACGCATCGCAAGGCGCGCCTCCTCCGTGCGTCCGGCGCCGCCGGTTCCCACGACCAGGCGAGTGAGCAGCCTGGGCGCCGTCCCGGGCAGGTGCAGCTCAGCCAGCCGCCGTGGCGAGAAGTACCGGACGCGCTCCTCGGGATCCAGCCCGGCGAGCAGCTCCTCCGCGCGCGGGCGCAGATGCGCGGCCACGCGCGGCTGCATGCAGTAGCCGACCGCGTCGACGAGGTGCTGCAGACGCCCTGGTGCGGCATACGCGCCGTCGTCGCGGTTGGTCGCATCGACGATCGTGGCGGGAATACGGTTGCCGTTCTCGAACGGGCGCAGGGCCGCCAGCACGGCTTCGGTCCCCACCGCGTCGATCGGCGTGCCGTAGAGTGCGCGCACGGTGGGAAGCGCGGTCGAGAAGCCCGCGACGACCGCGGCCGCGCGCAGGCGGCGGGTGAGCACCTCGGCCGGGGCATCGCCTCGGTACGTCTCGAACGCGATACCGTGCCGCTGCGCCCGGCGGCGTACACGGTCGGCCGAGATCGGCGGCGCCGTGGGATGCGGCTTGAAGATGATCCGGCGTGCCCCGCGATGCACCGCGCGGTCGATCATCTCCTGCTGCATGGCCGTCTCCTCATCGGCCGTGACCAGGTGCAGCGCCGCCAGGTACTGGCCGAGCACGAGCACCGTCGAGGTGTCGGTCGATGCGACGCCGATGGATCCGGCACGGTCGATCTCGTCGACGACCGCGGAGAACGCCGGCATCGGCACGGGCACCGTCCTCGCCCCGGCCTCGGCGAACAGCAACGGCATGAGACCGGGCAGGACGTCGGGGTAGATGACCTGGCGTACCCGTGCCGACACGGTGTGGGCGACCCGGTCGCGGATCGGCGCATACGTCATCAGACCGTCACCGATGACGAAGATGCGGGCTTCGCTGAACAGCGACAGCAGCGTGCGCACGGGCGCGACCTGCGGCGTCTGCACATAGAGGTCGAGGTCGTCGCCGTCGAGGCCCCACGCGCAGGCGAGCAGACGTCCCCAGGCGGGCAGCTCGGCGGCTCGGGGCGACCAGGCGGCGGGGTGCAGCGGGTCCAGCAGCCGGTTCAACGGCTCGACACGATCGAATCTGTCCAGCAGCGTCCGCAGCCGCGCAGACTCGTCGATTCCGCGATTCGTCTCCGGTACGGCGGCGGAATTGATGGGCACGAGGACGCGCTCGCCCCCCGGTGGCACCAGGCCCGCGTCGATCGCGGCGACCGCGGACATCAGCCCGTAGGGGGTATGCAGCGCGAAGAGCTGGGTCATGCCCGGCCGACCTTTCGCAGATGCCGTGCGAGCACCCGTCGCCTCGGGTCGCTGAGCCGGGGCAGAGCGGCGTCCACCGCGACGGGCTGAAGACGCGACAGCAGGTCGCGGATCGCGATGACCAGCTCACCGCGCACGACGGGGTTCATGCCGCGCGACCGGATGAGATGGTGTGCGCAGATCGCCAGGACGGTCGCGGTGATCTTCGGGCGGAAGCGGTCCGCTTCGGCATCCTCTTCCACAAGCTCCACCACGTGCATCAGCGCCCTGCCGAAGTCGAGCTGACGGCGATCGAGCACCTGGGTGAGCGAGGTGGGGATGCCGCGACGGTACAGCAGTTGGGGAGCGTCGACGACCGCGAACGAGGCCGCCTGCAGGTGCAGACGCCAGATCCAGGGACGGTCTTCAGCCGTGAACAGTCCGTCGGGGAACTCGGCCAGACCATCATCGATCACGCGACGGTGGAACATGCCCGCCCAGGCATATGGGTAGTCCACCATGGTCGTCTCATCCGGCGGCAGGATCGCGTCCCGCGGCGAGACGGCCACTCCACGCCAGGGGAACGGGGCGCGCACGAGCGTGCGCCGGGTGTCGGTGACGGTCACGTGGTCGGTGCGCACGAAGTCGCAGCCGAGGTCGCCGAGTGCGGCCACGAGGGTCGCCACGCGGAGGGGCGCCATCCAGTCATCACCGTCGATGAAGCAGAACGCCTCGCCCTCGACCCGCGCGAGGCCCTGGTTGCGTGCGCTGGCAAGGCCCACCGGACGGGGGTTCTCGATCACCTCGGCGTGCGAGAACTGCGTCGCGTAGTGTCGCATGATCTCGCCGGTGTCGTCGGCCGAGCCGTCGTCCACGGCGACGAGCTTGAGGTCGTCGGGGTCGTCGAACTGCCGCCGGAGCGTCTCGAGGGTGGTGCCGATGAACCGCCCCGCGTCCTTGGCCGGCAGGATGGCGGTCGCGATGGGTCTGTGCACGTCACTCCCGGGCGTCGGTCACGGTGGTGCGACGTCGGTCGCTGACCGATCGTGACACTCCCGGTTTGCGGGACGGCGACGTGCGGGTGAACGCGCGGTGGCCGGCGCGTCACCGATCGTGGTGCGCCGCGGGTGCGGCATCCTTCGCGCGGGACGCCGCGTGGTGGTCAGTTGCGGGCCGAGAGCTGCGGCGGGCGCGACTTCACCGGCAGGAGCAGCAGCAGCCCGACCAGCAACACCAGCACGATGCCGAGGATGCCCCAGTACTGCACGCCGCCGATCGTGACGAACAGTCCGAACATGGCGGGCGCGATGAACGTGGCGGCACGGCCGGTCGTGGCGTACAGGCCGAAGACCTCGCCCTCGCGCCCCGGGGGGATCAGCCGTGCCAGGAACGTGCGTGAGGCCGACTGCGCAGGTCCGACGAACAGGCAGAGGATGAGGCCGAAGATCCAGAACATGGTCTGGCCGCCGTCGTGGAGCAGGAACACCAGAGTGCCGCTGACCACGAGCCCGATCAGCGACACGACGATGAGGGGCTTCGGCCCGAACCTGTCGTCGAACGTGCCGCTGGAGATCGTCGCAATGCCGGCGACGACGTTCGCGGCGATCGCGAACACGATGACCTCTCCGGCGTCGAAGCCGAACGTGCCCGCTGCCAGCACGCCGCCGAACGTGAACACGCCGGTGAGCCCGTCGCGGAAGATCGCCGAGGCCAGCAGGAAGTACACGGTGTGCCGGCTGTCGCGCCAGAGCCGGCCGATGTCACGGAACAGCAGCGCGTACGAACGGAAGACGCTCACCCGCACGTTCCCCGGCGCGGGCTTGTTCTCGGGCACGGCGACGAGCACCGGGATCGCGAACACGGCGAACCAGCAGGCCGCCACGAGCATGGAGATGCGCACGTCCAGACCGTCAGCACCGGTGACGCCGAACAGGCCGACGTCGGGATGGATGAAGCCGAAGTAGACGACCAGCAGCAGCACGATGCCGCCGAGATAGCCCATGCCCCAGCCGAAGCCCGACACCTTGCCGACCGTGCGGGGCGTCGAGACCTGCGCGAGCATCGCGTTGTAGTTGACACCCGCCAGCTCGAAGAAGATGGTGCCCACGCCCAGCAGGACGAGGCCGAACCACAGGAAGGCAGGGTCGGCCCGCACGAACACCATGAGCCCCAGCATCACGACGACGATCGCCGTGTTCACCGCCAGCCAGAGCTTACGGTGCGACGACGCGTCGGTGCGCTGACCGGTCACCGGTGCGATGAGCAGCACGACCAGGCCGGCCAACGTGAGCGCGAGTGAGAGCGCCTGCGACGATGCGGTCTTGTCGCCGAACGACGTGCTCGTGAGGTAGACCGTGAACACGAAGGTCGTGGCGACCGCGTTGAACGCGGCCGAGCCCCAGTCCCAGAGCGCCCACGAGATGACGCGACGTCGTGGCACGGGAGCCGCGTCGGGGTTGGCCGCCATCGCGGCCGTCGAGAAGCGCGGGTCGGGGGCGTCGGTGCCGGTCACGCTCTCACCGTATTGGACAACGGCGGAGGATGCCACGATCTGGGTGCGGCGGCTCACGCCTGTCGCGCTCGGGGCGTCATTCGCCGGCCCGGCTAGGGCTCCGGGTGCGCCGGCACGGGCGAGCGGCGGATCCCGCGCCCCGGATTGGCATCCGTCCTGCGTCCTTCTCGCAGAACGGGCACTCCGGACACGATGACGTCATCGATGCCGGTGGCGGTCAGACGGGGACTGGCGTAGTCCGCTCGGTCGGTGACCGTCGCCGGATCCATGACGATGAGGTCTGCGTGCCACCCGGCGCGCAGACGCCCGCGTGCCCCTAGGCGCATCACCTCGATGGAGCCGGTCGACAGGTGACCGACGGCTTGCGCGATGGTCAGGTCGCCGCGAGCGAACGTGTACCGGGCGATGAACCTCGCGAAGGTGCCCCATCCGCGAGGATGCGGCCGGCCTCCGATGTAGATTCCGTCGGAGCCGCCTCGGTGCCGTGGATCCGTGAAGATCCGTGCGAGCTCATCCTCGGATCGCTGGGTGGGGGTCGCCATGACGGCCGTGCTCTTCAGCATCCCGTCGACGAGCACGCGGACGGCGAAGACCAGCGGGTCCTCGCCCACCTGCCGGGCCGCGTCGGCCACGGTCATGCCCGTCGCCCACGCCCACTGCGCGCTCCCGGTCTCCACGAAGGACATCCGCGTCGGCCACTCCGCTCCCATGTCTGGTCGCGCGGCGATCTCCGCTCGCTGACGCTTCAGGAGCTGCTCTCGCTGGTCGGGATCGCGAAGGACGCGCAGAGTCTCCTCCGCACCGCGGCCGAGAAGTGCTGCCGGCAGCAGTGGCATGGTCATCAGCGTGCACCCCCGCCGATACGGGTAGGCGTCGAAGGTGACCTCCAGGCCGTCGCCGAACGCGTCCAGGGCTGGGATGATCATGGCCGCCGGCCCGTGCAGATGGGAGACGTGCGTGCGTACCCCGCTGCCCTGAGCGATCTGTGCCAGCTCGGCCATTCCGCGCGGGACCGCTGTCTCGTAGCCGTGTCGCATGTGTGACACGTGCACGCCGTCGACTTCCGCGACCGGGCGGGCCATGGCGGTCAGCTCCGCAGCGCTCGCATACAGTCCCGGCACATAGTCCAGGCCGGTGGAGAGCCCGACCGCGCCCTGGGCCATGCCCTCGCGCACCATCTCCTCCATCGCCCGCAGCTCGCGGGCCTCGGCGGGCCGATCGGTGTTCCCCATTACCTCGTTGCGCGTCGTGCCCGCCGGAACGAGGGCTGCGACGTTCATCCCGACCGTGCGGTCGTACGTGTCCAGCAGCGCACCGATCCCGCCGCCACGATAGGTCGGGTGACGGCCGTTGATCGTCGCGAAGTAGTCCGCGGCGTATCGGCCGTCACCCGGGGCGAAGCCCACGCCGTCCTGTCCGATGACCACCGTCGTCACCCCTTGACGCAGATTGGCCTCCTGTACATCGGAGTCGAAGATGACGCCGTCGGTGTGGGAATGGGTGTCGACGAAGCCCGGAAGCACGAGACGGCCGTCGCAATCGATCACTTCCGCTCCGGGCGCCGCCAGGTCGGCCCCGATCCGGGCGATGCGGTCGCCGACCACGAGCAGGTCGGCGTGCGTGGACGGCTCGTCAGGCCCGGTGACGAGCTCACCGCCGCGCAGGAGCAGTCGGCGATCGCCGTTCATGCTGCTGCACCCCTTCCCCCGTCTCCCGCGTCGGCTGCTGTGGCAGCCGCGAGCGCCTCGCCGAACACCGCCACGGATCGATCGATCTGCTCGTCCGTATGCTCTGTGGACAGGTACCATCGGCCGCCGGGGAGCGCGAAGACGCCGCGGCGCAGCAGTTCGACCAAAACGCGGTCGTAGGTCGTGCTGTCCGTGGCGCGGAACTGTGCGAACGTGCTCACCTCCGGCACGCCAAGCGCACACTGCACGATAGGCCCCACCTGGTTGACGGCACCCACCGCCCCCGCACGGCGCAGCTGCTCGCGCAGCCCTGCCGCAAGCCGGTTGCCCTGGTCTTCGAGCCGACGATAGACGCCGTCGTGCGCGAGCACCTCCAGCGTTGCGACGGCGGCCGAGAGAACGATGGGATTGCCGTTGTACGTCCCCGCGTGCACCACGCCCTGCTGCGTGGTATCCAGTAGCCGGCTCGGGCCGACGACGGCTGACAGCGGCAGGCCGCCCGCGATGGCCTTACCGAGCACGCAGAGGTCGGGCACGATCCCGTACTTCTCGACGGCTCCGCCGAACGCGATCCGAAACCCGGTGATGACCTCGTCGAAGATGAGCACGGTACCGGTCTCGTCGCACAGCTCGCGGACGGTCGCGAGGTAACCCGGCGGCGGCTCGATCACGCCGGAATTGCACAGCACGGGCTCCAGCAGCACCGCGGCGATGTCTCTCTGGGCCAGCGTTCGGCGGAGCGCGTCCACGTCCTGTGCGTCGAGCACGACGGTGTCGCGCGCGGCGTTCTCCGACTGACCACGGGATTCGAGCATCGGCCGGTCGTGGGCATCGGTCCGCGACGGCCGGTATCCGAGCAGCACCGGATCGGTCCAGCCGTGATAATGGCCGGAGAACTTCACGATCTTCTGTCGTCCGGTGCTCGCGCGGGCGATCCGCAGCGCGACCTGGTCGGCCTCGGAGCCGGAGTTGGACCAGAGGACGCGATCGAAGCACGGGTACGCACGCAGCACCGCCTCGGCGGCCAGGTATTCGTAGGGATGCCCCGACCCGAACGTCGCGCCCTCCGCCACCTGCCTGCTCACGGCGGCGACCAGCGCCGGGTGCCCGTGCCCGATGATGTCGGGGCCCCAGCCGAGAACGAAGTCCACGTAGACATTGCCGTCGACATCGGTCAGCTCTGCGCCCGCTCCACTGCGGAAGAAGATCGGATGCGGCTTCGCTCGCGCGCGCACACCGGTGGACACGCCGCCGGGAAGCGACCCCTTCGTGCGTTCCCACGCCGCGCGTGATTCCGGCCAGTCATCCACAAACATCTGTCTGCCACCTTCCGTGGTTCATGCCGGCAGCGGTTTCGGGCCACCGGCCACGTTGACGAGCCTCTCGAACAGCCGGTCTGTCTCCAGCTTCGAGATGTCGTCGAGATCGAAAGCTGTGGGAGCGAGCCGGTGCTCGTGCTCGATCACCCCCTGCTTGGCGAGGAGGTACTTCTCCATCGCGACGTAGGAGTCCAGGTTGCTCAGCTGCGCGAGAACCGGCGCGAGCGCCGAGCTGATCAGGTAGGTCGTCTCCAGGTCCTGGTCCGTCAGCGCACGCCAGAGACCGGCGATCGCCCACACCAGGTCAGCGCCCGGCATCGTTCCGACGATGCCCCTGCGGTAGCTGTCCACGAGGGCGACGCCGCCGCTGCCGTCGAACACGCGAGCGTGCCCGCCGGTCGCGCTGTGCAACTCGGTCAGCCGTGGACCCAGTGGCTGCGCCTCGGGCTTGAACAGCACCTGCTCGGAGCCGTACCGGTCGAGGAGCTCCACGACAAGGCTCAGTTCGAGGGGTCGTCCGATGTATCCGCTGGCGTCCTGGATCACCACCGGGACATCTCCTGCCTCTTCCACGATGGTGCGGAAATAGCTCATGAGCTGCGGGCCGCTGGGGAAGACGGTGAGGGGAGGATTGGCCATGACCGCGGCTGCGCCGGCCTCGACGGCGTGCCGGGTCAGCCGCTGCGCCTCTCGTGTCGACTCCGACCCGACGGACAGGACGACGGGGACGCGGCCGGCGTCGTAGTCCAGGATCAGGTCTCCGAGGCTCATCCGCTCGGAACCGGTCAGTCGCGGCAGTTCGGAGACCATCGCCACGACCAGCCCATCCGCGCCGTTGAGGATGAGCCAGTCGAGCTCGCGAGCCAGCGCGGTGCGATCGATCTCGAGCTCCGCGGTGAACGGGGTCGAGATCACGGGCAGGACTCCGGCGATCGTCATCACTGCGGCCCGTTCTTCTGGAGGTCATTGCCGAGCCAGATGATCGCGTTGATCTCCACGTCATATCCGACCAACGGCGAGCCCACCGTCGTCCTCGTCGGGTACGGCTTGGCGAAGGTCTCGGCACAGACCGCGTCCCACACCGGGAAGTCGTCCATGTCCGACAGGTAGGCATCGATCCGCACCGCGTCTTCGAGCCTTCCCCCCGCCGCCTCGGCGATCGTCCGGATGTTCGCAAACGTCGCGCGGGCCTGGTCGGCGAGGGATTGTCCGACCAGCGCACCGTTCGCGTCGAAAGGACCCTGTCCTGACACGAACAGGAATCCCCCCGCGACGATGCCCTGTGAGTACGCGCCGCCCGGCTGGGCGGCTGCCGGCGTACGGACTTCAGATCTCATCAGCTTCTCCTTCTGCGGTGACTGTCTTGGCTGAGAACTCCGTGCGGATGACGTCCACCACGCGAGGGTCTGCGGCATCCGTGCCCTCCAGGAGGAGGATCGTCGCCCACTTGTCGAAGGTGGTGCACGGATGGGACACTCCGAACCTCACGAGGTCGCCCACGGCGAGCGTGCTGCCCACAGGCAGCCGCAAGAAGGCGTGCTGGTCGTTGAGGTCGAACACGAACGCGTCGGTCAGCGCCGCCGCGGGCAAGGCCCTGCCCGCTCGCAACGCCCGCTGTGGCAGCGGAAGGCCGACGTCTGCCGAGACGTCTCGCCGGCCCATATCGACGAGGGCGAGGTCGGGCTGTGGTCTGCTGAGCACCCTTGCCCAGACATGCATCGCCGGGGTCAGATCCGGTCCGGCATCACGCGCGTGCGGGGCGATGCGGGCATAGAGGTCGTCATCGTGCACGACATAGACTCCTGGCCGCAGCACCACGCGTGTCGGCCTCGCGCCCGCGTCGCGCACGGGGCCGAAGATCTCCTCGACCAGGTCGAAGTATGCGCTGCCTCCCGCCGACAGCAACAGCTCATCGCCCTCGCACAGCGGCGCGATGAGCTGGAAGGCCTGCGCGACTCGGCGGAGGTAGCCGCGGACGTCCTCGAGGGCGGCGGAGTCGGCAGCCTCGGTGATGACCCCTTCATAGCCCGCGACTCCGACCAGCCGCAGCGCGGGCGACCGGCGCGCCGCCTCTGCGACCGCGATCGCCGTCTCCACGGTGCGTGCGCCCGTTCTCGCATCGAGAGCACCGACCTCGACGCACACGTCGATGGGCCGGCTCGAGCCGTCGTAGTGGGCGGACATGATCTCCACGGCGGCCAGCGAGTCAACCCAGCAGATCACCTGCCACTCGGGATCGGATGCCAGCTGGGCGTACAGCCAGCGGAGTCCGTTCGGGTCGATGATCTCGTTGGCGATGACGACGCGGGGCACGCGGGCACGCCGCGCGACCATGAGCTGCGCCGTCGTCGCGACGGTGATCGCCCACGCCCCCGCATCCAGCTGTTCGTCCCAGATCGCGGGGGCCATCGTGGTCTTTCCGTGCGGCGCGAGAAAGAGCCCGCGATCCAGGCACCATTTCGCCATCGCGACGATGTTGGAGCGCATCGCCGAGCGATCGATCGTCGCGATCGGCGTCGCGAAGTCCGTCAGCGGGAGCGGGCGGCGCCCGGAGGCGGTCGATCCGTCGTCATCTCGTCTCATGTCAGGCTCCTGCTCTCAGTGGTCGAGCAGCCGGGCGAGGAACTCCCTCGTCCGCTCCTGGGTCGGGTTGTTGAAGATCACCTCGGGGGAGGCGTCCTCCACGATCCGGCCGCCGTCCATGAACACGGCCCGGTCAGCGACCTCGCGAGCGAACCCCATCTCGTGGGTCACGATCAGCATCGTCATCCCCTCGTGAGCGAGGGTGCGCATGACGTTCAGCACCTCGCCCACGAGCTCCGGGTCGAGTGCGGAGGTCGCCTCGTCGAACAGCATGATGCGCGGCTTGAGCGCGAGAGCCCGGGCGATGGCCACTCGCTGCTGCTGGCCTCCGGAGAGCTGATCAGGATGCTTGTTCACATGCTCGGCGAGGCCGACGGATGCCAGTAGCTCCATGGCGTGCTGCGTCGATTCCGCTCGTGGATGCCTTCGTCCCTTGACCTGCGGGAAGACGACGTTCTCGAGGGCAGTCATGTGGGGGAACAGATTGAACTGCTGGAACACCATCCCCACTTCATCGCGCAGATGCGCGGATGACTTGTGCAGCGCACGTCGTTCCCGCTTCGTGCACCCGCCGCGCTGCAGGGTGACTCCCTCGACCAGGATCTCTCCGTCCTGGATCTGCTCGAGCCCGGCCACGCAGCGCAGAAGAGTGCTCTTGCCGCTGCCGCTGGCCCCGATGAGGACCACGACGCTCCCCGAGGCGATGGACAGCGTCGTCCCTTGCAGCACGACGCGCTGTCCGTATGACATCGTCACGTCCCGCAGTTCGATGGCCGGAGGCGGGCTCGCGGCCGGCAGGACAGGCACACCGTTCATAGGCTTGTTCTCCTCTGCATCCGCTTCTCGATACGGCCGATCGCCACCGAGAGGGGGAACGTCATCGCGAAGTACGTCAGCGCCAGGATCGTGTACACCTCGAGCGGTCGGAAGGTGGAGGTCGCCAGCATCTGGGCCTGGTAGGTGATCTCCGGCACGGCGATCACCGAGAGCAGTGACGAGTCCTTGACCAGACTGACGAAGACGTTGCCGGTGGCGGGGAGCATCGAGCGCACTGCCTGGGGGAACACGACGTGCCAGAACGTCGTCGGGCGGCTGAGCCCGAGGACGACGGCCGCGTCGCGCTGGCCGGGCTGGACCGATTGGATCCCGCCGCGGAAGATCTCGGCGAGGAACGCCCCGGCGTTCAGGGACAGCGCGACGATGCCCGCCTCGACCGGCCCGAGCGTGATGTTGAAGAGGATCGGGAGCACGTAGAAGATCCAGATCAACTGGACGAGCGCCGGCGTCGTCCGGAAGAACTCGGTGTAGATGTATGCGATGCCAGAGAAGGGCTGGCGGCCCGACATCCGGATCGTGGCGACGGCGAGGCCGATCACATTGCCGAAGATCAAGGCGAACACCGACACGATGATCGTGTACAGCAGCCCCTGCCCGACGAGCTGCAACGACTTGAGGCTGAGGACGGAGCTCCAGTCCCAGACGTAGGAGACAGCGATGTCGTTGAACCAGTTCATGTGGGAGGGAGCCCTCCTCTGGCATGCGCATACATGGGGTCAGCCCTTCAGGGCGTTATCGATGGTCAGCCACTTCTTCGCGAGCTCGTCGATCTCGCCGCTTGCCGTCTTCTCCTTGATGAACGTGTTGAGCGCGTTCAGAAGCACCGTGTTGCCCTTGTTCACGGCGAACGAGATCGAAACGGGCTCGATGCCGTCCGGGTTGGAGGCGTAGTCCGGCACCGAATCGAGGGAGAACGCCTGCTTGATCGCCGGTGCGAGATAGCTGGAGTTGATCATCGCGGTCGATCGGCCGCTGGTCACCTCGGTGGCGAGGTCGGCGACCGAGGCCGTGGGCAGGGAGCGGAGCTTGGCACGGGGCACGAGCTTGAGCGCGAGCTGCTCCTCTGCCGACCCCGAGATCACGGCGATCGTGACGGAGGGGTTGTTGAAATCCTCCACCGTCTTCAGCGAGGATCCTTCCTTGACGAAGAACAGCGAGCCCGCCGCGCTCACCCCGTCTGCGAAGTCGACCGCTGCCTTCCGTTCGTCCGTTGCGTTGATCGGCTGGGTGAAGTCGTACTTGTTGGACTGCAAGCCGGCCACGAACAGCGGGAACGTGGTGTTGACGAACTCCAGCTTGACGTCCGCCCAGTCGGCGAATTCCTGAGCGAGCGCAGCGGAGAACGACGTCCATTGGCCATCGTCTCCCTTGATCATGAAGGGTGGTCCGGCAGCGGCGCCCATTCGGATCGTCGAGCCGGGGGTGAGCCCGGACGGGCCGGCGCTCTCGGTGGAGTTCGGTGTGCTCGGCCCGGCCGCGCACGCGGCGAGCCCCAGGACCAGCGCCGCGATTGAGGCAACACCGGCGATCCGTTTTGTCAATTTCATTGTCTTCTCCGGTCCTACTGTCGACATCTTCGTCGGAGTCCGAGAGCACGCATGCGAGGGGTGAATGCGACTCTGCAGGCCCGCTGGGTTTGGTATCACCAAATCCGGTTTTGGATTACTACACGGAGAATAGCAGGACTCACGCGTGCGTCAAGCGACTTTTTTCGCGACGGGCCAGCGCGGCGCAAGGCAGCATGCGGCGCACGCACGGGGCCCGTCATTGCCGCGCGACCGTGCCCTGGGCTCTCGGACCTCAACCGCAGACGAGCGCGGTGAGCTGGTCGGCGTGACTGCGGACGACCTCGGCGACCTGCCTCACGTCCTCCAGCATGGGATCGGCCTTCAGGCCTGTCACGCTCACGGTCGCGTACAGGGAGCCGGTCGAGTCCAGCGCCGGGGCCGCGATGCAGATGATGCCGTCGACGTCCTCCTCGTCGTCGATCGCGTACCGGTTCTGCCGGCAGTGGGCGAGCTCCTCCATGAAGCGGTCGATGTCCGTGATGGTGCGGCGGGACTTGCGCGGCATGCCGTGGCGACTGATGATCTGACGCACCTCGTCGTCGGGCAGCGTCGACATCACCGCCTTGCCGATCGCCGAGCAATGCGGCCGCTCCCGCTCTCCCAGACGAAGGTCGAGCCGGATGGCGCCCGGGGCATAGACGCAGTTCACCACCAGGGCCCAGTCCCCGTCGCGAACGGCTGCGCGCGCGGTCAGTCCCGTGGTCTTCATCAGGGAGGTGACCACGGGGGCGGAGACGTCCGCAGCGGTGGACTGTCTGTTGGCGCTCTGACCAAGCCGGAACAGGCCCAGGCCCAGGCGATAGGTGCGCGACGCGCCTTCGCCACGATCCGTGATCAGTCCGTACGCCAGCAACGTCTGCAGTGTCGCGAAGGCGCTGCCCTTGGACATGCCGACGGCCTTCGCCAGCTGGGTGACGTTGCTCGTTGCTCCCGACGGGTCCTTCTCGATCTCCCGAAGAAGCTCGATGGCCTTCACCAGGCTTCGAACTGTGTACCGCGGATCCAGCTCCGCCACGCCGACACCTCTTTCCGTTGCCGTGTCTCGCATCTAGCCGTTCAGTATAGCCAAACTGGATTTGCCAGGCTGGCTCTTGAGCGTGAGTGCGGTCACCGTCCTCCCAGCCGATCACTCGGCGGCGTAGAACTTGATACAGATCGTGTCAAGTTCGTTTTGACACAGCTCGCACGCGGGCGTAATCTACATGACAGAGAAGTTGAGCCATCCGGACTCAAGCTCGCGGATTTGCACTCGTGATACTCGATTGAAGGAGAACACACATGGCACGTGCAGTGGGAATCGACCTCGGGACGACCAACTCGGTCGTCTCCGTCCTCGAGGGCGGAGAGCCGAAGGTCATCGCCAATGCGGAGGGCTTCCGTACGACCCCGTCGGTGGTCGCGTTCACGAAGGACGGCGAGGTGCTGGTCGGCGAGACCGCCAAGCGCCAGGCCGTCACCAACGTCGACCGCACGATCACCTCCGTCAAGCGCCACATGGGCACCGATTGGAAGACCCAGGCCATCGACGGCAAGACCTACACGCCGCAGGAGATCTCTGCGCGCATCCTGCAGAAGCTCAAGCGTGACGCCGAGCAGTACCTGGGCGACACGGTGACGGATGCCGTCATCACGGTCCCCGCGTACTTCAACGACGCCGAGCGCCAGGCCACGAAGGAGGCCGGTGAGATCGCGGGCCTGAACGTGCTGCGCATCATCAACGAGCCCACCGCGGCGGCTCTCGCCTACGGCCTGGACAAGGGCAAGGAGGACGAGCTCATCCTGGTGTTCGACCTCGGTGGTGGCACGTTCGACGTGTCCTTGCTCGAGGTGGGCAAGGACGACGACTTCTCCACCATCCAGGTGCGCGCGACCGCCGGTGACAACCGCCTCGGCGGCGACGACTGGGACCAGCGCGTCGTGGAC
>ERZ778017.1496-NODE-1496-length-22910-cov-5.305929_pt1 | contig 22910 bp, 18 predicted proteins | sample MGYA00375747_ERZ778017 | MGnify/ENA primary metagenome ERZ778017 (study PRJEB29350, sample SAMN05509838) | bioreactor metagenome | biome: bioreactor; material: wastewater | place: South Africa: University of Cape Town | collected 2014-03-17 ...
TCCGATGCGGGGGAAGGCCCGAATCGAGGAGGCCCGAATCGGGGAGGTCCGAGTCGAGGAGGCTGATGAGGCGCCGCGGGAGGTGGAGCGGCCGCGCCGCGGGACTGGCGCTGCGCAGCTGCCTGCGGTTCTGAAGGCGGCGCCGCCGCCAGCGATGAAGCCGATGCCCGCGCCGGCGATGGAACCCGCGCCGGCGCCCGCGATGAAAACCTCGGCGGGCCCGACGATGAAGCCGGCGGCTGCCCCGGCAGCGCCGACGCAGGCGCCTCGGACCCGGCCGGAAGCGAAGCAGACGGCGCAGCCGTCGACGCAACGGCAGCCACTGCCCTCCGCAACGGCGACGCCGGATTCGGCGGGCAAGCCCGCACGCCCCGCCCGCCCCGACAGCCAGACGCGCACCCGCCCGCGCACGAGCGCAGAAGCGCCGAAGCTCTTCGTGCTCGACACCAACGTGCTGATGCACGACCCGAGCAGCCTGTTCCGCTTCGCCGAGCACGATCTGTACCTGCCGATGATGACGCTCGAGGAACTCGACAACCACAAGAAGGGGATGTCGGAGGTCTCGCGCAATGCCCGGCAGGTGAGCCGCACGCTCGACGAATTGATCGAGGCGGCCGGCGAGGCCGACATAACCGACGGCATCCCGCTCGCTGCGCTGGGCAACCGCGACGCCGGAGGACGGCTGTTCTTCCAGACACAGGCGATCGCGTCGATGCTGCCGTCGAGCCTGCCGATGGGCAAGGCCGACAACCAGATCCTGGGCGTCGTGCGTGCGTTGCAGGAGCGGCTGCACGACCGGCAGGTGGTGCTGCTGTCGAAAGACATCAACATGCGGATCAAGGCCCGGACGATGGGCCTGCCCGCCGAGGACTACTTCAACGATCAGGTCCTCGAGGACACCGACCTGCTCTACACCGGCGTGCTGCGGCTGCCGGACGACTTCTGGGAGAAGCACGGCAAGGGGATCGAGTCGTGGCAGCAGGGCGGCTACACCTTCTACCGGATCAGCGGCCCGCTCGTCTCGTCGCTGCTGCTGAACCAGTTCGTCTGGTTCGAAGGCGACATGCCGCTGCTCGCGAAAGTGCGCGAGATCGCCGGACGCACGGCGGTGCTGCAGACATTGCGCGATTACGGCCACGGCAAGAACGCCGTGTGGGGCATCACCGCGCGCAACCGCGAGCAGAACTTCGCGCTGAATCTGCTGATGGACCCCGAGGTCGACTTCGTCACGCTGCTCGGCCAGGCGGGCACCGGCAAGACGCTGATCACGCTCGCCGCGGGTCTCGTCCAGGTGCTCGAATCCAAGCGCTACACCGAGATCGTGATGACGCGCGCCACGGTGCCGGTGGGCGAGGACATCGGCTACCTGCCGGGCACCGAGGAGGAGAAGATGCAGCCGTGGATGGGTGCGCTCGAGGACAACCTCGAGGTGCTCAACCGCAGCGATCCGGCGGCCGGCGAATGGGGACGCGCGGCGACCAACGACCTGATCCGCTCGCGCGTGCGCGTGAAGTCGATGTCGTTCATGCGCGGGCGCACCTTCACCAACAAGTACCTGATCGTCGACGAGGCGCAGAACCTCACGCCGAAGCAGATGAAGACACTGGTGACGCGCGCGGGCCCCGGGACGAAGGTCGTCTGCATGGGGAATATCGCGCAGATCGACACGCCGTACCTGACGGAAGGGTCGTCGGGGCTGACCTATGTCGTCGACCGCTTCAAGGGGTGGCCGCATGCGGGGCACGTGACGCTGCAGCGGGGGGAGAGGTCGAGGCTGGCGGATTTTGCGGCGGAGGTGCTTTAAGCGGCACGCGAGCGCCGAAATGCGAAATATCCGGGGCTGCAAATCGCAGCGTTTCTGCTTCCGCAATCGGCTACGCAGCGCTGAATGCAGCTTTCCGCAGCGCGGCGTACTAGCGGGCGGACCGGCCGATGAACTGCGCGAAGGCCCGAGCGGCCGAGCCGCGCCACCCGTACCCGCCTACCCGCTCGTGTAGTTCTCGAACTTCGTGTACTGCCCGACGAAGGTCAGGCGCACCGTTCCGATCGGTCCGTTGCGCTGCTTGCCGATGATGATCTCGGCAACGCCCTTGTCGGTGGAGTCGGGGTTGTAGACCTCATCGCGGTAGATGAAGACGATGACGTCTGCGTCCTGCTCGATCGCACCCGATTCGCGCAGATCCGACATCACCGGCCGCTTGTTCGGCCGCTGCTCGAGCGAGCGGTTCAGCTGCGACAGCGCGATCACCGGACAATCCAGCTCCTTGGCGAGCGCCTTCAGCGAGCGCGAGATCTCGGAGATCTCGGTGGCGCGGTTCTCGCCGGTGGACGTGGCCGACATCAGCTGCAGGTAATCGACGACGATCAGGCCCAGCCGTCCGCACTGGCGCGACAGGCGACGCGCGCGCGCGCGCAGCTCGAGCGCGTTCAACGCCGGCGTCTCGTCGATGAACAGCTGCGCGTCCTGCATCTTCTGGATCGCGCTGGTGAGACGCGGCCAGTCGTCGTCGACCAGACGCCCGGTGCGCAGGCGCTGCTGGTCGAGCCGGCCCACCGAGCAGACCAGGCGCATCGCCAGCTGCGTGGCGCCCATCTCCATCGAGAACACGGCCACCGGCAGGCCCTGGTCGACGGCGACGTGCTCGGCGATGTTCAGCGCCAGCGCCGTCTTGCCCATCGACGGGCGACCCGCCACGATCACCAGGTCCCCCGGCTGCAGCCCCGACGTCATCCGATCGAGATCGACGTAGCCGCTCGGCACGCCGGTGACGTCGTTCGGGTTGTTCTGGTTGTACAGCTCGTCGATGCGCTCGACGACCTTGCCGAGCAGGTCGGGCAGCGGCTGGAAACCGGCCTGCCCGCGCGCGCCGTCTTCGGAGATCTGGAAGACCTTCGATTCGGCTTCGTCGAGCAGCTGGCGGGTGTCCTTGCCGGCCGGGTTCAGCGCCGACGTGGAGATGTCGTCGGCGGTGGAGATGAGCTTGCGCAGCACCGCGCGGTCACGGACGATTTCCGCGTAGCGGCGGATGTTCGCTGCCGACGGCGTTTCCTGCGCGAGCGCGTTCAGGTAGACGAGGCCGCCGGCGTCGTCGTCCTTGCCGGCGACCTTCAGCGCCTCGTAGACGGTGACGACGTCGGCCGGGTGGCTGCGTTCGATCAGCCGGCCGATCTGCTGCCAGATCAGCCGATGATCGTAGCGATAGAAATCGTCCTCGCGCAGCAGGTCGGCCACGCGGTCGAAGGCGGTATTGTCGAGCAGCAGCCCGCCGAGCACCGCCTGCTCGGCTTCGATCGAGTGCGGCGGCACGCGCAGCGCCGCGATCTGCGGATCGGCGGATGCCGCGTCGTGCGGAACCGCGGACATCGCTGCGCGCTTGGGCCGGTCGTCGTCGTCGTAGCGGAAGCGGCTCGCGGCCTCAGGCCGTCTCGCCGACCACCGAAACCGTGATCTCGACGACGACGTCGCTGTGCGGCGCGACCTCGACGCTGTACTCGCCCACCGACTTCAGGGGCCCCGAGGGCATCCGCACCATCTGCTTCTCGACCTCGAAGCCCTGCTTCTTCAGGCTCTCGGCGATGTCGAAGTTGGTGACCGAGCCGAACAGGCGGCCGTCGACGCCGGCCTTCTGCACGATGCGCACGCTCGTGCCGGCCAGGCGATCGCCCAGCGCGCGCGCGGCGGCGAGCCGCTCGCTTTGCACTTTCTCGAGCTCGGCGCGGCGGTTCTCGAATTCCTGGATGGCCGACGGCGTGGCGCGGCGCGCCTTGCCGGTGGGAATCAGGAAGTTGCGCGCGAAGCCGTCGCGCACCTTGACGACGTCGCCCAGCTGGCCGAGGTTGACGACTTTCTCGAGCAGGATGATCTGCATTTGCGTTCCCGCGCCTTCAGTGATTGTCGGTGTACGGCAGCAGCGCGAGGAAGCGCGCGCGCTTGATCGCATCCTGCAGCTGGCGCTGGTAGCGCGCCTTCGTACCGGTGAGCCGTGCCGGGATGATCTTGCCGGTGTCGGTGATGAAGTCCTTCAGCAGGTCGACGTCCTTGTAGTCGATCCACTCGATCTTCTCGGCCGTGAAGCGGCAGAACTTCTTGCGCTTGAACAGCGCGCTCTGCGCCGGACGGCGCGTCTTCTTGTCTTTCGAACCACGACGAAAGGTTGCCATGGGAGGTCCTCTGGTTGATCAGTTCTGCTCGCCGCTCGATGCCGATGCGGGAGCGAATTCGGTTACGTGCACGACGAGCGATTTCGACTGGCGGCGACGCGGCGCGAGGAATCCGTCGACGAGGATCGATGCGCCGAGCTGCAGCCGGTCGGCGCGCGCGGCGATCGCTCCGGCGAAACGCAGCGCGACGTCGAACTCGAGCTGGCGCGCCTGTCCGGCCTCGGTCGTTTCGGACCGGTGGCTCAGCCGCGCGCCGAGCATCGCGATGCCCGCCGGCGTGTAGCGCAACGCTTCGCGCTCGGTGAGGGTTCCGCTCAGCTGCACTCGATTCCGCACGCCGGCCGGTTACTGCTGCGGGTTGCCGCTCGCCTGAGCGGTTCAGCCGGCTGCCCGCTCGCGCTCGCCTGTCCGCTCCGCCGGGCGATCGGAGCCCGGTTGCGGCGCTTCGGACGAAGCGGCCTTGCGTGCGTCTTCGCGCTGGATCTGCTTCCACATCGGCGAAGGGCCCGTTTCGGCTTTCTTCATCGCGACGACCAGGTGCCGCAGCACCGCGTCGTTGAAGCGGAACGCGTGCTCGAGTTCGTCGAGCGCGGGCTGCCCCACCTCGATGTTCATCAGCACGTAGTGCGCCTTGGCCATCTTCTGGATGGGATAGGCGAGCTGGCGGCGACCCCAGTCTTCGACCCGATGGACCTTGCCCTGCTGGGCCTCGATCATCGCCTTGTACCGCTCGAGCATCGCGGGCACCTGCTCGCTCTGGTCGGGGTGGACGATGAGCACGATCTCGTAATGACGCATCGATTCTCCTGGTGCGGAGGCGAGCAGCGCGAGCCGACGACGAGCCCGGTCGACTCGATTCGGGCCGCGCTGCAGCTTCCTTGTGGACGAAGGCCGCCGGTGTCCTGCGTCGAAGCACCGTGCGGCAAGGAACCGGCGATTATAGCGTCAGTCGAGGTAGTAGTCGATGGTCGAGACGACGCGCACTTTCTTGATGTGCGGCGTGCTCGCGTCGCGATCGCCGATCGAGAACTGGCCCTGCGAGGCGCGCCGGATGCTGCCGAGGCGGCTGCCCGAGTCTTCGGCGAACTTCGTCGCCGACGCGCGCGCGTTGCGCGTGGCCTCCTCGAGCATCGAGGGCTTGATCTCGTTGAGCTTCGTGAACAGGAACTGCGGCTGCGCGCCCTGCTCCGAGCCGAGGACGATGCCTTCGGCGCCCAGCTCGACGAGCCGGCTCATCGTCGCGCGCACGCGCTCGACGTCCGGCGTGTAGACGGTGACCGTGGCGCGCCCGGTATAGCGGAACTCGCCGCGCTGCGGATCGCCCCATTCGCGGGCCTGCTTGTCGACGACGTGCGGCGGGGAGACGCTCAGCTGCTCGCGCGGAAAGCCGGCGCCGACGAGAAAGTCGAGGATGCGCTGGCTCGTTCGGTCGAGCGTGCGATACAGCGCGGCAACGTCGTTGCCGGCCGCCGAGTGCGCGATCGGCCAGATCGCGAGATCGGCCGGCACCTCGCGTTCGGACAGCCCCTTGACCTCGACGCTGCGGTCGAGCAGGCGGAAGTCGCGCACCGAGCGCGCCATCTGCCAGGCGCCGAGGACGAGCGCCAGACCCAGCAGCACGCCGAGGATCGCGGCGGCGAGCGGTCGACGGGGTGACAGGCTGCGCACGGGCGCTGGGGGCGGTGACGAGTCTTGCATCGGCGGATGGTAGCCGAGGCAACGCGAATGGGCGACGCGGTGGGCTCGCGCGACCACCGGGCGGCAGATCCGGCTGCCGCAGCCCACTTGCCTCGATCAGCTCGCGACCGGCGGCTCCGCCTGGTCCCACCCCTCGCGGACCCCGGCGTACAGCGCCTCGAGGATCGCGCGTTCGCGCGACTCGATCGCTTCGAGAAAGCCGTGGGCGCCGCCGATCGTGCGGAAGGACTCGAAGCCGCGCACGAGGAAGTCCTGCATCTCGGACAGGCCGGCCAGCTGCGCGGGCTTCGCCATCGTCTTCAGCAGCCGTCCGATCATCGGGCGGCGCACGAGGCGATCGAGCGAATGGCCGACCGACTCGATCAGCGCGAGCTGATGCTCGCGCTCGGCGCGCGAGCCCGCCCGGCGATAGGCGTCGGCGTAGCGCGCGGCATCGATACGAGAGACGTCCTCTTCGGACAGCTCGCGGGCGAGCGCGAGGTCGAGCCGCTCCGACAGCGCGTCCATCTCGATCGCGTCGGCGATCGTCTCGAGCGCCGCGTCGGGCAGCAGGCGCACCATCGTCGGCACCAGCCGCGCCAGTTCGGCGTCGCGCCGCGAGAAGTCCTTCGCGCCGTACAGGTCGTCGAGAAAGAAGCGGGCGGCCGCCGCGTACCGAGGGTCCCCGAGCAGGCGCCGGTGCGTGCGCGCCAGGCGCTGCGCCTGCCATTGCTTCACGGCGCCGACCGTTGCGCGCGTATGCGCGTCGGCAGCGATCTCGCGACGCAGCCGCGCGACCTCGGTGGCGCAGGTTTCCAGTCTTCGTCCCGGTTTCATGGCGCGACAGTGTGCGCTGCGCGCCGCCCGAACGAAACCGCGGCATTAGAGCCGACCCTCTAGCGCCCGCGCCTAGAATCGGCGCGATGGCTACACGACGCGATTTCCTGAAGCTTGGCGCCGGCAGTGCGCTGCTGCTCGGCGCCTTCGGCATCGCCTCGCGCTACGTCGGGCGCAACGGGCTCGACGACCGCCGGGAAGTGCTGCTCGCGATGATCCCCGCCGTGCTCGACGGCGCCCTGCCTTCCGCGCCCGAGCCGCGCGCACATGCGATCTCGGCGGCGCTGGCCGGCGTCGAGACGACGATCGCGGGACTGACGCCGGCGACGCAGGACGAACTCGCTTCGCTGTTCCTCGCGCTGGCCGCCGCGCCTTCGCGGCTGCTGCTCGCCGGGCTGGCGAAGTCGTGGCGGGAAGCCGGCGTCGACGAGGTCGCCGCGGTCCTGCAGGGCTGGCGCACGCATCGGCTGACGCTGCTGCAGGGCGCCTACCAGGCGCTGCACAAATTGATCCTCGGCGCCGCCTATGCCGACGAAGCACGCTGGGCGGACATCGGCTATCCCGGTCCGCCGCGCTTCTGAGGAAACCGACGATGAGCTTTCCCGATCCGATCGCCGAGGGCCTGCGCCGGGGCTGGGCGGTGCTCGACGCCGATGCGTCGACGCTGCCCGCCGAGGCGCAGTTCGACGTCGTGATCGTCGGCACCGGCGCCGGCGGCGGAACGACGGCCGAAATCCTCGCGCACGCCGGGCTGCGCGTCCTGCTCGTCGAGGAGGGGCCGCTGCGCAGTTCGGGCGAGTTCCGCATGCGCGAAGCGGAGGCGTATCCGCAGCTCTATCAGGAGTCGGCGGCGCGGCTGACGAAGGACAAGGCGATCGGCATCCTGCAGGGCCGCTGCGTCGGCGGCTCGACGACGGTGAACTGGACGTCGAGCTTTCGCACGCCGGCGGCCACCCTCGCCTTCTGGCGCGACCGCTTCGGGCTCGACGGCTTCGACGAGGCGGCGATGGCGCCGTGGTTCGAGCGCATGGAGCGCCGCCTGTCGATCGCGCCGTGGACGATGGCGCCGAACGAGAACAACGATGTCCTGCGGCGCGGTGCCGAGCGCCTCGGGCTGCGCGCTGCGCCGATCGCGCGCAACGTGCGCGGCTGCCTGAACCTGGGCTACTGCGGCGTAGGCTGCCCGACCAACGCGAAGCAGTCGATGCTGGTGACGACGATCCCATCGGCGCTGGACGCCGGAGCGACGCTCTACACGCGCGCACGCGCCACGCGACTGATCGTCGAGGGCGAACGCGCCGTCGCGCTCGAGATCGACTGGCTCGATGCGACGGGCACGCGGCCGAGCGGGCGCCGCACGCGAGCGAAGGCGGCGCACTTCGTGCTCGCGGCCGGCGCGATCGCCTCGCCCGCGCTGCTGATGCGCTCGGGCGCGCCCGACCCGCACCGGCTGCTCGGCGCGCGCACCTTCCTGCATCCGGTCGTCGTCTCGGCCGCCGTCTTCGACCGGATCGTCGGCGGCTGGGCCGGCGCGCCGCAAAGCGTCTACGTCGACCACTTCCTGCACGATGCGCCGATCGACGGTCCGATCGGCTACAAGCTCGAGGCGCCGCCGATCCACCCGGTGCTGTTCGCGACGACGATGACCGGCTTCGGCGACGAGCATCGGCGCCGGATGCTCGACTTCGCGCGCACGCAGGCGACGATCGCGCTGCTGCGCGACGGCTTTCACGAGCGTTCGCCCGGCGGACGCGTGGAGCTGCGCGACGACGGCTCGCCGGTGCTCGATTACCCGCTCGACGACTTCGTGCTCGAAGGCGGGCGGCGCGCCCTGCTGTCGATGGCCGAGATCCAGTTCGCCGCCGGAGCGCGTACCGTGCAACCCGCGCACGAGCTGGCTCTCCCGTACCGCAGCTGGCGCGAGGCGCGCGAAGCGATCGCCGCGCTGCCGATGAAACCGCTGCTCGCGCGCGTCGTGTCGGCGCACGTGATGGGCGGCTGCCGCTTCGGCGTGGACGCGGCGCGCGGCGCCGTCGACCCCGACGGCGTGCACTGGCAGTGGCGCAATGTCTCGGTGCACGACGGGTCGCTGTTCCCGACCTCGATCGGCGCGAATCCGCAGCTGTCGATCTACGGCTTCACCGCGCGACTGGCGAGCGGACTCGCGCAGCGCCTGACCGGGCGGGTGCCGCCGGCGCCGCAGGCGTCGCAGAAAGCGGCGACGCAGGAAACGGCGGCGATGCAGGAAACGGCAGCGCCGCAATGATGCGGCGCCTGCTGACGGCACTGATCGCGTTGCTCGCGATCGGCGTCGTCGCATTCGCCGTGTGGCTGCATCGCAGTCACGGTTGGCATCCGCTGGCCGCCTTCGGGTTCGCGCTGCTGCTGCCGCTGGTCTTCGACGCCGCGCTGCTCGGCCTGCAGTTCGTCTTCGGCGCGTGGTTCCGCGCGCAGGAGACTGCGTACGAGCGTTACGGCTTCGCCACCGCGCTGCGCGCATGGGGCATGGAGATCGTCGCGTCGCTGCGCACCTTCTTCTGGGCGCAGATCCGCTACGCGAGCGCCCCGCTGCCCGGCGCCGAGCACGGCGAGCGCACGCCGGTGCTCCTCGTGCACGGCTACGTCTGCAACCGCGGCATCTGGCGCCCGTTCGCGCGGTGGCTCGCCGCGCGCGGGCATCCGGTCGAATCGGTGAACCTCGAACCGGTGTTCGGCACGATCGACGACTACGTGCCGATCGTCACCGACGGGGTGCGCCGGCTGCGCGAACGCACGGGCCGCGAGCGCGTCGCCATCGTCGCGCACAGCATGGGCGGTCTCGCGGCGCGCGCATACCTGGCGCGCGCAGGCGACGCATCGGTGTGCGCCGTCGTCACCCTCGGCTCGCCGCACGCCGGCACCTGGCTCGCGCAACTGGGCTGCGGGCGCAACGTCGCGCAGATGATGCCGGGCTCTTCGTGGCTGGAAGCGCTCGCAACCCGCGAGACACAGGCCACGGGCGCGCTCTTCACGACGATCTGGTCGCCGCACGACAACATCGTGATGCCGCAGCAGGCTTCGCAGCGGTTGGCCGGCGCGACCGCGATCGCCGTGCCGGGGCGCGGACACCTGCAGCTCGCCTACGACCCGTCGGTGTGGCGCATCGCCGCCGCAGCGCTCGATGCGCGCTGCGGCACTCTCAGAAGTGGATCCCCCGCATCATCTGCTGCAGCGCCTCCTGCTCGGGCGTGACCTTCGCTTGCGCGCCGCCGGCCGCGCTCGACTCGGGGAACATGCGGAACGACGTGTTCATCACGATCTGCGCCACCCGGGGCATCAGCGCATGCAGCACTTCGCCGGCGATGCCCAGGCGCGTGGCGATGCGCACCGGCTTGTAGACGATCGCCTGCGTCACCAGGTCGGCCGCCTCCTCGGGCGTGAGCGTGGGCGCGCTGCGGTACAGGCCGGTGGGCGCGATCATCGGCGTGCGCACCAGCGGCATCGCCACCGACGTGAAGGTGATGCCCACGTCGGCGAATTCGCTCGCCGCGCAGCGCGTCCACGCGTCGAGCGCGGCCTTCGAGGCGACGTAGCCGGAAAAGCGCGGCGCGTTCGTCAGCACGCCGATCGAGCTGATGTTCACCACGTGGCCGCTGCGCCGCTCGATCATCGAAGGCAGCAGGCCCATCGTGAGGCGCACGGCGCCGAAATAGTTCAGCTGCATCAGCCGCTCGAGATCGTGGAAGCGCCCGAAAGTGCTCTCGATGCCGCGGCGGATCGAGCGGCCGGCGTTGTTCACCAGCACGTCGACGTGACCGAAGGTGTCGAGCAGCCAGTGCACGAAGCGGTCGCAGTCGGCAGGGTCGCTCAGGTCGCAGGCGAAGGTGACCAGTTCGTGGCCGTCGGCCTGTACGGCCGCGCGCGCGGCTTCGAGCTTCGCCGGATCGCGCCCGCAGATGATCGTCGTCGCTCCGGCGGCCGCCACGCGGCGCGCGGCGGCCAGCCCGATGCCCGACGAACCGCCGGTGATCAGCACGATCTTGCCGCCGACCTGTCCACGCAGGGTGCGATCGATCGCGAGTTCGGGATCGAGATGACGCTCCCAGTAGTCCCACAGCACCCAGGCGTAGTCGTCGAGCCGCGGGCAGGCGATGCCGGCGCCTTCGAGCGCGGCGAGCGCCTCGCGCGAGTCGAAGCGTGTCGGGTAGTTGACGAACTGCAGGATGTCGGGCGGCAACCCGAGGTCGTGCATCACCGCATCGCGGATGCGGCGCACCGGCGCCAGCGCGAGCGCGGCGCGCCGGATGTGTCGGGGAATCAGGCCGATCAGCGCGGCATTGATGCGGATCGACATCTGCGGCGCGTGCGCGGCCTTCGCGAAGACGTTCAGCACTTCGCCCACGCGCAGCGGATGCGGGTCGACCAGGTGGAAGCACTTGCCGTCGAGGCCGCGCGCGCGCGCGATGTGGTCCATCGCGGCGACGACGTAGTCGACCGGCACGATGTTGATGCGCCCGCCCTCGATGCCGACCATCGGCATCCATTGCGGCAGGAGCCGGCGCAGTCGCTGCAGCGGCTTGAAGAAGTACATCGGGCCGTCGACCTTGTCGATCTCGCCGGTGCGCGAATCGCCGACGACCATGCCGGGACGGTAGATGCGAAAGGGCACGCTCGACTCGCGCCGCACGATCGCCTCGGACTCGTGCTTGGTGGCGAAATACGGGTGATCGAGCCCCTCGGCCTCGTCGAACATGTCCTCGCGGAACACGCCTTCGTACAGGCCGGCGGCGGCGATCGACGAGACGTGGTGCAGGCAGCCGGCGCCGATCGCCCCGGCGAAGGCGACGACGCGCCGCGTGCCCTCGACGTTGACTTCGATCTGCCGCTGCGCGTCGGCGGCGAGATCGTAGACGGCCGCCAGGTGGAACAGGTGGCGGATGCGCCCCTGCAGCGCTGCGCGCGCCCGCTCGCCGATGCCCAGGCCATCGCGGGTGAGGTCGCCCTCCACCGGCACCGCCCGCGCGCGATCGACGCCCCAGAACGCGTACAGCGCGTCCAGCCGCTCGGGCGAGGCGTCGCGCACGAGAAAATGGACGATCGCGCCGCGTCGCGCGAGCAGGCGCCGCACGAGGCGGCGGCCGATGAAGCCGGTGGCTCCGGTGACGAAGTATTCCAAGACGTTCTCCCCCCTTCGCTGCGGGGCGATCATTGCACATTGCCTGTTGACGATCGGCAAGGAGCTGTGCATTAGTGCGCCTCCTCTAGGGAAGCGGCCGTAGACTGCACGCGAACGGACCCGTATCGGGGCCGACAGGGAGAAGCGCAATGGCGAAGAAACTGAAGGCGCTGGCCGAAGGCAAGGAAGCCAGGTCCGACTTGAACCAGCTGGCGAAGACGATCCGCGATTCGGCGCAGCAGATCTGGCTCGCCGGTCTGGGCGCGTTCGCGAAGGCGCAGGGCGAAGGCGGCAAGGTGTTCGATACGCTCGTGAAGGAAGGACTGAACCTGCAGCGGCGCACGCGCGCGGCCACCGAGGAGCGGATCGGCTCGGTCGGCGAGAAGATGACGCGCGCGGCGGGCGACCTGTCGAAGCAGGCGACGCAATCGTGGGATCGCCTCGAGCAGGTGTTCGAGGATCGCGTCTCGCGCGCGCTTACGCGGCTCGGCGTGCCGACCAGCCGGGAGATCGGCGATCTGGTTGCCCGCGTCGATGCGTTGAGCGAGGCCGTGCAGTCGCTGACCGGCGGTACCGTGAAGCGCGCGGCGCGCAAGGCGAGCGCCTCCAGGGAGGCAACGCCCGGCACGAACGCGCGGGCAGCGAAGTCGGCCGCGCCGGCGCCGGCGGCGAAGACGGCGTCGGCGGCCCCGGCAGCGAAGGCGCCCGCGCGACGCACGCGCGCCGCCGCGAAGACCGCCTCGGGCGACGGCAAGGCCGCGGCCTGATGGATCGCCATGCCCGAACGCCGATCGATGCCGGCTGAACGCGGCAACTCGACCCGCGCGGCCGGCGGCGCCGCCACGCAGCGCGGGCGCATCGGGCTCGCGCTGGCGGGCGGCGGTTTCCTCGCCGCGGCGTGGGAGCTGGGCGCGCTGTGCGCGCTGAGCGAGGCGATCGAGGGCTTCGAGCCGACGCGGCTCGACGCCTATGTCGGCGTGAGCGCGGGTTCGTTCGTTGCGGCCGGACTGGCCAACGCGGTCACGCCGCACCGGATGGTGCAGCTGTTCGTCGAAGGCGACCGCGCCGGCGAGACGCTCGAGCCTGCGCGGCTGCTGCGCCCCGCCGTCGACGAATGGTGGAAGGCGCTGCGCGCGCTGCCGCGCGGCCTGCGCCGCGCGATGCACGGAGCATGGGAAGCCGGCGCGCGCCATCCGCAGACGGCGCTGTGGCAGGGTATGGACGAGCTGCTTCGCGTGCTGCCCGATGGTCTGGTCGACGGACAGCCCGGCGAGCAGGCGCTCGCGCGCCTGTTCCGCGAATCGGGGCGCACGAACGACTTTCGCCGCACGCGCGCGCCCTTGCGAATCGTGGCGACCGACATCGACTCCGGCATGCCGGTCGCATTCGGATCGAAGGGATACGAGCACGTGCCGATCTCGCGCGCGGCGATTGCCTCGAGCGCCGTGCCGGGACTCTTTCCGCCGGTGCGCATCGGCTCGCACCGCTACGTGGACGGCGCGCTGAACAAGACGCTGCACGCGTCGCTCGCGCTCGACGCGGGCGCCGGACTCGTCTTCTGCCTGAATCCGCTCGTTCCCTTCGACGGCTCGCGCGCGGGCGCCCGGCGCGTGTCGCGCTCCGGGCCGGCCGCGGTGCTCGCGCAGACGATGCGCGCGACGATCCGCTCGCGGATGACGGTCGGGCTGGAGAAGTACCGCGTCACGCATCCCGACGCCGACATCGTGCTGTTCGAGCCGCGCCGCGACGACGCGGAGATCTTCTTCGCGAACATCTTCAGCGTGGCGAGCCGCCGGCACCTGTGCGAGCACGCGTACCGCACGACGCGCGCCGACCTGCTCGAGCGCCGCGAAGAACTGGCGCCTATGCTGCAGCGTCACGGACTGTCGCTCGACGAGGCCGTGCTGCGCACAGAAACGCCCCGCCTGGTGCGCGAACCGTCGCCGGCGCATGTACGAGCGCTCGAGACGCGCGCGAGCCTCGCGCTGCGGCGGCTGTCGTGCACGCTGCACGAGCTGGAACGCTCGCTGGCGATCGCCCGGGCGAGCGCCGGCTCGCCGCCCACGGCACCGGACGCTGTCGCCGCCGCATGACCCGCAAGCCGCCGCGACGCACGCGCGAGCGGATCCTCGCGACCTCGCTGCGGCTGTTCAACGAGCTGGGAGAGCCGAACGTCACGACGACGGCGATCGCCGGCGAGCTGGAGATCAGCCCGGGCAACCTCTACTACCACTTCCACAACAAGGACGAGATCGTCGACGCGCTGTTCGACGAGTTCCAGCGCGAGATCGATCCGCTGCTCGACTCGCCGCTCGGCGGCGAGCCGCAGCTCGAAGATGCCTGGCTGTACCTGCATCTGCTGTTCGAGGCGATCTGGCGCTACCGCTTCGTCTATCGCGACCTGAACGACCTGCTCGCGCGCAATCGCCGCGTCGAGATGCGCTTTCGCCGGACCGTCGAACGCAAGACGCTCGCCGCGCTCGCGCTGTGCCGCTCGCTGGTCAGGCGCGGCGGCCCGGGCGCCACCGACGAGCAGATCGAATCGCTCGCCACCAACATGGTCGTCGTCACGACCTACTGGCTTTCCTTCGAGTTCGTGCGGCACCCGCGCGGTCTCGCTGCGGCCGACCGGCCGGCGGCGTCGATGGCGCGCGGTGCCTACCAGGTGCTGTCGCTGCTCGCTCCCTGGCTGGACGAAGACGGTCGCCGGCTTTTCGGAAAGCTCGCGCACGAGTACCTTCGCTGATTCGAACGGGGAACGACGATGGCGAAATGGGTGGACTTTCCGTATGCGGATGAACGCTACGAATACACACCGGCAATGCTGAAGAAGCGCTGGTCGAGACTGCATCGCGGCGACTGCGAGCCCTTCCCGAAGGACGACGCGGTGATCGCCGCCTGGATCGACTACCACGCGGGCCGCTTCGGCCGCGCGATCGAGGGCGGACTCGCCGCCGGGCCGGCCGGCGTCTGCGTGGCGAACAAGGCGGCCTGCGTCTATGCGGAATACCTGGAGACTTCGGATACGCGCAAGGCGAAGCTGCTGCAGGAAGCCGGCGCGCGCGCCGAGGCGCAGCAGAAGAGCGAGCCGGAGAACGCCAACGCGTTCTACCTGTACGCCTTCGCGATCGGACGCTATTCGCAGCAGATCTCGGTGGCCAAGGCGCTCGCGCAGGGCCTGGGCGGCAAGGTGCGCGACGCGCTCGTGCGCGCGATCGCGCTGCAGCCGAAGCACGCCGACGCGCACATCGCGCTCGGCGCCTTCCACGCCGAAGTGGTCGACAAGGTCGGCGCGATGATCGCCAACGTCACCTACGGCGCGAAGCGCGACGAGGCGTACCGGCTGTTCCGGCGCGCGCTCGAGCTGAACCCCGAATCGGCGATCGCGCGCATCGAATATGCCAACGCGCTGGCGATGCTCGAAGGCAGGAAGGGACTGAAGGAAGCCGAAGCGCTGTACGCGCAGGCCGCCGAGTGCGAGCCGCTGGACGCGATGGAGCGGCTCGACGTCGAGGCCGCGCGCGAGGAGCTCGCATGAACCTGCACGCGATGCTCGCGCGGCGCGCGGACGAGGGCCGGCCGCTGCGCATCGGCCTGATCGGCGCCGGCAAGTTCGGCTCGATGTACCTGTCGCAGGTGCGGCGCACGCCGGGCATGCACCTGGTCGCCGTGGCCGACCTTTCGCCGCAACGCGCGCGCGAGGCGATGATCCGCGTGGGCTGGGAGGCGGCGCGCCTGTCCGCCGACGGCTTCGGGCGGGCGCTTCGCGACGGATCGACTTTCGTGTTCGACGACCCGATGGCGCTGGTCGCCGCGGACGAGGTCGAGATCGTCATCGACGCCACGGGCGACCCGGCCGCGGGCATCGCGCACGCGCTCGCCTGCTGCCGGCAGGGCAAGCACATCGTGATGGTCAACGTCGAAGCCGATGCGCTCGCCGGACCGCTGCTCGCGCAGCGCGCGCGCGAAGCGGGGGTCGTCTACTCGCTCGCCTACGGCGACCAGCCGGCGCTGATCTGCGAGATGGTCGACTGGGCGCGCGCCGCGGGCTTCGAGGTGGTAGGCGCCGGCAAGGGAACGAAGTACCTGCCCGAATACCACGCGTCCACGCCCGACACGGTGTGGGCGCATTACGGTATCGACCAAGCCGATGCGCGCGCCGGCGGAATGAACGCGCAGATGTTCAACTCGTTCCTCGACGGGACGAAGTCGGCGATCGAGATGGCGGCGGTGGCGAATGCCACGGGGCTTGCGGCGCCGGCCGCGGGCCTGTCGTTCCCGCCTTGCGGCGTCGACGATCTCGCGCAGCGCATGAGCCCGCGCGCCGACGGCGGCGCGCTCGAGCGTCGCGGCCAGGTCGAGGTCGTCTCGAGCCTCGAGCGCGACGGCCGGCCCGTGTTCCGTGACCTGCGCTGGGGCGTGTGGGCGAGCTTCGCCGCCGACTCCGACTACGTGCGGCGCTGCTTTCGCGAGTACGGGCTCGTCACCGACCGCAGCGGCAACTACAGCGCGATGTACAAGCCCTATCACCTGATCGGGCTCGAACTCGGCATCAGCGTCGCGTCGATCGGGCTGCGCGGCGAAGCTACCGGCGCGCCGCGCGGCTGGCACGCCGACGTCGTCGCCACGGCCAAGCGCGCGCTGAAGGCGGGCGAGCGCCTCGATGGCGAAGGCGGCTACACGGTGTACGGAAGGCTGATGCCGGCGGCCGACTCGCGGGCGATCGGCGCGCTGCCGCTGGGGCTCGCGCGCGGCGTGGCGCTGGTGCGCGACGTGGCCGCGGGCGAGGCGCTGCGCTGGAACGACGTGCGCTTCGATGCGGGAGAGGAGGCGGTGCGGGTGCGGCGGGAGATGGAGGCTGCGCTTGGGGCTGGCACGGGGGTGCCTGAGCACCCGGCGCACCGGGGCACCTGAGCGCAGGCGGGCGCACCCAAGCCAGTCGAGCATCAAGTCCGAGCATCAAATTGATGCGTTCTCGCTCGTGGAATGAATTCCACGAGCCGAGCGGCTACGTCTTGTAGCTCGAACTTCGTCGATTTTGCTCGAGGAGCCGCTGCGCGAGGCGTCCGCGCCGTAGCGTTCGGCTGAGCGCCGCCTGCCAGACCACCTCGGGCTCGGCCCAGATCGTCAGCCGGCTGCGTGCGCGCGTGATGCCGGTGTAGACGAGTTCGCGCGTGTTCAGCGGATGCCCCGGCGGCGCCAGCACGAGCGCCACCGACTCGAACTCCGAGCCCTGCGCCTTGTGGACAGTCATCGCCCACGCGTCTTCGCAGGCCGGCATCTGTGCGACCGGAAAGAGCCGCGCCTCGCTCTCCCCGGCGAAGGCGACGACGAGGTCGTCGCTCGCCTCCGCGCCGACGTCCGGGCGCGGCAGGCAGAGGCCGACGTCGCCGTTGAACAGGCCCAGAGCCGGCCGGTTGACGGTGACCAGCACGAGGCGTCCCGGGTACCACTGCGCAAACGGGGACCCGACCGTGCTCGTGCTCGTGCCTGTCCTTGCACCTGTCCCTGTACCTGTGCCGCCCGCGCCCGAAGCCGTACTCGTGCGAGGGCTCGCACCCGCTGCGCGTCGAACCGCGGAGGCGATGCGCCGATTGAGCGCGACGCTGCCCAACGGGCCTTCGCGCATCGCGGTCAGCACCCGATGCCGTTCGCAGGCACCCAGCACTTTCGCGGGAGCCGCACGCGCTTCGATCGCCTCTCGCACCTCCGCCCATTCGGCGAGCGCATCGTCGACGATCGCCGCGGGGTCGGCGCGGAAATAGCCGATCGGCCCGGGCCAGCGCAGCGTAACCGTCCCGCTCCCGCCATCGCGCACCTGCGCCGCAAGCTCGACGATGTGCGCCGCGTCCTTCTGGCGATGGTTGCGCAACAGCTGCACGGTCGCGTCGCTCACGCTCGCGCACAGATCGGCGAATACCGCGCCGGCTTCGACCGAGGCGAGCTGGTCGCGGTCGCCGGCGAGAACGAGCCGCCCGTTCGAGCCGATCGCCGCGACCAGCGCGGCGGCGATCTCGACGTCGAGCATCGACGCCTCGTCGACGATCACCAGGTCGTAGTCGAGCGGCATCGCGGCGCTGGCCGCAGCCACGGCGTTCGCACGAAGGCCGAGCAGTCGATGCAGCGTAGTGCCTGCACGGGGAAGGCGCGCACGCAGCTCGCCGGCCGGATCGAAGCGGGCGAGTTGATCCGACAGCGACTGCCCGAGGCGCGCCGCGGCCTTGCCGGTGGGCGCGGCGAAGGCGACGCGCGCATCGGGCGCGAGCCGCGCGAAAGCCACCAGCAGTCGCGCGAGCGTGGTCGTCTTGCCGGTGCCGGGCCCTCCCGACAGCAGCGTGAGACGATGGCCCAGCGCGCGCAGCAACGCGCAGCGCTGCGCGTCGTCGGCTTCGGCCGGCTCGAACAGCGAATCGACGGCATCGGCAACGACGCCCGCCTCGGCGAGCGGGGCCGGCGCGTCGAGCGCGACCACCCGCTCGGCGAGGAGCGCCTCCGCGCGCCACAGGCGCTGCAGGTAGAGCGCATCGCCGTCGAGTACGAGCGGCGCTTCGTGCACTCCGGGCGCGACGTCGACGACCGGGCTGGCGCCAAGCTGGCGTCGCTCGTCGTCGTCCGCCACTTCGACGCAGACGTGACCGGCATCGGCATCGCTCCACAGCTGCTGCGCCCACCGCTCGACGATGCGGCTCGCCGATGGATCTCCGCCGATGCGCGCGTGCAGTCGCGCGATCGTGTCGCCGAAAGCGCGCGCGACACGGCCCGCGAATGGCGCTTCGGCAGGCTTCATCGCATCCGCTCGCCCGATTCGCCGTCGAACAGGCGATCGAGGCGCTCGATCGCGCGCGCGCTCGGACGGCTGGCGTGCACGCCGCACGTCTGCGCGGCACCGTCCTTCGGCAACGCGAGGCCGGCGCCGCGCAGGAACACGTAGAAGACGCCGCCGAACGATCGCTCGTAGTCGTATCCGCGCAGCGTGCGGCGCAACCAGCGATGCACCGCCAGCGTGTACAGGCTCGCCTGCAGCGGATAGGCTTGCGCGCGCATCGCTTCGGCGAGCGCGGCATGGCCGTAGCATTGCGCGTCGTCGCCGAGGTGATTGCTCTTCCAGTCGACGATGTACCAGCGGCCGCCGTGCTCGAAGACGAGGTCGATGAAACCGCGCAGGAAGCCGCTCCATCGCGACAGCGTCGCCTGCGCGTCGAGCGCGAGCGCATCGTCCAGCACGTCGACGAGCGCGCGCTCGGAGACGTTGTGTCCGGAAAGCTGGAATTCCAGTTCACGCAGTTGCCGAGCGCGCGGCACGGCGGGCAGCGCGAGCCGCGCGCCGTCGGGCGCGCACAGCGCAACGCCGAGCGCCTCGTCGAGCCAGGCAGCGACCTGTGCCGCGTCGGCGCGCCGATATCCGCAGCGCGCCAGCCAGTGAGCGACCAGCGGCGCTTCGACCGGCGCGTCGAACGACGCCTGCTCGAGGATTCCGTGCAGGCACACGCCCGCCTGCGCGCCCGCCGGGAAGCGAAAGCGGATCGAATCGCGCTCGACGGGCTGCGCATCGGGCCCCGGTGCCTGCGTCGCCTCCGCTGCCGACTCGTCGCGTCCGGGGTCGACGACGTCGACGTTGTGCCACGACGGCGACGGCATTTCGTGGCCGCCGGTCAGTGCAGCCGCGATCGCAGTGAAGCTGGTGGTGATCGTGGCCGGCGGAATCGCGTGATTCCAGGCGCGCGCGCGTAGCTCGGGCGCGGCGTCGAGCGCGGGCGTGGCGTCGAGCGCGGGCGCGGCGTCGAGCGCGGGCGCGGCATCGAGCGCGGGCGCGGGCGCGGCGCTGAGTGCGGGGGCAGCGCGCAGCCCGCGCGCTGCGGCGAGCACCGTGGGCGTATCGACGATCGCCAGCGACCCCGGATGGCGCAGCCCCGCCCGCATCTGCCAGTGCGCGAGCGCGGCACGCACGCCGTCGGCGTCGAACGCGAACGAAGCGCTGTCGCCCGCGGTGCCCGCCTCGTGCAGCAGCCACGCGAGCGGCGCGTGCGCGCCGTTGTTCGCCGCGCCCCAGAAGACGTAGCAGCGCTGCTCGGCGCGCGTGAGCGCCACGTACAGCGTCCGTAGCCTCTCGGCCTGCTGCTCGGCTGCCGCCGCATCGCGAGCCGCTTTGTCGGGCGCCAGATCGAGCACCGTGCGCCACCTGCCGTCGGCATCGCGCTCGTGGCGCACGCAGGGATCGGGCGCCTGCGCATTGGACGCCGACCACGCGAACGGAACGAAGACGACCGGAAACTCGAGCCCCTTGCTCTTGTGCACGGTGAGGATGCGCACCAGGTTCTCGTCGCTCTCCAGGCGCAATTCGCGGACGTCGTCGTCGCCGGCCTCGCGTGCGCGCGGCCGGGCCCAGGCGCGCGCCGCTTCGCGCGGGCTGTCGCGCACCGCATCGTCCTCGGCGAGCAGCCCCACCAGATGGCCGAGGTTGGTGAGACGGCGTTCGCCGTCGGCGAGGCCGGCGAGCCGTGTGCCGGCACCGAAGGCGTGCAGCAGCGGACGCAGCGAGGCGATCGGGCCGTGCCGCTGCCAGCGCAGGCGCGCCTGCGCGAAGCGGGCGACGACGGCGAGCAACTGCGCGGAATCGGCCTCGAGCGCGGCGATGGCCGCCGCATCGAGACCGAGCAGCGTGGTCGCGAGCGCCGAGCGCAGGCGCGCGGGATCGGCGCAATCGTCGACCGCAGCGACGACGCGCATCAGCTCGGCGGCTTCGAGCGTATCGAGCACGCTGTCGCGCGAGATCTCGGCAGCGCCGATGCCCGCACGCGCCAGCGCGCGCTTGACGAGCGCACCCTGCGCGCGCGCCTGCACCAGAACGGCGATGTCCCTCGGCTGCAACGTACGATCGTCGTAGCGCACGTCGGAGGCGAGCAGGCGCGCGATCTCGACGACCGTCGCGTCGATCGCCTGCCGGCGCGCGTGCGACGCGGACAGCGGCTTGCCGCTGGCGCCGGGCTCGAGCATCACGACCGTCATCGGCGCGCGCGCGCCGACGCCGGGCGGGTCGGCGGCGTCGAAGGCGCGGCGCGTCCGCGCGCCGACCGCGGCCGGTTCGAAGGCGATGTCTGCGACGCGAAAGGGATCGCTGACGTGGAACAGCGCATTGACCGCCTCGATCAGCGCGGGATGCGAGCGCTGGTTCTCGCCCAGCCGGTGCGTGCGCGCCGCGCCGGTGCGCGCCGAAAGATACGAATGCACGTCGGCGCCGCGGAAGGAGTAGATCGCCTGCTTCGGATCGCCGACCAGCACCAGCGCGAAGCGGCCCGCGCCGTCGCCATCGTCATCGTCGCGCGCATAGATGCGACGCACGATGTCCCACTGCAGCGGATCGGTGTCCTGGCATTCGTCGACGAGCGCGATCGGGTGCCTTTCGCGCAGCGCGCGCGCGAGCGGTGGACCGCTCGCCGGATCGGCAAGTGCCTCATGCACCAGCCGCAGCAGGTCGTCGAAGGCGAGCGAGCTGGCCTGGCACAGATCGACCTCGCGCGTAGCGCGCAGCGACGCGACGATCTCGCGCGCGACCGATGCGCGCAGCCCCGGGATTTCCGCATCGATCGCGAGCAGCGCATCGCAGCAGCCGGGAACGGCTGAATCGGGCATCGCCTTCCTGAAGCGGTGCGAGCCGAAACGCTCGATCGTCTCGCTCGACATCGGCGCCAGCGGCGCGTCGCAGAACGCCTGCAGCCTGGCGAGCCAGTTCGCGCCGTGCTGCTTCATCGTTCCGAAGGCCTGGCCGGACGCGCCGATCCACGCGAGCAGGTCGGCGGCATCGGTTCGCACCGCATCGACCAGCGCCGCGCGCGCAGCGAAGGCGCGCGGCGCGAGCGCGCGCCAGTCGCAGTCCGGCGAGGCGATCCGCGCCAGCGGCAGCGCGACCATCGCATTCACGCTCTTCTCGATCGCCTCCGGGTCGATGCCGGCGAGCGCGAAGAGCGCAAGTCTCTCCGGCGGCCCCTCGAGCACCTCGCTGCGCCACCAGTCGTGCACCCGACGAAGAATCCGCTCGCCGTCGCCGGCGCCGATCGGCAGTCCGCGAGCGACGCCGATCGACAACGCGTGCTCGTCGATGACGCGCTGGCACCAGGCGTGAATGGTGTGCACCGACATCTCGTCGATACGGGCGAGCGCCACGCGCAGCAGGTCGCGTGCGCGTCGCGCAGCCCGCTCGTCGAGCGTGACCGCGTAGGCGTTGCAGAACGGCTCGTCCACGCCGCCGTCCGATCGTCCTTCGAGCCGGTCGTCGAGCAGGCGTTCGAGCTGCGCGACGCGAAGCCGGATCCGATCGGCCAGCTCGGCGGCGGCGGCGTTGGTGAAGGTGACGACGAGCACGCGATCGAGATCCAGTCCGCGCTCGACGATCGCGCGCACGACCAGCCCGGCGATCGTCCAGGTCTTTCCGGTGCCGGCGTCGGCCTCGAGCAGCTGCACGCCGTCGAGGATGTCGGCGTCGAAAACGGGATGGCTGCCGATCACGGCGCCGCCCCTTCCGCTTCCGCGCTGCCCGCCAGCGAGGTGTCGTCGAAGATGGGGCGATAGACGCGATCGCACAGCGGCAGCACGCGCTCGAAGTCGATCCCGGCGTCGCGGTAGAGCGCGCGCATCGCCGGCTGCGCCAGCTCGGGAGTGCGAAATCCGCTGTCGTCGCCCGCCAGCACGGCCTGCGCGCGCTCGAGCGCGACGCGCTCGCGTCCCTTGCCTCGCATCAGTTCATGAGCATGGCACAACCAGCTGCGAGGAAAGAGCGCCAGCGGCTGCGTCGAGATCCGGCGCGACCATTCGATCGCATGCTCGAGCGCGCGCAATGCGTAGTCGCAGTTCACCACGATCGCCTGGTCCGGCGTGATCAGTCGCCCGGTCGCCGCCGAATCGACCGCGAAGCGCCACAGCGCGGTGCGCAACCATGCGTCGATCAACGAATGCGGCCCGAGCGGATACGCCGAAACGAAGAGCAGCCGTCCATGCGAATCGAGCGCCGGCGGCGACATGCGCAGTCGCAGAGCGCCGACGCGCGCGACCACCGGCTCGCTTCGACGCGGCGCGAGCTGCGCAT